>Ga0210386_10001600_pt1 | contig 20078 bp, 17 predicted proteins | sample IncBWH32OmetaG_FD_160091 | JGI IMG/M metagenome (GOLD analysis project Ga0210386, IMG submission 160091) | Forest soil microbial communities from Barre Woods Harvard Forest LTER site, Petersham, Massachusetts, United States - Inc-BW-H-32-O ...
CCCATGGCATCACGTGGCTGCGCGAAGCGCTCGCGGATGTGATTTTGGCATTTTCCGGATAAGCAAAATGGACGATGGCTGTTCCTAGCGCAAGTGTACCTAGAAGGCCGCCCCAAACTTCTGGTTTTTTTAAAATACGCCAGTTAAAAGAAGCGGTGGTCAATTGAGCTAAGCTATCCGTCGGCATTTGATAGGAATAGGAAGAAATTCCATTTAAGATACGGGCGTCGCGATAGGATGCATACCAACTATAAAATGAGGTTGCTTGTAAGGTGGCAACGGTTGTTTGCAACGTTGCGGCTTCTGCAGCTAAAGGGGAAAAGAGAACGCCCATGCTGAGCCCAGTGGTGCCCATTAATCCGCCTGCGGTGGACATGTCTCCCAAATAAACATGGCCAAGGCCTGGAAGAATAGCCGATAAGGTAACAGCAACCCATGGTTCTTTTTTAATCGGAATCGGAGAAATTGAGGGAAGGGTCATTTCGTTTGGTGTCATCACCAATTGATTCGTAGAAGGGATTTCTAGCGAGATAAGTTCAGGTTGGCTCGGGGAGGCCAGCGCGAAATTTTCAGGCATAGGGTTTGGCAGTTCAGGAGAAGCGCCACAAAGGGAAGTGATTGTAAAAAGAGTTAAAATGAGTGGTTTCATAGAATAGAACCTTATTGAATTAAAAGTTTTTTTTTGATTAACACCGTAAAATTGATTACGGTAGGCTAGATGTTGCCATAAACTAATCTTTAATTTGAATTTTTTTTTTCTTTTCAGGTCTTAATTTTTTTTGGATCTCTAAATGAGTTGCTTTTTTTGTTCGGATGGATGAAAAATATTTGGAAAAATAAATTTTGCCGCAGGTTCTTCTTGAAATGGAACCGTCCAGTTGCTACTATGGTCTCTACAACCAAATCGGTCTTGCATGAAAACTTCTTTTCCCCAAGCTAAAAACCCTTTGATCCTTCGCTATCATAGACTCATGGATGCATTTGCAAAGTCGGATGATGAGCGGGATTTTTATATGGACAAAATCGAAGGTTTTTTGATTTATGCCGATCTTGACAAATCGATCGAAGAGTTAGAATCGCTCGAGCAGGAATTGGTCGCAAACAATAGCCGTTACTGTGTTCTGCCAAAAATGACTTTCTATGAAATTAAAAAATTTATGGAAGGATTTGTTCATGAAAAAGTGTACGACATCGACACCAAAGAAAAATTGTTAGAGATCATTACAGCCAAAGAGGCAAGGGAAAATTTCCTTGAATTCATTTATGATCATCTTAATGAGCTGGAAAAATGGCAGCAATATTACGTTGAACGCTCTCGTATTCGGATTATTGAATGGCTTCGACAGCAAAATGTCCAGTTTGTTTTCGAAGAAGATTTGGAAGTGACCAAAAATATCCTTGAAAAAGTAAAAAGAAATCTCTTTGAAACAAAAGTTTCCAAAGACGTCTCCCAAGCTCGAGAAGCGATCGTATTGAAGTCCAAAACGTATTATTCTAATGAAGCTTTGAATCCTCGTCCAAAAAGAGGCCGTCCTCCCAAGCAGGTAGTGAAAGTAGAATTGGAGCCTCAAGTTACCATGGACATTTATACCCAGGTTCCACCGGCATGTCGAGCCTTTTTGTACATCCCAGATATTTCATCTGCTGCTTCAGTTACCTTTTCGTCAAAATTTGAGACGGAAGAGCACCTACTGGCTTCTTTACGAGGTAGTCCGCGTGTTCTTGTGGATGAGAAATTAGAGGCTCTGTCAGCACGATTAGAGTCGCTCCGGCATCTTTCCGATCGATTGGGTGGTGCGGAAAAACGGATGGGTACGACCGATGGGAAGCGTTCTTTTTCATCCTTTCCGAAGCAGAAATTTACGCAAGGCAAGGCAGTTGAGTTAAAACCCGAAGCCAAACCCTCAAAAATGGAGTTGGCGGTCGATGCGGTTCTTCCTAAGAAGAGGGGGCGTCCTCGCAAAGAGGAGCCATCGGATGAGTTTGTGAGTCAAAAACGACGCCGATTCACGATCAAAAAGGTCACTCAAATTAAGAGTAAGAAAGACAAATAAAGCTTTCTAGGGTATACTCATGGGGAGTTTAACTTCTCCATGATTAAAGTATTTTATATCCATGACCTTGAACGTAGACGTAAATAATTTAGTTGATTGTGTTGCCTTTTCCCGAGGACGGCTTTTGCGTGCCCTCGAGACGATGCATCATACTCGTTTAATGGACGAGAAGATGGCAAAATTAGTTCGCCAAAATAAAGGCGGAACTTTTCATCTCGCTGTCTCGGGTCATGAAATGATCGGGGCCCTTTCGGCCCTCTCTCTTATTCCAGGCACTGACTGGGGATTTCCTTATTATAGGGATCGTGCGTTTGCAATTGGTCTTGGCTGCTCTCTTACAGATATTTTAGCTGCTTTTTTGGCGAGAGACTGTGTGAATCATTCTGGTGGAAGAATGATGCCGGAACATTTTTCTCAGCCGGATTTGCGTATTCCTTGTCAATCCAGTTGCGTAGGTTCTCAATTTTTGCAAGCGGTGGGTGTAGCTAAATCGGTGCAGCTTCGTGGAGCTCAGGAAGTGGTTTATGTATCAGCTGGCGATGGAGCGACCTCTCAGGGGGATTTCCACGAGGCTTTGAATTTTTCTTGCATTCATAATCTCCCTATTGTGTTTGTAATTCAAGATAATGGCTGGGCGATTTCTGTTCCTAGTGTAGAGCAGACGGCAGGCGGCAGCATCGTCAGCATGGCTCGCGGTTATGAAGGCCTTGCTGTATTTGATATAGATGGTTGTGATTATGCCGCATCTTCTGAAAGTTTGCGTCAAGCGGTGTTGAAAGCTCGCTTAGGAAATGGCCCTAGTTTAGTTGTTGCCAAAGTTCCTCGGATCGCTGCCCATAGCAGCAGCGATGATCCTAAAAAGTATAAAAACGATGAGATAATCAAGCAAGAGCTCGCTCGCGATCCTATTGTCCTTTTTGAGCAATGGTTGATTGACAACGCCCATTTTACGCGGGCAGAAATCGATCAGTTGCGTCAAAAGCATGCACAAGAAATCGAAAAAGCTTCGCTTGCAGCAGATCAAGTTCCGTTCCCCAGTTCAGAAACAGCCTCCACGAAAGTATTTAAGTCCTATGAGATGGATCTTTCCATTCAGGCAGAGCCAGGCGAGTCGATTGTGATCATGGATGGCTTGAATCATGCAATCAAAGAAGAAATGCAAAGAGATCCGGGTGTTGTTGTATTTGGTCAAGATGTTGCGCATGGAAAGGGGGGGGTGTTTGGAATTACCCGGACCTTTACCGACTGTTTTGGTAAAGCGCGCTGTTTTAACACACCTCTCGCTGAGTCCACAATCATAGGCCTTGCAATCGGTCTTTCCTTCGATGGATTTCATAAACCAGTCGCGGAAATTCAATTTGCCGATTACTCTTGGACCGGCATGAATCAGATTTTTAATGAACTATCGAGCATGTATTATCGTTCAAATGGCCAATGGACTTGTCCTGTTGTCATTCGAATGCCCTATGGCGGCTATATCCAAGGGGGGCCTTATCATTCTCAAAGTCCAGAAGCGTTTTTTAGTCATTGCCCTGGTCTAAAAATTGTCATTCCTAGCAATGCTGCGGATGCGAAAAGACTTCTCAAAACAGCCATCCGCGATCCAAACCCAGTCATTTTTCTTGAGCACAAAGCTCTTTATCGCCAGCGTCTTTTCTGCGCAAGGCCAGAAACTGGCCCTGAAGAACTTTTACCTTTTGGACAAGCTCACATCGTTCGATCAGGCACCGATGCGACTGTTGTCGCTTGGGGCATGACGGTGCTTTTTGCTCATGAGGCGGCAGAAACCCTTGCCAAAGAAGGCGTTTCTATTGAAGTAATTGATTTGCGAACTATTGTACCTCTCGACTTTGCCACCATTTTAGAATCTCTGCGCAAAACAAACAAATTACTTATCGCTCACGAAGCCGCCCGCAATTGCGGATTTGGAGCAGAGCTTGCTGCCAGGGCTGCTGAAGAAGCGTTTTTATTTTTGGATGCCCCTGTCATGCGAGTTGCAGGGAAAGATTGTCCCGTTCCTTATTGTAAAGATCTCGAAGAGGCTGTCTTGCCTCAAGCCAAAGATGTCGAAAACGCTTTGCGCGCTCTAATTTCTTTTTAAACAAGTTCTTTAGGATTTTGTCCGAACAAAATCCTACCCAAAGGACTTTCGTCCTTTGGAAACCTGTTTTTTTTGCGGAAAAAATAGATGCCTGAATTTCGGCGATATCTTTATTTTGGATTGTTATAATTGGTATAAAATAAGGAAGGTTCGCTTGATCACGGAAGCAATGCAAAAGGAATATTATTGGGCTTTGGTTGATAAAAAAGCGGAGTATGAAGGGACTTTTTTTGTAGGAGTGAAAACAACGGGTATTTTTTGCCGTCCTACTTGTCCTGCTCGAAAACCAAAGTTTGAGCATTGTGAATTTTTTGAGATAGCTCAAGATGCGCTCTTAGCTTCTTTTAGGCCTTGTAGGCGCTGTAAGCCACTTTCTCATCCCGGCCAAGTGTCCAAATTAGTTCAGTTTCTTGTAGAAGCCGTGGAGAAAAATCCAGAGAAACGATGGAAAAATAGAGATTTTAAAGAACTATCTGTAGATGCATCCACAGCGAGGCGTCAATTTAAAAAACGATTCGGGATGACTTTTGTAGAATATGCACGCGCAAGACGAATGGGAATTGCTATGAAACAAATTAGAGAAGGAGAAGCTGTGATAGAAGCTCAAATGACAACCGGATATGAATCCAGCAGTGGATTTAGAGATGCATTTTCTCGAATTATGGGTGCAGCGCCCACTAAATTAGGAGATGAAAAAATATTTAAAGCCTCCTGGCTAGATAGTCCTTTAGGACCTATGATTGCCATTGCAGATGAAAAAGATCTTTATCTTTTAGAATTTGTAGAACGTCGAGGATTAGAGCGTGAGGTGGAGCGTCTTAGAAAAAGAATGCGATCAGCGATCATTCCTGGCCGCACTGATCCTATTATTTCCATCGAAAAAGAATTGGCAGAATATTTTAACGGTCAGTTAAAAGAGTTTAAAACTCCGTTGTTTTTGTTAGGTACTCCTTTTCAGCAAACTGTTTGGGAGGAACTAAAAAAGATTCCCTATGGGCAAACTTGCTCTTATGCAGAGCTAGCCGCTGGAATTAAAAAAAAATCAGCTTTTCGGGCCGTAGCCCAAGCTAATGGAGCTAACCAGTTGGCTATTGTCATTCCTTGTCATCGGGTGATTAATTCAAATGGTGAACTGGGAGGGTATGGGGGAGGAGTGCCGCGCAAAAAATGGTTAATTCATCATGAAAGTAAAGAAATCTAACCGCTCGTATAATTTTAACAATGCCTACGAAATAACCCAATTGTATGTCCGCTAATAAGTATGGTAGATAAATGCCATAACGGACCTTTGTTACGCAGGTGTCCACTGATTTTTTTAAACAATGTTTTGCTGTTTCGTTAGAGGTCATAGCAGGTGCGGATGATACCGTAGTAGGATTTCAATACGAATCGGATGCCAAACAATTTCACGAAGAATTGAAGGAACTCTTTCAAAAATTTGGATTGGAATTGCATCCTGAGAAAACGCGACTTATTGAATTCGGACGATACGCGTCAGAGAACAGAAAGAAGCGATGAACGATTTGGTGTTACTCTTTGAGGGAAGATCTGTATGCACTAAATATTGCACGTGCGAATCTGGGCGGGGGTGCAGGGTAACCTGCAGCCCAGCCGTGACCAAAATACTGATCTATGCAGAGAGAGGCTGCAACGGATTGAATGTGGATTCGATTTGTGTCACTGATTTATACATCCAGGGTGAGGAGGGATTACCCTTCTCCGCAAAATTCAATTTCCGATAAAATGGCTTGCTCTCTCTCAGAGCGAATAAATAGAGTTCGTCCCTTTCCAAATCGAGAGTCAGCTTTTCAGCCATCCTCATTAAAGTTGAACCGGCTCCTTCTACCTTTTCGGACTCGTTTTCATTAACCCAAGAGCGGATATTTTTAGGATTCGTTGACATTTGAGACACACATACTTGAGTATTTTCAACACAGAGCTTCATCATTCCCTGAACTCTGTCATTTTTGTCTTTACAGATAAAAATTCTTGTTTGATAGGACTCGACAAGATCTAGAGCTAATGCTTCTGGACTTGGGGTTATCACACGAAAGAAATGGTCATTTTCTGGGGGACTTTGAAGCGTTCTTGCAATTCCCTTCATCACTGAATGGCAAGCTGTAAAAGACCCCCCTTCTTCTGGGTCCTCTCCCGCCTGCATTGCTTTCTCTTCAGCGGTTTTAAGCCACTCTTGAGCTACCTTATGGGCCATTGGGTAATTCTTTCCGGTGATTTGCTCTACCTTTAATTGGTATTCTGAAATATATTCACCAAAAATATATATGTTATCAGGTTTTAAATCTTCTTTTGATGTTAATGATATATAACCATTATTCGCAATTTCAACAGGTATGAGTTCCTCCTCTAAGAGTTTTTCTTGAGGTCTAGCTGGTTTCGTTTGAATCTCAGCAAGAGAACTTTCTCCAGAGCCGCTAGTAGCGCAGTTTTCTTGGGGACGATCCCTAACGCGGCTTCTACAATTTAAATTTTGCAATAAGTCTCTAGCCCTATCTAACAGATTTCGTCCCGTCTCCCATAATCTCCAAACCCTAGATAAGACCGAGTCAATCGAGGCGTTTGGCTCAGACTTTTGATCCTCAACTAAAAGTGGTGCCGTAGCTTCTTTAGAAACTCCGCAATCTCCTGCATAAATTGCTTCAGGTATTTTCATAAATATCTCCAATGCTATTAATTAACGAAATATTATTATATACAAGTTCAATTAAGATAAAATAAAGATTAATGCAAAAACCAAACAAACAATTTAAATGACAATTTCTAAGCCAAGCAGCATCCTAATCCACCTCTAAAAACGCCCCTATTCCCAAAAGAACCAGGGGTCCAGAGAGGACGCAGTCCTTTGGCCGGCGGAGCCAAAAAATTAACCGTAAATATTCGGTTAACCTCGTTGAGTCTCAAAGTCGTAAGTTAATGATATTTAATGGATAGCAAAGAAAAATCTTTCAAAAAAGGCGCAGCTTATAGTGGTCTGAAGTGTCAAGACCAAAAACTGCAAAAATTTAGGTTCATGGGAAGACTTGGGGGATAAACAAAAAGAAGGAATTTAAGATTTAAAAAAAACGCTGAATACAAAAAAAAGAAGCAGGTAGTAAATAAACAAAATTATTGTCATTTGCCATTCCCGTGAAAATCAGCCCTAAATCTGCAAATGCATGTTTGGGGATCGAGTGACTATTCACATTCCCCGACAAAAGAATGGAATTTAAATAGTCATATTTTTTAAATTTTTCTTTTAAATTTCATCTATTTTTATTTTTTGCTAATATCCTGCGAAAAAATTTTATAAAGGATTTAAAGTGAACCAAATTCAACCAATTAGTGGAGTGAAAATTCCTGCAGATGTTCTCCCAAAGATTTACAGGTATTCAGGCAAAGAAACTCAGAATAATATTTTGTCCGCTCTAAATAAAGATATGTATAACGATCAATTTAAAAATATTCGTACCAATAAAATCATTGAGCACATTCAATGTATGGATCCTCAATGGCTAGAAAGCACAAGGATAGGACTTGGCGTTAAAAAAGTCTTGGATGTGGTAAAACATGGTTTAGGAATTTTGAAACGAGATGGCGGTCAGTTGACCGATGAACAAAGAAAATGTGCTTTTTTAGCCGCGGCAAGAAATCTGGGCGATCACGAAATCATGCAGTGGATGCAACCCAATGAGCCAGTTTCGGATTTGTATTCACCTGAATGTATTCGTGACGCGATTTTTGCAGCAGCAAGAAACGGAAATTTAGCTTCTGTTGAGTATTGGCAGCCGCTTTGCAATGATGATGCAATCTCTGGCGCTATCATGGGTGCAGCTAAAAAAGGTCATAAAGATGTTCTTTTATTCTTAATGCCATTCAATACAATTGAGAATTTTTACTTAATTTCCCAGTTATTGATATTTGCAGCTGATCATGGATGGAGCGATCTTGTCAAGAACATGTTAGAAAAAATCAACCCTGAAAATATGTCTAGAACTCGATGTGAAGCAGCTTTTAGTGCAGCAAAAAATGGACATATAAAATTAGCGGAGGACCTACTTCGATCGCATTCGATTGAATCGAATTTTAGTGCTTACTTTCGAGCAGCGATTAATCTGAAATGCCTTCCTGTTATTCAAGTTTTTGCGCAACATCCTCAATATATTCTGTCGCATGACAGAGACCAAGCTGTAATTTGTGCTGCTCGTCATGGAAATTCAGATCTTTTGCATCTTTTGTTGATTTGTTCCAAAAAAAGTTTGTTGAGCGGTACAAAATACTACGAGATTTCAGATGTAGCTCGAGGGGCAGCTGTAGTCGCCTTGAGCTCAAAAAAGCAGCCTGCTCTTTTGCGTTTATTACTTAAGTCTGGTTCCATAAAAATTGCAGATCGACAAAGGGCTACTTCAATAGCTGCTAAACAGAATGATCAGGAAAGCGTTTCGATCCTCAATGGAGGCTAATTGTTCTCGTGAAAAGAGTGCCCCCTTCTCAAGCGGCAGCTTAAGGAGAGGATGGTTTTTGTGCGGGACAAAGTCCCAAGTAGCTTTATACTGCGATGTATTCCTAAAACTGAGTCAGAACTTCATAGCCTGATTCTGTGATAAGGACAGTGTGCTCCCATTGAGCGCTTGGTTTGCCGTCTTTTGTGCGAACGGTCCAGCGATCTTTGGAATCGAGAACGCCTTCGCGCACTCCTGCGTTGATCATGGGTTCGATTGTAAAAATCATTCCCGGAGCGAGGGGAATTTTCAGGCCGTTATAATGATGGGGGATTTCTGGTGCTTCATGAAAGGCGATCCCTACGCCATGGCCGACGAATTGATTGACCACAGAACAATTTTTTGTGCTTGCATAATCTTCGATCGCTTGTCCTATCTCCCAGACTTCGGCTCCTGGGCGGCATACTTTGATCGCGCGCAGCAAACATTCTAAAGAAACATCAATCACGCGCTGCTTTTCTTCTGTGATTGGGCCGATTGCTACCATTCTGCTTGTATCTCCAAAATATCCATCCAAGATACAAGAAACATCGATGTTTAAAATATCTCCATTTTGTAGAGGGCGCTCATCGGGAATTCCGTGGCAAATCACTTCGTTAAGGGAAGTGCAAATGCTTTTGGGGTAGGGGGGAGAGCCATAGCCGAGAGGGGCCGGAGTGACTCCATATTGCTCATGGAGTTTACGGGACAACTCGTCGAGATGGAGGGTGGTGACGCCAGCTTTTGCCTCAGAGCAGAGTCGATCAAGGATTTTGGAAGTGACTTGGCAAGCCGCGCGGATTTTTTCAATTTGCTCTGGAGTTTTTAAAAGGATGCCGAATTCTTTTAGATAGCGTTTGGCTAGAGGTTCGGTAGATGGAATCTGAGGGTAATGGCACTTTTTCCATTTTAGTCCGCTGCCGCACCAGCAAGAATCATTGCGAGAGATCATTAGAAGAAAATCCTTTTTAGTGCATTCATTTTACCTGGAATGGGTTTATATTCGCAAAATATTAGAGTAAACGCGAGTTGAAATTTGATCTTTTACATTTCTTATCAATATTAGACCTCCGTTTCAAAAGAGTTCTATTGTGTGATTCTCAAAACAAAAGAGCGGACGCCATTGAGGAACATTTGAATGGCGATCAAGCTTAAAACTAGGCCCATCAGTCTTTCAAGAGCAAAAATCCCACGCCAGCCTAATATTTTTTTTAGATAGGAGGAGCTTAAAAGAATAAGAAGAGAGGCGCTCCATGCAATAAGAATGGCTCCTACCATCACAAAATGGTTTGATTCTTGACGGGAATAGATCATCACAGCTGCTAGGACTGAAGGTCCTGCAATTAAAGGGACAGCAAGAGGAACGATGAATGGTTCGTTTGTGTGAGGAAGAGAATGATTCACGTCTTCTCCATCAGGAAAGATCATTTTTAAGCAGATGAGAAATAAAATAATTCCTCCGCTAATTTGAATAGTATCTTCTCCTATATTTAAAAATTGCATTAACCATTCGCCTACAAAATTAAATAATATGATGATTCCAAGGGCGATCAAGAGCTCTCTGATAATTACAATTCGTTGACGTTTTGGCTCGACTTTTTTCAAAAAGCTAATATAAAGGGGAATGTTTCCCACAGAATCCATAAGAAGAAAGAGGGCAAAGGCGATCGACAGTATTTTCATGGTTCCTTGCTAAGAGGTGATAATTTCTTTGTACCTGATTTTGTTATTTATACCAAATACGATTCAAAGATGATGAAATCTATACTTCGAGTGGTTCGCAGGATAAAGTTAAAAAGGTTTGGACTCTGTTTTGATCCGCCTCCATAATTTTTTCATAAAGGATTTTTGATCTGCTGTTAAGTTGTATAAAGTAATAAAACAGTCGTTATTTTTATAAAAGGCAGCCTTTGTCCAGTTAGCAGAGCCGGTGAGAAGGGTTTTTTTGTCTATCCACACAAATTTATGATGCATGAGCTGCACTCCTTGACTCATCAAAACATTTACGCCTTCTTTTTTCATTTGTTGGATTCCTTTAGCGCTAGCTCCGAGCCCGGTATGCATGTCGATGATGACGGACACCTCGATTCCACGTTGGTGAGCGGCGATCACTTCTTCGATGAGGGCGGGATGGGTGTAGGTAAAAAGAGCGATGCGGATGGATTTGTTTGCTAAGCGGATTTTTTTTCTAAGATCGTTCAATGCATGTCCCCGAGGGTCTGGAAGAAGCCAAATCTCGATCTCTTGTCCGCCTACTGTCGTTTTTAAATAGCCTGATTGATGGGGGGTTTTCTGTTGTAAAAATTTTGCTGCCTTTTGATTCATGAATCCTACCATGAGGTTATCATGCATACGAAGCGAGGTGGTCGTCATATTGGCAGAGCCAATGAACACCATCTCTTCATCTAGGACTAAAATTTTTTGATGCATCAGGCCGTTATTAGAAATGCGATGAACGCGAGCTACTTCCGTAAGATCTCGAAGACGGGGGGAGCCTTTTGGGTCATAATAAATATTTACGTCTACGTTTTGTTGTGCCTTTTGTTTAATCGCGGAAAGAATAGGTGCATCATTTAATCCGAACATAACCAAGTGAATAGATTGTTTGGCTTGTTGGATAGCTTCTAGCAGGGTAAGGCGCAAATCCCGTTGACATTGATTGGAATAAAGGCGGGGAGGTTCGTTGAATTTAGGTAAATGAGGAGAGAGAGAGTCAAAAATTAAGTAGAGGCAAAACGAACAAATGAGAAAAATGGAAACAGAAAGAAGATTTTTTTTAACAAAAGAGTCGTGGGGAAGAGTTGGAGGCTTTTGTTTTTTTAAGAAAAGAGGCACTGTGGATCTGCCTTTTTCCAATTTACAACCCCTCAGTGTTGGCACAGTGAGGGATTTATGAAGCTTGCGTTATGCAAGCAGTTATCTTGTAAAAAAAGAGCTATTAAGCTCGTTTTTCTTTATTTCGTTTTTGGCGAAGAACATTGGCAATGCCATTTTTATCGATGGTCCGGATGGCTGAAGTCGAAAGGCGGAAAGTCTCAAACCGTTTTTCTTCAGGAATCCAAATGCGTTTTGTTTTCAAATTAGGAAGAAAACGGCGGTTGGTGATACCGGTGATTTTAAGACCGATCCCTTTTTTCTTTTTTGCGATTCCTCGCAAGCTATAGCTGCGGCCAGATACGGGTTTTTTACCGGTGATTGAACAAACTTTTGACATAAAAATTCCTTATCAAATAGTAACCCAAAATCATAACAGCCGAACTTAAATTCCACAAGACAATTTATTTTTTTAGCTTTCTTTTTCTCTGCTGCTAAGATTTTCTGAATTATTCGAAAATTTACTATAGTCCGAACACAATGGAAAAACAGGTGTCTTCATCGGTGATTAAACTCATTTTTAAAGCATCTTTTGGAGTGACCCAGGTAAATCCTTTGTGCTCTTTAAAATTGATCTTTACAGCTCCGGGATTTTTAATTGGCTCGAGGTAATCAACCATGTGGTATTCGAAGTCAAAGTTTTGCACTGAGATATAGAGCTTTCCAATGTAATGGAGCTTTTCTTTATCTAGAATGAATCCAGTTTCTTCAAAGACTTCTCTCATGACGAGGTTGAGGAGGTCTTCTCCGTTGTTCAATTTTCCTCCAGGAATTCCCCAGCGATTGCCTTCTGCTTTGCAGTCTTGGCGATGTAAAAGAAGGATTTTGTCTTGGTAGTGCAAGTAACAGCATCCTACAACAGCGGCTTTTGGGTTGAAATGATCAGGCTTTTCTAGATAAACGCCTGCGTGTAATGAAAAACATAAAAACAACGGTAAAACATATTTTAGAAATTTCATAAAGGCCTCATTTTTGTGGTAGCGGATTTTAAAACGGCCATATTAGTTGGTTCCAGCTATTTTTCTGAAAATAATTCTGGTGAATTTGCCTTCTCTTGCGTTGCCTCAAGTAGGACCATATCTTCGGTGTCTGCACGCAAACGCTCTTCTTCGCGCTGTTTTTGGTTAAATTCAAAATAGCGTTCAAGAGATAATTCTTCAGCGATCTGTGCTGAGATTTTACCTGCGTGACTCAAAAGATCCTTTTCATTGAAAGTCAGATAATTTTTGGCGATCGTTACATCTTGCTGCCTTACACGACTTCCATTCCAACTTGTGAGTCCCATATGCGGCAGCTTTGGATCAGCCCGTTCGACAATCAATTCAGCTGCAGTTTTTCCTGTCGTGGCCCATCACATTTTATTCTGTACTTTTTTGAAAAATAGCTGGGCTGCATCGTTTTGAGAATCATAGTCAATAGCTGTTGCGTAAATGTCTTTCACATGGATGGTGACGTTTTGTGGAGTAATTTGAAAAAGTTCAGCTATTTCTGTGCGCGTCAACCAAACAGTTTTTTCTTGAGCTTTGAGCTGGATAGAAATTTTTCCATCCTCAGTGGTGTAAAGAATGATCTCTCCATTAGATATAACTGCTTCTCTGTGAATTTAAATTTTTAGAAAAAATCGTAACTGAAAATGAGAAACCTCTCCAGAAAAAAAATTTAAATGTGTCTCGATTATACCGCTCGTGATTCAAGAATTGTCTTTTGGATTAAATTACGAACGGTATACTTCCAAAACAACAAAGTCAGACAAACATCCAATTTTTTCTTTCATTTAATCGTTTTCGATTATAAACTGCCTCTTATGAAATTTATATATGTCCTAGCCATTTTTTGCTTGTCATGCATTTCCCAAGCCAATGCTTTTCAGTGTTTTTCTACCAGTGACTTTAATGAAATAGAGCTGTTGGTCAAAGAAGCTGATCAAGATACTTTAGTCCTTTGGGACGTTGACCAAACCCTTCTTACACCGAATGATCCGATTTTAAAGCCAAAATGGGAAAAACTATTGGACCAATGGCTAGGAGGGAAAAAATTCATTTTTGATAGGTCTGGCAAGAAGAGGTATATATTTCGAGAAATTTTAATGAGCGCGCCTCATTCTGTTCTCGATCATGATAGTCCTTCGCTTATAAAAAATTTACAAAAAAAACAAATCCCCGTGATTGCGTTCTCTGCTGCAGTAGGCGGGAAAATTGGAAAGACAGACAGTTTTATTGATTGGAGAATTGAGGAATTAAAACGATTTGACTTTGATTTTAGTTCCAGTTTTTCTCATATCGACACTCTTACACTTCCTAAAGATTCTTATAACGAATTTCCTCCCATCTACAAATCGGGTGTCTTGCTTACATCTTTACATGATAAAGGTCCTGTATTGATTGATTTTTTTGAAGCAATTCAATGGACTCCAAAAAAAGTTATTTTCATTGACGATCAAATGGCAAATATTGAATCAGTTGCCCAATCTTTGGGAGAGGAAATTGAGGTTATCGGAATTTATTATACAGCTGCTAGTGAGTTGCCTTGCGAATTGAATGAAGAAAAAGCTCATTTTCAGGTCGAGCATTTTCTCAAAACAGGACAATGGCTTCCTTCTGTTGAATAGATATTCATTTTTCCAAAGAATACGCTTTTTTTCAAAGCGTATTGCTAAAATAAATCAGGTTTTAAAAGGACGTCAGTCCTTTTACGGGGCTCGAGGCAGAGCCTCGAACCTTCCTTGAAATATTACTCAGTTTGGATGAGCCGTTTTAAGGGACGGGCTTCGAAGATGAGATCGTATCCTTCTAGTACAAGGTTTTTTGTGATCGAGTCCGTTCATGTAAGGTGCATAATATGGATTTTCTCTTGACTCCAAAATATTTATGATACAGGATCTTCGCTTTTTCATTTTCTATAAGGAGGATTTAGATGAGTGCATTAAGTGTAGTACCAAGAGATACCCAGAGCATTGCATTGGTGAACAGTTCCACCCCGCCGTTATTGCGGCCTTTAGGATGGTGTGGAAGGCAATGGAGAGCATTGGTGCATATTGAAGCGAGTAGCGTATGTGCCAAGCTTTGTAAGGTGATTTTGCGAATTGTTCCGGCGATTTTATTGTCTATTGCGACCGTATTTGCGGGGATATTGGGATTAGTGGGCTGTTGTTTTCCTAAATCCCATAAGACGGCTACGAACTATAGCGTTTCATTCGATGTAGGAGGAAGCGATGGTGTATCTAATCTGAGTAAGTTGTATCTGAGTAAGTTGTATCAGAATCTCTTTCAGCGATATAAAATGGCAACCCATCTAGAACAATTGACCTTTCCGGAAACGATCCGATCCAAGTTTTTATGGACAGTATTTGATCAGCCGCAAGTGGCATTTTCGTATGAAAACGGTTTACAGATTTCAGCGAATTCTAGGCAATCGACTGTTTCATGCTGGGACAGACTAACGAAGGCATTTAAAGAGGAGGTCCCCACTGTATCCGAAGTCTTAGATAATCTATTTCTTTGCGATACGACGTCAGGCAAGCAAGCCAAAGTAGCTCTGTGGGCGAAGGATGTGCAGCGGGTTGTTTGTCATGTTGGTGCGGCCAAGATTCCAAAGAGTCCAACCACGTGGCCAGCTTCTCTTTTAGAAGCATCATTAGCAGTATACTAATGCTATTTAGCAATACGCTTTGTCTCAAAGCGTATTGCTAAAAATAAATCAGGTTTTAAAAGGACGCCAGTCCTTTTACGGAGCTCGAGGCAGAGCCTCGAACCTTCTTTTAAATATTACTCAGCTATTCCTTTTTTTTTGACTTCGTACGCAATATGGAAAAAATCCCCTTGTTGACGTCCTGTGAGATGGACTTCGCTGTGTGGGGTGATTTTTCCTTCCAAGATGGCGCTTGCGAAGAGGTTGCCTACCTCGTTTTGGATGAGCCGTTTTAAGGGGCGGGCTCCGAAGATGGGGTCGTATCCTTCGAGCGCGAGGTGTTTTGCGACGGAGTCCGTCCATGTGAGATGTATGTGGCGCTCGTGAAGGCGCCCTGCGACTTTTTTGAGTTGGATGGCGACGATTTTTTCCATATCTTCCTCTTTGAGCGGCAAGAAAGGGAGGATTTCATCGAGCCGGTTGAGAAATTCTGGGCGAAAAGTAGCTTTTAATATGAGATCGACTGTCGATAAGAGATCTTCTTTACTGACGTTTTTTTCTTTGCCCATTTTTTTGAGGAGGAGATCGGAGCCGAGATTGGAGGTCATGATAAAAAGGGCATTTTTACAATTGATTTTTCGCCCTTTGCTGTCTGTGATGCGCCCTTCATCGAAAATCTGGAGTAGAATATTAAAGACATCGTGGTGCGCTTTTTCAAGCTCATCGAAGAGAACGACGGAGTAAGGACGACGGCGCAGCGCTTCTGTCAGTTGTCCTCCTTCTTCGTATCCGATGTAGCCGGGAGGCGCCCCTACTAGGCGCGATACACTGTGTTTTTCCATGTATTCGGACATGTCGAGCCGGATGATTGAATCTTCTTTATCAAAAAGTTGTTCGGCAAGGGCTTTGACCAATTCTGTTTTGCCGACGCCGGTGGGGCCGATGAAGAGAAAGACGCCGAGAGGGCGTTGCGGATCGCTGAGACCTGCACGGGAGCGGCGGATGGCCTCCGAGACGGCTTTGATAGCAAAGGGCTGCCCGATTACGCGCTCTTCGAGGTGTTTTTCTAGATGGAGGATTTTATGTGTTTCTTTTTCGAGCATTTTATCGAGAGGGATGCCGGTCCATTTTGAAATAATTTGGGCGACTAGGTTTTCATCGACCTCTTCTTGTAAAAGCCTTCCTTTAAAATCGTGGAGTCCTTGTTGAAGAGTTTCCAATTCTTTTTTCAAGACGGGAAGACGGCTGTAACGAATTTCTGCCACCTTGTTGTAATCCGCTTTTCTTTCTGCTTCTTCTTCTTGGAAGCGCAATTTTTCTAACGCGTCTTTTTTCCCTTGCAACTGTTCAATCAGTTGTTTTTCTTGATTCCATTTTGTCCGTAGACTTGCGAGCTCTTCTTTTAGCTGTGCGATTTTCTTTTCATCTTCGGGACTAGAGCGGTTTTCTTTTTTCATCGCTTCTTGCTTGACGATGAGTTTGGATAGTTCTCTTTCTTTGGTATCGATGGGAAGGGGAAGGCTTCCGATCTGCATGCGGATGAGGCTGGCCGATTCATCGATGAGATCGATCGCTTTGTCGGGTAAACGGCGATCTGTGAGATATCTGGCAGAAAGGTGCACCGCAGCATGCAGAGCTCCTTCTGTGATTCGCACTCCGTGATAGATTTCAAAACGTTCTTTTAAACCTCTTAAAATAGCGATCGCATCTTCTAAATTAGGCTCTGAAATTAAAACAGGCTGGAACCTTCTTTCCAATGCGGCATCTTTTTCAATGTATTTTTGGTACTCATTTAAAGTGGTGGCGCCGATGCAGTGCAAGGTGCCTCTTGCGAGAGCGGGTTTTAGAAGATTGGCTGCATCCATTGAGCCTTCTGCAGCACCTGCCCCTACAAGCGTATGGACTTCATCGATAAAAAGAAGAAATTTTCCTTCGCTTTTTTCGATTTCTGTTAAAATGTTTTTGAGCCTTTCTTCAAATTCTCCGCGAAATTTTGTTCCAGCAACCAAGCTTCCCATATCGAGGGACATGAGCTCTTTGTGTTTTAAAGAATCGGGAACATCTCCCATGATGATTCTTTGGGCAAGTCCTTCTGCAATGGCTGTTTTCCCAACTCCAGGCTCTCCGATCAGCATGGGATTGTTTTTTGTCCGACGGGAAAGAACTTGAATCGTGCGGCGGATCTCTTCATCGCGTCCGATGACGGGATCGAGTTTCCCCAGACGCGCCAGTGAAGTGAGATTTTTGCAAAATTTTTCAAGCGATTTGAGGTTGGATTCAGCGCTAGGGGAATCCATATGTCTCGATCCGCGCATTTTTTTTATTTCTGCTTCTACTTCCTGAACTGTTTTTTTAGAAAGTTTTTTCCAAGAAGCAAAGGGTTCAATTGGTTTTGTCCAAAAGGCAAGAAATAGATGATCGCTGCTGATATAACTATCATTCCAGCTCTTCGCTATTTTTTCAGCTTCCTGGATTTTTTGCTGCAGGCCGAGCGCAACTTGTGGTGGTTTGGACTCTCCGCTATAAATAGGTAAATGCTCGAGAGCTGCTTCAATTTCATTAAAAAGAAGAGATGCGTCTACGGCTAAAGAGGTACAAAGGAAAGCGAAATATCCTTGAGGATCGAGCAAAAGGGAACGAAGCAGGTGATTTTCTGTGACTTCGATATGGTTTTTAGCTTGAGCAGATTGAAAAGCTTCTTCGATAGCTGTAGAGACGCTTTCAGTAAATTGTGGTGCCATAAAAATGCTCCTTTTTTTGAATTAACTCAATTTTAATAAGGAATATTTTTTTTGTGTAGTTATTTTTTTTCGGTTTTTTTGTTTGAATTTGATATCCAGTTAAAAAACATCTCTTTTACTGATTGATTTTCTTTTTTGGGATTGATAGAGAGTTTGAAAACATAAGAAACGCGGCTTGTGGAGAGGCCGGCTGGAATAGTGGATTCTTCAAGACTATGCACGATATCTCCTTCAAAAAGGATAAGGCGCGCATCTTTGCATTCAGAGTGAAATCCTATTTTTGTTTCATCCGTATAAAAAACGGTGCCCATTCCATATTCCGGACGGAAATTTTCCTGGGTTGAATAAAGGATTAAAGAGACAAGCCAGGGTTTGCCGACATCGCCATTGATGAAAGGCTCGGTGTAGTAACATTTGTCCTCTGCATAAAGGATAGGGATGCCAAAGGCAAGTCCTTCCTCGGGGTTGTAATCCCAATGTTTGCCGGCCTCTCTATGTTTTGGGGAAATATCGCGGACAAAATTCGTGGAGACGGCGGTAAAAGAACTTGTTTTGTAGCATAATTCCCAAGGCAGTGTGGAGACTTCTGCATTCAGTTCATGCGAAAGAAGAGAGAGAAATTTAAAAACTTCCAAGACCGCTTGAGGCGGATTAGAAAAAAAGGCCCATCGTTCTCGATTGTCCATCGCGCTAGCATACTGTAGGGAAGCGTTGCTTTCCTCTTCATAGCTTTCCATTACTTTTTTACTAAAAGAAGATTGCAGGGAAAATTGACGAAGGTCATTTATTTCTTCTGGAAGAAAAAACTGATCGAAGAGATAAATAGCCTTTTTTTTCGTAGAGAGGAAGGTATGCTGAATGGTGCAATCTTCGAGCCGCAGCTTAGGAGATTGAAAAAGGACTGGTTCAAAATGATACGAAAGAAGTTTTGTTTGGGGATGTTTGAATAAATCGCTAATTAATACAGAAGTCTGTTTTATCAGGCGAGGAGTTTCTTCTGTTTGTAATTTTTTTTTGGCGGCGATGCGATCTGTACAATCCATGAATCTCTTAGCGGTGATTGCAGTTTTTCACTGATCTCGATAGTATCATAACAGATCCTATAGGAGGAAATCATCAAAAACTTCGATTTATCCACCATTTTACGTCCTTCGGACGAGCTGTTAGAGATCGGTTCAGATCTTTCGTTGACAAAAGAGATTAGGATGATCGCTCCAAAAAGACATGTGATCCTTGAGGAAAACAATTGGCAGCAAATCTTGTCTAATCTCGATATTTTTGATGTGATCATCTGCCGAGAAGCAAAGGTGGATATAGAATTGAAAAAAAAAATGCGAGAAGAAGGGCATCTGGTATTGCAGCAAGGGAAACAGCTTGTAAAGTCGGTTTCAGAAGCGGTTCCGGAAATTGCTAAAATACGGTATTCGGACCATGATTTTAAAACATTTTGCGAAGAAGTTGGAAAATTTCATTTAAGCCATCTATCTCAATTTGTAAGCCAGCTTCGGCAAAATGGGCAAATTACTCCTGAACAACAAGAGTGGGCTATTTTGAGCTATGGGCTTGATAAAATAGAGATCAAACCAGAAGATTTGGAAAAAACGGATTCCCTTTTTCCCTTAGTACAAACCTGTTTGATGCATCATATGCGAAAAGGAAGCCGGCTTTTTGCTCTTCTCTTCAGTGGCGAGTCAAAATATGAAGATGCCCAATTTTTTGGACAAATCATCACGAATCCGTTTCTCGATTACAAAGAAATGGAAGTTGTTTTTGAAGAGAAAAAAACACTTGCTATGCTGATTGTAAAGCAAGAGTGAGCTTTTTCTTTTGATCAAAATAGGAAGGGCCAATTGCTTGGATGATCCCGCCTCCGAGACACTCTTCTCCTTGATAAAAGACCACGGATTGACCAGGCGTAGCAGCTCTTTGAGGCAAATCAAAATCAATGCGCATAGTTCCATTTTCCATAGGCTGAATCAGACAAGCTTGGTCTTCTTGCCGGTAGCGGATTTTGGCGCGGCAGCGATAGGGGAAAGAGACAGGCTCTTGATCGATCCATGAAAATTGATTTGCTAGGATATAATCGGCGTAAAGAGCGGGGTGAGCAGCGCCCCTTTCTACCAACACGACGTTTCTTGTCTTGTCTTTACCTACGACATACCAGGCGTCTCCTTCGCCTCCAAGGCCCATGCCTTTTCTTTGACCT
>Ga0210386_10001601_pt1 | contig 20075 bp, 17 predicted proteins | sample IncBWH32OmetaG_FD_160091 | JGI IMG/M metagenome (GOLD analysis project Ga0210386, IMG submission 160091) | Forest soil microbial communities from Barre Woods Harvard Forest LTER site, Petersham, Massachusetts, United States - Inc-BW-H-32-O ...
CGACCAGAAAAATTATTCTTGCGCAGCGAATGCCTTTGCGACTTCCCTGCAGATGGATCCAAAGCAAAAAGACATGCCTCACGTAGCGTTCATGTTTGGAGCGAGCCTCTATCTCGCGGGGGATATTAAAGAGGCAATCGCGGCCATGCAGGAGGCGGAGACGTTCGGCTACCGCGACATCAAATTGCATCTGGTGCTTGCTGAGGCTCTCGATAGTACGCATGCCAGCGCGGATGCAGAGTCAGAATGGCGTGCCGCTCTCGAAATCGATCCCGAGTATTCCGATGCTCTCGACAACCTCTCGAACGATCTGATCGCCGACAACAACCTTCAGGGAGTGATCGATCTTTTAGATACGCCGAGACTGGCGCCGCAGAGGACCGTGCAGCAGTGCATCAACCTCAGTCTGGCGTATGCGCGAGAAGGAAAACTTTCGGAGTCGGCGAGAGTGCTCCGCGACGGCGTGAATACATATCCGGATTCATTTCCGCTGGCCGAAAAGCTCGCTGACGTTCTAACCCAATTGGGAGAGCGCGAAGAAGCAACAAAGGTCCTTGAGGTCGCGCACGCGCGCCAGGCCGTCCGCCATGCCGGAGCCGAAGTTCACTGATTCCGAATTAACCCACGCCCGCTGCACCCAGACGCGGAAAAGGCGCGACCCTTGTCGGCCGCGCCTTTTCTTTTTTCAGTCTTGGATGAAGAAGAGTTCGCTCTAAAACAGATTCCAGAGCGACTGGTTGTAGACCTCATGATGAAACTGCACCTCGGGCGCCTTGACGAATGTGCCTAGATCACGTGCGCAGCGGTTGGCCGCAGCTTGCTTCAGATCGGCAAAGCGGCCCTGCACATCCGAACCGAGGATTTCGGCAATCCACTTTGAAGTCTTGAAGTCGTCGATAGCCGCCTGAATGTGATCGGGCAGGTAACGATTGGCCTGGCGAAGGTTGTCGATCTTGGCCGTGGTGCCGTCGATGCCCGTCTTGAAGATCGAGTAGAGCGTCAGGTACGGATTCGCATCCGGTGCCACCGACCGCACTTCCACGCGCATCGAGCGCGAGTTGCCGATCGGCACACGGACCATCGATCCACGATCGGTAGCCGAAGCCTTGATCTGGTTCGGCGCTTCGAAGTGCGGATCGAGGCGGCGATACGCGTTCACGCTGGGGTTCAAGATCAGGCAGATGTCCAGCGCGTGCGTCAGGATACGGTCAATGAACTCCCAGCCAAACCCTGAAAGCATCTCCTGGCCCTTGGGATCCCACATCAGGTTGACCTTTTCCTTGGAGACCGAGACATTGGTGTGCATGCCGCTTCCGTTCACACCGACAACAGGCTTGGGCAGGAAGCTGGCCGTGTACCCCATGTTGTTGGCGATCTGCCGGCAGAGCAGCTTGTAGAGCTGAATCTGGTCCGCGGCCGCAACCACTTCGCCGTAGCCGTAGTTGATTTCAAACTGGCTGGGCGCAACCTCGGGGTGATCCTTCTCGTTCTGGAAGCCCATCGCGCGCTGCACTTCGGCGGCCGTGTCAATGAACTGGCGAAGGGGATCAAGCGGCAGTACGTGATAATAGCCACCGGTGTTGATGAAGTCGAATTTCACCGTCTCGTGGTACTTCTTCTCGGCGTCGCGGCCCGCAAAGAGGAATCCCTCGATTTCGTTGGCGGCATTCAGCGTGTAACCCTTGTCCTTATAAAGCTTGTCGGAATAGGCCTTGAGCACGCCGCGCAGATCGCCTGAGTAAGGCGTGCCGTCCTTGTCAATCACGGTCCCGAAAACCAGCACCTTCCCGTTGCCGAACACGTCAGCCGGAACCCAGTAGAACGCGCTCCAGTCGATGCCCAGGCGGAGATCGCTCTCTTTTTGCGCCGTAAAGCCACGGATAGAAGAGCCGTCAAAGGTCAGGTTCTCGTGCGAGCCCAGAAGGAATTTCTTGTCATAGTCCAACAGATGCAGGCGACCCTCCAAGTCCGAGAACAGTACGGTCACGGCCTTGATGTGCTTCTCATCCGTCAGATACTTGATCCGCTTTTCGCGAACCTCCTCGATCGGCATCCGGCTCATACGGTCTGCCTTGGCTTTCAGGTTCAGTTCTTCAAGCTCCTCATAGGTGAGGGCAAGAAAATTCCGGTAATCAGATGACATGGCTCTCCTTCCGGCTGGGAATAATGTTGTTGGGCATTCAATGAATAGTCTAGGGTTTCTTGTATAAAGAACCCGTGAAGATTGCCGCTTGGGGATTGGCTATCGGTGCCGCGCTACAAGCACCATCAACAACAGGATAACAACTGGAATCAGGGCGAGTGCGCCGTAGTAAATCACTTGGCGGGAGGTGTGGGATTTTCGCTTGTTCCAGTCGCGCAATTCGATGCGATCTTCCACGCCGACCTCGTCCAAATGCTGCAGATCATGTGCAAATTCGCGGGCCTTGGCATAGCGATTCTGAGGGTCCCGTTCGAGCGCGCGGTAAAGCACTTCCTGCAACTGCGGCGAAATCGACGGCTCGGCGATCGTGGGAGGCATTGGATAGTTCAGCAGCCGGTCGTTCATCACTTCCATGGGCGAGGAGCCCGAGAAGGGCAGCCGCCCCGTAAGCATCTCGTAGAGAATGATGCCCACGGCGTAGATGTCGGTACGTCCGTCTCCGCGCTTGCCTTTGACTTGCTCAGGAGAGATGTAGTCGGCCGTGCCCAGCGTCGCGGTGAAGTTGGCGTAGGTGAGCCGCCGCGCAGCGGAGTCTCCCGCGATGCCGAAGTCGATCAGTTTGATATTGTCGTTGGCGTCCACCATGATGTTTTCCGGCTTCAGATCGCGGTGAACCACGCCTTGCTCGTGGATGTATTCGAGCGCCTCGAGAACCTCGATGGCGATGCGGATAGCGCGGTCCGGCGGCATGCGGCCTTCGGTTAGGATCTCGCGCAGCAGCCTGCCTTCGCACCACTCCATCACCATGTAAATGCGCGAACGCTTCTCGCCCCCGTAGACCCGCATCACCATGGGGTGATCGAGTTTCTCGCCGATTTCCGATTCGCGCTTGAAGCGATCGAAGAGGATCGGATCCGCTTCCATGTCAGGATGCGGAATCTTCAGCGCGACGACACGATTGTCGCGGACGTCCACTGCTCGAAAAATCGAGGCCATACCGCTACGCGCCACGGGAACTTCAATGCGGTACGAGTCGATTTGTGACCCGGCTTCAATGGTGTCGAGGATGCCCATCGGGCGGCGTTCTCCAGTGCTTGTGCTTCTTCTACTCTATCGGGGTTTAGTGGAGTAACTCTAAGGATTTCGTAAGGCTTGAGCAAGCCCGCTCAGGAAGGCAGCCGGTAGGGACGTCCGCGGTACATGCCGACCTGTTCGACCGAGCGAATGCGAATGACCTGCGCCGTGGTGTTGTCGTTGCCGTCAATCTCAACGGCGCGAGCTACAAGTTCCTGCGCAATTTCATCGGCCGGCTTGTTCTGGGAGACAATTGAGGCGATGGTCGCTGCGGGCAATTCGTCGTGCAGTCCGTCGGAGCAAAGTACAAGGACATCTCCAGGTTGAAGCGTGACGGCCGTGGTGTCGGGGGAGACAAACATCTCCGGCCCGAGTGAGCGGATCAGCACGTGGCGCGAATCGGATGTTGCCACATCGTTTGCGGAAATCACTCCCATCTTTCTTTGCTCATTTACCCAGGTATGGTCTTGCGTAATCTGCTTCGCGATGCCCTTGCGCACCAGGTAGCAGCGCGAGTCCCCCACATGAGAAATGATTGCCTGATCGTGACGCAGCGCGCATGCAACTGCCGTCGTTGCCATTTTCTTTCCCCGAAACTCCTGCGCAAGGGTGCGGTCGTGGACTGCAGCATTCGCATGCTGTACCAGTCGCGGCAGCAGGCTGATCAGCATGGCGCCACCCTGCGCCTTTTCGAATTCCTGCAGCAGAACGGAGACCGCGGTGGAAGAAGCTACCTCACCCAGATCAAGCCCTCCCACACCATCGGCGACGACGAAGAGATAACCGTGGGAACGCGCCTGGTGGCGTGAATTGGGAATGAAAGATCCCATGGCATCTTCGTTGTTCGTGCGAACTTTGCCGGGATCGCTTGCCTGACCAAAAACGACATCCAACATGGACCATTCGCCTCATTCGGTCCCCACGAACGGGTCCTTTGTTCGTGGGGTGATCTCAAGCATCTTGCGCATCGCGTAATAGGCCATGCGCTACAAGTTCATTGGTTCAGGTCTTGCAAAAACCACTGGGTGGTCACCCGTTCAAGGCCTTCTGAATCGAGCCGCGAAGGATTGCCACCCAGATCTGCGTTTGGCTAACGCTGTGCAACTGCATCCTTGGCTTCGAGCAGTACAGCTTTTCCTTTTGCCTTGGAAGAGCGCAGGAAGTAAACCGCTCCGTAAATGCCCCAGAGTGCAGATATGCCCAGCGCCAGCAGTGGTTCCTTTGAGGTTCCCAGGCCGAACACCGGGCTGATCAGATAGAAAGCCATGCAAACGACGTTGGCTAGAAGTCCAAAACCCGGAATCAACGTGTGTACGAGGAAGTTGTGGTCCGGGCGCTTGTTGTATGCCACGATGCACAGGAAGCAACTAAGCGCGTACAAGATGAAGGTTCCGAAATTGGAAGTGAGTGTAACGGTAAGCAGCGAATTCGGCATCGCGGCCAGCTTGTCGTGCGTGCTGTAGCCGAAGCTGGATAGAATTCCGTGCGGGAGAGCTGCAATGGTGGCGTCCGTCGGTGCGCTGGCATCGGCGAAGACGAAGGAGACGGCGACGCAGCCGATGGCTGCTGAAATCACCGCCAGTGTCCAGATCGCGCGACGCGGCGTGAGCGACTCGGCGTGGAGCATGCCGAAGTGTTCGGGAGCCTCGTCATCCTTCCCCATGGCATAAGTAACGCGGGCGCCGGTGTTCATGCATGCAAGCGTGGTGCCGATCAGAGCCAGGAAGACGGTGATGGCTTCAGCAAGCATGAAGTACTTGCCATGCCCCTGGCCCAGCAGCGCGTCGCCGACAATGATCATCATGTCGCCGATGGGAGCCGCCGAACTAACGGCGTTCTGCATCGTATAACCCGAATTAAGGAAGTAGTTCGCCGCGAAATACTCGATCAGATAACACACCAGACCTTGTATCAAGAGCGATGCGATGACGGCGATGGGAATATGTTTGGTGGGATTTTTTGCCTCGCCTCCCATCGAGGTCACCGATTCAAAGCCGACTAAGATCAGAATGGCGACGGTGGCCTGAATGAATATAAAGCTGAATTGGTGCGGCTTCACCACGGATGCGGCGTTCTCGTGGGTAAGGAAGTTGCCGGTCGCGTCAGCTGTGGGATACGTGATCACGTAGGGTACCGGCTTGCCGGCTGCGTCGAGCAAAGGCTGCGGGTTGCCGCTCGCATCGCGAATCGTTGCGCCGGTCTTGTCGGTGGCGAACTGATAAGTGTAGGTGGAGAGCGTTTGCGAGTCGTACTGGAAACCGGTAGAGCCGGAAGGGTGGTTAACGCGATAGCCAAGCGCCAGCACGCTGAAAACGATCAGCGCGGAAATCTGCACGATGTTAATGGCCATGTTAACCGCCGTGGATGCACCGGCGCCCTTTTGCGCGATCCATGCCACGAAGAACGAGAAAACGACAGCGACCAAGGCCATGAAGATCGGACCAGGATTGCCGCCGCTGATGAAGTTGGGATAGAGGAAGCCCACCACGTATCCCACGAAGATGCCGGTGGTCGCCACCATCACGCCGGGATAAACCCAGTAGTAAAGATGCGAGCCCCAGCCGACGATGAACTTCGCGACGCGGGCATACTTGAATGCCTTGTCTTTCGAGAGCAGAGCCTGCTCCGCGTAGTAGTAACTGGAGCCGGTGCCGGGGTAAAGTTTGGAGATTTCAGCGTAAGCTACCGCGGTAGCCAGGCAGAGTACGAGGGCACCGAAGATGCCCAGCCACATGGCTGGCGCAGTGGTTCCAGTACCTGCCTGGATGACGAACGTGAGCCATAGAAAGGCGCCGGGAGCAATCAGCGCCATTGCGTTGCTGGTCAACCCGGTAAGGCCCAGAGTTGCCTGCATCTGTGGTGCTTTCTGATCTGCCATGAACATTCTCCTGGAAATTGAAGTTCTTAGAGTCCGCTCCCGCGACTTGAGCTACGGGATGTTTGTAGGGCTCGCCGCATAGCGGCCGAGGCGTTCAGGTTTCTGGGTTGTCTAAATGCTACGTATGCGCCGATGAAGATGAAATGAAGAAACCGAGCCTTTCGAGTGAATGAACTTGCGAGTTGCAGGTCCCCCCTTGCGGAGTATTGGTTGACACCGCAAGGAGGGAATGATTCTCAAATTCGGACTACTTCTCAGTCATGTTTTTGCCAAAGATGAAGCCGAATTCAAGTACGCCCCGGAATTGGTTGGCATCTGTTCCTGCCGTGCCAAAGACACTTCCCGGCGTGTAGTTGTTTGCATGCACCCACGCGAGATCGCCGCGAACGTACACGCCTCCCTTTTGGTAGGTTGGCGTCGCGGTGAAGGTGGTGCCTGCACTGCCGGCCCCAAAGCCTAGCAGATTGACCGATCCGTTGGTGGAGTTCCCCGAACTCGTGAGGTACTCGACGCGCGCCGGTAGCGAGAAGCCGCTTTTGAAGGCGTAGCTGACGTTGAGCGCCCCGCCGGTTGCGGATGTGCCCTTGGTGACGCCTACCTTCAGGTTGGTCGGCACGTCCCCGTACTGGAAGTACGGCGAAATGATCCAGGGACCCTTGGTGTAGGTATAGATCACCGCGTGCATGTAGCCGTTGTTCTGCACCGGCGTAGCCGCCGTTTCAAAGACAGTCTGTCCGAGGTTTCCCATCCCGTCGTACACCAGGCTATGAGGCCCCTTTGTAAGGGTCACAGAGCCCGAGAGAAACGAGTAGCGGTTGGAATAGTAGCCGTCGTTCCAACTGAACGCGGCGCTCAGGTATTTCCCCAGGGTTTGATTCACCTGGATGCCGCGATTGATGGCGTTTTCCTGGTTCCAAATGATGCCGCGCTCGATGTTGAAGTTCTGGTACGTAAAGGTGGACTCGGCGCCCATCAGCGTGGGAAGAGAGCCGATAAGGAACTGCGTGTTCTTGGCTGCCTGCAGCTTCAGGTAGGCGACCGGAACAGGCCCATAGAAATTCTTCATAGTATCTTGGGCGTTCACAAACGGCGCTGAAAGTGCCTGCATCGTGTAGACGCCCGCCTGGATGTAGTACTGAACTTTCCCGTCCGCTCTTTGAATGAAAATCTGTCCGTTGCTCAGGGTGGCCTGTGCACTGCTGTCTCCGGTCACGGGATTGGTCTGGAACTGCGAGAAACCGGTCACAATGCCGTTGACATTCAGCTTCCCCAATGGTCCGGCATCGAAGGTCGCCGGCGGCAGCCATTGCAGCGGACCCGTGAGAACGAACGTGGAAAGCGGGGCTGGGGTGGCTGCCGGAGCGGGAGTTACATCTGCTGGTGTAGCTAGAGCAGGCGCTACCGGCGGAGTTGCAGCGGATGCCGGGGGAGCTGCCGGCGCCTGAGCACCAGCCGCAACAGCTGTGGCGAGCACCGCAGCGCCTGAGGATTGGAGAATGATGTGAATCAACTTGACGGATATCGACACAATTCCTCCTGAAACAAAATCGAATATGAAACGAATGAGCTTTTATGTGAGAAGTGAGGTTGTTGACTCAATCTCTTTGGTGCGGATTACCGTTCAGTCGGGCCAGGGAGAGACGCAAGGCGATTGCGTCCTTGACAAGGCAAAGGTGATGAAGTCATGCGCGGTGTGCGCTGCCTCATTCGAGGGGCTTGAATCGCTGCGGCTTATCATTAGTAATGCAAACGAGGCATAAAGAAGAGATGAGGATTAAAGAAAGAAAATCTTTATTTCAAATTGTCCAATTTCCCGCACTAAACTTCGAATTGACGCGGCTTTGAATGAAGTTCGAAACCGCGCAAGGTGCGTTCTATTACGCCCCTTCGCATAAGAATCAAATGAGGAACTGTTAATATCTAGAAACAATCTCCCCGCGCACGCCAGCCCACCTGGGATGAAAAGGAAAGATGTCCGTGGGGAGTTGTCTCTGAAGTCAAGTGCACCTCGATGGAGATCGGTGCTCAGATTCAGGAGGAACAACTTCGCGTCAGGGCCGTAGAGTTCAAGTTACTGATAGTCTGCGCCATTTGAATGCGCACCCATCTCACTGCCGGGGTGAATCGGCCTCATGGCACTCGACGGAAAGGTTGGTGACCGGTTGTCTGGAACCTACATCCCTCTCCGCGCTGCGTTTGCAGGCCGGCGTTCGCGCGGCTCCGGGCAGCAGGCGCTGCTGTTCTCCACGGAGTGTGCACTTGGCATTGTTTCCGTAGTGTTGGCGGGAGTCTTTGCGCACTGGCTGCAGTGGCTGCTTCCCGTCGCTGTCCTGCTTTACTTGCTGATCATCGTTCCCACCGCTCTTTGGTGCGGTTTCTGGCAGGCTGTAATCGTTTCGCTCTCCGCCGTTGTGGTACAGAGCTATTTTGCGGCGCGGCAAGGCAGATTGAATCCGGCGGCGGATCCGGCAAACTCCATCACGCTTTTAGCATTCATCCTGACCGCACTTGTCATCAGCCGACTCTCAGCACGTGTCACTGAACACGCGCGCGAGACCGATTCGTGGGGCGGCCAGATGCAGGATCTGTATGAATTCACGCGGCGCACCTTGCAGATGAACTTGCACGTGGAGCCCGGCGCTCAACTCGCCGAATTGGTGCATGAAATTTTCGCGCTTGAGGCGGTAGTCATCTTTGACGCGGACCTCCACGAGATTTACCAGGCCGGTTATTGGAACGTCGATCCGCAGGAACTCGCGCAGAATGTCTACTATTTCGAAACTTCTGACGATGATTCCCAAACCGGCATCGCGCGGCGCGTGGTCCGCCTCGGATTGGTTCCCATCGGCTCTGTTGTGCTGCGCGGCGAGACGAGCCCTCTGACCAACAACGCCATCGCTTCGTTGATTGCCGTTACGTTCGACCGCTACCGGGCCTTCGCCAACGAGAGCCGCATCGAGACAGAGCGCCAGACCGAGCAGCTTCGCTCGACGGTGCTCGACTCGCTTGCCCATGAGTACAAAACTCCCCTTACCGCCATTCGTGCCGCCTCCACTGGGCTCAACGAGATGGGCAAGCTCTCCGCGGGCCAGAGCGAACTCGTATCCCTCATCAACGAACAGGCCGACTTGCTCAACGATCTCACTACGCGCCTGCTAACCACCGCCCGCCTCGATGCCGGCGAAGTCACCGTGCATGCCATCCCCGTGGGCGTTGCGTCGCTGCTCGATGAAGTGGTCGCGAGCTTGAGCGACCGGCTTGCCTCAATGAAAGTTGCGATCGATATGCCCGACGATGGCCTCGTGCTGTGCTGCGATCGACGCCTGATGACCATGTTGTTGTCGCAATACATCGACAACGCCTGCAAATATGCAATCTACGGCACCACCATCACCATTCGCGCCGTACAGTCCAAGGCCGAAGTGATCTTCTCGGTCCATAGTTTTGGTCCGGTCATTCCCATCGCCGACCGTGAGCGCATCTTCGATCGCTACTATCGCTCCTCGACCTCATCCAATCGCGCATCGGGCACTGGAATCGGATTGTCGGTGGCCAAGCGGGCGGCGACCATCCACGATGGATACGTCTGGGTCACCAGCGACCAGGATGAAGGCAATACGTTTTATGCGGCTATACCATCCCAGGCACGAAAGAGGGAATCGTAATGAGCCAGTCCGCCATTCGCGTTCTGATTGTCGATGATGAACCCGCGATACGCCGCGCGCTCAAGCCGCCCCTCGCGGAACTTGGATTCCTGTTCGGCGAGGCTTCGCGGGGAGAAGAAGCTCTCCAACTGCTGCATGCAGGTTCCTACGATGTGGTGCTCCTCGACATCAACATGCCCGGCATCGGCGGAATTGAAACGCTGCGCCGCATCCGCGCCTTTGCGCCGCGCCTGCCCGTGCTGATGCTCACGGTGCGCGATGGCGAAGAAGAAAAAGTCGAGGCGCTTGAACTCGGCGCCGACGACTACATTACCAAGCCCTTCAGCACCCGCGAGCTCATTGCGCGTATTCGTACCGCGGTTCGCCGGGTGCATGCGCCTGCACGCGCCGAAGATGCGCCGATCGATATTGGGGAGATTCACCTCAATCCCGCCAAGCGCAGTGTGACCAAGCGGGGCCAGGCCATTCATCTCACGCGCAAGGAGTACGACATCCTCTACTGCCTCATGAGCCGTGCCGGCCGCGTCGTCTCCTACGCCAAGCTGCTTACCGCTGTCTGGGGTGCCGATTGCCGCGAAGAAGTTGAGTATCTGCGGACCTTCATTCGTCAGCTACGCAAGAAAGTCGAAGACGACCCGTCGAAACCCGTCTATCTGCTGACGGATGTCTATGTCGGCTATCGCTTCGCCGATGCACAGATGCTGTTAAGCGAGCCCAATGACGGGGGATCGGACGCGCGCGAGGAAGTCCCCGAGAACGCGTCCTGACGACCCGGCATCCCGCCGCTTCATCTGAAGAATCAAGCGTGATGAAGGGTTGCACGGAGCCGTATTTGCACAAACTCAGGCGTGTCCTCGTTGTATCTCTGAATGAGCCGTGCGCCCCAGGTCCGGGGCCCCGGGGACGGGTTCATGTCCTTGGAGCGGAGATCTCGCTTCTGAGACCTGGGAAAGCACCAACCACCCCCGCCCGTGTCATCCTGAGAACGAAGCGCAGCGAAGTCGAAGGATCTGCGTTTGCTCTTTTTTTACGGAATTCAATGTAACGAAAAAGCGAGTCACTTCCCACTTGCCCACTACACACCCTGGACTCACAAATTGTCGCAGTTTCAACGGTGATCATGCGATTCACGCACAAATCTCAATGATCAATGCGGCTATAATCCTTGCCAGTTTTCGAGGGGAGGTTTCAGAGCAAGGAAACCACCTTGAAGGGCACCGAGTAAACAGATGTTTGATATTAACTGCCGATTTACCGCGATTCCGTAAGTGAGGGCGAGAGATCGTGAAAGTTCGTTGCAGCACTACTTCGATTTCTGCTTTGCTCCTTTCCCTGTGCCTTCTTATCTCTATCCCGGCAGCCCTGAGCACCACCTCAACCTGGAACGAGCCCTCTATTAAGTTGCCCTGCAGTGGGGCAATGTGGAACTTCAAGACGCCTTTGGGGTTTGCTTATCTCGGCATCGTCGCCATCGGCTTGATCGTCCTCTGGACGGGATATAGAAAGAAGGAACGTTCGGCCTGGTTCGTCATGCTCATCATCCTTCTATGTTTTCCCTTCCCCTCCTCCGTGCTGCCCGTGCTCCTGCAAATACATCGCATTGGATGGTCTGTTTTGCTGGATTTGTTCCGAGCTTCCCGGGCAGCAGAATGTCTGCATTGCTGGATTGCGTCCTTGCGTCCTAATTACACAGTCGGCATAGCGTGCGGGACTCTTTTAATCCTGGGCGGACTTCTTAAGTTTCTCGTGATGTTGGTCGCGCTGCTCTTGCCGATCAGGGCATTTTTCTGGCAGTCAGAGCCTCCCAAACGGGGAGCGCGAACGAAGGTCGGATGATCGGTGGTTACTTAGTGTGATTCCCCAGGGGGAGGATCACCGCCTAATCGGAAGTAAGTCTCACCTCACGACGCTGTCATCCTGACGCAAAGCGGAAGGATCTGCGGTTGCTCTTGACGATCCATCCGATCCAGCGCATGGCAATAATCGGCAGGCTTACAGTCTTACCAATCGCGACTCAAGTCCGTCCATACCGGTTTATCGACTCGATCAACGCGATCTTCTTTGCTCTTCTCCAGCCCTTCAATTCCTTCTCGCGCCCGATAGCCCTTACGACATCCTGGTGTCTCTCGAACCAGACGAGCCGATCGCAGTTGTACCTCGCGGTGAAACCTTCGTGCTCCCTCCATTTGTGCTGGAACACACGTTTGAGAAGGTCGCCGCTGACGCCGACGTAGAGTGTATGGCTGCGGCTCGCCATGATGTAGGTGAAATAGTCGCCTTCATGCATCGATGGCATGGTACTTGTTCCGAAATGCATTGGCTGTGACGGGAGGAACAACCGCAGATCCTTCCGCTACGCGTCAGGAGGACAATTCGGAATGCGGGACAATCACCGTTAATCCGGAACTTATAAGAAACTCCGACAGAATTCGATATTATGCCGAGCGCTGAACTGCGTTCTTGTCAAGTGGCGCAATGGCCTCTTCATTCCCTACCCATTCATCCCACGAGCAAGATTATCTGCCGCCATTTTGCAGACAATTATGGCTTCCTGGCGCACAATGGGTTTTAACGATGCGAGTCACAGCTCGAATCACTCCAGAGATTGGCTCGAAGAGCGGGAGCCGCAATGCGTTAGGAGCATTCATCGCCCGAAGAATCAGGCTGGAGGTGTCATTCGTACCGCAGATCGGTACAAACACCCCCCCCCACCCCCACCCAATATTTGCAGTTTTGCACAGCAAGTTTGCAGGGAATTAGCCAAAAGAACCCCGACTGCATCAGTCGGAGTTCGATTGGCGACAAACGAAGGGTGCGTACAAGCTGCAGGTTAAGTGCGCAGTCTGGTTTAGCTACTCGTCGTAGTGCAGCAGGCTGAAGACGTCGTACTCCTTGAAGCGGTCGCGACCCTTCAGGAAGTCCAGCTCCACGGCAAATGCCAGGCCGGCGATCTCCCCGCCGAGTTGCTTCACCAGTTTCACAGTCGCCTCCATGGTGCCGCCGGTAGCCAACAGATCGTCGACCAGCACAACCCGCTGCCCGGGCTCGATGGCGTCCATGTGAATCTCGAGCGTGTCGGATCCATATTCGAGGTCGTAGGTTACGCGCGCAACCGGCGCGGGCAGCTTGCGCGGCTTGCGCACAGGCACGAAGCCCGCATTGAGGCGATAAGCAAGCGCCGGCCCAAAGATGAATCCGCGAGCCTCGATGCCCAGCACCAGATCAATCTTGCGTTCGATGTAGTGGGCTGCGAGAGCGTCGATCAACTTAGCGAAGCCGGTCTTGTCCTTCAACAGTGTGGTGATGTCATAAAACAGAATCCCCGGCTTGGGAAAGTCAGGCACGGTGCGTACCAGCGCCTTCAGGGCTTCCACTTCAATGGGCTTGAATGCTTCGGACATGCGTTCGCTCGCTCCTCGAGTCTTGTTCAAGCCGAAGCTTGAGGAAATACGGGAAGGGACCAGCAAGATTGTCAGGTTTGCTTCCTTACAGATTATAGAGGAACGAAGACTAGGGACTGGGACTAGGGACTTAGGAATTGCCCCTCACGAGGGTTCTGTCGATGCGAGCTGGACGGGAAGAGAGGAGTTTCGATTCGCTCGAGCAGGCTTCATTCATCTACAGTCCCTGGTCCATATGCCCCTGGTTCCTATGACCCTGGTCCCTGCTTTTTCACCACGCGCCTTCGATGCGAAAAGCGATCAGGTCCTTGCCCTCGCTTTCATCGAGGTAGTGCTCGATGAGGCGGTCAACGCGGCTGCCGCGGGGGCCGCGCCCGAGACACTGCCGCAGTTCGGCCAGGTCTTCGGTGCTCCCCGAAGCTACCACTTCGACGTCGCCGTCCTCGGTGTTCCGCACCCAGCCGCGGAGATCGAGTTCACTGGCCTCGCGATGAACGAACCAGCGGAAGCCCACGCCCTGCACACGACCTTGAATGAGAAAGTGTAGAACCATCATGATCGACCAACATCAGTTTTTCAGATGCGCTAGCTCGCACGCAACCAGGTAGTTGGCGAGGGATTTGAGCCGCCAGCCTGATTTGCAAGACATCCCAATTGGATTTTGCAAGCTCCTTCTAGCATTGCGACGAGATATTGACATGGGTTCAGCGGATTTTAAGGGGCGGGGACTTAGGATTATCTTTCAAAAAACGGAGGGGGATAGAAAGTGAAGAAATCTGGAGCTGCCTCAGTTCTCGCCACGATGTTGCTGGCTTGTGGGTCCGTCGTACCCGCGATCGCACAGTCGGACTGGAAGGTGACAAAGACCTTTCATGTAGGCGGTGACGGTGGATGGGACTATCTCACCGTCGATTCCGCGAGCCACCGGCTATTTGTGCCTCGCAGTACCCACACCATGGTGCTTGATGCCGATACAGGAAAGGTGCTTGGCGATATTCCGGGACAAAAAATCGCGCATGGCGTGGCCGTTGCTCCTTCTGTGGGACGCGGCTTTATCACTGATGGCGGAGGGAGTGGCGCCATCGTTATCTTCGATTTGAAGAGCTATGCGGTGCTCGGGACTCTCCCCACCGTGCCTGATACGGATGGCATCATCTACGACGCCGCGCAGAATCGCGTTCTCGCGGTTTCGGGCGACGGGGGCGTGCTGATGACCTTCAAGCCCGACATCGACCCCACGAACGGCAAGATCGATCCTCCCATTGAACTCGGCGGCGCGCCGGAGTTTCTCGCGTCCGACGGATCCGGAAGGATCTACATCAATCTTGAAGACAAAGACGTTGTCGCGGTTGTCGATCTGAACACAAGGAAGGTCGTCTCACGCTGGCCGGTGGCTCCCGGCGGGCACCCGGTTGGCATGGCTATGGACCCCAGGACCCACCGCCTGTTCGTGGGCTGCCGCAAGCCGCAAAAGATGGTTGTAATGAGTTCGGAGACGGGCAAGGTCCTGGCTGACCTGCCCATCGGTGTCGGCGTCGATGCAACCAAGTTCGATGCCGGCCACGCCTTCGCAAGCTGCCGCGATAGCTCCTTCTTCGTCGTAGGTGAGAAATCCGGGAAATATGCGATCGCACAAACGGTGAAGACTCCCGCCGGAGCGCGGACGATGGGTATTGATCCCGCAACGCATCGGATATATCTCCCCACCGCGGAATTCGAAGACCAGCCCGCAGGGTCGACAAGCCGTCCGAAACCGAAAGCGGGCACATTCATGATTGTGGAGGTAGGGCGGTAGACTTCTGCTCGTTGTTGCCGTAAACGGCTACGACACAAGGCCCGGCAGAGTAAGCAGGGTCGCGGCCCGCATTGGCCCGGCGGCCGAAATGCCCGTCGCGCTACACTGGTTTCACCCATGGTTTTCGTTCTCGATAACTACGATTCCTTCACCTACAACCTTGTTCAGTACCTGGGCGAGCTTGGAGCCGAAGTTGAAGTGCGCCGCAACGACGAGCTGACGGTGGAAGAGGTGGAGGCGCTGAAACCCGAGCGCATCCTGCTTTCGCCGGGGCCCTGCACGCCGGGAGAGGCAGGGATCCTGGTGCCGTTGATCCGGCACATGGCCGGGAAGGCTCCAATCCTGGGAGTATGCCTGGGACACCAGGCGATTGGGGAGGCGTTCGGCGGGCAGGTGGTGCGAGCGCACAGCCTTATGCACGGCAAGACCAGCAAAGTCGATCATGATGGCAAGGGAGTCTTTTCGGGATTGCCCACGCCGCTGACCTGCACGCGCTATCACTCGCTGATCGTTGCTGAAGGTTCGCTGCCCACAGAGCTGGAGATTACCGCCCGCACGCCCGAGCCCGACCATGCCGGCAAGAAGGGCGGCTCTGTCATCATGGGGCTGCGTCACCGCACCTTGCCCATCGAGGGCGTGCAATTTCATCCCGAATCAGTATTGACCCAAGGCGGTCACCAGATGATCCGCAACTTCCTGGAAATGTAGGCGCAATGCAACCTCCGCAAACGCCAGCGAAACACTCGTTGCATTGGATTCTTGCGATGACCGCTGCTTGTGCGGGAACTTACGCCTGGGCGCAATCGCCGCAAGTATCACCGGCTGCTCCGGCACCACTTTCCCCGAGTGCTCCTCCGCAAGCAGCGCAGCAGGTTTCGCCGGTCGCACCCCAGCCGGACACAACATCGTATGGCCCGACGCAATCAGGACCATTGGCGATCGTTCCGCTCGACAGCAAGGACGCAGGCAGCGCCGCCATGGTGACCGGTGCGCTTCAAGTGGCGAATGGAAGGGCGATGATTGCCACCAACGGCGCCATCACATCCGGTACCAACACCACTGAAGTGACGTTGCCGCGGCGAGGCGTTCTGCGGGTGTGCGCTGCGACGACGGTGAAGCTGGCTGCGGATGCAAGCGTGCCCCAGGGCGAAGTGCCCGGTCTGATGATGGTGATCGATCATGGGGCGATTGAAGCGAGCTTTGCAACGGGTCGCAACTCCGATGTTCTACTGACGCCGGACTTCCGGATTCTGATTGGTGCGCCCGGCTCCGCGGATGTGAAGGTGCGTCTAGGCCAGCATGGCGATACCTGCGTCGATAATGCCGGCGTGAATGCGCCCTACGTTCTGGTGACAAGTGTTTTTGACGGCGGTATTTATCGCGTGCAGCCGGGGCAGCGAGTGATGTTTCAGCATGGCAGCGTGTACGCAGTGGTCGACCAGGAGAAGGAGACCTGCGGATGTCCGGCGCCCGTACATCCCAACAGCAATGAATTCCCCGAGGCGCAGAGCGCTGGCCTGGCTCCGCTGCCGCCGTCCGGTCCCCCGGGCAAGATCCCCGCAGGCACACCCACTGAAGCAACGGACACTTTTGTGCACAAGAGCGGTGAGCCGCCGCCGGATACCGACACCATCACCACGACCAAAGGGACGCCCACACCTCTGGTGCAGGTCGCGACCCCGAAGCCGCCGAAAGTCAAAAGCGATAAGAAACCCGGCTTCATGACCAGGATGGGGCACTTCTTCCGGCGACTTTTTGGAGCCGAATAGTACGCGGCTACCGGTCTTGCTCCGCTATCGCATTCGGGACTCTATTTAGATTGGCTTGGTATTCGCGGCCGCGTTCGACAGAGCGAATGATCGTCTGCGCCCGGTTTCGATATCCACGCGTCCGAGAAGAATCGCCGTTGACATTCTTGCAGGATTGGAGTTACAGTCACTCATCGATATATCGATCATCGAGCATGGAATGCCAAAACGAAAACTCGATCCTTTACCTTCGACAGCATTTCAGATTCTGCTCTCGCTAGCAGGCAACGACCTCCACGGGTACGGCATTATGCGGGCAGTGGAGGAACAGACCAATGGCCGCATGAGGCTTGGGCCCGGAACTCTCTACAGCTCCATTCAGGCGCTTCTTGAAGAGGGCATGATCGAGGAAGTCGAAGGTGGAGACGAATCCGAGGCAGGACACGAGCGCCGCCGCTATTACCGCTTGACCATGTCCGGCAAGAGGCTGGCGCGTTCCGAAGCCGAGAGGCTGGCAGATTTATTGCGCGTGGCTCGGATCAAGAGGATCTTCAGGGGGGAATATGTTTGAGAAGCTATTCGCCTGCCTGCTTTGTCTCTATCCGCCTCGTTTTCGCAGGAAATATGCGGGAGAGATCCTTCAACTTTATCGAGATCGCGTTCGCGACGAGACGGGACTGTTCCGGCGGGTTCGTCTCTGTTTCGATCTGCTTGCCGACGGCGTAACCGGACTTCCGCAAGCGTATCGGAACTCGCATTCGGCAATGGCGGCCGTTGTGGTTTCATCCAATCCCGAAGGAATTCCATCCTTTCGTATTCTTCAGCAAGAGCCCTTACGATCGGGATCGGTGCTGATCGGCTGCTTTCTGTCGCTTGCAGCAATCGCGACATTTTCCTTTGTAATAAGCCATCCGAAGGCGTACCGGCAATTCTCTAAAGGAGCGATGTCGCCAATCGAATCGGTCCTTGATCGTCTCAATCGAGCCACCTCGACCGGCAGCATTCAGGAAGCGCGAGTTGCATCCCCGGGGGCCGAGTCGAAACCTGCAGCACCGTCCGTTGCTTCTATCGACAGGAAGCTCGATCCAGTCGAGCGCGATCGCGTTATTCATGCCGTTGCCCAAAATCTGAACCGCTTTTACGTCGATTCGCAACGCGCCCGAAGTGCGTCCGCGCTGATTCTCAAGAAAGCTGAAAGCGGAGACTATGAATCCTTTGCGGATGGGCAGGCTTTCGCAGCGCGCCTCACCAGTGATCTGCGGAGCGCAACTCAAGATCCGCACGTTGAGGTTGCGTACAGCACGATTCCGCTTCCGAATACGGCGGGCGAACCAACGGTCGCCGCGCTTGCCGAATATCGCTCGGCGATGCTGCAGCAGAATTGCACTTTTGAGAAGATCGAAGTGCTCGCTGACAACATCGGATATCTCAAGTTCGATTCATTCCCCGATCCAGCAATCTGTTCGTCTATCGCCAAAGCAGCGATGGCACGTTTGAATGGAACCGACGCCATCATTTTTGATCTGCGCGACAACATGGGCGGATATCCGGGCATGGTGGAGGAGATCGCTGCGCCGCTCTTCGATCATCCAGCCCCCTGGTATAACCCGAAGGAACCTTCCGGTGCTGCGTCGTCCATTCATTCGCCAGTGCCAGGAAGCAGGCTGGCAAACAAAGCCGCCTACATACTCACCTCATCACGCACGTTTTCCGGCGCCGAGCAGTTTGCCTACAATTTGAAGATGCTGAAACGCGCAACCCTCGTCGGCGAAACAACGGGAGGTGGCGCGCATGTAGGCATTTTCCATCGCCTTGACGATCACTTCGGCATCGGCATTCCCGAAACACCGATCACGAATCCATACGGCGGCCCGGATTGGGAGGGCATCGGCGTTCATCCAGACGTAATCGTTCGCTCGAAAGACGCCCTTGTAGTCGCAGAAAAACTCGCACGGAACAGCTTGCACAAATAGACGTGGCTCTACCTACCCAGAAAGCCTGCTTTGTTCCGACGAAGGGGTTTTCGGTTATAACTCTCGCGCGCGCTCGATGGCTCGAATCACTGCCTGTGCCTTGTTGAGCGACTCCTGATGCTCCAGTTCGGGAACGGAATCGGCGACGATGCCTGCGCCGGCCTGAACGTATCCTTTTCCGCCTGTGGTGAGCAACGAACGAATTGCGATGCAGGAGTCGAGGTTGCCGGAGAAGTCGGCGTAGAGCACGGCTCCCCCATAGGTCCCGCGGCGGGAAGGCTCGAGTTCCTCAATGATTTCCATCGCACGCACTTTGGGCGCACCGGACAGCGTGCCGGCAGGGAAGCAGGCGCGCAGGGCGTCGACTGCCGTTAGTTCGGGCCGCAATTTGCCTTCAATGGTGCTGACGATGTGCATGACATGGCTGTAGCGCTCGACGAACATCAGTCGGTCGACCTTGACGCTGCCGAAATCGCTGACGCGGCCAACGTCGTTGCGGCCCAGGTCGACCAGCATCACATGTTCCGCGCGTTCCTTGTCGTCATGCATCATCTCTTCTTCGAGGCGAAGGTCTTCAGCTTCATTCGTGCCGCGCGGGCGTGTTCCGGCGATCGGCCGGTATTCGACCTTGCGATCGTGCACGCGAACCAGTAGCTCTGGCGATGAACCGGCAAGCTCGACGGCCGCGGCTGGTCTCACTTTTCGGCGGGATTTTGCGATCCGCGAGTTCGGGCCGCCAAGCGGACCATCCGGAGTGAAGCGAAGAAAGTACATGTAGGGACTCGGATTCACGGTGCGCAGCGAGCGATAGACCTGAAACGTGTCCATACCTGTGGACACATCGAGCCGCTGCGACAGCACTGCCTGAAAGACGTCGCCCGCAGCAATGTATTCTTTCGTGCGCTCGACGGCGGCAAGAAAGTTCTTCTTGCTGGTGCGGCGTTTCACTTCGACAGGCTTTGCGTTGCGTGCCTGGGGAAGTTTTGGGAGCGGCTTCGCCAGGCGCTTTTCGAGCGCTGCAAGGCGCCTCACGGCCTTGGCGTAAGCTTCGTCGGGTTTGCCGAGGGTGACGTCCGCGGTGGCAATCATCCAGATTTGCTTGCGCACATGATCGAAGGCCAGCACTTCATCGAAGAAGAGCAGGCAGGCGTCGGGAACACCAAGTTCATCTTTGGCGTGGTTGGGCAGGCGCTCGATCTGGCGGACAGCATCGTATGCAAAAAAGCCGACTGCGCCTGCCGTGAACGGAGGCAGTCCCGCGATGCGGGCCGGTTTGTGTCCGCAGAGAGCGTCGCGCAACACATCGAAAATGTCGCCTTCGATGCGAGTGGTTCTCCGCGCTTCTGTGATGTCAATCTGTTGGCCGCGCGCGACGATGCGCTTGTACGGGTTAAGCCC
>Ga0210386_10001603_pt1 | contig 20061 bp, 25 predicted proteins | sample IncBWH32OmetaG_FD_160091 | JGI IMG/M metagenome (GOLD analysis project Ga0210386, IMG submission 160091) | Forest soil microbial communities from Barre Woods Harvard Forest LTER site, Petersham, Massachusetts, United States - Inc-BW-H-32-O ...
CGCGACGGACTGACGAGTCTCTTCAACCGCCACTTTATGGAGATCTCACTGAACCGCGAGCTTTGCCGCGCCGCCAGAAACCACAGTGATCTGGCCGTGCTGATGCTCGACATCGATCACTTCAAGGAATTTAACGACACCTTCGGCCACGAAGCCGGCGACGCTATTCTGCGCGAGGTAGCTGAAATATTCATGCAGACCGTGCGTGCCGAAGACATTGCCTGTCGCTATGGCGGCGAGGAATTCGTCATCATTCTGCCGGAAACTCCGCTGGATGTCGCATTAGAAAGAGCCGAATTCATTCGCGGGCGCGTTCGCGAAATGCGCATTCGCTCCCACGAAACAACTCTGCGCGAAGTGACGGTTTCGATTGGCGTAGCCATGTATCCCGAATCGGGCGGCACGCTCGAAGAGCTTCTGCGTGCCTCTGACCGCGCCCTCTATGCGGCAAAACATCGTGGACGCAACCAGCTCGTGCTGGCTGACACGACCGTTGCCGTCTAAGCGTCGCTGGTTTTATGCATCCGGCCGCGAATCCACCGCTGCGCTGGTTTCTCAATGAATTTCATGGTTAAGAGCGCCGCCGCCACCAGCAGGACATAGCTGATCCAGGGATCGAACGCGATCAGACCGGTCTTATCCAGAATCCCCGAATTGTGAATCAGCGCCCACAGATTGAAGTGCAGGATATAGAGGCAGTAGCTTGCCTGACCAACAGCCACAAAGGGCGCAAATCCGAAGAAGCGGGCGACGAGATTGTGTCCGGCAAGGCCGAGAATCGCGAGGCCGAAGAGAGGCATCAGCAGACCGTCGTGCATGAGTGCAAACGGTAATTTATCGCCGTAGTAGAGAATGGCGTAAACCGCACTCACCCCCAGGACGCCCAACAACAACCGCCACCGGCTGCCGCGCGAGATGCGGGAATCGATATCGGCAAGCACAATGCCAAAGAGAAAAGACGGTATATGCGGCGGGGGCGAGAACTTAAGCGCGCGCATCCAGAAACTGTCTGTGTAACGGTCGGCATATGGCCCGTCAGGCTGCAGGATGGTGTACAGGGTGGGCAGGATCATGCCCGCGATCCAGATCAGAAACAGGAGCCCAATCAGCCCACGCCATCTCTGCGGCCTCTTCCAGAGAACCACCACAGGAAAAATCAGGTAGAAAAAGGCTTCCGTGCACATCGTCCATGCCGGCGTATTCCAAAAAGTCGCCAGCCTTGGAACCCAGCCCTGCAGCAAAAGCGGCGTCAGAACGACACCCAGCGCGAACTCGCCATGGGTGCGCACATGCCATTCCTCCATCAACATGCCGAGGGAGATCAGCAGGCCAAACAGATAGACGGGATAAAGCCGCGAGAAGCGCGCAATCCAGAACTGACGCGTGTTGAGCTGGCCGCGCTGCGCCCGTTCGCTGTAATTGTAGGCCAGGATGAATCCCGACATCAGCAGGAAGAAGCTGACCGAGGTGTACCCATGATTGACGATGGGAGCAAACGGCCCAAACCACTTCGGATTCGAGAAGTGATAGAAAACGATATTGAGAGCTGCAAAGGCGCGTAGGCCGGAGAGTGCCGGAAGTCTCGACTTTCTAGGCGGCCTGGCAACTTCAGCTGGTGGCTCGACGTCAAGGGTAGGGTTCAGCTTAGCCGGCGGATCTAGCACCGCGGCCGAGACCGATACGTTTTTCGTCTCTACATTCAGGCCGTCACCAGTGAGCCGACTTTTTCCCCGCAGATTACGCGGCGGATATTCCCCGGCCGATTCATATTGAAGATGATCATGGGCAGATTGTTGTCCTTGCACATGCTGACAGCAGTCGTGTCCATTACCTTTAACCCCAATCGCAGAATTTCCATGTACGTAATTTGCTCAAATTTCACTGCGTCGGTTTTGATGACCGGATCAGCATCGTAGATGCCCTCGACTTTCGTCGCTTTCAACAAAACGTCGGCTTTAATTTCCATGGCGCGCAACGAGGCTGCCGTATCGGTCGAGAAATAAGGATTTCCGGTCCCCGCGGCAAAGATGACCACGCGGCCCTTTTCCAGATGCCGGATGGCTCGCCGCCGGATGTACGGCTCGCAGACCTGATGCATCTCGATCGCGGACATGACGCGGGCATGCACACTCTTCTTTTCAAGCGCATCCTGGATGGCAAGCGCATTGATCACTGTGCCCAGCATCCCCATGTGGTCCGCGGAGACGCGATCCATTTCCTTCGCCTGCTCCGCTACACCGCGAAAGAAATTCCCGCCGCCGACAACGATGGCCACATCGACGCCCAACTCACGGATTTCGGAGATTTCCCCGGCTATCTCGTGCACACGGTCTACGTCCACGCCAAAGCCGCGACCGGCAGCCAGCGCTTCCCCTGAAAGCTTCAAAACGACGCGGTTATACATTCCTTTTGAGTATCGCATGGGCACGGGAATTGGCGAAGCCGTCCGCCCTTGTCGCGCCCGCAACCGGCAAGTTCGTTAGCTGCATCCCGAGGCGCGCGCGACGCCGCCTGACATCCGAACCTGTGCAGAAACAGGTTCCGGGCCATAAAGTACACGCCGTGGCTGGCAAGCACAACCGCGCAAAAGAAACGAGAGACAGCTCTTGAATCAATCGATTAAATCAAAGAAAGCAATGCTTTCCTCGCTCGTTCTGCGACCGAGGCAGCAGAGAATCTTCGCGCCGTCTCTCTTACCAGCCGCGCCTCGGGAAGAAGCTCAGGCCGATCGATAACGCGTTGCATCAGCTCCGCCAGCCGGTCCACGTTCGCAACTGGATAAAGCCATCCGTTCTTCCCGTCCTCGATGATGTCGGTGGGACCGCTTTCGCAGTCGCTGCTGATGCAAGGCAGACCGCGGCTGATGGCCTCGAGCAGAATCATGCCAAAGCCTTCGAAGGCTGAGGTCAGCACCAGAGCGGACGCACTGCCTGTAGCCCGCCACGGATCGTCCTGCCAGCCCATCCACTCCAGCTTGTCTCCAAGCCGAAGTTCATCGGCCAGAGCACGCAGCCGTGTTCCATCTTCCGCCCGCGCTTTCGGAGCAGCGCCGATGATCTTCGCCTTGAATTCTCCGCGCACCATCGACAGGGCTTGAAGAAAATCGTTCACCCGCTTCTGATCGTCATAGGTGAGCCGCCCGACATAAAGAAATGTGGGTGTATCCGCCCGTCGCAGCAAAGAAGCGGCGTCGACGTCAAGCCCATTGAAAATCGTAAATACTCTGTCCGCCTGGTCGGGCAGATATGCGCGCAGCTCATCGGCGACCCCGCGGCTGATCGCTAGGTGGCAATTCGCCTCATGCAGGTGCTCTTTCATGCGTAGCTTCGCTACAGGATAATGAATCCAGGAAGCAATCGGCATCTTGCGGAGGCCGGAAAAGCGCCGCGCAAAAATTGCCATGCGCAGCGTCGTCATATCGGCAGCGATGACAGCGTCGGGCTTCCAGCGCATCAGCTCGATTATTGGCTGCGTCCCATATTTCGCCAGTCGCAAAAGCTTCGCGTCTTCCGGCGATCCTATTGCCGTGTAGCGAATGCCATCAAGCCAGCCCTTGTCCACGGAGCCGCCGAGCAGAAACAGCCGGCAATCGTCCCCCAGCGCATCGAACCCAGACATTAGGCTTCTGATGGCTGATTCCACGCCTCCCCTGCCCGAAACCGTTGGACAGAACAGAGCAATCTTCATTCCGGTTCTCCACTAAGCTGGATTCCATTCGCGCTACCTGACCGCTATTCTTCGGCTCTTCTCAGGACCGGCTCTTCCAGCGATCACAAAAATGACGGCTCCCTGCCAGATTATCCCGCGGTCCACTCAAAACAAAATCGCCGCAGCATGGATGCTCCACGCTGCGGCGAAAATTTGTAACCGTCTCTGTTCCTTATGCCTGTGACTCGTCGGCTGCGATCTTGGTTTGCGCGACGGTCCAGTTCGGATCGCCGATTTTGAAGCGGGCAAAACGGCGGACAGTGATGTTCTCGCCCAGCTTGCCCACTTTCTGCGCAATCAGGTCCTTGATCGAAATGGTCTGTTCCTTGATGAACGGCTGTTCGAGCAGGCAGACTTCCTCGTAGAACTTGCTCATCTTGCCCTCGACGATCTTCTCGATCACCGGGGCTGGCTTGCCGGTCGCGGCTGCCTGCGCACGAAAGATATCCTTCTCGCGCTCCAGGTCTTCCGCGGTAACGTCTTCAGGGCGGACATAGCGAGGGTCAGTCGCAGCAATGTGCATCGCGATGTCCTTGAGCAGCTCCTGGAAGTCTTCTGTGCGAGCGACGAAGTCGCTTTCGCAGTTCACTTCCACCAGCACGCCGATCTTGCCGCCTGCGTGGATGTATGTGCCCACCGCGCCTTCATTCGTGGTGCGCGAAGCCTTCTTCTGTGCCGAAGCCATGCCGCGCTTACGCAGAATGACAAAGGCCTCTTCCATATCGCCTTTCGATTCCTGCAGGGCCTTCAGACAATCGCCCATCGGCGCGCCGGATTTCTCGCGCAGCTCCTTCACCAACTTTGCATCAATCTTTTCACTCACAGTCGACATTCCTTTTTCCAATTCCCTTCTACTGAATCTTTTCCTTCCGGGTAGCCCTGCGTGAAACGCAATCAACAGCGTTACAGCCCGGTTTTACAGTGTGCTGATCAAAACCCGCCAAACACAACGAAAGCGTGGCTCAACTAAATTGCAGCCACGCTTCCCGAAGAATTACTTTCACGGTCTGCATCGAGTGAATGCAGGCCTTCTTACGTTTTAGAAGCTGCTTTCGGCTGCCTCGGCGTCATCCAGCGCGCTCACGGTCGCAGGCGACTTGCGAATGCCTCCGCCCAGCGCCGCTTCGAGGTCAACTTCTTCTTCCGGTGATTCCAGAGCGCCTGCCTGAATTCCTTCCACCTCGCCAGCTTCCGGCTTTTCATCCACTTGCTCGTCTGTGCTAACGCCGGCCACCTCGACATACTGCTTGTCGGTAGCCATCTGCACGCCTTCAACCGCCGAATCGGCAATTTTTGACGCGAAGAGACGAATCGCACGCAGCGCATCGTCGTTGCCCGGGATCACGTAGTCGACAACCGTCGGGTCGCAGTTCGTATCGACAACCGCGACAACCGGGATGCCCAGCTTGCGGGCTTCCTTCACGGCAATCGCTTCGTTATTAGAGTCGATCACGAAGAGCGCATCGGGCAGCCGCTTCATGTTCTTGATGCCGGCAAGATTCGCCTGCAGGTGCTTGCGCTCGCGCTCCAGACGAATCACTTCCTTCTTCGTCAGCAGCTCATAGCGGCCGTCTGTAGCCATCTCATCCAGTTCCTGAAGGCGCTTCACCGACTTCTGCACCGTCACCCAGTTCGTCAGCAATCCACCGAGCCAGCGGTTGTTGATGTAGAACATCCCGGCGCGGTTCGCCTCTTCAGCGATCGCGTCCTGTGCCTGGCGCTTGGTGCCAACAAACAGAATCACTTTGCCCTGGGCGGTCAGGTCGGTCACGTACTTCGACGCTTCCTTGAACATCTTCAGGGTCTTCTGCAGGTCGATGATATAAATGCCGTTCCGCTCGCCGAAGATGTATTCCTTCATGCGAGGGTCCCAGCGCTTCGTCTGATGCCCGAAGTGGACTCCCGCTTCGAGCAGCTCCTTCATGGTGATCGTGGCCAAACAGCCTCCTTCGTGGATTGCATCCCGGCAAGGTTTAAGGTCGCCGGAATTGATTCCCCTATTTGGGAAGATTGAACTACCTAAACTCTAGGTGCCCCATGTCTCGATTTTGGAGACATGGGATCAACCTGAAATTAGCGCTTGCTGAACTGGAACCGCTTACGAGCGCCCTTCTGACCGTACTTCTTGCGCTCCTTGGCGCGAGCGTCACGGGTCAGCAGGCCTTCGCTCTTCAGCGTCTTGCGCAGTTCGGCATTGAACTCGAGCAGTGCGCGGGAGATACCCATCTTGACCGCGTCGGCCTGCGCATTCACGCCGCCGCCGGTCACACGCGTCACCACATCAAAGGTCGCCGTGGTTTCGGTCAGCGCCAAAGGCCGCTTCGCCGAAACACGCTGCTGCTCGGTGACGAAATAGGTCTCGAACGGCTTGCCGTTGACCTTGATTTCGCCGCTGCCGGGACGCAGAAAGACGCGGGCAATCGCCGACTTGCGGCGTCCCGTTCCGTAATACTGAACCAAATCTGCCATGCTTGTCCTTTTCGCCAGAACTTACATTCTGGCCGTAAATCTTATGCCTTTACTTCCAGAGGCTGCGGCTTCTGCGCCTGGTGCGGATGCTTGTCGCCCTTGTAGACGTTCAGCTTCGAGCCCATCTTGCGGCCCATTTTGGTCTTGGGCAGCATGCCCTTGATCGCCTCTTCCACAATCTTTTCCGGACGACGCTGCAGCAGGCGCGTGAACGACTCTTCGCGCAGACCGCCGGGGAAACCCGTATAGCGGCGATAGACCTTCTGCTGGCTCTTCAAACCGGTCAGCCGAATCTTTTCGGCATTGATCACAATGACGTGATCGCCCATATCGATGTACGGGGTGTATTTTGGATTTCTCTTACCGCTCAGCACGCTGGCCGCTTCGGTCGCCAGTCGGCCCAGGGTCTTGCCGCTCGCGTCCACCACGAACCACTTGCGGTCAATCTCGTGCGCGCTAGGAATGTACGTCGACATCTCTCTTATCTCCAGCAAAAACTCGCGTTCAAAACGCAATCCGCCCACGCAAAACAGCAGCGCGGTCTAAAAACTTACCCACAGCGAAGACTTCATGTACGCGTGAGATTCGGGGCCCCCAGCACGCGCGGTGTTCGCGAGTTGGGGTGAATTTGGCGCAGGCTCAACCGACAGGGGTTTTCCGGGTTCGGCGCCCTGTCAATCTGTGAGTTGATCACAGACATACGGACGGGCAGACGCGGAACTGCGCAAGGATTTTAGAATACGGGATTTTTAGGGCAGAGTCAACGAAATGTGGCGCCTTTCCCGGTTTTTCAATGCCACTCTAAACAAGTTTAACCTCACGACGTCACCTTGATCTTGAGCGATTTTCCCTTTTGCGCTCTCTATCGCCTCCGGACATCCTGAGCGAAGCACGGCGGGTGGTGGCCCATATTTAACATGGGTGCCCCATGTCTCGCTTTTGAGACATGGGATTTTTCGGTAGAAGCACCGGGCTTTAGCCGGGGAGAAAAGAACCGCAGCGCAAAAGCGGCTTCAGCCCCGGTTACGACTTTGCTTTTGTCCCTAACCGGACACCAGGCGGCACATAATGGAAATGGATGAGATAGATATTCTCACCCTTTCCATGCTTCGCCACTTTAAGCAAGTCCAGAACACCCAAAAATCCAGACTGACGCGCCAGCTCCGGCGTGATATCGGGAAATCCAATGGTTTCCATGGAGTCGATCTCGATCTCGCCCTCTTCCATGCGATATCGCCCGCCAACTCGCACATGGGGGCGCATCCAGATTCGAACGCTGCAGGTGATCTCTCCCCGACGAACTCCTTCTCGAAGTCGTTTGGCGAACATCATGGCAAAAGTCTACAACTACAAACTTTGTCAAGTCCCTCAGTCGGAAAAATCTCTGTAACTAGCTGTAATAAAATGACTTAGCAGATCGCAGACTTGGCGTACTATTTCACCGAACTTGTTATACTCGAATAGAGAGAAGTTTTAATAGAGAGACGTTTTTAGAAAGCGCCCGCTTGCAGCGGGCGCTTCGCTTTTTAGGAGGGGATCCCCCGCTAAGTGATTGAAAACACTAGAACGATATTAAGTTGAATGAAATCAGTCAGTTAGTGGGGGATGATCCCCTCGCAAGTGATTGAAAATAAACAGATGGACAATCACATGGAGGGGAGGGGTACCTATGCCCCGGTCTCCAGTACCACCCGGAAGCGCGCCTTGCCGCTCATCATGCGGTCGTAGGCTTCGGCCGCTTTTTCCAGCGGATATTTCTCAATCAACGGCAGCACGCCGGTGATCTCGCTGAACTTGAGTGTGTCTTCAGATTCAATCGATGTACCGCTGGGCCATCCGTGAAGGGACTGCCGCTGCAGAATCAAAGGAAGTGACGCCACCTGAAGCGGCTTCGGAGAAACACCGAGAATCACGAACTCCCCTGCGTATCCTAGTCCGCCTATGGCGGCCGACATCGCATCCGCATCGGTCACGGTGGCAAGGATCACGCGCGCTCCACCCAGTTTTTGGAGGGCTTCGGCTACGTTTTCACTGGAACTATCAATATAGTGGCGCGCTCCCAACTCACTCGCGAATTTGGCTTTGTCTGCGCCCCGCGCGATGGCAACGGTGTTGAAACCCATCTTCGCAGCAAACTGGATACCCAGATGTCCCAGACCGCCTATTCCAAGAACAGCGACCGTATCCGGCGGTTTTGCACCGGTGTTGCGCAGGGAGTTGAAGGTCGTGATTCCAGCGCATAGCAGCGGAGCTGCTTCGGCGCTCTTGAGCGAATCGGGGACCGCCGCTACCGCGTCCGCCGGGACAGTAATGTAGTCGGCATAACCGCCATCATAGGTAATGCCGGGGATAAGCGCATTCTGGCAGGCGACCAGGTCGCCGCGACGACAAGGCTCGCAACGCCCGCAGTGTCCGCCATACCAGCCGACACCGACGCGCTGCCCCACGCTCCATTGAGGAACATTCTCTCCTACAGCATCCACCAGGCCGATGACTTCATGACCCGGCACTCTGGGATACTTAATAAATGGAAAAATCCCCTCTTTCGTAACGGAATCGCTGTGACAAACACCGCACGCCTGCACGCGGATGCGCACCTGACCTGCTTTCGGCTCGGCAACTTCCCGGGTTACCACTTCCAGAGGCGCACCGCCCTTGGCTACCTGTACAAATTTCGCTTCCATCGTCTTCTCCTCACGCGCTGCATTATGCCAGAAACAGATGCATTAGAGATAACTGCCGGTCTCTCCTTCAAAAGCCGGGTGGCATTTCAATCGATAAAACAAGAGCGCTATACTCGCCGCATGAGCCAGCATTTCTTCGATCTCATCCGACAGGGAAAAACTGCGGAGATTGCCGAGGCTGTAGAGGCGCAGCCTGCACTTGCTCAATCGCGTGATGCGCAGGGAATTTCGGCGATCATGCTCGCTGTGTACACGCAGCAACCGCTGATTCGCGATTTCCTGATCGCGCACATAAAAGAGCTGGACATCTTTGAGGCCGCCGCGGTGGGCAATTGCACGCGCTTGCAGCAATTGATTGCAGCCGATGCTATGTGCGCCCGTGCCCACTCACCTGATGGATGGACGCCGCTGCATCTGGCAGCAGCATTTAGCGACACTAAACCTGTGGTCTTATTGTTGGAGCATGGGGCCCATGTACATCAATGCTCCCATAATCCGCTGCGGAACCAGCCGTTGCACGCCTGCATTGCGCTGAACAACTCGCTGGACGTCGTCCGCGCACTGCTCGAAGCCGGAGCAGACGTAAACGCCACGCAGCATGGCGGATACACTCCGCTGCTGCAGGCTGCCGCCGCCGGCAAAAAAGACCTGGTGCTGTTGCTGCTGGAATATGGAGCGCGGCACGATTGCGTCTGCGATCGCGGCAAGTCTGCCGCCGACTATGCTCACGAACGTGGTCATACAGAGCTGGTCGAGTTGCTCAAATCTTATGCGTCGAAATCGACGATGCAGGCTTGATGTAGAACACCTCAGCGAGGACCGAGGTTGATATTGAGCTGGACGCCGCGTTGACCCCTAGTATTCACGGTGGATAGTGAAAAGAGCGAGGCTTGCCTCGACCGATGACGGAACACATAGTCACCGATGAGGTACCCAAAGGTGCTGCCCACAATCACGTCCGACGGGAAATGCTCGCGTGACAACACACGCGACGCTGAAACTGCAGTCGCCAGCGAATAGACGACTACCTTGGTTCCGACTCCGCTATACTGGCCGGCGATCACACGCGCAAATGACCAGGCGATCATAGAGTGATTGGAGGGCATCGATTGTCCATCGGGCCAGGTGCTGGTGCCATGCGGCCAGAAGCGTCCGGTGCCATCACCCTGATTCGGGCGTTGACGGTTGATGGCATATTTCAAACCCTCATTCAGGATGACTGCGTTCAGCGTGGCCTCACCTGCGAGAACGGACGACTCCTGCAGGTAATCGTTATGCGTACCAATTGCAACGAAATAGCCGATGACAGGAGCTGCGGTCGGCCCGTATAAGCCGGCGTAGTTAGAGAATGTATTGAATTTATCTTCCCGGCTTGGATTCACCCCAAGTTTACGCATGATATGCGCGTCGTAATCAATGGCAAACCCTGTGCCCACCCCGAAGGGGATGATCCAGAACATGTCTCTTGCACTGATGCGAAAAGGACTGGTGATAATTCCAACCTGATCCTGCGCAATGTGCACGACGCAAGGCTTGGGGTTCCGCAGCTCACAGTCATCTCTTGCAGTATTCTGTGCCAGGATTGGACAGACATACCAGAGGCTCAGGATAAAAACGATCAGGCGAGAATACATATGTAAAATTTGAGCGTATCACGCAGGATTCTGATGATCGATTTTACGTCGCCTGTCAGCGATTTCCTCAGGCCGCAGATGTAATGACCAATGCATCGATTGGTGGGATTGGCTTTAGCTTCGGTGTCTTTACCTCAAGGAAATTGCCAGTAGCCAGCTCGGTCAAAACCTTGTTTGCCGTATCTTCCGTGCGGGTGGAGACGACATGCAGACGCTTCACCGCTCGCATCGTTACAGTTGCGAGTAAAAAACGATTTTCGATCTTAGTGCTTGCGGAGTAAACCAGCTCAGAACGCATATTGCCTCATTTCGTGAGTTACTTTGCCTCGGGTCAAGAGGCCGGCTCAGAAACGAGAGCAGCCAGATGAGGGAAAAGGAAGAAATACCCCTTTGGAGAATGAGCATACGCGTTCGTTCCGTTTTTACCTAATGATTTCTTTTTTCTTTCATTTACAAGACGCTAGGGGATGGCTGGCTGCCAAATCTCTACGCGATTCCCTTCCGGATCGTTAAACCAGCCAAAGCGTCCGTACTCTGTGCTCTCTCGTTTTGCGTCCACCTCTACGCCCGCAGCAATCAGCGAATCCAGCACAGCGTCCACGTCGTCGACCTGAAAATTGAGCATCGCCGGTTGCTTTACTGGCCAGTACGCATCCTCCTGCTGGAAGAAGGAGACCACCGTATAGGCCTTCTGCTCCGCCGCCTGAAAGATGAAGCACCCCGCATTCGATTGCAGGCCAAGATGCTTTTCGTACCACGCATATAACGCCTTGGGCTCACGCGCCCGCACAAACGCTCCACCGAAACCGATTACCTTCGCCATGGCTTACTCCTCGCTGTTCAGAATCTCACCGAGCGTTGATTTATGCTTTGTCTTGCGACGCTCTTCGCGTGACTTATCTTCTATGATGCGTTCGGCCTTGGGCTGCCCCACGCGCTCCCGCGCATTGGCCTTGACGGCCTTTACCGCAGAAAACTTTTTTGCCTTCTTTTTAACCATTCCCGATCTCTCGTCTCTGCCCGCAGTTTCCTGCCACCGCATCAGTATGAAATACTTTCGAGGTCTCTACGGGGGTTTTTGCTATGGAAGAACGCGACTTTTTCACTGAGCAGAACGAGCAGCGTACCCATACGCTCACCTGCCCACATTGCGGAAAAGCAGAAGAGTACCAGCTTGCATGGCTGGTACGCCGCAAACGAAACGCCCTACCGCGCCACGCCGACGAGCGCGACCGCGCCCGCTTCGCGAAAGCCCAATCTTATATGGTCCGCAAAGACGACATGGTTGCGTGTAAGAATATCCGCTGCCGCAAGCGCTTTGACGTGGCTGGCGTGCAATCGGTAGCGTTTCTGGAGTCGGCTTGACATTGATTCAGAGCTGAAACAGGAAACGCCGTTCCGTCAGGTTTATGGCCACGAAGACTTGAACCGATTTAGAAGCTCTTTACGTCGAACCACCTAGGCAAGCGATTGAGGGATCGCCTCTTCCCATCGTCCTTGCGCTTTGAGGATCAACTCAATCACCTCCCGCGCAGCACCTTTGCCGCCACGGGCGTTGGTTATGAAATGGCAGGCGGCTTTCAGTTCGAGGGCCGCATCGGAAACGGCGACGGCCAGCCCCGCGCGAAGAGCGAGCGGCAGGTCGGGCAGGTCATCGCCCATATAGGCAGTCTCATCGGCGGTCACTCCGGCTTTCTGCAGGCATTCTTCAAATGCGGCCGTCTTTTTTGCCTGGCCGAGGTAGACGTAATCTACGTGAACCTCGTGGGCGCGCTGCTGCACGGCGGGAGATTTGCGTCCGGTAATGAAGCCGGTTTTGAGACCCATGATGTGTGCGAGAGTCAGACCCGCGCCGTCTTTCGCATTGAAGACCTTCATTTCGAGAATTTCGCCGCCGCCGGGGGGCGAGATGAGGCAGACGCCGCCATCGGTGAGTGTTCCGTCTACATCCATGAGGAAGAGCTTGATTTTCTTGGCGCGGTCGAGGACGGCTTGGGGGAACTGCGGATTGTCTGGCATGGTGACGATTCTATATCGCGTTTATTTCGCGGTTGTTGCTGGATACAGTGACTTCAAGTCTGCTTTCACGTTCACTTGACTCAGGCGGTACATGAGCAGAGCAGCGCGCTCGGTATTGATGGGCTGCGCGGAGAGATCGACTGTCTCGCCGGGAGCGTGTGCGCCTTCTCCCGTAGCTCCAATGCCAGCGAGGCCGGGCAGATATTCTGCAACAAAAGAGATATCGCCTGCGCCGCGCTTCATTGGGTCGAGTTCCGGCATTTCGGCGAATCCTAAACTTTTGTTGGCTCCATTCAGCATGCGCAGGAGGGCGCGGCTGTCCTCGGTAGGAGCCATCGCTGGGTAGCCTTCGCCGAACTCGATGGTTGCGTTTGTTTTGGGCAGATGCTCGGCGACGATGGCTTTCATCTTCGCTTCGACGCGGTCAGTTTGTTCATTCGAGATGGTCCGGATGTCCCCGCTTGCGTATGCGGTTGGCGAGATAACGTTGTCCTTGCCGGTGGCGCTGCCTGAGATGCCTTCAGAATCGACGGAAACGGTTGTGCCTCCAAGCAGAAGACCGACGTTGTATGTGAGGTACTTTTCAGGAAGCTGCGTACGGAAAGTGTCGAGGATGCGCGCGACCTCGTAAATGGCCCCGTAACCTTTGCTGTCGGAGAAAATTCCTGACGAGTGGCCGGTTTCGCCTGTGGCCTTAATGTGCCAGGTGATGGAACTGCGGCGGCTTACGCTGCCATAGAAGACGCCATCGACGCGCGGCGTGCCTTCGAATTCGAGGGCGACGTCGCTGTGTTTGGCGGCGGCGATCATATCGCGGCGGGAGATGCTGGCGGGCTCGCCGTGCGCTTCTTCATCGCCGCTGAGGACGATGGTGATGTCGGTCTGCTTGAGCACTCCGGCAGCCTGCATGGCTCTGAGAGCGTAGAGCATGATGACAAGGCCGCCCTTCATGTCGTTGGTTCCGGGGCCGGTGGCGATGTGGCCGTCGACGGTGTAGTTCTGGAAGGGGCTGTCTTTCTCGAAGACTGTATCCATGTGGCCGATGAGCAGCATACGCTTGCCGCACTTGCCGGGTTCTGGGCATGGATGCTCGGCTACGAGGGTGCCGGCGCGCTTGACCTCGTCCATGGGGATCCATTTTGTCTGGAAGCCTAGTTCGTTTAGCTGCGCGGTGATGATTTTGCCTACGGCGCGGACGCCTTCGAGGTTGCGTGTACCGCTGTTGATCTCGACCAGCTTTTTGAGGAGGTCATTCGAGGCCTGCTCATTGGCCTGGATGTAGCTGACCATTGCCTGCTCGGGCGTGGATAGTTGCTGCGCTGAGACCGAAATTGACGCATACGCGAGCCCTGCTGCTGCGATGCACAACAAAATTCTCTTCTGCATGATGACAAGGAGAATAGCATTCGGAATTTCTTGAGAGAGTCATGCATGTTGATTTTTCTAACCACCGCACCTTAGCTGCGCGAAGGTGGAGCGCCCATGTCTGCGGCTCTGCGTCTGGGAGCAGTCTCTGGGACTGATTCGCGGTAAATCCGATATACTGGCCCGTTCACTATGAAGATTCTTGTCTGCATCAAACAAGTTCCGCAAAAAGACGCTCCTCTGAAGCTGAACGAGGCTGGCACCTGGATTCGCGAAGACATCTCCTACGAAGTAAATGAGCCGGATGCCTATGCGCTGGAAGAGGCGTTGCGGCAGAAGGAAAAGCATGGCGGCGAGGTGGTCGTCATCACTGCCGGACCGGCGCGGGCGCAGCAGGTGTTGCGCGAGGCGCTGGCCAAGGGCGCTGACCGGGCCATCCACCTGGAAGACGACAAGTTCGTTCAGCTGGACTCGACCAATACGGCTCGCGCGATTGCCGCGGCGGTGGCTGAGGAAAATTTCGACCTGATTGTGACCGGGTTGCAGTCCGATGACTTTGGCGCGGCGCAGACAGGTGTGCTGCTGGCCGAGATTCTTGGGCTGCCACATGCCACGATCATTATCGGGATTGAAAAGACTGACTCCGGTTTGCATCTGAAGCGGGAACTGGAGGCGGGCCACTACCAGTTCATCGACCTGCCGACGCCTGCGGTGCTCACTATCCAGAGCGGCATCAACAAGCTGCGGTACGCCAGCCTGATCGGCATTAAGCAGGCCAAAAATAAGCCTCTGCGCAAGATCGCATGGGCCGAAGTGGAGCCGAAGCTGAGCAAAAACCTGCAGAAGATTGAGCGGCTTTATATTCCGGTGAAGCAGAAGAAGACCGAGATGATCGAGGGTCCACCGGCGGAAGTGGCGCGCAAGGTGACGGAATATCTCAAAAACACCGCGCGCGTGATTTAATTGTTGTCAGAAAGAGCGAGCGTCCCTCGCCATATTTCTTTAGGAGACTTGAGCACGATGGCCAACCTGAACATTCCCGTAGAGGAACGCAACCTGACGCCTGATCAAGTGGAGGCCCTCGACAAACGCCGCCAGTGGGGAGTCACTTATCAGGTAATCGCGGGCCAGTTCGCTTTCTTTGCCATACTGCTTACCGTATGGTCCGGTCAGGACGCGACGTATTCGCCCAACTGGGTGCACCCCATGCTTTACTACAACATTCTCGCCGGCGTGCTGGCAGTGGTATTCGGCGGTTATGGGACGTATCTGAAGCGCGGGCGTCCGGAGTTTTCCAGCCTCTAATTTGAGAAGCAGATCCTTCGCTACGCTCAGGATGACAACCTTTAAATGAATGTAGGGGGAGCTTCGGCTCCCCTGAGGCGTGTATGGCAGATACCATTCTTGTCGTTGCAGAACAGCGGGAAGGCAAACTCAACCGCGTCTCTTTTGAAACTATCGCTGGCGCACAAGCCATCTCGAAAGAGACGGGCTGGCCGGTGGAGGTCGTCCTCGCCGGCAACAACATCGGAGCTTTAGCGCAGGATCTGGCTGGCAAAGCTGTGGCCAGCGTCTATGCTTTGGAAGGCGAGCGGCTTGCTGTCTACACCTCGGACGCCTACGTTTTCGCTCTCAAGCAATTCATTCAGGACAAGCTGCCGAAGCTGGTGCTCTTTCCGCATACCTACCAGGTACGCGACTTCGCTCCTCGGCTGGCTTTGGCACTGGGGCAGACCTTAATCTCGGATGCTATCGGTTACAAATACGAGAATGGCAAGCTGCTATTTACCCGACAAATGTTTCAGGGGAAGTTTGCGGCGGATGTTTCGTTCGGCTCAGATGGGCCGTGGCTGGCGACGTTCCAGATCGGCGCGTTTCGTGGAGACCAGGCCGAGGCTGGGTCTGCGTCCGTTGAAAAAGTAGCTGCCGCGGTTGCAGAAGGTTCGCCGCGCGTCGCACCTCACGAGGTCTTTCAGGAAGCCAAGCAAGCGGTCGATCTTTCGCAGTCTGAAGTGATTGTTGCGGTTGGTCGCGGGATCAAGGAGCAGAAGAATCTTGCGCTGGCTGAGGAATTGGCAAAGGCGCTGGGTGGCGAGGTGGCAGCTTCGCGGCCCATCTGCGATAACGGCTGGCTTCCGCTGGAGCGGCAGATAGGGTCGTCGGGGCAGACGGTGGCTCCGAAGCTATATGTTGCGCTCGGGATCAGCGGGGCCATCCAGCACATTGTCGGCATGAAAGGTTCGCGCACGATTGTCGCGGTGAATAAGGATCCTGAGGCTCCGATCTTTGAGATCGCGGATGTTGGCGTGGTTGGGAATTTGTTTGATGTGGTGCCTGCGCTGACTGAGGAGATTAAGAAGGCTAAGGCTTAGCCCGTCTCCTGCCATGAATGAGCGTGAACGACTAGCAAGCTTCTACGCGGGACTAACTGATGAAGAACTCATCCAAGTAGGTTCCCAATACGAATCGTTGACCGAAGACGCAAAGCTTTTGCTTCGCGAAGAATTTGATAAGAGATCGCTCGAAGAACCCATCCTTGAAGGACTTCCTGACTCATTTGAATTTCAGGAATTCGTTACGATACGAACCTTCCGTGATCCTTCAGTCGCCATGATGGCGAAGAGTGTTCTTGAATCTGCTGATATTCCTTGCTTTCTGAAAGACGAAAACACGGTCCGTATTCAATGGGTATGGTCAAATCTGATCGGAGGAATTCGCCTACAGGTACGTCCAGCAGATGTTGAAGCCGCTGAGCAGTTGCTATCTCAAGAAGTTTTGCCAACGATTGAGTTAGAAGATGGCGAGGTTTACGAACAGCCCCGTTGCTTGTACTGCACATCACTCGATATCAGCTTCGAAGGCCGAAATGAGGTGGTTGGTTTGGCACCTTTTCTAGGGCTGGGATCAATTATTGCTGGCGTTCCAATTGCTTTCCTGAAAAATCGATGGACGTGTCATACGTGCGGAAAAGAATGGGATGACTCTGCTTCACAAACGGTATCTTCAGACTAGAAGTCGTCTCAGATCACATAATCTCTTTTCCTAGTAAGATGGTCGGTCGACCATGATCACTTTTCGCAAACCGATTGAAGGAATTGACCGCCCGCAGATGGAGGCCGATGTTGTCATCATCGGCGGAGGACCGGCTGGGATGGCTTGTGCGCTGCGGCTTTCGCAGTTGATTGATGAACACAATGCGAATCATCCTGACTCGCAGCTTTCCAAAGACAATATTTACGTTCTGGAGAAGGCGCGCGAGGTGGGGCAGCATTGCTTGTCCGGTGCCTTGCTTGATCCGCGCTCGATGCGGGAGTTGTTACCTGGATTTGAGTCGGAGGCGCCGTTAGACGCTGAGGTCACGAAGGAGTCGGTTTATTTTCTGAGCAAGGACAAGGCGCGGAAGTTTCCGATTGTTCCGCCGCCGCTGCGGGACCATGGCAACTACGTCATCTCGATTAACAAGTTTGTGAAGTGGCTCGGGCAGAAGGTGGAAGAGGCGGGAATCACCGTCTTTACTGGCTTCGCGGGGTCGGAGCTGCTGTTTGAAGATGATAGTCGTGATGCTGAGATTGCGCGTGTGGCTGGCGTTCGCACCGATGATAAGGGCGTCGATAAGCAGGGACAGCAGAAGGCGAATTTTGAGCCAGGGTACGATCTGCGGGCGAAGATTACGATTCTGGCCGAAGGGACGCGCGGGAACTGTGCGAAGCAGCTGATCGAGCGGTTGGAGCTTGAAGACTTTTATCATGCTCAGACCTATGGCGTCGGCATCAAGGAGCTTTGGGAGATCCCTGCGGGGCGCGTTGCCAAAGGCGAGGTGATTTACACGCTTGGGTATCCGCTGACGACCAAGGAGTATGGCGGGGCCTGGATTTACGGCATTTCGGACACGGAGGTTTCGGTTGGGTATGTGACGGGGCTGGATTACGAGGACCCTCGGACCGATCCGCACCATGTGTTTCAGGATTTCAAAGAGCATCCGCTGGCGCGGCGGTTGCTTGAGGGCGGCAAGATGATTCGCTATGGCGCGAAGACGCTGCCCTACGGCGGATGGCTGACGATGCCGCGCATCTATGGCAATGGCTGGATGATTCTGGGCGACTCGGCGAGTTTTCTGAATTCGCAGCGGCTCAAGGGCATTCATCTGGCGATCAAGAGTGGGATGCTGGCGGCGGAGACGGCGTTTGATGCGCTGCTCTCGGGCAACAGCTCTGCCGATACGCTGAGTGAATACGAGGCCGCTGTGGATGCGAGCTGGATCAAGGATGAGCTGTATCCAGTGCGAAATTTTCATCAGGCGTTCGAGCATGGCCTTTATGACGGGCTGGTGAAAGCCGGGATTCAGCAGCTGATGCGCGGGAGCAATCTCGGGCCGGACTTCAAAAATGAGGCTGGCTATCTGCGTATGCGGCATGCGGATGCGCTGAGTCCGTATGGCGATGGGCGCGAGCATTTTCTTGGCAATGCAAGGGGTGATGGCAAGCTGACCTTTGACCGGCTTACGGATGTGTACCATTCGGGCACGCGGCATGATGACGATCAGCCGGTGCATCTTGTGGTGAAAGATCTGGATATTTGTAACAGTCGCTGTGGCAAAGAGTTTGGGAATCCGTGCCAGTACTTTTGTCCGGCTGCGGTCTATGAAATGGTGGAGTCGCAGGAATCGCCTTCCGTCAAGCAGCTGCACATCAACTTCGCCAACTGCGTACACTGCAAGACTTGCGATATCATGGACCCCTACCAGATCATCAATTGGGTGCCACCTGAGGGCGGCGGTGGCCCCAACTACGATGGTTGCTAGGCACTGGCCCCGCCGTCGTCGCTACTCTGCGGTAGAGTGAGCTTCCATGACTTCCATCTTCATTCGCGCTGCTAAAAGAGAAGACGTCCCAGCATTACAGGGCCTGATCGAGCGTTCTGTTCGCGACTTGCAAGCAGGCTGGTATACCTCTGAGCAGATTGAGGCTGCCGTTCATTCCGTCTTTGGCGTGGACACTCAGCTCATTGATGACGGCACTTACTATGTCGCCGAGATTGGCGGACAGATTGCCGGATGCGGTGGATGGAGCAAACGCGGCACGCTTTACGGAGCTAGCCACTATGGCCATTCCCGAAACGATGTTCTGCTCGATCCGGCCCACGATCCAGCGCGCATTCGTGCCTTCTTTACCCATCCGTCGTTTGCTCGGAAAGGCGTGGGCCGGGCTCTCCTTGCATCTTGTGAAGACGCGGCGCGCAAGGCTGGCTTTCAGAGCATGGAAATGGCAGCGACGCTGCCTGGAGTTCCACTGTACGCCGCACACGGTTACGAGGCGTTTGAGACTTTCGAGGTTCCTCTGCCGGGTGGGCATTCCATACCCGTTCGGCGCATGGCAAGGAAAATCAGCTAGTTACGTAAGGAATGTTGCTTCGCAGGCCGTTTCATGGGACAGTACCAACAGTTTCGCTGTCGCGTGAACAATTAAAAAGTTAAAAAAAATACAGGAGCATTCTCTCTATGGCTCAAATCTCCTGCCCTTGGTGTTCTGAAAATACATCGATCCGGCGCTCCCATAAGCGCTGGCAGGATCTACCCAGATATCTTCTAGGCCAGCGGCCTTACCGCTGCCGAATTTGCGGGAAACGCTTTTATCAACGCGCGGTGACTTTGCCGCTGCATTCAAAGGAAGTGCCGGTCTCCAAACATTGATTGTGCTGGATCAGCTAGCCGCCGATGTGCACCATGCTGCGCGATGGCTTCAGGAATTCTGGTTCGCCGATGTGATGGCGGGCCTCTTTCTGTTCTACGATCGCTCGGATGAAAGCAGCCATCTCTTCATCGGTTGCACCATGGTGCATGCGACCATATAGATCATGATCGAATTGGGAAAAAAGGCATGTGCGGATTTTGCCGTCTGAAGTGAGGCGAATCCGGCTGCAATGTCCGCAGAATGCCTGCGAAACAGGAGCGATGATGCCGATTTCGCCGACGCCGTCGTCAAAGGTATAGCGCTGTGCGGTTTCGCTTCGCGCGTTTGCCTTGAGTGGCACAACAGGTCGAAATGCGCTCAACCTCTCCAACAACTCCGGCACAGGAATGACGGAAGCAGGCGTCCACAAACGATCTTCTTCCAGCGGCATGAACTCAATGAAGCGGACGATGACGCCTTCATCGCGTGCAAATTTCGCAAAGGGAACGATCT
>Ga0210386_10001604_pt1 | contig 20022 bp, 13 predicted proteins | sample IncBWH32OmetaG_FD_160091 | JGI IMG/M metagenome (GOLD analysis project Ga0210386, IMG submission 160091) | Forest soil microbial communities from Barre Woods Harvard Forest LTER site, Petersham, Massachusetts, United States - Inc-BW-H-32-O ...
TGTTGATCGAAGCCGATTCGCCGGCCGCATTTCGAATCCGGCTGGCACGTCAAAGCGGCGGATTGCAATTGTCATCAGAAAACCTCGCGCCTAGTCAGACTGCGCTTCGCCAGGCGTACGAACTGCAATCCAGCGTGATTACCGAAGACCTCGCTCAAGCGGACACCGAATTGCAAGCGGCGATGAGCATCGTGGCCCAGCACCTCCGCGCCATCGTCGTCATTCCGCTTTATGCCATGCATCGCGAGACTCCATCGGATGCAGTTACACCCGTGCGGCGAAATGATTTCCTGGGCATGCTGTATCTGGATTCCCGGCGTCCTACGGCATTTTCAAAAATTGATCGCGAGATTCTGGATGTTCTCGCCGTGCAAGCCGCCAGCATTTTGGACAACGCCCGGCTCGTCGAACATGAGCGCGAACGCCAGCGCATGGAGCAGGAGCTGGATATTGCCAGGAACATTCAGCAGGCTCTCCTGCCAAGAGGATTCCGCGATTTTCCGCAACTGGCCATTTCCGGCGTGAATTATCCTTGCCACGCCGTCGGTGGAGATTACTTCGATGTGTTTCCGATGGGCGAAGAACGCACCGCGTTTGTCGTTGCCGACGTCGCCGGAAAAGGACTTGGCGCGGCCCTTGTTACAACCATGCTGCAAGGCTCCTTAACAGGTGTGGGGATTGGCGCTGATCCTGTGCTCCTGTTTCAGCATATGAACAAGTTTCTGTGCGAGCATGCGGAAGTCGGCCGCTATGCGACGGTATTTTTCGGAATCGTTGACCGCGCGGGAAATCTTGAATATCTGAATGCCGGTCATCCATCGCCGATTGTGATGCGTGGCGCTCAAGTCAATGAGTTGTTTGAAGCGGGTTCGTTCCCTGTCGGCCTGGTTCCCGAAGCAACGTATAAGACGGACCATGCCAAGCTCGAGCCCGGCGACACTTTGGTATTGTTCAGCGACGGCGTAACAGAGGCGACGGATCCTGCCGAACAAATGTACGGAGTTCCGCGGCTTTGTGAAACGCTTGCGGGCATGCAGGACGTTCCACTCGAACAAGTTCAAAAGAAAGTTGTGGATTCTGTCAACTCTTTCGCGCGCGGGGCCAGCCAGGCGGATGATATTACGTTGCTGCTGGTTCGTTATCTGGCGGCGGGGCAATCCGCGGCAACCTGACGGAATAATATCTTCATTGCTGAATGACTCAGGTTCCGATTAGAATTTGGCGATTCAAAGCAAAGTAGTGAGTTTGGGTTGATGAATTTGAATAGGGAATGGTTGATCCCTGTCGATCATTCGTATTTTCCCACCTGGTAAGAATAGTATCCGGATTCCTTGTGATTGTGCCCTGCGAATCACGAGAAAAAAAGCTGTTTTAGAGGAGGTCCAAATGGAGAGGCTTACCCAGTCGATCCGCTACATTTTCAATTTTGTGCTTCTGGTTGCCATGTGCCTGTCGACGGCAAGAGCGCAGGATTCAGGTGGACGCATCATCGGCAACATCACGGACCAGGCAAAGGGAGTGGTTGCCGGTGCAAACGTAACTGTGACGAATGAAGGCACGATGAAATCCGATCGCACCGTTACGAACGCGGAGGGTTTCTATCAAGTCCTCGCTCTGCCTATCGGTTCTTACAGCGTGACCATCGAAGTGGCAGGGTTCGAGAAACAGGTTTTTGAGCATCAGGGATTGGAGATCAACCAGACGCGGCGTGTCGATGCGCAACTTAAGGTCGGCGTGGTAACCGAATCCGTGATCGTGACCGAACAGCCGGTGGCCATTGAAACCGTCAACCAGACGATCGGCGGCACCATCATTGGCGCAGCGATTCAGGAAGCTCCATTAAATGGGCGCGACGTTTTGCAACTTGCATTGCTTCAACCTGGCGTGACCGAAACCAATCCCGATAATCAGAGCCAGGGTGCCTTCAGCATCGCTGGCGGCCGCACCGACAGCGTCACGTTTTTGCTGGACGGAGCTGAGAATAACAATCTACTCAACAACGGTGTTGTGTTTAATCCGAATCCGGACGCCATCGCCGAATTCCGTATTCTTGAAAGCAATTATTCCGCGGAATATGGGCGCAATAGTGGCGGGATCGTCAGCGTGGTGACCAAGTCTGGGACGAACGTATATCATGGGACTGTTTACGATTACCTGCGCAACGATGCATTCAACGCCAACACATTTTTCAATAATGAGCAAGGAATCCCCCGGAATATTCTGAAGCGCAACCAGTTCGGCGGTACTTTGGGTGGGCCTCTTTCCGTTCCTCATTTGGTCAACGGGAAAGACCGTTTCTTTTTCTTCGTAAGTTACCAGGGTCAAAGACTTTCAGAGCAGGAAACTACCATTCCCTCGCAAACGCGCGTATTCACGAAGGCGGAATTGGGGGGCGACTTTTCGAAGTCTGGGCCAAATGGCACACCAGATCCTAATGTTGTGTGCTTTCTGACTGGATTTCTCCCCGGCGGCGTCACACCGTGCGGATCGACAGCTCAATCTTTCTTCCAATCGAATTCGCAGATGGCTGCCCAGGGAATACTGGACCCGACGAAATTCAATCCAGCTTCAATGAAATATATAGCTGCGGGACTAATACCTTCGACAACAAATGCGGACGGCCTCGTAACGCCAGTCGGTTCGCACATAGATAATCGCAACGAATTGACCATGAAGTTCGATTTCCAGATCACGGAAAAGGACAAGCTGACTGCAACCATCGGCGGCTTCCGGAATCCGGTGCTCGATCCTTTTATAACGCCTGCAAGTCCAGTGGCGTTCGCGAATGTTGCGGGTTATGGAGTAAATGAAAATTATAATTCTTATTTAGTAAACCTGGCGTACAGCCGAACAATTAATTCCGGTATGCTGAACGAACTGCGCTTTTTCACGCAGCGCCAGCACACAACGCAGGGAGTGCCCTCTACACAACTGCCAACAGCCAGCCAACTTGGAATTGCCATTACTCCGGACAACCCATCTGGACCGCCGCTACTGCAGTTTGATACAGGGCTCGAAACGGGCTTCAGCTACCAGGGCCCGACGACGCTGGTAAACAATACATTTGGCGCCACAGATACTTTCAGTTGGATTCATGGCCGACATAATTTGAAGTTCGGCGGTGGAATTTCTTCCTACCAGAACAATGAAGTTTACGATTTCATTGTGAATGGCGTATTTACGTTCATCGGAGCAGGCGGAACGGGGACAGGAAATTCATTTGCCGATTTCCTTCTCGGCCTGCCCAACAACTATCAGCAAGGTCCTGCCGCGCCTTCCAACATTCGCACCAAATCATTTTACGGCTTCGCACAAGATGAGTGGCGCGTGGCCAGGCGCCTTACTTTGACTTTGGGCTTGCGCTACGAGTACAACAGCCCGAAATACGACACCGAAGGCCGCACTTTTTCGATTATCCCGGGCCTGCAATCCTCCATTTTCACGAATGCGCCCCCTGGTCTTGTTTTTCCCGGAGATCAAGGCGCGCCGCGCGGCGTGAATTTTCCTGTGAAGAACAATTGGGCGCCGCGATTCGGATTTGCGTGGGACCCGCGCGGGGACGGAAAAACAAGTCTTCGCGGCGGTATTGGGGTTTTTTATGACATCCTGAAGGCCGAAGACAATTTTCAATTTAATGGCCAGGCTCCATTTTTTTCCGGGGCATTCTTCGGATTTAATAGTTTGCCTCCGGGCCAATCCAGCATCGTTACCAATTTTTCAGATCCCTTCGGATCGATTGGCATACCGAATACTTTTCCGTCCACACCGCCTCCGTCGACCCTGGACTTCAGCCCTTATCTGCCATTCGGTGCGGGCAGTTTGTTCTTCGTCGATCCACATCTCCGGACTCCTTATACCTATCAATACAATCTCAGTTTGCAGCGGCAACTGACGTCGAATTTGTCCCTTGAATTGGGCTATCTTGGAAGTTCTTCGCACGGACTGACTTCCCTTCAGGATGTCAACCCATTCATATTGGGAACGACGAATAGAGTATTAAACAAGGGCGCGGGCGATTCGACATGTGCCGATGAGACGGGCGGAAATATCAATCTTTCTGGATGCAGCTTTGCCGGAATTTCCGAATTTAAAAATGTGGCAAACGCCACCTATAACGGGCTCGATGTAAATCTTCAGGAACAGCTTCACAAGTCGGACAGATTTGGCGGAGTTTATTTTACGTTGGGCTATACCTACAGCCACGGAATCGACAACGCCTCGGGCTTCAACCAGCGGAACAGGAATGTCCCATCCTATGATCCGGGATTGTTTCGAGCGTCGAGTGACATGGACCTTCGCCATCGATTTACGTTCAGCGGCAACTGGGATTTGCCATTCGGCCACATGTGGCGCGGGGGCCCGAAGCGCCTGACGGAAGGCTGGAGTTTGTTTCCCATTATCAGTTGGAGATCCGGCTTCCCCCTGGACATCTTCGCGGACCTCCCTGACAGAAATTTAGCCGGTACGGAAGGACCGTCGGGCGCAGGCGATCCTCAGGTCGTCCATGCCAATGTTGTGGGTCCAACGAATACGAAGAACCCCCGAGCGAATGGAAATTTGTGGTTCAACCCAACTAGCTTTAGCAATGCTCGTTGCTTCGATCCCCTAAATCCGCCGCCTTGCACTCCCGGTCCCGGCTTGTTTCCTGCCGATTCTCAGGTCGTAGCCAATCCGGCGCTGGCAACTTACGGTTCACTGCCGCGCAACTTTCTGCGCGGCCCGGGCCGCTTCAATTTTGATCTAACCGTGGCCAAGTCCATAGCAATTACAGAACGGATGAAGCTGCAATTCCAGGCGGACATTTTCAACGTATTCAACCAGGCTGAATTCCTGAATCCCGATACGACCATTACAGATCCAACGTTCGGGCAAATCACCAACACGTCCGACCCGCGCATCATTCAACTCGCTGCGCGTTTCAGCTTCTAAGTTAAGAAAAATACGTGCGAACCCTGCGCGGGGTTGAATTGCCGCTTGCGCAGGGTTTGCTCAGCAGACGAAAAAAATCCAGAAAATATTTTGAAGCGCGGATCGTCTCTCCATTTCTGGATAGTCGAGCACTCCAGTTGGAACCTGTCGGGCAAGCCTACACCATCAATTTGAACCCCTAACTGCAAATGCTGCTTGTATTTCCTCAACGAAATCCCATAATTAGGAGTGATTTGGAGTTGTTGATTCCCTGTCTATGCAATGCATTCAATGCAAGGCGGAAAACCCGCCCACCGTAGCCCGATGTGTAAAGTGCAATACCCCCTTCTCGTTTGACGGCCAAACTCGCTACGAAACAATATCCGGCGGCATGCTGGATGCTGAAACGACTCCGCCAGGAACCTCCGCAGCTTGGTCCATGGTGGTCACTCCACCAGCGGGTGCCGCAGCCGGCCAAGGCGGCGAACTTGTGGGAACGATTTTGGCCGATCGTTACGAAATCATTTCTCTGCTGGGCCAAGGCGGAATGGGTGCGGTTTACAAAGCGCACGATAAAGAATTGGAGCGCATGGTGGCGCTCAAACTGATTCGTCCTGACCTGGCCAGCAACCCGGAAATTCTGCGGCGATTCAAACAAGAGCTGATTTTGGCCCGCGATGTCACTCACCGGAACGTCATCCGCATTTTTGATCTGGGGCAAGCCAACGGAATTAAATTCATCACGATGGAATATGTGGAGGGCCGCGACCTTCGCGCCCTTCTGCACGAAAAAGGAAAAGTTTCACCCGAAGAAGCGGTCGAGATTATTGCGCAGATTTGCCGAGCGCTGGAATCCGCGCATTCCGCTGGCGTGGTTCACCGTGATCTAAAGCCGCAAAACATCATGCTGGACGCGAAAAATCGCGTTTACGTGATGGACTTCGGCATCGCGCATTCGCTGGAAACGCCGGGCATGACGCAGACGGGCGCCCTGATGGGCACTCCCGAATACATGTCGCCCGAGCAGGCTAAGGGATCAAAGATCGACGCGCGGTCGGATCTTTTTGCCGTTGGCATAATTTTTTATGAATTGCTCACTGGTGTTTCCCCTTACAAAGCGGACTCAGCGATCGCCACGCTCCTGAAGCGCACGCTGGAGCGGCCCTTGTCTCCTACCGAGGTTGATCCTGCTATCCCGCAGAGCATCAGCGACGTGGTGATGAATTGTCTGGCAATCGATCGCGAGCATCGGTATTCCAGCGCCAGGGAAATCCTGGAAGATCTCGGGCACGAAGGGCCCACATCGGGGCGAACGATGGCGAGAACCCTCGCGCCGTCGTTCCCCACCATTGCGCCGACTCCTCCACAGGCAAAAGTTCCGTTCTGGGTTCACAACCAAATCTGGATCGGGACGGGCGTCGGAATATTTTTGCTTGCGGTTGCGGGGTTTGTTTTCCGAGGAAAAATATTTTCTGGATCTTCCCCCCAAAGCGGCACGCCGGTAGAACAAGCTTCTCTCGCCATTCTGCCTTTTCGAAACGGGTCCGGCGAAGCATCGCTCGATTGGCTTGGGCCGAGTCTTGCGGACATGGTCAGCACGGACGTCGGGCAATCTGCGGGACTGCGCACGATCTCTCCCGATCGTTTGCATCAAGTGCTCACGGACTTGCGAGTCAGTCCGGGCACGGCTATCGATTCCGGCATGGTGGGCCGCATCGCTGAATTCAGCAATGCTGACACAGTGGTTTCCGGGCAATACGCAAAATTCGGCGACCAGATTCGCATCGATGCCACGCTGACGGACGTGAAGCACAATCGAACTGCGTCTTTGACGATCAACGCCGCGAGCGAAAAAGAAATCCCGGGCACGGTGGACGGCCTTGCGGAACTCATCCGCAAAAATCTGGCGGTGTCTTCGGACGTATTGAAAGAACTGAAGGCCAGCTCTTTCCAACCGACATCCAAATCCGTTCCGGCGCTCCGCGATTACGACCAAGGCGTGCAGCAGCTTCGTGACGGCAAGAACCTGGAAGCCGTAAAAATGTTTCAGTCCGCGATTCAGGAAGATCCGCAATTCGCGCTTGCTTACTCTCGTCTGGCGGAAACCGATTCCGCGCTTGGATACGACGACGATGCGGATAAATACTCGCGTCAGGCCGTTGACCTCAGCCAACAGCTTCCGCTCGCCGAGAGATACCAGATCGAAGGCAATCGCGCGCGCGTGATGAAGGACACTAAAAAAGGCATTGAAGCATACGAAAATCTTGCCAAGACTTTTCCCAACAACGCGGACGTCGAATTCGCCCTCGGCAGCCTGTATGAGGATGACGGCAATTTTGAAAAAGCTCTCATGCATTACGGCAACGTGTTGAAGGCAGATCCCAAAAATCTGGATGCCCTGCTGGCTACGGGCCGCGTGGAAAGCAAACGCGGAGATCCACAAGCCGGACTTGATTCTTTGGGGCGCGCTCTGAGCATTGCCGTTCAGCTTCAAAATCCTGAGCAGCAGGCCATGATTCTGCAGGCTACGGGCATTTCGTACAAATTGCTTGGAAGATCCGATGACGCTCTGAACAACTACAAGCAGTCGATGGACATTAATATGCGCATCGGCAAGAAGCGCGGCGTCGCCGCCAATCTGAGCGAAATCGCGCAGGTGCAGGCGCGCATGGGCAAATCGGATGAGGCGCTGGCCAACCTGACCAAAGCGCTCAGCTTGCAGCGCGAGATCGGCGTGAAAAAAGAAGTGGGAGACACGCTGATCGACCTGGGCCAGATGTATGAAGATCGCGGCAAGCACGAACAGGCTTTGCAGCAATTCAAGGAAGCATTGCAAATTGAGCGCGACAGCGGAGACGAGCGCGACCAGGCTTACTGCCTGAACGACATCGGCAATGTGGATTTTGCAAAAGGCGAATATCAGGACGCTCTGATTTATTTCCAGCAGGCTCTTGAGCTGCGCCAAAAACTGAATATTCCGGATGAAATCGCGGAAGCACTTTCCAATGTTGGCGAGACTCTCGCCAAGATGGGGCAATACGACAAGGCCATAGAGAACCATCTGAAGGCGCTGGATCTGGAACGCAAGGCGGGTGATAACCGTGCGGCCGCCATTGATTCTTCCAATCTCGGCCTTCTATTTGGCTATCAGGGGCGACTCGGAGCAGCCGTCAATTCCACGGCGGACGCAGTCAAAACATTGCGCGACTTGAAAGACAGAAGCCTATGGATGGATCAAGCGTTGAGCGGCTATGCCAACGCGCTTATCCAGGCCGGGCGCAGCGCGGAAGCTCAGCCGATCATCAAAGAAGGAACGGACCTGGCCAAGGAACTGAAAAGCGACGTTACGCTGGCCGAAATTTTAATTTCACAAGGCGACGATGCGTATTACCGCGGCGATTCCAAGGCTGCCGCCGCCTCTTATCAACATGCATGGGAAGCAGCCAAGAGCGCCAAGTCTCCCGAAGATACGATCACCGCACAGATTGGCCTGGCAAAAACCCAATTACTGGAAGGCGATTCCCGCAAGGCGCTGACTTCATTTCGAAGTTTGGCAGGACAAGCGAGCGCGGTCGATTTCAAGTACGCGGCACTGGAATCTTCCATTGACGCCGCGCTGGCGTTGCTGCATGACAAGAATTATTCGGACGCCAATCGAGAAGCGCAAAAAGCGCTCGGCCAAAGTGATGCGCAATCCTTGCGCATGCAGCTCGCGAGAGAGCATTACGTTCTGGGCGTGGCCACGCGCTCGGGCGGAAATCAGACGGAGGCTGCAGGCCACTTTCGCGACGCAGTTCAGATTTGGGATGAAATTCGCAAGGAACCCGGCGCAGAAAAAATCCTCGATCGTGGCGATTTAAAATCCATGTACGCGGAATCCTCGCAAGCAATCGCCGGAAAGAACTAATTTTCGGTCGTCAGCAAGCAAATCGATTCCCACAATAAAAAATGGGCCGGACATTTCGTCCGGCCCACTAATTTTTTATCTACCTACAAATCCTGTTTAGAATAACAGGAATTTGACATTGTGGGGCACGTTGTCACCCATATTCCCGGTTACGACCACGCACTGATCATCGAGGGATTTGGGAGTCTTCCAATTGAACTGGTAGTACCCGCTGCCCTTGTTAATCAGCCCTGTATTGGTTTCCGTGTCGACAGGAAGGGTCTCGTCAAGGCTGGCATTGCTGGACTTCAAACAAATGTTCGTGACAGCGAAGCCCAAATACCCGAGTGGTGGGAAGTTAAGATTCGTGACTGGGCCTCCGTTGAAACCCAAGCTCGCATTGACAGGGTAAAGGAGCCGCCACTTGAACGGAATGGTTGAGCCCGCCAGTGCCAAGTTAATGAAGGGCGGGTTAAGAACCGGTACATCGAATCCGTAGAACGTGAATGGCGGTATTGCATAGGCCGACGGTGAAGTCGAAGAGCTCGGAAAATCCGCTGAAACGACAAGAGAGTTGTAGGAACTCCCGCCGCTGCCACGTGTGCAGCAATCAGACTGGAATCCGACTCCAAATGCCACCCAGTCATCATTGCCCTCATGGGCAGTTAGCATTTGAGGAGCGTAACCGGTAAGGTTATCCGTCGAAGAATAGGTCAGAATGTTGCTGATGTCCAAGTTGCTATGCGGCACTGGCGGGTTAGCGAGCGGGTCAAAACCGCCCGTCGCGGGGCATTGGCTTGATGAAGAGGATGCCCCATTCAGCGAACAGGCGACATCGAAGATAACTGAAAAGTTCCCAGGATTAGTGTTGCTGAACGTCGTGCATCTTGGTTCGTCGCCAGAGAAACTAGAAATATTAACGGCAGAAGTGCAGTCGGCGGGACTCAGTACGTTTGCATAAAGAGTCATTGTTGTATTCGCCGGAACATTGGAAGCGGCTGGATAGACCACGATATATTTTGCGAATCCGAAGTCGAATGTATTGGTAGCCCCATTTCCCAGCAGCGAATGTGTAATGGCTGCCGGCCCAGTGCCCACGGCGCTGAGTTCCTGGTCTGTATTCCCCTGAGCAGCCGTGCTCGACCCGAATGCATAGTATTTGTAAGCTGTTCCGAAATCAAAAAACGCTTCATATCCGACAGATCCATTGGGGCCATTACCAGTGGTCCCTATATAGCCAGAGCACGCTCCATACGTGGAAGCCAATGGACATGTGCTGACATTGTTTACAATTAATGGCTCAGTCCCGGTGTATGTACCGAGCGTAAATGGTTCAGCGGTGCCATTCACCGTTTGCGGGTCAAACAGCATCGTCCAGTTCACACCGTCAGTGCTGCCCGCGATTGAATATTGATAACCATCGTATGCCGATCCTAAGTGATCCATGCTTGGAAATACAATGATCGTCGATACCGGAGTCAGAAAGGTCGCCTCGATCCAATTATTACTAGCAGATAAGCCGGTGCCTGTAAGATTCCCGCCGTAAATACGCAAACCGCTCGCTACAGTGGCAGCTGTCGGAGTGTATGGCGTAGAAACATCACCGCCAGAAAAATTACTGAGCGTGGCATAGCTGGTAATTGGTCCGGTGAAGTTAGAGAGTGTACTGTCATTGATGTAAATCTGCGCATGGGCCACCGGGGCAAAACCCAGAATGGCGCCCACAGCAAGCAAACCAATTTTTTTAACAATGTTTTGAAAATTCACGATTTTCTCCTTGAAGAAATTGAACAGGATCCCGTTGCAATACTGGACGCAAGTGGCGATACACCCCACCCGTACATCGAAATCAGACCGAACACTTAATCTCCTCGAATGAATCCGGAATGTCTACGTCACAATACATTCACAACCATTGCGGCAAGGGATACGCGGGGGAAACGCACCTTGCACTGTTGCCAATGGAAGAAGAAGCGAATGATGCCTATAACAGTCAATTAAATCAATAAGATAAAAGTCATAGACGTACTATGACTTTTCCCCCTGCATTCCGCTTATATAAACTTGGCATGGAAAGGTGACGATTAACCTCGCTTTGTTACAACAATAGGACGGGGGCGTTAAGATCTCATTACACCCAATTTAATCTCCCGGCACCCGCCACGTACCGCGCGATGATTTGTTCTAAACTTTTGCTTTGAATGGACCTTAGGTTCCGGAATCCGCACCTGCAAATATCATCGTCAACCGGTTGCCCGTAGGCGTCATTGTGTACTCCAACTTCTCCGTGAAATGCCGAAGAAAGTGAACTCCCTGCCCCCCAACGCGAGGAGTTCCCCTGGTGTCGGGCGTAGGGGCATCAAGAGGATTAAAGTGTTGCGCTTCATCTTCCACAACGAATTCAAACGATTCTGGCGCTGGCATCGCAAAATGGACCGTCACCATGCCCTCCTCGCCGTCGCCATAACCGTGACGAATCACATTCGATACCGCCTCTTCCAGACAGACATTTATGGCGAACTCCACGTCTTTGGAAATGGCGTGCCGCAGGGCGAGTTCTCCAATCCATGAGGGAAGTTGAGCGATCTCCGAGAGCTTGCTTTGCAAGGAAAGACACGCCTCGGGTTGATTCGGTTCGCGTACCGTCATACATCGCGTCACTTTCTTTAATTTTCATGGTTCTTTACAGTAATGCGGCCAAAGCCGTGTTCATTTCGTGATGAACGGGGATCATCGTTTCGATCCCACTGATCTTCAAAACTTTGGCCACCATCTCATTCGGAGCAAAGAGAACCATCTTGCCTCCCCGCCCTCGAATTGCCAATGCAGGCCCAACAAGTGCACGAAGGCCCATCGATCCAAGGAAGGAAACATTGCTCATATCCACCAGAACCGAATTCCGGCCGCCGGCTATTGTTTTCATCTGTGAATCAACGGCAGGCGCGTTTTCAATATCCAACCTGCCATCTAAGACCACTTTTGTAATGCCGCCTTCAAGTTCTTCCGTCGTGATTGCCATTTAGCGATCTCCCTCTTCCTTGTTGATTGGGTCTTCAGCCTGGAGACTGGCTCAAAAACATTCTGCAGGAACGTAATCCCCGATTTGTGCCGCCCGTATTCAAATTACTTCGGCTGTCAAAATGAAAACACGACCTTAAAGCATCGATTCCATAAAATTTGAGCCGACATTCGTAAATTCGAATGCATGTAGTCCTAGTTCGTTGGCGAGATCCTTGCACGCCAGAATTCCGCGCGCGCTGTTTCCGTGCGAATCCAGTTTTGGCGAGTACACGGCGAAACCCAATTGCCGGTTGACGACGCCCAGAATGCCACCACTCACCCCGCTCTTGGCAGGCATGCCCACACGGTAGGCCCAGTCTCCCGCAGCGTCGTACAATCCGCATGTGAACATGACGGTCAGCACATCTTTAATGAACGTAAAATCGAAGACGTGCTCGCGCGTCACGGGATTGGTGCCCATGTTTGCGAGTGTCGCGGCCATCAGTGCCAGGTCCTGGGAATTCACCAGGAGAGAGCACTGCGAGAAATACTGTTGAAGCGTCTTGTCAACCTCGCTGTCGATAATTCCAAAATTGAGCATCAGGTAGGCAATAGCGCGATTTCGATTTCCAGTAAGGCTTTCCGAGGCTAGAACCGCATCGTCGATTCGCAATTTTCTGCCGGCGGCCAACCCCATTTTGTTAACAAATTCCTCAACACCTCCTTCCGGCGGATCTTTTTTAATAAGCGACGAGATGGCGATGGCGCCCGCGTTGATCATCGCGTTATAGGGGCGTTTGGTTTTCGGATCGAGTTCAATGGAATTGAAAGCTTCGCCACTAGGCTCAACGCCGACATGTTTTAATGTGATATCGCGACCGAATTTTTCCAGCGCCATTTGAAAAGCGAATGGTTTGCAAATCGATTGAATCGTAAATTCCTGTTCCCAGTCGCCCACGTGAATGACCCGACCATCCACCGTGGCGAGGCAGATCCCAAAGTGCTCCGGATTTGCCTTGGCCAATTCAGGGATGTAGGTTGCGACTTCCCCGTCGTCGAAATTTTTATACTTTTGATAAATATGCTCAAGAATATGCTGAATCTGAGATATGCCGCTCATGATCTCCTGAACCGGATCTGATTTTGGGTATTGGTCCCGCCAGACCAAGACATGTGGCGCCATACCTTATCGGACGCTGTCCTTCTGGTCTAATCCAACTTTTAGATTAGAGGGAATTGATTCGTGGATTCGATTTTTTTATGAGGAATAGTCGACTAGTCGAAAGTGCTGGGTGCGTTTGACTAATTCCGATTATCGGGCGTACGCTGGTGAATGCAACTGGGGACAAGTGTTATGGCTTTCCTTGCTGTCTTGATCTTTCTTTTTAGCTTCCGGTTGGTTGGCTTCCTACCCTTCGATCAACCGCCGCTCTCGCCCATCCACACCAGTTCATCCACGGCCCTTGCAGCAGCTAACTTTGCTGCCTCAAACGAGACCCTCTCCCACCCTGCGATGAATTTACAAAACTATAAAAAAAATAAAAAGCAGGAACAAAGGGTTCAGACACTGACCGGCACGATCGAATGGGAATACGACCCACATGCCTGGGATTGCGATGTCCCAAATTGCGATCATTTCGCGTTGTACGACGACGCCACTCGATCCAATTTTCATGTGGACGATGCGCGTGCTGCACTTCCTTACGAAGGAAAAAGAGTGAAGTTGACGGGAGTAGTAGACGAAAAGAACAGGTCAATCCATCTGGTGTCCATCGAATCCGAGAAATAATTAGCGGCGGATTCCCTCCTTCCGAGTTATTGAAAACTTAAATCTGAAAAGTTTGTCTCATGCATTAAATTTGAAACAAAACTGTGCGTCCGTGCGTACTGGATTGCAACGGTTTGGAACTCGCACCCAGGCTCCGGGACCCAAATGACTTTGAAAAACGCCAACGACCAGGAGAAAGATCAGGAGCGCAATATGAAAAAACTGGCTGTATTCCTCGTGAAGGCTATTGTTGGACTGGTTGTATTCCTGGTTGTTGCCATCATTGGCCTGAATCTCTACGTTGCTTCCCGTCCCGCGGGCAAAACAGTGAAGCCTGCCGGGACGATTTCCATTCCAGTGCCGTTTCATCTGGGGCGGCCATTCATTGATTACATGACCATCAATGGCACGCGGCTTTACGCTGGATACGCCAGCCAGGGGACGGTCGGCGTGGTCGACACGACAACAAACACGACAGTGGCAACGATTGATGGCCTTACCCGGGTGCATGGAATCGCAATCGTTCCTGACCGCCATCTGGGCTTTGCATCCTCGAGCGGCGACAACGTGGTCGGCGTTTTCGATCTGAATTCCAATCATCTCCTACAAAAGATTCCCGCTGGGGACGGCGCGGACGCCATCATTTACGATGCGCAACCTGGCCTGGTTTACCTCGCAAATCATGCGGGAAAGACGGGCATGCTGATTGACCCTGTGGCCCTAAAAGTAACAGCAACAATCCCCTTGGGCGGAGAGCCCGAATATCCCCAAGCGGATCCGGAAACTGGACTGATCTATCAGAACCTTGAGGACACGAGCGAACTGGTGGTGATTGACCCGCTGAAACAGGCGGTGATTAAACGCTATAAACTCGACCCCGGCGAAGGACCTACCGGGTTGGCTCTGGATGCAACCAATCACCGCTTGTTCAGTGCCACGGGAAACAAAAAGTTGATGGTGCTGGACAGCCAAACAGGCTCAATCGTCGCTGCGCTACCGATTGAAGCAGGTTGCGACGGCGCAGGCTATGATCCTATCCTGCACCGTGTTTATACGGCGAACAGCATTGGCACCATGACCGTCATCCAGCAGGATTCAGCAGATCAATATCATGTGGTCGAAAATGCCAGGACGCATCTGGTCGGGCATTCACTGGTCGTGGACCCTGCCACTCATCGCATTTTCGTAGCCTACTTTGGGTCAATCGCTGCGTACGATCCTGCAAATTGAACTCATGAAAAGAGGCCCAGACTGTCCTGATGTGGTTAAGACAGAGTCTTCTAAAGAAACTATGATGCTTTGCCGCACAGTATGACAGTTCCGGTGCTGTCCTAAATTGAAATGAATTTGGCTGGCACGATTCTTTAGGAGGTCGGGACTTCAGTCCCGACGATGAGCTTGGTTTGAAAGGGGTTTTAACCCCTGAGGCTTCAGGGGCTGAAGCCCGCGAGAATATGCAACTCAAATGGCCGAGTTGAAACTCGGCCCTCCTAAATTCAAGCGATTTTCAAATTAGGACAGCACCAGAGTTCCAGGGGCGAGACAACTAGCATATTCATACGTTACAATGTCGGCTCAATCGAAACTCTGCACGGCGCATTGCAAGAGCGACTGGACCGCAAAAAGGCATCACAGTCCAATTGAACGGGTTGGGGATGGTGCAATCGGTAGCACAGCGGCCTTTGAAGCCGTTAATCTTGGTTCGAGTCCAAGTCCCCAAGCCATATTTTGGAATTACTCGTAAGTTTGGCTTCAAGAAAGTAGCAAGTCTTTTGTTTGGTCGAATTTGGCCCGTGAACACCGCTCCCTAAAGCTAGCTGTCCCGTTTGGTGTCCAGACCCGGAGCCACTTTCTTAAATTGCCAAAAAAATGAATATTCATGACCTAGCCCTCGGCGCGATTTGGTACATCGTTTTTCTTTTTTCGACGACGTGCCACGAAGCCGCGCACTCGCTGGCCGCCAAACTTGGCGGGGACATGACTGCGGCTGAGGGCGGACAGGTGACGCTCAATCCCCTTCCGCACATTCGCCGCTCGCTGTTCGGTATGGTCATCGTTCCGATTCTTTCCTACGTGCTGGGAGGATGGATGATCGGATGGGCTAACGCGCCGTTCGATCCGGCCTGGCAGCAGCAATATCCCCGGCGCTCCGCGTGGATGGCTCTTGCGGGTCCAGCCGCCAATTTTTCTTTAATGATCTTGGCTGGAGTTGCGATACGCATCGGCCTGATGGCCGGATACTTTGCGCCGCCCAAATTTATTCAGGGTTTCGGAGGGCTGGTGCTGCCCGCAAATAGTTCGGAACCGAATTTCATTACTTCCGCGCTCAGCATACTTTTCATACTTAATATGCTGCTGGGGACATTCAACTTGCTGCCAGTTCCTCCACTGGATGGGAGCGCAGGAATAATGGTCTTGATGCCTGACGGCTTGGCGCATCGCTATCTCGGCTGGGTGAATCAGTCCAAGAATTTCGCCATGCTAGGTCTTTTGGTCGCGTGGTCTCTTTACAATCGTATTTTCCAGACGGTCTTCTTCTTTGCACTGCACAGCCTCTACGCAGGTGTCCACAGCAGCCAATCGCTCTAGGAGCCAGCACTAGTAAACATTAGTGAAACCAATTCCCTTCTGTTCCAAACTTGCACGCATGTCTCAAATTGTTCGATTTCACCATGGCTTCAAGCCGAAACACATGCCTTAACCCCTTATCTTTCAATACCATCTTTTTTTGTAACTGTGGCACTTCAGCTGCATTTAATACCTATATGAAAGATACGTTGACAAGTAACTCGTTCCACGTGCCGGGAGAATACCGCATTGAAATTTCTGGCTGGGGAGCGGATAACAGCTTCTTTGTTGAAAGAGCGAACTTAATATGGAGATCGGGTGGTGAAAAACAAGTCCACCTGTTTCGCGCACTGCCCGAAGGTGCGATGATTTTTGTCCGATCGATTTCCAGCGATCCGTCAAATCTCTCCGTACCAGTTGCTTACAAAGTTAGAACCGTACTGCTCATGGATTCTGAGGGCCGCTACCCGATGAATCTGGTGCAAATGCACCCGCGCAGCATGGAAGTTAAGGAATCTTTAACCCGCGGAATTGCATCGAATAAACAGGAGGCAAGGAGACAATGCGAAACGAACGTCTCAGAAACGACATTGGAACAAGAGGAGATCCTCCGATGAAACATGAAGCGTTGTATCGCACGAGGGAAGATCGTTTGGCCACACTGGAAGAAGTTCGCTGCGCAACGATTTCATCGCGTGAAAATCTCCTGGATCTTTGCCAGGTGCAGGGAAACTACTGCCAGATGGACTCGGACACCGGAGGGATCATTCGGTACCCCAGTGAGGAATTCGAGTTTTTTGCCTACTTGAGCGAAATGGACGGTGGAGTTCCGAACTGATCGTCGAATGATTCGAACGATAAGAAAGAGTTAATTCAAAATTGGCACAGATGCACAGTGATTCAATCCAATTCGGGACAGCGCTTCGGACTCAATGGGGTAAGATTGAGCCAGAAGTGGTGTGCCCGTTCATACGCCGCGACTGCGTTTGCTCTCCCGCCCTGTACAACTAGTAGTATGCAGAAGACTTACTGCGAGTTTCCCCCAAGCTTAAAATTCACTTCATAATTTAATTCTTCCAATCATCTTGTCGGTGATTTTGGCACACGCCGTGCCAGTGATTCATCATGGACACTTTGACAGCACCATCTCATGCAGGAAATTTTGTTCGAGGCAGTTCGGAAGATGCCATGACCGTTTGCGTCCTGGACGATGAACCGGCCATGGTTGAAATGCTGCAGGAATCGCTGCGATGCCTCGGCTTCAATTCTATTGGCACGAGCGACCCGCACTTCGCGCTTGAGCTGATCGAGCAGAGCCGCGTGCGCGTTGTGATGTCAGACATAAAAATGCCGGGGATGGATGGCCTCAAATTTCTTGAACAGGCCATCCAGCGCGATCCCGGCGTTTACGTGATGCTGATGACGGGCTACTACTCCATTGACAATGCCATCGCCGCAGTGAAACGCGGCGCCTACGACTACGTTCCCAAACCGGTTGACCGCATGCGCCTCAAAAAATCACTCGACGAACTTTCCGAATCTTTCCACAAACGGAAACGAATACGCAGCCTCGAACAACAACTGTTGAGCGACCTCGAGTTCCACGGAATCGTGGGCCGAAGCCCGGCCATGGTGGAAGTATTTGAAATGGTTCGCAAAGTCGCGCGGCATTACACCAACATTCTGCTGATTGGCCCCACAGGAACCGGCAAGGAACTGATTGCCAAATCGATTCACCAGATGAGTCCGGTATCGCAGCAGCGATTTGCCGTCTGCAATTGCTCCGCGATGGTCGACACGCTTCTCGAAAGCCAACTGTTCGGGCACGTGCGCGGCTCATTCACGGGCGCCACGGACACTCGCCCCGGACTGTTTGAATACGCAAATGGCGGAACGGTTTTCCTGGACGAAGTGGGGGAAACATCGCTCGCCATGCAAGCCAAGTTGTTGCGCGTGATTCAAAACCGCGAAATCCAGCGCGTCGGTTCTCCGGAAGTGCGTCACGTGGATGTACGGCTCGTAGCGGCGACGAATCGCGATTTGCGCGCCGAGGTTTTGGCCGGGCGCTTCCGCGAAGATTTATTTTACCGGCTCAGCACCATACAAATCCGCGTTCCCAATCTGGCCGAACGCCTGGACGACATTCCCTTGCTCATCCAGTTCTTTCTTAAAAAATATAATGAAGCTTACTCCAAACAAATCAGGGGGCTTACACGGCGGGCCCAAACAGTCCTTTACCAACACGCGTGGCCCGGGAACGTCCGGGAACTCGAAAACGTTATTTCTTGCGCGTGTTTAACCTCCGTCAATGAATTCGTCGATGTGGACGATTTGCCGGAGAACCTGCAGAAACCCAGCATCGGCCGCAATGGAGATGCCTGGAGGCCGGTACCTTTGGAAGAGGTTCGCCGCCAGCACATTCGGCGAGTGATGGATGCCTGCGAAGGCAACCGCGTTCGCGCCGCGCAAATGCTGGGCATTGGCCGAACGAGCTTGTACCGCTTCCTGAAGCGCGCCGAGAAAAAATCGGCAACTTCGGGAGCGTAGTGTTTGATGTGGATTCCAGATCAGGCTGGCGGGTTTGAATTCGTCCGCTTCAAACCCGCAAAGCTTTCACTTGTTTAACTCACCACGAATTTAAATCCCCCCAGTTAAGCCAGGCGTTTTGTTCAACTCAATCCGGCCCCGTTTCATGGGAGTATAATCCTGCCGTGTTTCAGGCCAGTTCCTAAATTGTGCTTCTGGAGGATTTGGTATGCAAAGCAATCCCAAAAAACAATTCATGACACGCCGCGAGCTGATGCGCGTCTCGGCCGCACTGGCTGGCGGGGCGGTTGCGGCACGATTCTATCCTGATGCTCTTGTGCGCGCAGCTGCGCCTGGATTTCCGCAGAAATCACCCGCCGAGCAAGTAGCGGCGATGCGCGCGCAATTTGGCGGTAATCCCATCGAGGTGCAAAAGCTGACGGAGAACGTCACACTTCTCTCCGGCCCGGGCGGCAACGTAGTCGTGTTGAACGGCGCGGACGGAAAGCTGATGGGCGACACCTTTGTTCAGCCCGCATGGGCGCACCTGAAAACAGCGCTGGACAATATCAGCAAAGCGCCAGTGAAAACAGCAATCGACACGCACTGGCACTTCGATCACGCGGACAACAACGCGTCGCTGCACTCTGCCGGCGCAACACTCGTCGCGCATGAAAACACCAAAAAGCGAATGTCCGAGAGCCACACGCTCGCGGTTCTGAATCTAACGTTTCCTCCATCTCCGGCGGATGCCTTGTCGGAGCAGACTTTCAAGGAGACGCATAAGATTACGACGAACGGCGAAACGGTATCGCTCATCCACATTCCTCCTGCGCACACCGATTCCGACATTTATCTTCATTTTGAAAATGCCAACGTGCTGCAATCGGGCGACGTTTTTTTCAATGGAATGTATCCCTACATCGATAATGGAACCGGCGGCAGCGTCAGCGGCATGATCGCGGGCGCGACGAAAATTCTGGCAGTGGTTGACAACAACACCAGGATTGTTCCGGGACACGGGGCGCTCGGAAACAAAGCCGACCTCACGAAATATCGCGACATGCTGACAACCGTGCGTGGGCGGCTGCAAAAAATAAAGTCTTCGGGCAAAACCGTGGAAGAAGCTGTTACCGCAAAGCCTCTGGCTGATCTCGATCCCGTCTGGGGCAAGGGCTTGTTCAACAGCGACACGTTTATCCAAATCGCTTATCCGGCGCTGTGAAACGCATGGCCGCGGGAAAACGATTGGAATTATTTTCATTTTTTCTTCGGCTGAATATTTTTTCGCAAGGTGTTTTCTTTTTTTCATGCGCATGGCTGTGCTAGACTGCCTTTGCAGCCGCTTCCTATTGGAGCGACTGCC
>Ga0210386_10001608_pt1 | contig 19998 bp, 18 predicted proteins | sample IncBWH32OmetaG_FD_160091 | JGI IMG/M metagenome (GOLD analysis project Ga0210386, IMG submission 160091) | Forest soil microbial communities from Barre Woods Harvard Forest LTER site, Petersham, Massachusetts, United States - Inc-BW-H-32-O ...
TGACGTCTTCGCCGCCCGCGCCCATGATCCCGCTGATTTGCGGCGTCGCCAGCGGCTGCCCGTCGGTGATCGACGCCGACTCCAAGTGAAACGACGGCAGTTTCGGCAGTGCGGCGTATGGGTCGGGCGGTGCGATCATGATCGGTCCTCTCTCGATTGATTGGCTCAACGTGCGGCTAGCAGTGTGTCAAGAAGTGTGTCAGTACCTCGGTGCCAAACCTCAGCGCGTCAACGGGTACCCGTTCATCGATGCCGTGGAACAACGCCGCGAAATCCAGGTCCGGCGGCAGCCGCAAGGGGGTGAAGCCGAAGCAACGAATACCCAAGCGCGAGAATGCTTTTGCGTCCGTCCCACCCGAAAGCATGTAGGGCACGGTCCTGGCGTCGGGATCCACCGCCAGCAGCGAGGCGTTCATCACGTCGACGAGGTCACCGTCGAACGTGGTCTCGTACGACGGCAAGTTGGTGATCCATTCGCGACTTACGTCGGGACCGATCAGCTCGTCGACCTCCGCCTCGAACGCCGCTAACCGGCCGGGAAGCACCCGGCAGTCCACCACGGCCTCCGCCGTCGCCGGTACCACGTTGGCTTTGTAACCGGCCTTGAGCATCGTCGGGTTGGCGGTGTCGTGCAGGATCGCCTTGAGCATGCGGGCCATCGGACCGAGCTTGTCGATCGTCCCCTCCAGGTCGGAGGACTCGGCGTCGAAGGGCAGGCCCGTCTCCTCCGTGATGGCCTTCAGGAATTGCTTCACGGTGTCGGTCACGACGAGCGGGAACCGGTGGCGGCCCAGGCGCGCCACCGCCTGGGCGATCGAGGTGACGGCGTTGGGCTCATGCGTCATCGAACCGTGCCCCGGCCGGCCGCGCGCCGTCAGCCGCATCCAGTACAGGCCCTTTTCCGCGGTCTCGATGAGATACAGCCGACGCTCGCCGCCATCGTGGCGCGGCACCGTCAGCGAGAACCCGCCTACCTCCCCGACCGCTTCGGTGACGCCGTCGAACAGGTCGGGCCGGTTGTCGACCAGCCATTGCGCCCCGTATTTACCGCCGTTTTCTTCGTCGGCAACGAAGGCGAACAGCAGGTCGCGCGGCGGTACGACGCCGGCCCGCCGGAACTGCCGGGCCGTCACGATCATCATGCCGACCATGTCCTTCATGTCGACCGCACCGCGGCCCCAGACGTAGCCGTCCTCGATTGCACCGGAGAACGGGTGCACGCTCCACTCGGCCGGCTCCGCGGGCACCACGTCAAGATGCCCGTGGATCAGCAGCGTGCCGCGGGAGCTATCGGCGCCCTCGAGGCGGGCAAACACATTGCCGCGTCCCGACGCGCCGGATTCGACGTATTCGACCTGGTAGCCGACCTCTTTCAGTTGAGCGGCAATCCACTGGGCACACTCGGCCTCCCCCTTGGTGGTTGCCAGATCACCGGTGTTGGTGGTGTCGAACCTAATCAGCCTGCTGACAACGTCCACCACGTCGTCGACGGGTGGTTCGGTTGGCACCGTCACAGTCACCTTTCCTACCATTGCCACCGGCGTGGCCGCGCGGCGTCTACCGTCGGCTTACCCGTTTGGGTGCTGGCAGGCCAATCCGATAGCCTTAGCTGCCAATTGATTGGCCTGGGTCCGAGTGGCGGAATGGCAGACGCGCTAGCTTGAGGTGCTAGTGCCCTACTAATGGGCGTGGGGGTTCAAGTCCCCCCTCGGACACTCGCAAACGCCGTCGCAATGCGACGTTCTCACGCTGCGAACTACCAAGTCCCACATCCTAGTTCGTAGCACCCGATGCGGGAGAACTGTGCGCAGGCCTGCCTTCAGTGAAAATGGGATGCGGGCGGTGGCCGCTATTCGTCGGAGCTGAAGTTGCGCCGCAGCGTCTCCCCGTTCGGCTTTCCGCCCAACGCGGCAGAGATCTGATCCCAGGACCAGTCGGCTGCGCGGGCCTCGCGCACGGCCAGCGCAATGGCCTTTTGCGCGATACGCCTGGCGTCGGTCGCGGCTTGGATCAACTCTTCAACTGGTGTCGCCATGCCATAAAATATGGCATATTTCATGGCATATTCCAAGGGGCGCGGCGGAGTGTCGCGGCGGCATCGGGTTTCCCGCCGCACCCGCGCGGGAAACCCAAGGCGGGAACGGCGCCCCGGACCGGCCGATCTCTTCCAAGCCCGCGCGACGCGGCGAAACCGGTCGTAAGCTGCGAATTAATAAATAGGACAGACGACGGCGAGTACGACGCATGAACCGACCCGGTGGCTTTCTGCGGCGAACATCCCGACGCACCTTCCGCGACCGTCGGGAAGCCGGCCGTGTGCTGGCCGAGGAGCTGGCGGCCTACCGCGACAAGGACGGCCTGCTGGTCCTCGGATTGGCCCGCGGAGGCGTTCCGGTGGGCTGGGAAGTCGCCGCTGCTCTGCATGCGGAGCTGGACGTGTTCCTGGTGCGCAAACTTGGCGTGCCGCACTGGTCGGAACTGGCGATGGGAGCGGTGGCCAGCGGCGGCGTCGTCGTCATGAACGACAATGTGGTGTGCAGCCTCCGCGTCAGCGACGAGCAGGTGCAAGCGGTCATTGATCGCGAAACGGCCGAACTCGACCGACGCGAGCACGCCTATCGCGGCGGACGACCGGTCGCCGACCCACTCGACAAGACCGTGATCTTGGTCGATGACGGGATTGCCACCGGCGCAAGCATGCTCGCGGGAGTGCGCGCGCTGCGGGCCGCCAACCCGGAAGCGATCGTCGTCGCGGTGCCGGTGGGGCCCCTGTCAGTGTGCCAGGAGCTGGCGCGGGAGGCCGACGACGTGGTGTGCGCAACTATGCCCAGCGACTTCGAGGCAGTGGGACAGGTTTTCGTCGACTTCCACCAGGTGAGCGACGACGAGGTCCGTGAACTGCTCGCCACCCCGACGTCGGCAGACTGAGCGTTTTAGCTGGTCCTAGTGAGTGTTGTGCTCGTCGCTGGCGCCATCGCCGTGGTCGTATTCACTGATCGCGTTGGTGTCAGCACCCGTAACCGCAGGCGCTGAGGATTCGTCGTCCTCGGGGTAGTCCGCGTAGGCCGGCCCGTCGTCTCGCGAGCGTGATTCAGCAGCTGCTCCGTCGAGCTCCTTATCGACCGCCACGGCGTCGCGCCGCTTACGTTCCTGCAGCGCATCAAAGATGAGCAGCACGACGCCCAGCACACTGGCGCCTATACATACCCAGGCGACCAACTCATTGCTGGTAATGACCGCGAACACCAATGCGGCGAGACCAATCACCGCTAACACCAGCGCAATAATCAGCATCGGTAAACCTCCAGCCGACGGGGCGACATTGCCAAGTCTGCAGGATACCGACCGCCGCTGTCGGTACCTTGGCCGAGTTAGTTATTGCCTCGATTGAACTGGTTAAACCCGGCTTCATTGCTGGCGCTGGAGTCGACCGGTGCCGCCGATCCGCGCTGGCCAAGCTCTTCGAGCTGAGATTCCAGGTAGGTCTTGAGCCTCGTGCGGTACTCGCGTTCGAACGTGCGCAGCTGTTCGAGGCGACCCTCGAGCACAGTTCGCTGCTGGTTGATCGTGCCCATGATCTCGGAGTGCTTGCGCTCGGCGTCGGCCTGCAATGCATCGGCCTTCTCCTGAGCCTGGCGCAGTTGGGTCTCGGAGCGGGTTTGCGCATCGGCCAGCATCGCGTCGGCGCGCTGTCGGGCCTCGGCGACCGTGGTTTCCGCCTCGCGACGTGCATCGCCGAGGATCTGGTCGGCGTTGGCCCGGGCGTCGGCCATCAGCTTGTCCGACTCCGCCTTGGCGGTGCCGGTCAGCCGGTCGGCGGTGTCCTGGGCCAGGCTGAGCACCCTGGCCGCCTTCATCGCCTGCTCCTCGCCGATCGAACCGGACGCAGGCTGGGGGGCGGGCTGCGGGGCGGGCTGCGGCGGGGGCTTGACGGGCTCGGGCTCGGGCTCATACAGCGGAATGGCTTGGGTCACTTGAGTACTGGTGGCGGCGCCGGCCTGGGCACTGGCCAGCTCCTGGTCCAGTTCGTTGACCCGCTGACGCAGGTCGGAGTTCTCCTCGATGAGCCGGGTCAACTCGTTTTCCACCAAGTCGAGGAAGGCGTCGACCTCGTCTTCGTTGTAACCACGCTTGCCGATCGGCGGCTTGCTGAACGCCACATTGTGGACGTCGGCGGGTGTCAGCGGCATTCTTAGCCCCCTTGAGTGTGGACAGTCAAACCGACTAGGAAAGTGTAGGTCGGGATGAACGTTGTCGTAGCCATACTGCAACTGCCGCCCATCCTGTCACACCAGACCCGCCGGTTGCCGATTCGCCCGATAAATAAGACCGAATTTCAAAGATTAAGAGGCGACAAATCAACGCCTTAAGCGAACGAAATCCGGCCCCGCAAACCGTCCGGACCCATAGTGGCCACCCGCCGATGGCACGCCCGCGGATTCAGCCGCGGTAATCCAGCGCCATTGTCATGCCGATGAAGGCCAGCAGCAGCAGGACCATGATGGACAGGTCGAAACGAACCGCACCGACGGTGAGCTGCGGTATCAGCCGTCGCAGCAGCTTCACTGGCGGATCGGTGACCGACAAAATGATCTCGAGAATGACCACGGTGATGCCCCGCGGGTGCCAGTCCCGGCTGAACGATCGAATGAACTCGACGACGACCCGAGCGATCAGCAACAGCCAGAAGATGAACAGCGCAAAACCGATGATGTGCACGAACAGCGTCAACTAGAGCCCGACCTTAACGACGAAGAAGATGTGACTTTGATGACAGCCCCGGCTGCAGCCAGCGCGGCAACGTCAGCCTACCGACTCGAGCGGCGCGTCACATCCGCCCAGCAACGGGCCCGCGCGAGGTCCGAGCTGCCGACGGCTATTGGTAGGCGTAAAAGCCGGTCTCGGCGATGCGCCGGCGCTCCTCGGGCGAGACGTCGACATCGGCGGGTGAGAGCAAGAACACTTTCGTCGCGACCTTGTCAAAGGAACCACGCAGCGCGAACGCCAGCCCCGCCGCAAAGTCGACTAGCCGTTTGGCGTCGGCGTTGTCCATCGAGACCAGGTCCATGATCACCGGGGTGCCATCGCGGAACCGCTCCCCGATGGTGCGGGCCTCGCTGTAGTCCTTGGGCCGCAGCGTGGTGATCTTCGAGAGTGGGCTGCTCTCATCGAAGAGCATCGCCATCCGGCGCGGATCCATCGCCAATGCCCCGCGGGTGGAACCCCGCAGCGACCCGAAGCGCGGCCGGGCCAGGTCGCCGCGGTCGTATTCATGAGCCCGGAATCGGGGTTCGTCGGCGTACCCGCCGCGATAGCTGCCCGGCGCATACTCACCGGGCTCACCACGTGGATCGTCGTAGTCGCGCCCCTCGTAGCGGCTGTATCCGTCCTCGGCGAACCGCTGCCGCGGGTAGCCGCCCCGGGTCGGGGCGTGGTCGTCGTAGTACTCGTCGTCGTAGTCCTCCATCGGAGCCATACCGAAGTAGGCCTTGACTTTGTGAAGTGTGCTCATCGCGTGACCCCTTCTAGGCTCTGGGAGTTGCGGTGCCTGTGATGAAGATGTGACTGGAGTGACTAATTAGGGTGACGTTAGCGGTCTTCGGCCCAATAACGCGGTACCGACACGCACACACGTCGAACCATGTTTGATCGCGCTTTCGAGGTCGTTTGACATCCCGGCCGACAGTCCCGTCGCATCCGGATGCGCTCGGCGCACCCGCTGGTGCTCCGACTGCAGAAGCTCGAATGCGACATCGGGATCCCATTCCAATGGCGGAATGCCCATCAGCCCAACCAACTCCAGCGATTCGGCAGCATCGACCTGCGCGCAGATTTCGTCGACGGCCCCGGGATCGGAGACGTCGACACCGCCGCGGGAAACGTCCCCGTCGAGGCTGATCTGGACGTAGACCCGCAGCCGACCCTCCCGGCGGCCCTCGCTCAATGCCGCCGCCACAGCGCGGTCGAGGGCCCGCACCACTCGGGTACTGCCGATCGAATGGGCGGTGTGCGCCCAGTCGGCCAGCGAGCGGGCCTTGTTGCGCTGGATCTGGCCCACCATGTGCCAGTGCAGGCGTGCCGGTGTGGGATTGCCGGTCGACGAGCCGCCTAGCAACCTTGCGACTTGACCCACCTTCGCCGCCGCCTCCTGCTCCCGGGATTCACCGAAGGCGGCGCATCCCAAACTCGACAAAATCGCTACGTCGGTTGCTGGAAAGAATTTGGTAATAGGCAGAAGTTGAATTTCCGCGAGTTTGCGGCCGGCGGTTTCGGCGGCCACCGCGAGCCGCGCTCGTAGCGCCGTCAAAGCGTCCGCCAATTCCGATTCCCGGTCCGGTCGGGATGAAAGTTTTACCGCCACTCGACAGTCCTGGCTCATTCGATCCAAACCACCGATGCCAGCCGCCCGGTCGGGGCGTCGCGGCGATGACTGAAAAGGCCGAGGTCGTCGACCGTGCACCGTGGATCGACGTCGATGGCGACGACGCCCAAAGCTTTGAGCTGACAAGCGACTCCGGCACGAAGGTCGAGTCCGGGGGTCCCGGTCGAAGTGGTGGTGCGACTGCCCGGCAACGCTGCCTCGACCTCGTCGGCCATCCCAGCAGGAACTTCGTAGTTGCGACCGCTGACCGCGGGCCCCAGCAGCGCCGAGATGTCCGGCGCATGCGCGCCAGCGGCCAGCATGGCCTCGACCGCCCGTGCCACTACGCCGTCGCGCGCCCCGACTCGACCGGCGTGCACCGCGGCCACGACCCCGGCCCGCGCGTCGCCCAGTAGCACCGGCACGCAGTCGGCGCTCACCACTGCCAAGGCCAGCCGCGGCGTGGTGGTCAATAATGCGTCCGTGTTCTCGATTGGGCTTGTGCGGGGCCCGTCGACCACCTCGACCCGATCGCCGTGAACCTGGTTCATCCACACCACCCGGTCGGTGCCCAGGCCGATGGCGGTGGCCAGCCGCTTTCGGTTAGCCGCCACCGCGACCGGGTCGTCGCCGACATGGTCACCAAGGTTGAAGGTGTCGAACGGCGGCGCCGAAACGCCGCCGGCGCGGGTAGTGGTCACACGCCGAATTCGAACGCTCACATACCCAGTATCCGGCTCGCGTAGCACCGACTCGCCCCGAAGCCATGCCGCACTCCTCCCACGCCGCTTTGCGGCGGGCCTCGTCGCGCGGCTAGCGCCGCATGAAAGGCGGCACGTCGACGTCGTCGTCCTCACCGCCGATGTTCAAGGTCGCGCCATTCGTATGCAACGGAACGCTGATCGCGTCCGCCGGTTCGAACAGGCTCGAGCTGATCTTGCCGGCCTTTCCGGACTCGAATTCATGCTTGTTGCCCTCGCCGACCCCGCCGAAGACCGGCTTGCGGCCAGGTCCGTTCGCGTCGAAGCCCGCCGCGATGACGGTGACCCGCACTTCGTCGCCGAGCGAGTCGTCAATGACGGTGCCGAAAATGATGTTCGCGTCCTGGTGGGCGGCGTCCTGCACCAGCGAGGCAGCCTCGTTGATCTCGAACAAACCCAAGTCGCTGCCGCCGGCGATGGACATCAGCACACCCTGCGCACCCTCCATGGACGCTTCCAGCAGCGGCGAGTTGATCGCGATCTCGGCCGCCTTGAGCGCGCGGCCGTCACCGCGGGCCGAACCGATGCCCATCAACGCCGTGCCGGCACCGGACATGATGCCCTTGACATCGGCGAAGTCGACGTTGATCAGACCCGGCGTAGTGATCAGGTCGGTGATGCCCTGCACGCCGTTCAGCAGCACCTCGTCGGCGCTGCGGAAAGCATCCATCAGCGACACCGCGGCGTCGCCCATTTGCAGCAGCCGGTCGTTGGGGATCACGATCAGGGTGTCGCAGCTTTCCCGCAGCGCGGCAATGCCGGTTTCGGCCTGGTTGCCCCGCCGTTTGCCCTCGAACGAGAACGGCCGGGTGACGACGCCGACCGTCAGCGCGCCCAGCTTGCGGGCGATGCTGGCGACGACGGGCGCCCCGCCGGTGCCGGTGCCGCCTCCTTCGCCGGCGGTCACGAACACCATGTCAGCCCCGCGAAGCAGCTCTTCGATCTCGTCCTTGGCGTCGTCGGCGGCCCTGCGGCCGACCTCGGGATCGGCACCGGCGCCCAGCCCGCGGGTCGAGTCGCGCCCGACGTCGAGCTTGACGTCGGCGTCGCTCATCAACAGCGCCTGTGCGTCGGTGTTGATCGCGATGAACTCCACACCCTTGAGGCCCTGCTCGATCATCCGGTTGACGGCGTTGACGCCGCCGCCGCCGATCCCCACGACTTTGATGACAGCCAGATAGTTGTGCGGCGGGGTCATCATTGTGTCTTCCTCCCTGGTGGGACTAGCCCTGGTGGCACCCGTTAGCTTGCTCCGAAACCCTCAACCTCAACCATAGGCTTAGAGTTATGTCAAGTAGTTTCGCGTAAACAGAACGGTAGGGCCCTCGCGCGCGCTATCGGCGCAGGCGCGCCGACGCGCGCCGGGCAAATTTCGCAGCGATCTTCGCTATTTGACGGTGGGCAGGTCCGGACTGGACACGTCGTAGATCCGGCCCGGCTGGGTCAACAGGGCCGCCAGCTTCTCGGCCTTCTCCTCGGTGCGCTCGTTGGTCCCCCAGATCACCGTGCGCCCATCGGTGAGCGTCAAGGTGATCGACGCGACCGACGGCGCCGCAATCCGGCCCACCTGTGCGACGATCTCGGGCCGCAGCGCCAACAACACCGCCAGCGCGCCTTTGGTCGCCGGGTCGGTCGGCCCGGGGTTGCCGACGTCGATGTAGGGCAACGCCGGTGGCGGCGGGGCGGTCGCGAAGTCGACGCCGTCGCGGTCGTACAGATGCGGACCGTCGGGAAACTCCTTGACCACTACCGGAACCCGCTCGACGATGGTGATCCGCAGCGCCGACGGGTATTGGCGTTGCACCCGTGCGCTCGCCACCCGGCGAATCGCCGCCACCCGGTCGGCGACCTGGTCGGTGTTGATCTGCAGCAACGGCGTGCCGAGCCGGACCTGCGCGGCGTCGAGCACCTGGTCGCGAGTCACCGCTCCGATCCCGGTGACGATGACGCTGCGTGCGGACATCGCCGGCGTGAAGTACAGGACCAGCCCGAGGGCAACGGTGAGCACGGTCAGCCCGATCGTCGCCAGCGCCAGCTTCAAGCCCCGGACCGCCCCGCGCGGAACGGCTTTGGCCGTGACCGCGGCCCGACCGCCGGCCAGGCGTTTGGCCTCCCGGCGGGCCTGCTCGATCGCCATCGCGCGCTCCTGCGCCGCGCGGCGCTCGGCGCGTTCGCGCCTCGCCCGCCGACGGGGCCCCTCGAAAACGTCTTGCCGCTCCGGTGCGGTGCCCTCAGCGCCGCCCGCGTCGTCGTCGACCCCAGGGGCGGCAGGTATCGGTTCGGTGGCAGTTATTTCCGCCAACGGGTCCCCCACGGTGTCGCCGACCGCCTCCGGCGCCCCGCCGTCCTGCTCGGTCACTACAACACCCCCGGACGGCCCGGCGTGCTGCGGTTGTCGCGCACTCGCAACGCGGTCACGATCTCGGGCCCGAGCATGGTGACGTCGCCCGCGCCCATGGTGACGACGACATCACCCGGGCCGGCCACCTCGGCCACCGCTTCGGCGACCGAGGAGAAATCCGGCAGATACTGCACCGGCACGCTGACGTGCTCCGCGACACTCACCCCACTCACACCGGGAAGGGGATGTTCGCGTGCGCCGTAGACATCGAGCACGAAAACCTGGTCGGCGCCGTCTAGCGCGTGACCGAATTCGGCGGCGAAAGCCTTTGTCCGGGAATACAAATGCGGCTGAAAAACCACCAGTGACCGCCCGGCGCCGCTCTGTTCCAGCAGCGTCCGAACCGCTTCCAGCGTGGCGCTGATCTCGGTCGGGTGGTGGGCATAGTCGTCGAACACGCGCACCGACGCCGCGGTGCCGATCAACTCGAAGCGGCGACGCACCCCTTCGAAACCGGCCAGTCCGTCGAGCACACACTCGGCGGGCGCGCCGATCTCGATCGCGGCCAGCAGCGCGCCCAACGCATTGAGCGCCATGTGCCGGCCCGGCACCGACAGCCGCATCACCCACGGATGGATTTCGCCGTCCAGCTTGACGTGCGCGACCGCCCCGATCCCCTGCTGTTCCCAAGACAACAGCGTTGCGGCTAGCTCCTGCGCCGGGCCGTCGGGCGATCCATAGCGCAGCACCCGGATCCCCAGCGCCGCAGTGCGTTCCGCCAGGGCGGCCGCTCCCGGGTCGTCCGTACAGATCACGAGTGCTCCGCCGGGGGCAATTCGCTCCGCGAACGAGTCGAACACCGCCGTATAGGCGTCAAGACTGCCGAAGAAGTCCAGATGATCGGATTCGATATTGGTGACCACAGCGACATCGGGGGTGTACTCCAGCAGTGAGCCGTCACTCTCGTCGGCCTCGGCGACGAAGCAGTCGCCACTGCCGTGGTGAGCATTGGTGCCGGCCTCGCCCAGCTCGCCGCCAACCGCGAAGGACGGGTCACGGCCGCAATGCTGCAGGGCAACAATGAGCATCGAGGTGGTCGTCGTCTTGCCGTGCGTGCCCGTCACCATCAACGTGGTGCGCCCGGCCATCAGCTTGGCGAGCACCACCGGGCGCAGCACCACCGGGATGCCGCGTCGCCGGGCCTCGACGAGTTCGGGGTTGGTCTTCGGGATCGCGGCGTGGGTGGTGATGACGGCGGTCGCCCCGCCGGGCAGTAGGTCCAGCGACGACGCGTCGTGGCCGATCCGGATCAGGGCGCCGCGGGCGCGCAGCGCGCGCACACCGCGCGACTCCTTGGCGTCTGACCCCGACACCAGTCCGCCCCGGTCCAGCAGGATGCGGGCGATTCCCGACATGCCCGCTCCCCCGATACCGACCATGTGGACGCGCTGCAGCTCGGGGGGCAGCGGGGGCGTCACCGTCGACCTCCTCCGCCGCGCTCGTCACGCATTTGGCCCGCCTGCTTCGCCAAGTCCAGCGCACTGTGGCGTTTCTTCGCGCGCTTCCCGTCTCGCGCTGCGCGCGCGACGTCCAGCGCACTGTGGCGTTTCTTCGCGCGCTTCCCGTCTCGCGCTGCGCGCGCGACGTCCAGCGCGACGCGCGCGACCCGCTGCGCCGCATCCGGGTGACCGACCAGCGCGGCGGCCTTCGTCATCGCCGCCAGCCGCGGTGCATCGTTGAGCAGCCCGGCGACTTGATCGGCCACGAAGCCCGGCGACAGATCGACGTCGGCGACAAGCAGCCCGCCGCCGGCATTGACCACCGGTAGCGCGTTGAGCCGCTGTTCGCCGTTGCCGATCGGCAGCGGCACGTAGACCGCGGGCAGGCCGACCGCGGTCACTTCGGCGACTGTCATCGCGCCCGACCGACAGATCGCCACATCGGCGGCGGCATAAGCCAGGTCCATCCGGTTCAGGTAGGGCACTGCAACATACGGCGGGTCGCCGGGCCCGGGAGTGGGTAGCTCGATGGTGTTCTTGGCGCCGTGGGCGTGCAGCACGGCTACCCCCGCGGCCGCCAGGCCACCGGCGGCCGCGGCGACCGCGCGGTTGATCGAGGCGGCTCCCTGCGAGCCGCCGAACACCAACAACACCCGCGCGTCCTCGGCGAAGCCGAAGTGCGCGCGGGCCTCTGCCCGCAGTGCCGCACGGTCGAGCGACGTAATCGACGCCCGGACCGGCACGCCGACCACTTCGGCGTGCGGCAGACCCGGGTCCGGAACCGCCGATAGCACCCGCTTGGCGCTGCGGGCGCCGACGCGGTTGGCCAGCCCGGCGCTGGCGTTGGCTTCGTGGATCACCACCGGCACGCGCCGCCCCCGCCGGGCGGCGCCGCGGGCGGCCAGATACGCGGGCAGCGACACGTATCCGCCAAATCCGATCACCACGTCGGCGTCGACCTTGTCCAGCACAGCACGGGTCTGCCGGACGGCACGGAATACCCGTAGCGGCAGCCGGGCCAGGTCACCGGTGGGCTTTCGGGGCAACGGCACCGGGGTGATCAGCTCAAGCGAATAGCCGCGTTCGGGCACCAGCCTGGTTTCCAGACCGCGCGGGGTGCCCAATGCGGTGATGCGGACGTGCGGATCCAGGGCGACCAAGGCGTCGGCGACAGCCATCGCGGGTTCGACGTGGCCCGCTGTTCCGCCGCCGGCAAGCACCACCGACAACGAGGAGTCCCCGGTTGGCTCTTTGACCGAGTCGTTCACCCGTAGCGCTGACCTTCCAGTGCGCGACGACCGGCGTGTGCACGACGCTGGCCGGTGTACCGCTGTGCGTCTCCATGATGCCCTGCTCGCGAACTCCGTCGCTCCACCACGGGTGGTCTCGCCGGCCGCTTGGCATGGGCGGCGGGTGCCTTGCGCTCCGGCTTGGCCGGCTGCGACCGGCTGCGCAGCCGGTCGCGCAGCGCTTCGACCCGGGTCGGCGCGTAGGGCTCCGGCAACGGCAACCGCAGCAGCCGGTTCATCCGGTCGTCACGCCCGGCTCGCAGCGCGGCGACGGCCTCGGGTTCGTGGCGAGCCGCGTTCGCCATCATGCCGATCATCAAAAGTGTTGTGGCCGATGATGTTCCACCGGCGGAGATGAGTGGCAGCTGGATACCGGTGACCGGCAGCAGGCCGATCACATAGCCGACGTTGATGAACGACTGGCCGATCACCCACATCGTGGTGGTCGCGGTCAACAGCCTCAGGAACGGGTCGGCAGAACGCCGCGCAATGCGCATCCCGGTGTAGGCGAACAGCCCGAACAGCGCCAGCAGGCCCAGGGCACCGACCAGGCCGAGTTCCTCACCGATGATCGCGAAGATGAAGTCGTTGTGGGCGTTGGGCAAGTAGTTCCATTTGGCCGTGCCCTGGCCCAGACCGTCGCCGAAGATACCGCCATTGGCCAGCGCGAACTTCGCTTGCCTGGCCTGATAACCCGAGTCCTGCGGGTCCTGGCCGGGGTTGAGCCACGACCGGACGCGGTCGGACCGGTAGCCCGCGGACACTGCCAGGATGGCCGCCGCGACGATCGCGGCGGCCAGCGAACTCAGGAACACCCGCAGCGGCAGGCCGGCGTACCAGAACAAACCCAGCAGGATGATGCCCATCGACACCGTCTGACCCAGGTCTGGCTGCGCGACGATAAGGGCCAGCGCAATCACCGCCGCCGGCACCAGCGGGACCAGCATCTCCCGCAGCGAGGCCCGCTCCATGCGCCTGGCGGCCAGCAGATGAGCACCCCAGATCGCTAAGGCGATCTTGGTCAGCTCGGATGGCTGCATCGAGAAGCCTGCGACCACGAACCACCCGCGGGAGCCGTTGGCCTCCTTACCGATTCCCGGGATCAGCACGAGCACCAGCATCACGAGGGTCAGCGCGAAACCGGAAAACGCCATGCGCCGCATGAACCGCACCGGCAAGCGCAGCGCCAGGTAGCACGCGACCAGCCCGATGATGGTCCACAGCACCTGGCGGCCGAAGATGACCCACGCCGATCCGTCGTCGTCGTAGGAACGGACCCCGGACGCGGAGAGCACCATGGTCAGACCCAGCGTGGTCAACAGTGCCGCCACGGCGATGATCAGGTGAAACGACGTCATCGGCCGGCCCAGCCAGGCACCGAACCGGGTGCGCGGACCGGCCGCGACCGCCGGTTTGGTCACCGCCGCGCTCTCGCCGACCTCCGCCGCGCTGGTCTGCTCCGCCGCGCCGGGCGTGCTCTCCGCCGGCTGCCCGCCCTTGGCTCCCCGGTGTAGCAACCGGGCCAACATGTTGTTCACGCGAGTTACCCGGACGTGGCACGCACGGCGGCCGCGAACGCATCGCCACGGTCGGCGTAGCCACTGAACTGGTCAAATGAGGCCCCAGCCGGTGCTAAGAGCACGGTGTCGCCGGGGCGGGCCAGGTCTCGGGCGGCGGCGACGGCAGCGTTCATCACGCGAGTGCCGACAGTCTCGTCCGACAAAGGAACCACTTTTGCCACATACGTAACAGGAGACTCAGCAGTCGCATGCATAACAGCATCCTCGCCTGTCACAACCTGTACGACGGGGACATCCGGCGCGTGTCGTGATAACGCCTCGGCAACCTCTGCCCGATCACGGCCGATCAGCACCGCTCCGACCAGCCGCGGAGCGATCCTGGCCACCGTCTCTTGCACCGATGCGCCCTTGAGCAGACCCCCGGCTATCCACACCACCCGCGGGTAGGCCAGCACAGACGCCTCGGCAGCGTGCGGATTGGTGGCTTTGGAATCGTCGACGTAGCTGATCTGGTCGACGACGGCTACCAGCTCGGCGCGGTGCCGGCCCACCCGGAACGTTGCCAGCCCGTCCGCGACCGCCTCCGCGGGCACCCCGACGCTGCGCGCCAGAGCGGCCGCCGCCAATGCGTCAAGCACCCCCACCGGCCCGGGAACCGGGATCGACGAGACCGCAGCCAGCGCTGAGCCCTCGGGAACGGCATCGGAGCTGGCTGAGGAACCGGCTTCAGAAAAAGCCCTGTCGACGAGCATGCCGTCGCGCACCCCGAGTTCCCCGACGGCGGGCTGGCCGAGCCGAAAGCCGACGCGCACCGGCGCGTCGGTAGCCGACAGCAGCGCCGCGGCGCGCGGGTCGTCCAGCCCGACCACCGCAACCCGGCCGGTCAGTACCCGCGCCTTCGCGGCGGTGTAGTCGGCGAGGTCGGAATGCCAGTCGAGATGGTCTTCGGCGATATTGAGCACCACGCCGGCCTCGGGTCGCACCGACGGCGCCCAGTGCAGCTGGAAGCTGGACAGCTCGACGGCCAGCAGCTCGGCGGGCTCGCGCAGCGCATCCAGCACCGGGCTACCGATGTTGCCGCACAGGCTGCTGCGCAGGTCTGCGGCCGTGAGCATGGCATGCAGCATGGACGTGGTCGTCGTCTTGCCATTGGTGCCGGTGACCGCGAGCCAGCGGCGCGGAGGCCCGTAGTAACCGGCCGCGTCGAGCCGCCAGGCCAGCTCGACGTCACCCCAAACGGGTACACCGGCTGACTCGGCCGCAGCCGGCACGGGCGCGGTCGGCGGGAAACCGGGACTGGTCACGACCAGGGCGTAATCGTTGATGCGCTGCGCGGCGATCGACGAACTCGTCGTCGCCGTCCCGGCATCGGTGAACCGTTGGCGGGTCGCCGGATCGTCGTCGCAGAGCGTTGCCGTCACACCCAGCGGCGCCAGCGCGGCCAGCACCGAGTGCCCGGTCACACCGCCGCCGGCGACCAGCACCGGCGTGCCGGGCCTCAGGTCGGATAGCAAACCGCGCTCGGTGTCGCGGCCGGCGCGGCTCATTGGCGCCGCTCCTCCTCATCGCTGCGCTCTGCATCGTCGCCGGCGCGGCTCATTGGCGCCGCTCCTCCTCATCGCTGCGCTCTGCATCGTCGCCGGCGCGGCTCATCTCAACGGCCGCCGGTGGCCGCTAGCCACTCGCTGTAGAACAGCGCCACCCCCAGGCCGCAGCTGATCGCGGTGAGCAGCCAGAACCGGATGATCACCGTGGTTTCAGCCCAGCCGACCAGCTCGAAATGGTGATGGAACGGCGCCATCCGAAACACCCGGCGACCGGTGGTGCGGAAGGCCAGGATCTGCACCACCACCGAGGTGATCTCGGCGACGAACAACGAGCCGAGCACCACCGCCAGGACTTCGGTGCGGCTGGTCACCGATATCCCGGCGATGATGCCCCCGAGGGCCAGCGACCCGGTGTCCCCCATGAAGATCTTGGCCGGCGCCGCGTTCCACCACAGAAAGCCGATGCAGGCGCCGGCCGTCGCGGCCGCGATGATCGCCAGGTCCAGCGGATCGCGCACGTTGTAGCAACCCGGCCCGGGCATCGTTGCACAGGCGTTGCGGTACTGCCAGAAGGTGATCAGCACGTAGGCGGCGGTGACCATGGCCATGCTGCCGGCAGCCAGCCCGTCCAGGCCGTCGGTGAAGTTGACCGCGTTGGACCAAGCGCTGACGACAACCACGCAGAACAACACGAAGAGCGCGGGAGCCAGTGTGACGGTGGCGATTTCGCGTACATAGGACAGTTCGGAGGTTCCCGGTGTCAGCCCGGCGTCGTTGCGGAACTGCAATACCAGCACACCCACGAGCACCGCGGCGGTGATCTGACCAACGGTCTTGGCCGTCTTGTTGAGTCCCAGGTTGCGTGAGCGCCGGATCTTGATCAGGTCGTCGACGAATCCGACCGCGCCCAGCGTGGTGGCCAAAAACAGCACCAGCAGACCAGACGCCGACGGCCCTTCGCCGTTGAAGGCCAGACCGGCCAGATGGGTGCCCAGGTAGCCCGCCCAGATGCCGGCCAGGATCGCCACCCCGCCCATCGACGGCGTTCCGCGCTTTGTCTTGTGGCTCGGCGGGCCGTCTTCGCGAATCTCGTGACCGAAGCCCTGCCGGGTGAACAGCCGGATGAGCACCGGGGTCAACACGATGGACACCGTCAGCGCAATGGCGACGGCGATGAGGATATCGATCATCGGGGACTGCCCCGGCCCTGATCAGCTATGCCGGTGTCGTCGACCAGCGCGTCCGCTAGCGCCCCCAGCCCCGCGGCGTTGGAAGCCTTGACCAGCACCACGTCCCCGGGCTGCAGTTCGGCCCGCAGCAGAGCCAGGGCGGCGTCGGCGTCGGCGACGATGGTGGCGTCCCTTTCACCTTCTGAGCCCCACGAGCCTTCCATGACCGCGCCGTGGTGCATGGCGCTCATAGACCTCCCCATTCCGACGACAACGAGTCGAGACACATCTAATCGCACCGCCAGCCTGCCGATGCGGTCATGTTCGGATATCGCGTCGTCGCCGAGTTCGCCCATCTCGCCCAACACTGCCCAGCTGCGGCGGTTGCCGGCCCCGCCGCCGCCGCGGGCAATCCAGGCAAGTGCCTGCAACCCGGCCTGCATCGAATCGGGGTTGGCGTTGTAGGCGTCGTCGATCACGGTGACGCCGTCGGCGCGGGTGCTCACCCGCATCCGGTGTTGCGACACCGGGCCGGCGCCGGCCAGCGCCTTTGCTACCTGCTCGGTAGTGGCGCCGCATTCCAGCGCCACCGCCGTCGCGCACAGCGCGTTACTCACCTGATGGTCGCCGTGGACGGCCAGCCGGATGTCTCTCGCGCCGTCGGCCGAGTGCAAGGTGAACTGCGGCCTGGCCAGCTCGTCGAGTGTGACCGGCCCGGCCCACACGTCAGCGGGGCCGGCATCGGTCCGGCTGTGCCGGCTCACCCGTACCACCCGGGCCGCTGTCACGTCGGCCATCGCTGCCACCGCCGGGTCATCGACGTTGAGGACGACCACCCCGGATCGCGGAACAGACTGCGGCAGTTCAGATTTGGTCTGCGCGATGGCCTCGCGCGAGCCGAACTCGCCCAGATGCGCGGTACCGACATTGAGCACCACACCGATGGCCGGCGGCGCGATTGCGGCCAGCTCGGCGATGTTGCCGGGATGGCGCGCCGAGAGCTCGAGAATCAAGTAGTCGGTGCTGCCGGTGGCACGCAGGACCGTCCACGGATGGCCCAGCTCGTTGTTAAACGACCCGGGCGGCGCCACCACCTCGCCGAGCGGCTCGAGCACCGCGGCCAGCAGGTCTTTTGTCGACGTCTTGCCCGACGAGCCGGTAATGCCGACGATCGTCAGCCCGCCGGCTACCAGCTCGGCGGCCACCGCCGCGGCCAGTTTGGCCAGCGCAGCCAGCACCGCCGCGCCCGACCCGTCCTTGTCGTGCTCGAGAACACCGGCCAGCCCGCCCTGGCCATGCTGTATTGCGGGCGGGGCGACGGGGCTAACAATGACCGCGGGCACCCCGACCGGCCGGGCGGCCAATACCGCGACCGCTCCGGCTGCCACCGCCGACACGGCGTGGTCGTGGCCGTCGGAACGGGCCCCCGGCAGCGCCAAGAACAACCCGCCGGGCGTGACCTTGCGGGAGTCGAATTCGACGGTCCCGGTGACGTGCAGATCCGCGGCGGCCTGCGCTGAGATGTCGGCCAGCTCGCCACCGACAATGTCGGCGATCTGCGCAACGGTGAGACGAATCATCAGCGCCGCTCTCCCCCACAAGCGGGTGGGGATCCCCCCACTGCATCGTCGCCGGCGGTCACGGGCGCCGTGCCTCGAGGGCGGCTGCGAGCTCGACCCGGTCGTCGAACGGGTAGGTCTGCCCGGCACGGGTCTGACCGGTTTCGTGGCCTTTGCCGGTGATCAACACCACGTCGCCGGGGCCCGCCCAGGCGACGGCGTGGTCGATCGCCGCGCGCCGGTCGCCGATCTCGATCACCTCGGCGGCTGCACCGGCTTCGCGTGCGCCGGCAAGGATCTCGCGGCGAATTGTCGCCGGATCCTCACTCCGAGGGTTGTCGTCGGTCACGATCACCAGGTCGGCCAGCTCGGCGGCGATCCGGCCCATCGGCGCACGCTTACCCGGGTCGCGATCGCCACCGGCGCCGAACACCACGGCCAGTCGACTCTCCGGGCGCCGCAGCGATTGCAGCACCGCACCCAACGCGCCTGGCTTATGCGCGTAGTCGACCAGCGCGAGAAAGCCTTGGCCGCGGTCGATCTGCTCGAGCCGTCCGGGGACGCTCGTGTGCCGCAACCCGGTCGATGCCTGCTCCGGGGAAACTCCGAGTGCGTCAATAATCGCCAGTGCCACAAGGCAATTGGCGATGTTGTAGTCACCCGGCAGCGGGATGCCAATCCGGTGGTGCACGCCGGCCGGGTCGACTGCGGTGAACTTTTGCTCGCCGGCGTCGGCCGTCACGTCTTCGGCGCGCCAGTCCGCGGGCCGGCCCTGTGCGCTGACGGTGATCGCGCCGTCGGCGCGATCGGCCATCACGCGACCGGCGTCGTCGTCGACGCACACCACCGCACGATCTGCGCGCAGCGGAGATGTGGGCTCAAACAGCCGTGCTTTGGCCTCGAAGTAGTCCTCCATGGTCGGGTGGAAGTCGAGGTGATCGCGGGAGAGGTTGGTGAAACCCCCCACCGCGAAGTGGACGCCGTCGACGCGCCCGAGCGTCAGCGCGTGACTGGACACCTCCATCACCACAGTGTCGACCCCGCGCTCGGCCATCACCGCCAGCTCGGCCTGCAATGCGGGCGCTTCGGGCGTGGTCAGCGCACTCGGCACGTCGACCCCGTCGATACGCAAACCAATCGTGCCAATCAGTCCCACCGTGCGCCCAGCCGCCCGCAGACCCGCCTCGATCAGATACGTCGTAGTCGTCTTGCCCGACGTCCCGGTGACGCCGACGACGGCGAGGCGCTCTGACGGGCGGTCGTACACGGTGGCTGCGAGTTCGCCGAGCACGCTACGGGGTTCGGGATGAACCAGGACAGGCAGCGGTGCGAACCCCTGGGCTTGGTCGGCGATTTCGGCGACGCCGGCGGCGTCGGTGAGTACCGCGACGGCCCCGCGTTCGATGGCGTCACCGAGATGGCGGACGCCATGGGTGGACGCACCGGAAAGTGCGGCGAACAGATCACCCGACCGCACATCCTGGGCTCGCAGCGTCACACCGGTGATACGCAGATCGGGGATCACCGAAGCATGTGAGCCCTCGGCGGGCACGGCGCCTACCTGCGCCGCCAACGTCGACAACGGCACACCTGAGCCGACGCTGGGGCGCAGCGCAGTGGGCACCGATACCACCTTCCTGCCGCCGATTATTGAGGCCGTTGCACCGTCTTAACCGGCCATGACCCTACCTATCCGGGGAATTCCTTCGATACGGTTCCCAGCTTTGCCGGGCCAGTGGGAGTACTCGGCACGGGTCACACTTGGGTCGTACCAGGCGGTCCCTCGCCGCCGACCGCGCGCAACGTCCCAACGTTGTCGCGCTGCATCGCCGCAAAATCGATCCCGTCGTCGTTGAGGTCCAGCGCATGACCGCCAACCCTGGTCAACAGTCTGCGCGAGGTCTCCACCCACCTCGCGGTCTTGGCGTCCAGCGCCGCCGCTGAGCTGCCCA
>Ga0210386_10001609_pt1 | contig 19995 bp, 18 predicted proteins | sample IncBWH32OmetaG_FD_160091 | JGI IMG/M metagenome (GOLD analysis project Ga0210386, IMG submission 160091) | Forest soil microbial communities from Barre Woods Harvard Forest LTER site, Petersham, Massachusetts, United States - Inc-BW-H-32-O ...
CGGGTTGGAGGCCTACGCTTGTGAGTAACGTCCAGGCCTCGTCAACGTACTTGCGTAAGTTGGCTTCCGCGTTTGGCGCCGGATCGGTTGCGATCACGTCCAATCCGCGAGACAAGTAATACGCTGCCCAACTCGCACCAATCACGCCCGTACCGACGATTGCTATTTTTTTTACCTCTGTGTTCTTTGCCATGCGATTCTCCTTCGAAAAGTTTGAATTTCACTTCGAATCATTTCAGTTGTATAACCTCGCGGCTCCTACTTGCTTGCGACCGCCTTTTTGACGCCCGTGTCTGGCGCAGGCTTCGCGGCTTCCGCCACGGGGTGATTCACGATCAGCCGGTCACCCCTTTGCCCCGTCACATAGGTCCAGGCCCACTGCAGAAAAACCGCAAGACGCAGACTCGATGTCGCTAAGAACTGCAGGTGTACGCCCGCCCATGCAAGCCAAGCGATGAAGCCACTCAAATGGATCTTTCCGGTTTGCAGAACGGCAAACCCTTTTCCCACAACCGCCATGTTGCCCTTATCGAAGTACTTGAATGGTTTTGGCGTTGCTCCACCCACAATGCGCCTGTGGATCAACTTGCCCGCATACCTGCCCTGTTGAATCGCCACCTGAGCGACTCCCGGGAGGGGTTTGCCGTTTTCATCCAGAGACGCAGTGTCGCCAACGACAAAGATTTCGGGATGTTCCGGCACGGTAAGATCAGGCTGAATGCGTACCCGGCCAGCTCGATCGGTAGTTACGTTGAGCCATTTACCTGCCGGAGAGGGCGCGACGCCTGCGGTCCAGATCACCGTTTTGCTGGCGATGCGCTCGCCGCCGACTACAATGCCTTCCTCGTCGATCTGATCGACGCTATGCCCTAGCCGGACTTCCACTCCTAACTTCTCAAGTCGTCGCTTCGCTGCTTCGGAGAGACTTTCCGGAAAAGTCCCCAAAACTCGCGGAGCCATATCGACAAGAATAATTCTTGATGAAGAAGGATCGATCCTGCGGAAATCCGATTTCAATGTGCTTCGGACAAGAATGGCGAGAGCACTGGCCATTTCCACGCCGGTGGGACCGGCGCCAACCAGAATGAAAGTCAGCAGGTCCCGATGGCGGGAGGCGTCTTCCTCTGCCTCTGCCGTTTCGAACGCCTGCAGGATCTTGTTTCGTGCTGCCTCAGCATCCGCTAGACTTTTCAATCCGGGTGCGTACTGCGCGAATTCGTTGTGACCGAAGTAGCTATGCGTGGCGCCCGTGGCCAGTATTAGATAGTCGTAGGCAACCTGTACGTTCTGCTGGTCGGCATCACTAACGATGATTCGCTTCTGATCCTTAACTACACCTGTGACTTCCCCCATGATTACTGTCGTATTTTTCTGATTCCGGAGGATGTTGCGGATGGGAGTCCCGATTTGACTGGGGGTTAGTACGGTGGTCGCCACCTGGTAAAGCAATGGTTGAAATAGGTGATGATTGGCGCGGTCGATTAGGACTATTTCCGCGGCTGTTTTTTTCAACGCTCTGGCGGCGGCCAAGCCTCCAAAGCCCCCGCCCACAATGATGACCCTAGGCTGTGACATGCTTACCTCGATTCTTATCCTTTCACCAAACTCTGGTCGGAACTCGCCGGTTGCGAGGCTCCGGAATCACGCGGACTTTGCCGATTGTTTTGTTTGATTAAAGTTGGGTGGACGTTTTTCGAAAAACGCTGTGATCGCTTCCTTGCTGTCCGCTGACCGGAGGCGCACGGCGTACTCTTCGTTTTCCAGTTTCGCTGCTTGTTCAAGGTGAGCACGGAAGGGTAGCCTCATAAGTCTCTTGCACGCTTGGAGCGCGCTGGCGGCTTTCTCAGCTAATTTTTGCGCCGTTTCCGTCGCCGTTGCCAGCAATTTTTCGTCCGGCACGACGCGGGTAACCAGTCCCAGTTCCGCTGCGCGCTGCGCATTGAACGATTGTCCCAATTGAATAAGCTCGGCTGCTCGCAGATATCCGATCCGTGCGGGAAGCGAGTAACTTGTTCCAAATTCCGGCACCAGTGCCAGATTTATGAACGGCATCTGGAACTTTGCGTTCTCACCTGCATAGACAATGTCGCAGTGTGTCAGCATGGTGGTCCCGCCTCCAATTGCCGCGCCCTGCACAGCCGCGACGATTGGCTTGTCAAAGGCGATGAAGGCATTGATCAAATGAGATTGCGGACTGTCTTGTGGGGCTGGGGGATTTTTCAGAAAGTCGTCGAGGTCGTTCCCCGCGCAGAAAGTGTCTCCCGCTCCGTGCCAAAGGACGGCGTGGACGCCTTCGTCTTGTGCTGCGGCGTTGATCAGATCCGCCATGGTGATGTACATGGCGGAGGTCATCGCATTTTTCTTTGCCGGACGATTGAATTGGATTCGCAGAATACTTCCGGAGCGTTCGGTAACAATGTCGGTCATCGTCCACCTCCGGCCGTCGATTCCAAATGCCGTGGGGGCGGGACAGCGCCGCTCGCACGTAAACCGTCTACTTCAGCAGTGCTGAACCCGAGCTCTTTCAGCACCTCTTCGTTGTGCTCTCCGATTCCTGGCGCCCGCTTGGCAGCTACTTTGGTAACACCGTGCACTTGAATGGGACTGCTGATCGTCGAGGTCATCTTCTCGCCGGCTCCTTCGAGCGGGACGACGATGTCATTCACTCGCAGTTGCGGATCATTTACGACTTCCTCCGGTCCACGCACGGCGCCAAACGTGATTTGAGAGCTGTTGAAAACTTCGTACCAATGCGCCATTGGCTGCGCAGCAAAAATCTCATCGAGCATTGATGTCAGTTGGGGGCGATTCTGCGCCAGCTTGGCGGGATCGGAGAATCGCGGATCTTTCAGGATATCCTCACGACCCAATGCTTTTGCAATCACGGGTACCTTGTCCGGAGTTACGACGAGAACGAACCAGGTACCGTCGGAAGAGCGATACACGTTCAAAGCTGCATTGGCGGGATGCGCTCGATCGTGCAGCCCATAGAAATTTGCACCGCATAGTGCTGCTTGGATGAAGACACCGGCTGACCAGATGCCTGCCGCGAGGAGCGAAGTGGTGACGTAGGATCCTTTGCCGGTGCGTTCGCGACGATAAAGAGCGGTCGCAATCGCGGCATAAATAGCGATCCCAGTCGCATTGTCCCCGCTCCCCGACACCGGCCAGGTTGGCGGTGCTCCAGCATCGCGCGTCATGTATAGCAAACCGCTTCTCGCCCAGAAGGCCGTGAGATCGAATCCCGGAAGAGCGGCGTCCGGACCTTTTTCCCCAAAGCCGGTGAGATCGGCATAAATCAGTCGCGGATTCCACTGGGCGACATCGTCATATTCGAGCTTCAATTTCTTGCGTGCGGGATGCGGTGTGTTGACGATGAACACGTCGGCCCACTTTGCTAACCTCTCGATAACCTGCTGCGCGCTCGCAGCTTTCAAATTGAGCGCAACGCCGCGCTTGTTTCGATTCGACAATTGGAAGGTATATGGCACATCCGAATGCGGCTGCGGAGGAATCTTATTCCCGCTTCTCCATAGCTCTCCGTTGGGCGGCTCTATCTTGATGACATCCGCACCGAAGTCGGACAGGATGGTCGCCGCGCCGGGACCGGCGATGAAGCTCGAAAGGTCCACGACTTTCAGTCCTGAGAATATGTTTTCGTCTGACATAATTTTTCCCTTCTTTCCGTTTCTGACTAGGAATTTCAAATGATGCTGAAGCTTTTGTGCGCTAACGGCCCTGGAACTTCGGAGCGCGCTTCGCAAGGAAGGCAGATGTTCCTTCTTTCTTGTCTTCGGTCCCGGCGCAAATCGCGAACAGGGAAGCTTCCAGGAGGAGGCCCTCCGCAAGGCTCGCGTCCAATCCTTTGTTTACCGCCTCGATGGAGTACTTCACGCCGACCGGAGCATTCGAGATGAACTGGCTGAGTATCGCTTCCGCTCTTGCGAGCAGGTTGGCCACTGGAACGACTTCATTCACCAAGCCGATGCGATAAGCTTCCTGTGCGTTGATGATTTCGCCGGACAGAATGAGTTGAAGTGCGCGGCCCTTCCCGACCAACCTGGGAAGACGTTGCGTTCCGCCATAGCCCGGCATCACACCGATCTTCACTTCGGGTTGGCCGAACTTGGCGGTATCAGAGGCGATTCGAATGGTGCTGGCCATTGAAAGCTCACATCCACCACCAAGCGCAAAACCATTCACGGCGGCGATGACCGGCTTGCCGAGGTTTTCAATCAGTTCAGTAAGCGCCTGGCCGGCTCGGGTTTTCTCTTCCGCGGTGAGCGGAGTGTCATTGGCCATTTCGCTGATGTCCGCGCCGGCTGCAAACGATTTATCTCCCGCCCCCGTGAAGACAACTCCACGCACCTCGGAATCGTCTCGAGCGTCTTTGAACGCGGATCGCAATTCGGAAATGGTTTTCGCGTTCAGTGCATTAAGCACTTTAGGCCGATTGATAGTCACGTAGGCAATCGGGCCCTTCTTCTCGTACAAAACATTTTCAAGTTTCAAAGCTGAAGCTGGCGAACTCATGATTCTCTCCTTCTAATATTTGGGTCAGGTCGGGACCACACTAGGAACGCGCCGGCAGTTCCGCATATGCGATCCCGGTTAAATTTCCTCCCGCAAAGACCACAGCTTTCTTTTTCGATCCGTCGATATTCGCGCTGTAGACAGATCCGGCCAGGTCGGTCACAAACATGCGCTGATTTTCGAGATCGAGAGCCAGGCCGATCCCTTCCATCAGGTGATTGAAAATGATTTCCGGCTCCGGTCGGCTGCCACTGGCGGCATCCATCGGCGCGCGATTTACGGTGTTGCCGCGCGGCGGATCTCCGCGGTCGGTCCAGTACATGATTCGGTTACCCAGATCGAGATCGAGGTCGATGGGTTCGGGTAAGTTTTTGTACAGAACTTCAATGTCTTTACGGTTTGCCGGAGTCTGTCCCTGCGGGATCTCAATATTTGCGCGGAAGAGGCGGCCTTGCCCCGACTTATCTTCGCCCTTTTGGGTCCAGTAAACTTTTCCGCGATCGACGTCGAGCGCGATACCAACGCACCATTTCTTCAAGTCCTTGCCAGGACGCGCGTCGCCCTCGCTCGTATCGACCAACGTTTCAATTTTTGAGCCATCGATATTCGCGCGCATGATCCGCATGCCCTCGCGATCCGACCAGTAGAGTTTCCGGTTTTTTCTGTCGAGTTGCATTTGTTTGGGAGTGAACGTGCCTCCGTTAGGAACGATTTCTATTGCGTTTTTCCCATCCAAATCCGCGCGCTCGATCGACCCGTCATTGGCGTTGGGATTGCCCATGTTGGTCCAATAGATGTGACCTGCTTCTGTGTCAACAACAATGCCATCGGGGATCCGCCGTCCCTCACTCACGATGACCTTTAAGTCGGAGCCGTCCGGATTTGCGGAGAAAATTTGACCGGCGCTCGCACTCAGAAAAAACAAACGGCCAGAACGAGGTTCGGCGACGTATTTTGCTGGTTTTGCTTTTGAATTTGCGGACGACATTTATTTCCTTCCTTTCGATATGCTCTTTAATTTCTTTGAATCTCGTTCATCAAGTTTCGTGGACCACCAGAGAGCTCAAACGAGCCTGATATTGCGTTCCATCGTCCTGATTACTGAATCCATCCTGCCGTTCAGTACCTGCTTGGCCACGCTCAACGTGAAACCCGTCACCGTATGAAGCGGAACGTGGGACGGCATCGCCAGCGCGAACGGATCCACGACTGCATCGACCACGACAGGGCCGTCCTTGTACGCGAGGGCCTCGGCAACCGCCTCTCGCACGTCGCCAGGTTCCTCGACGCGGATTCCCTTAGCCCCCATCGCTTCGGCAATCTTGGCGAAGTTGGCGCTCTTGAAGTCCACTCCGAAGGGGATGATGCCGGCCTCTTGCTGTTCGATCTTGACGAAATCAAAAGCAGAGTTGTTGAGGACGACCTGGACTACTGGAGTTTTTCGTTCCACATGTGTCAGGAGATCGCCAAGGTCAAGCATTGCGAAGCCTCCGTCGCCGCAGAGAGCAATGGTTTGCCGCCCTGGATATGCCAACTGTGCGCCGAAAGCGTTTGCGGCCGCGTTCGCCATCGATGCCCATGAGAATGAGCCGAAAAGCCTGCGATTCCTGCCGCCACTGATGTGGCGCGCCAGCCAGATGACAGCCGTCCCCGTGTCAGCGAAAAACATTGCGTCATCCGAAGCCTGATCGCTGAGCGTTTTGGCCAGGAATTCCGGGCGGATGGGCTTGATCTCAGGTCCTCTATCAACGTAGTGCTGCAACAGGTCGTGGAGGAGTTCGTTTCCGCGATGTGCTTCTCGAGGAAGTGAATATCGGTTTTCTCCTGCACGCGCGGGAGCAGGGCATCTAGCGTGCTCTTGATGTCGCCGACAAGACCCAGATCGACATTCGTGCGTCGCCCGATATGTTTCGGGTTCTTGTCAATCTGGACTTTTTTCACTTTGTCGCCGGGCAGAAATTCTGAGAATGGAAAATCCGTGCCGAGCATGAGCAGGAGTTCGGCCTCATGAAGTGCGCCATACGCGCCGCCGTAGCCGATCAAACCTGTCATGCCAACCGCGTTGGGATTGTCGTGCTCCAGCCACTGCTTACCGCGAAGCGCGTACCCGACCGGTGCTTTTAATTTTTCCGCGAGTTCAACCACCTGATCACGTGCGTGCCTGCATCCATCGCCGCCGAAGATCGCCACCGTTTTTGCATCGTCGATCATATCCACAAGGCACTTCAGGTCGGGGTCGGCAGGACGCAAGAGCGGAGTGGCCGGTATCTTAATCTCTGTCGATTCGACCTCCACCTCCATCGACGCGATGTTGCCGGGGAGGGAAATGACCGTGGGGCCTTTCTCCAGAATTGAAGTTAAAATTGCGGTGTTGAATACGGAACGAGCCTGTTCTGGATTGACCAGCCGCGCGGTATAAAGAGAGGCCGTATCGAAGAATTTATATGGATTGAGTTCTTCCAGCGTGAACGTGTCCAGGATGCTCGTCTCGACATCGCCTGCAATGGCGATGATCGGCGCGCCTTCCTTGCGTGCATCCATCAACCCATTGAACAGATGAACGACACCGGGGCCAGCGGTTCCGCAGACTGCCACCGGATGGCCCGTCATGTAAGCTTCTGCGACCGCCGCAAAAACTCCATACTCCTCATGACGGACCTGGATGAACTCGATGCCGCCATTTCGGCGAAGAGCATCGATTACAGGATTGAGAGCATCTCCGACAATGCCGTAGCAGCGTTTCACGCCGGCGTTTACAAGCATCTCAAACAAGACATCTGCGACTTTTTTCGACACAACGATCTCCTTACCCGCGACAATTTCCGCCAGCTACTTTTTAAATGAGACAATTCCACCGCTGCTTCGACGCACCTGGTTACACGAATGCACTGAGCCCCGTGATGGCCTTGCCAAGAATCAGGTTTTGCATCTGGAAGGTGCCCTCGTAGGAATAGAGAGCTTCCGCATCCACGAAAAACCGCCCGACGTTGTACTCAGCAGCGATGCCGTTGCCGCCGAGCAGTTCGCGCGCCCACGCGACCGTCTCGCGGCACTTAGCTGTTGTGAAGGCCTTGGCAAGGGCTGCATGCGCGTCTGTCATCTTGCCTTCTGTCTCCAACTGAGTCATACGTACCAGGAGGCACTGCGAAGCGGTAATGTTCTGAATCATCTTGGCCAGGAGTTCTTGCACCATTTGGAATGAGCCAATCGGCTTGCCGAACTGCAAGCGCTCCTGGCTATACTTGAGCGCATTTTCGTATGCGCCCATGGCGCATCCTGTCGCTTCCCAGCCGACCAAGAATCGCGTCATTTTCAGGACGTGGGCTGTGTCACGAAAAGATTGATCGGCTTGCAGACGGTTTTCCTCCGGAATGCGGCAGTTTTCCATCGTGATCAGGCCGTTCTGCACAACCTTGAGCGCGATCTTGTTCTGGATTTTTTCGACCTTGAAGCCGGGCGTGGTCTTGTTCTCGATGATGAACGCCTTCACCTGGTTGTCGGCCAGATCGCGTGCCCATATGACCGAGATGTCGCACCATGGAGAATTGCCGATCCACTTCTTCTGGCCGTTGAGGATCCATGTGTCCCCGTCGCGCTTGGCCGTGGTCGTGAGGCCGCCAGAGGCTCCTGACCCGACGAGCGGCTCGGTCAAGCCGAAGCAGCCAATTTTTTCCCAGCGCGCCATCGGCGGGAGCCATTTTTTCTTTTGCTCCTCCGAACCGCCCAGATAAATGGAGCCCATGGCCAGGCCGTTGTGCACGCCGAAGAATGTGGCGATTGAGGAATCGACGCGCGCCATTTCCATGGCGACCAACCCGAACAGCTGGGCGCTTCCGCCTCGGCAGCCGTACCCTTGCATGGCAACGCCGCCGATATTGAGTTCCTTGATCGCGGGTATCAATTCAAACGGGAAAGAATCCTCAACCCAATACTTCGTGATGATGGGCGCGACTTTCGTCTCCATAAATGCGCGCACCTGCTTCACCACCGCCAGCTCATCGGCGGGCAAAGTCTCTACGAGTTCGTAGAAGTCAGAATTCGGCGGAGGGAGCGTCTTTTTAATATTTTTTGTTGGAGTTGCCATAAATTTTTCCTGTTGTCCTGTTTCCATTAGTGTTTATCACTGCCACACCGACTAAAAGGCATGCTGCGGGCCAAAGTTGTTGTTGGTTTAGATCACTGAAAAGAGGAGCGTTATTTTTCCGGGATGAATTCGAGTTTCAGAACCGCTGTCAATACGTTCACAGATTTGTCTGGACTTTGACGGCCGTGGAGAATTTCAAACTCAAATCAAAAGGCGTGAAGGGATTTTTAAATGTTGGACTAATGTTTTTTATATCGGTGACACAATGCCGCTGGAGTGAACTAACCCGCATTTCTCACAGAATTGTATGTTTCCTGGGACCGCCAATCGGGAGATTGGCGGTCCCAGGTTCGCCCCAACACAATTCCTGCCAACTCTGCCGGCGTTAGAGGCCGCGCAAAACGTGTCCGAGCTTGTTTCGTTTTGTTGTCAAATATCGAAGTGTGGAAGCTGACGCGGGAATTTCAAGGGGCAGCCATTTCGTTACAGATAGCCCATAGCCTTCGATAGCGACGAGCTTGCGCGGATTGTTGCTTAAAAGGCGCATCGAGCGTACACCCAAATCGCGCAGGATCTGCACGCCTACGCCGTAGTCTCTCTGATCGGCTTTGAATCCCAGACGTTCGTTGGCCTCTACCGTGTCGAATCCTTCGTCTTGCAGGTGGTAAGCGCGGACCTTGTTCGCCAAGCCGATCCCTCGTCCTTCCTGGTTCAAGTAAAGTAAAACTCCGCGACCCTCTTTCGCGATCCGTCGCATGGCCTCGTCAAGCTGGGCGCCGCAGTCGCAACGCGCGGAACGCAAAACATCGCCCGTGAGGCACTGCGAATGCACCCGCACGAGGATATCCCGCCCATCTCCCACATCGCCGCACACCAGCGCGACGTGCGTTTGCTTGTCGATTTGATTCTCGAATGCGTGGAGACGGAACTCTCCGTATTCGGTCGGCAGCTTCGTGGAAGCTACGCACTTTACGAGCGACTCCGTGCGTATCCGGTAAGTGATCAAATCCGCGACAGTGATCATCGGCATATTGTGCCGGCGCGCGAAGCGGCTGAGTTGCGGCACACGGGCCATGCTGCCATCCTTGTTCATAATTTCGCAGATGACGCCGGAAGGATGCAGGCCGGCCAGTCGCGCCAAGTCTACGGCTGCTTCCGTTTGTCCGGCACGGGCCAACACACCAGCGCTCCTGGCGCGCAAAGGGAACACGTGGCCGGGACGAACGATATCCGCAGGCTTTGTCGACGGGTCTATCGCTGCACGGACCGTGGCCGCGCGATCGGCGGCTGAAATTCCCGTACTCGTGCCAACCTTCGCCTCGATGCTGACACAGAAAGCGGTTTCAAATCGCGAGCTGTTCTGCACAACCATCAGCGGAATTTCGAGCGCGTCAAGGCGTTCAGGTGTCATCGCCAGGCAGATTAACCCGCGGCCATACCGGGCCATGAAGTTGATTGTCTCGGGCGTGACATTCTCTGCGGCAATGGTCAAATCACCTTCATTTTCGCGATTTTCATCGTCAACCACGATCACCATTTGTCCCGTGCGAATGGCTGCAATTGCATTCTCAATATTTGCGAATGACCGCGTGCGGCTCTGGGGTTTTCTAACAATCTCGAGTTGGCTTGTCATAGAGAGTGCCCTCTGTTGAGGCTTTAACAAAATTGCCAGGGAGTTTCGCACCGGCCGCAAGCATCGCCCTGTTCAGGACATTTCTTTTTCGCATTCATTTCTTATCCAACGCGAGCAATGCAAACAGCGCCGGGAGATAAACGACGGAAGCAAGAAGCAAGTGCCGCGCGCTGGCGATGGACCTTTGAAGTGCGAAGCGTGCGCTGTAGTAGAGAAAGAAGCCTCCTAGAACCGGAATGACTGCAATGTAGACGATTCCTGACTGGCCACGAAGCGCAGGAACGATACCCATGATGAAAAGGACCAGGGCGGGCAGAAGGCACTGCCAGGCAACAAACCGGTCTCTGAGATCGCTCGCAGGCAAGACGAGGTAGCCTGCGCGCGCGTAGTCATCGCGATACATCCACGCGATGGACATGAAATGAGGGAATTGCCAGAGGAAAACAATTGCGAAGAGCGCCCAAGCTGCCGCATCCAGATGCCCACGCGCGGCTGCCCAGCCGATCAACGGTGGTGTGGCGCCCGGGATCGCGCCGACCAGGGTGCACAGTGGAGTGATCCGTTTTAGCGGCGTGTACAACAACAAATAGCTGAATAGGGTGAGTGCCGCCAGCAGTGACGCAAGAGCGTTCGTTGAAATGCAGAGGTACACGACACCAAAGACAGACAACAAACTTCCGAACCAAAAAGCAGGGGAGGGAGCAATTCGTCCCGAGGCCAGCGGTCTCCGCGCGGTTCGCCTCATTTGCGCATCGTACTGCACCTCGATCAATTGATTCAGCGTTGCGGCTCCGCTGGCGACATAGATTGTCCCCAAAAGTGTATGAAGAAGCGGCATCCACGGAAAATGCAAAGGCATTGCGGGTGAGCCCAGCCAAAATCCGGCCGCCACTGTGATTGCAATCAGGAAATTGATTTCTGGCTTCGTCAGTTCCCAATAATCGAACAATGCACGGGAACTTTCGATGCGGCGACGTTGAACCGCAGAAACAGAGAGCGCAGCGAGAATGGGTTCGGTTGCCATCTTTAGACAATCTCCAGGCGATGCGAATCCGTCTGCGATGTTGCACTGCCACTCAATTCCGACGGCACCAAATCCCTACGGCAGAAACTGCGCGGCGAGAGCAGCTGGGTACTGAGAATCGCCGCGGGCACGAGATAGACAATCGTGACGCAGGTCCACATCAGCGCCGCCGCGCACTGCTGATCTTCCAGAACAGAAAAGCCAAAGTGCCGCGGCATCGAAAAATACATGGGGTAGGCAACGCGGTCAGAGAAGACCAGAAATCCGGAGAGAATGTCGCACGGTAATGTGGCTAGAAAAAGATACAAGAGGGTTGACCATTGCGGACCTGTCGAGGCAGTTGGCCAGGGTTGAATCACCGGCCACCAGAAAAGAAATCCAGCCACCAAAAACGACGCCTGCTCGACTGAGTGCCACACTTCTGAATGCATCCCCCATGTAAACAGTGCGGGCACATGCCATCCCATCAGCGTCAACGCAGAAACAATCCCACAAAACGCCGGCCGAGAAAGCGCCCGACCAAATCGTTGCGCCAATGGCCATCGAAACAAGGGACCGAGTACGACCTTTGCAAATTGTGGCAATCCATGCCAGAAGGCGACGAGCGGTTCACCCAGAAGGATGAGCGCCGGAGCAAAAGTCATCAGCAGCAGGTGCTGGATCATGTGGACCGTCAGCAAATCATGCTCGTAGGCAACGAGTGGCGAGCCTATCGCCGCCCAGATTAAAGACATTCCAAAAAGGAAGCTTGCCAATCGCCAGCCGGAAATTGCGCTTGAAGAATCCCGTTGCATGCGGCGCCAACTATGCACATACAAAAAGGACATCGGAACAAGAGCAAAAAGAATTGTCGGACTCGAGGACGAAGACAATCCCATTGCAACGGTGTGGTGTATGTGCAGCATGAAATTTTCTTAGGGGCGAGTGCCACTCTCCCTTAACACGAGATCGAGTGCAGCATCGCGTGCTGGATTCTGACCTTCGGGATGTAAGGTTTCCAAAAACGCAACAAGCGCCGTGGTTTCCGGCGGGCTCAAGTTTTTTCCGTAGGCAGGCATGTTGCCACCACCTTGAATCACCTGGCGGATCAGCTGGTCTTGCGTGAGCCGCAACGCAACGCTGTCGAGCGCCGGTCCCCTTTGTCCGCCGAGTTCGCCGAGCGAATGGCAATTGCGGCATTGTTTAGACTGAAAGACGAGAGCACCTTGCCGCTGCAGTGCAGTGGTGCCACGCAGAAATTGTTCCGGCACCGGATCGCCGCTCCAGGCATTCATATGCGGACTCCAAGGAGTAAATCCAGCGAGATGCGTAAACGTCCCCAGCGTTATTGCGACCAGCATGACGGTCAATACCGCAATCGGCCTGCGCCGCCAGCTCTTTTCTCCTTCGCCAGACAGAAAGGGCAGTAGGAGCAAGCCAGCAAGCACCAGTACCGGGCCAATGAGTAGAGCTGGAGTTTCCATAGACGGCGGAAGCAAAGAGAGCAACGCATAGAGCCACAGAAAAAAGTAATCCGGCTTCGGCACGGTTTGAATAATCGTAGGGTCTGGCCTGCCAGTGGGCCCGAACGGACCGAAATACAGAGCGCATGCAGCGACGGCTAACAAAATGAAAGCGGCAAAGAACAGATCCTTCCAGATCGCGTAAGGAACAAACGGTTCGCCTGCCTTTTGCGTCAGTTCATGATATTCGGTGACGTAAGTGGCCCGCTTCACCAGGCGTCCCGGCATCGGCCATTCGTTGATTCCCAGTTTCAGCACCATCAGTACGTGCAGGCACACGAAACCGATCAGCATTCCGGGAATCACGAAGACGTGCAATGCGAAAAATCGCGAGAGCGTTGCGCCAGCGATGATCGGACCGCCAAGCATTAGCTTCACGATTGCAGGGCCAGCAATTGGAACCCGGCTGGCAATCGATGCTCCGATGCCAAGTCCCCAATAGGCATCCTGATCGAAGCGCAGCACTTGTCCAGTGAAGGCCATGCCAAGCGTCATAAGCAAAAGGAAAATGCCTATGATCCATGTAAGTTCTCTCGGAAACTTGTAGGCCCCAAACAGAAACACCTGGACCATGTGAATCAGAACAAGAGCTACCATGAAATTCGAGCCCCATCCGTGCAATGCACGGATAAACCACCCGAGAGTCACGTCGTGATTCAAAGCTTGCAGACTGCTCCAAGCCTCACTGGCGGAGGGAACGTAGATCAGCGCCAGAAGAGTTCCGGTCACGAGTTGCAAAATAAAAACGGTGAGCGCGGCGCTACCAAAGACGTACCACCAACTCGCCGTGTTTTTAGGTACCGGGTGTTCCGCGGCTTCGCGTATCGGAGCTGCGAGCTGCAAGCGCCGATCGAACCATTCTCCAACCTGTATCATCCAGCGCATGGCGGCTTCTTTCCTGTAAGAGCGGCACTCAATCCTGGCGTAAATAGCTCGCCGGCTTGAATGGTGATCAACCCGTTCTCAATTTTGTTTGGGTATTCGAAAAGCCCGCGTTCTGGCGGACCCGACGCGCGGGAGCCGTCGCGGTAATAAGCTCCGCCATGGCACGGGCACATGAACAAACCCGACTGCGGAAACCAACGCACCGGGCAGCCCAGATGGGCGCAGTTAACGGCAAAGACCTGGAACTGATCGCCACCGATGCGACGAACCCAACACGCGGTATCCACGGTTTCGCCGTCAGTCGGCATCACATTGGGATTTCGAAAAGTGGCGAGGCGAGTCTCTCCCTCCGGAAATTCGTTGACCTGGCCGAGAGACACCCACGACAGGTAACCGCCCGTGTATCCCCGCGTAATCGAGGACAAAAGATATCCTACGACCGGTACGGCAAGAGCCGTCGCAACAAGCCCATTGAAAAAAATTCCCAACTTCATGAACAGTCCGCGCCGGGATATTTTACTTTCGTTTGCCATCTTCAGACTCCTGGTGCTGGATGTAATTCGAAGCAGCGTATGGTTGGCCCGGGTTCTGAATCCGCCGCGATGCGAGCCACGCAACTACATCGGTTACTTCCTGATCCGACATCGGTTTTCCCGGCAAGTCTCCACGCCAATCGGGCGCACCTAATTCAGGACGCCCGGTGATCACGATCGTGCGCAGTCCTTGATCGCTGACGAGCGCAAGAAACGAATCGTCAGTAATGGCGCTGCCCTTGCTTCCACCGCTACCGCCGGGACCGTGGCAAGACGCACAATAGGAGTTGTAGGCCACTTCGCCTCGCTGGGCATCCCCTGCTGATTTAGCCGCATAGGGAGGCGCGGCAGGCGTGTCCAGAACCCCTTGCTTGCTCCAACGCGCGCGAATTTCTTTGGTGATCACGTCAATCTGCGCGTCGGTGAGCATTCCGCCGGCGCCCACGGCAAAGGCCGGCATCGCAGTTCCTTGCATACCGTTGGCGATGACCTTGCGAATAACAGCGTCGTCTGCGATGGCCAGGTAAACTGGATTCGCAAGGGCGATTGCAGCTCCTCCGCGACCGTCCGCACCGTGGCAGGCAGCACAGTTTTCTGCGTACAGAATTCCAAACGCCAAAACATCTTTCGGTGCTAAGACCTCCGAATTTTTATTCGGCTGGCCTTGTGGCGCGCCACAACCTGAGGTCAGGATCGCGGCGAGCACCGCGCATGCGTAAAAATGACGAAGAGCGTTCACGGCCGTTTCTCCCCGTTTTCTCGCGGCGGCATAATTCCGGGAGCTTCAATTCCCGCGCGTACGACGAAAGGCACGTTCTCACGCGTTGAGACTCGCTCCTGGCGCACGACGACAACCCCGGCGACAACGCCGAATGCGATTTGCGAAGCCATAAACCAAATCCAGTCAATACGGTTTGCAAGCAAAGGATTGAGCAGCTGCATCATCGAATATAGAAGTCCAGACCACAGCACTGGAGCGATCAGCCCTCCGAGTACAATTGGCCGCCGCGCGAACATGGGAAGCATCGCGCCATAGAGTAGTCCCACGAAGATGGATCCGATCCCGTGCAGAACCAGAGCGACTCCGAAACTGTCTGCGTGGAATGAATTCAGTTGGGCTGGGTTGAGCCGGATCGATTCCGCATACATAGTGGCGGCAAGCAGGTTGATGGGATACCAGATGCTTCCTGCCTTGAGCAGTCCGTAGGCACAGGCCAGCACAGCCATCGCTACTCCTCCCGCCAGACCACCCTTTATGCCAGCCGAGATTGGGTAAGTCTCCAGAGGAAGCCATGCACGCACGAGATCGGGAGCAATGGGTACGCGCTCGACGGTCCGGCGATCAGTTGCGATGAGATTCTGTTCGAATACGATTGGCTCAGTTTCCTCATGCTCGTGAGGAAACACTTCGCGGAACCAGCCGACGCAACCCGCAATTCCGAGCACGGCGCCCAAGACGCTCACCGACGCGCTCGTAAGAAGCCCGGCAAACATTAAGGTGAACCCAAAAGCTAAAACCAGGGGCCATGCAGTGGAGGCGGGCACATTGATCTCAGATGGGCCCCGAGGGATCTGCTGTGATTGTTCCACGGATAGCTGCGTTGCCATTTCTTCTCCTCAGCGGCCTAAAACGTAAACAACGGTGAAAACAACAACCCACACGGCGTCGACAAAATGCCAGTACAGGGAAAGTACATCGACGCGAGCGGACTGCTCCGGTCCAACCCGGCCTGCGAGACCGAAGAGCAGTACGATGGTCAGCATGATGAGTCCAGCGGTTACGTGAAAGGCGTGCAGGCCTACCAGCGAGTAGTACGTCGTTCCAAAAAGATTCGTGGAAATGGTTAGCCCGCGTTCGTAAATCAAGCGGTGCCATTCCTTTCCAGTGCCGTACAAAAAGAGTGCGCCAAGCGCGATCGTGAGTAGCCACAAAAGCAGGAAAGCCCCCCGACTCCCGCGTTCCAGAAATTTCCCCGCAAAGTGGATCGTCAGGCTGCTGGACAGCAGACAGATGGTGTAGAAAATGGGCGTCTCAAGTACTTCGCGCGGAGTCGGTCCTGAGAGGCTCTTGCCTATATAGAAAAGATAGGCAACCACAAAAATCGTGAAGATCGCGGACTCGGCGAATATGAGGCACGCCATGCCGACCCTCCCGCGATACGGGAGCTTCCAAGATAGGCGGCTTCCTGAGAGCGGAGTCGTCATAGCGCTCATTGGTTGATTCCTTCACTCATAGCGGTTGTCCGGATCTTCCGGGTGCTTCAAATCCCACAAGGGTCTGCGGCTGGCGACGGTAGGGATCGTTGAAAAATTGTAGGCCGGCGGAGGTGAGCTTACCGACCATTCAAGAGTCCAGGCGTCCCATGGATCATTTCCAGCCTTGGCTCCTTTGAAGTAAGAAAAAATCAGGTTCGCGACAAAAACTACAATTGCGATGCCCTGAATGAATGCGCCGATTGAAACGAGAAAGTTCAACGTGTCCCAGCCACGTCCCGGCTCGTAGGTGTAAATGCGCCGAGGCATTCCGAGCAAACCGGGAATGTGCATCAGATCGAAGGTGAGATGAAATCCGATCAGGAATAACCAGAAATGGAATTTGCCCAGAGTTTCGTTCAGCATTCTTCCGGTGATTTTTGGGTACCAGTAATAAAATGCCCCGAAGAGAGCGAACAAAATTCCGCCCACGATCACATAATGAAAATGCGCGACGACAAAGTAGGAACCGCTGAGCTGCCAGTCGAAGGGCGATGATGCCAGCATGATGCCGGTGAGACCAGCGATCAAAAACTGGAACAGGAACCCGATGCAGAAAAGCATCGGCGTCTTGAACAGTATCTTGCCTCCCCACATCGTGCCCAGCCAGTTAAAGATCTTGATTCCTGTTGGCACGCCCACCGCCATTGTCGTAATCGTGAAAAAGCTGTTGGCGTAGGAACTCATGCCTATCGTGAACATGTGGTGCGCCCAAACACTCATGCTCACAAAAGCGATGCAGACCGTGGCACCGACCATGACGGGATATCCAAAAATTGGCTTGCGCGAAAACACCGGGATGATTTCCGAAACAAATGCAAAGCAGGGAATAATCAGGACGTAGACTTCTGGATGTCCAAATATCCAAAAGAAGTGCATCCACAGCGTTGCCGAACCGCCCGCCTGGGTATCGAAAAAATGGCCGCCAAGATAGCGATCAACGAGCAACATGAGCTGGGCAGCGGAAAGGGGCGTGATTGCGAGCAAAACCATTCCGGACATCACGAGGTTCAGCCACGCCAGCAGAGGCATGCGGCTCAGCTTCATGCCTGGGCAGCGCATCGAAATAATCGTCACGATGAGATTGATGGCAGTGCCAATGCTGCCGAATCCTGATGCCAATAGAGCAATCGTCCAATAATCGGAGCTATGCCCAGGGGAAAACGCGCGTGAAGTCAAAGGAGCATAGGCCCACCAACCGACGTCGGGTGCAGTGCCTGCCCCGTAAAGTCCATTCCCACCAAGCAAACTGAAATAGAGCAGAAATCCGCCGAACGCTGTCAGCCAGAAGCTGAAGGCATTCAGCCGTGGAAATGCCATGTCACGCGCGCCAATCATCAGTGGCACCAGGTAATTCCCAAACCCGAACAGGATGGGCATGGCCACGAAAAAAATCATGGTCGTGCCGTGCATGGTGAACATGCGGTTGAACACTTGCGGGGAAACGAAATCGTTGTGCGGGCGCATCAGCTGGATACGAATGACGATTGCTTCCATACCGCCGATAACCAGAAAAAACAGCGAATAGAGGATATACAGAACACCCAGGCGCTTGTGATCGACCGTGGTTACCCACTCATGCAGCGTTTGAACCCACGGTTGACCTGTGGCCTCCGTTGTCTGAATAGCTAAGGCATCCGATGACATAGCGGATCTCCCAATCCTCTTTCTCTACTGCAGTGTTTCCAGATAGCGCACGAGTGCGTCCAGTTCGGCGTCGCTCAACTTCATTGCCGGCATCAACGATCCGGTCTTGATGGCGTCTGGGTTCTGTATCCACAAGCGCAAATTTTCTGGCGTATTTTCTGCCGCACCTGCGGCGATGGTGCGGCGACTCATCAAGTGCGTGAGATCGGGACCAAAACGGCCGGTGCCGTTTGTTCCACCGACTGCGTGGCAGTTCACGCAGGAAGTTGTTTCGAAAATATGCTTGCCGGAGAGTTCTTTATCATCTTGATTCGCCGGCTGTCGTTGCTCGCTTACCCAGGCATTGAAATCTTCCGGGCTATCCACATACACACGCAAAAGCATCTTCGCGTGCTGCGTGCCGCAATATTGCGCGCACTGCCCGAGGTAAATTCCGACCCGCTGCGGGTCCATCCACATCTGGTTAACGCGATTCGGAATCAAATCCGTTTTCCCGGCAAGCTGGGGAATCCAGAAACTGTGGTCGGTGTCGGCGGAAAGCAATTTCAAGAACGTCGGTGAGGGATGAGCAGGGTCGCTCACTGGAATGTGCAATTCATTCGCTGTGACAATCCCAAGGGCCGGATACCTAAATTCCCACCAAAACTGGTGCCCGATTGCGGTCACCTCAATCGTCCCCACAGGCTTGGGCGCGTCCTGGATGCCATGAATCACGCGCGCAGTTGCCAGAAAAAGGACAGCGACGATTAGAATGGGAATGACGGTCCAGGCAAGCTCAATCTGCGTGCTTCCATACACCTGGGCCGGCTCTCGCTCCGCACCCGCCTTTCTACTGCGGAATTTCACTACGGCATAAGCCAATAAAATAAAGACGACCAGAAAAATCAGCCCAGTTATGCCAAGGACGAAAACAGATAGATGACGGATTGACTCCGCCGGCGTTGAGTGCGGATCAAAAATGCTCGGCACCGGGTTGTCGGCTGGGGTACTCGCACTGCACAAGCTTGCGGCAAGAAGTTCCGCCGCGAGGAGAAAAAGAATCCCCGCGACTCGGCTGGCAATCACTTGCCAATCCGCCTTGCGCATCGTTTCGCCAATTCTCATCAAGCACTCTTTCCAAAAAGCTCAGTACCCAGCATTCGGTAATCGCAGTCGAAGCTGACGATCAGCCTTGCCTGCGCACTTGAACTACGCAATGCAATCTCCAACCGGTCGCGAGGCGGCGCGAAACCGCAAGCTGTCACGACTGAACGTTTTACAACCCTTTAAATGAAGAGCGAGTAATTGCTGCCGTACTATGCCGTCTCTTGATTGACAAAATCGTCGAGAATTTGGCGCGTGATGGCTGGCAAGCATGGCTGAGAATACGAAGTTCATTGCAAGACCCCTTGTCAAACGTGGGTTTAACAAGTTCGGAAGAGTTCGGCAGATTGGAAATGGCCATGCTCTGAAAGTGGGGGGTTGTTCCAAAAATAGTTGTGGTGACATTCGCACATGTTCAAGGACAGGATTCGTTTGGAGCGTCGATGAATGCGGGGATGATCACTGGCGTGGCGGCTATTTCTGGTTCGGTTGTCGGCGCGCTGAGTTCGTCCGTGGGGACGTGGATCACACAAAGATTTCAGGACCGGCGCGACTTGATAGGGAAGCAGATTGTTCGTCGCGAGGCGCTGTATTCCGATTTCATCGCTGAAAGTGCGCGCATGCTGGTCGACGCCATGGAGCACAGCGATTTTGATCTTCAAAAAATGATACCCGTTTACGCGCTGGTGAGCCGCATTCGCCTTAGTTCATCAGAAGCAGTTCTGAAAAGAGCCGAACTGGTCATAAAGGTTATTGTGGACACTTATCCGCAGCCCAACCTGACGCCCGAGCAGATCCAATCTCAAGCCGTGAATGGT
>Ga0210386_10001610_pt1 | contig 19993 bp, 19 predicted proteins | sample IncBWH32OmetaG_FD_160091 | JGI IMG/M metagenome (GOLD analysis project Ga0210386, IMG submission 160091) | Forest soil microbial communities from Barre Woods Harvard Forest LTER site, Petersham, Massachusetts, United States - Inc-BW-H-32-O ...
TATCCATTACAAGAAGATTTGCAAGAGGAGTTGTTGTCCGATCTTTCAAAAATCGAGAGATTTAGGACGGCCTTAAAAGAACGAATTATCGAAGATCTGAGTCAACTAAAGAATGGAAGATCGGTTGTTTATCTTTCAATAGACAGCTGTCCAGAAAAGAAATTGCGTGAAGTTTGCCAATCTATTTTTACTCATAATCTGTGTTTTGCATTTCCTTGTAAATCTTCTATACGGGTGTTGGTGAGAAATGAGCAATTTAGTTTAACGATGCGGTTTGAGCGCAGTCGCAGTGGTCGCATCTTAGAATAATTACAAGAGGAACTTATGGTTGCATCTTTTCCAAAAACAGAAACTCTTCACGGGGTTCCTGTCACTTGGTATGAAGCTATAGGTGAATTTTCAGAAGACTCTATAGACCAAGCAATGGTAGAAATTGCTTCTCATGTCAGTAAACTATATGCGAAATTTTTTACGTTAACTGATGAGGAGAGGGATGAACTGCGTAAAGAAAAAGATCCAAGTTCTCAGCTCAATTGAGCGCCCATCACAGGTGCAGAGGGACTATAATCGAATAATCACGGAGATTGGGACACCAGCCCCTCATCCCAAACCCCGGGGAAAATCTCCTGGGAGACAACAAGGGCACAAAATTGGAGCATTCTGTTATCAGGAAATCAGTTAAAAAAGAGAATAAGGAACCTGAGAAGCAAGCTAAAAAGCAAAAAAGAGTGGTTTCTAGAAAAAAGAGAGACCAACCCCTAAAATGTTCACGCATGCGTCGAGTTTGGTCGAAAAATCGCCCGCCTCCTATGCGATGTGAGAGAATTACCGAAACCAATTTATTTTGAACTGATTTTGCGCAGTTTCGGCGCGAAATTAGTCCAAACTTCAGTAGAGATTCGACCTGAGCAAATTGGTCAGGAACGATTCAAAAAGCGTTTTGCGCGGCGCTTCAGCAGCAAATCGCGGCGATGCCAAGATTCGAGGTTCTCTCCCAGATTTTTTTTGTATTCTTTTTTTAGCTTTTCAAATTTAAGTAGCTTTTCTTGGATTTGATAGCGTCCCGATTTTTTATTTAAACTATTTAGATTGTTTTTGCGGGTTTCGAAAAATTGGTCTAAATGCAACAGATGCTGTAAAAGACTCTCTTGTGTTTTCTGAAATGCAGTGACCTCCATTTCAGATAACTCTTGCAGCTCTACATCCTGAACCAATTCTGCATTGCGGATGAGCTGATCGAGCGTTGTGTCAATCTCAATCAAAACCTCTTCGGCAAACATACCTTCACCCTAAGTTGTGTACTAATTTTATTCTTTAGAATAAATATGTAATTTTTCAAAGAAAAAACTTTTGTTTTAAGGAACGTTTTTTCTAAATTGAGATCTAATTTCTTCTGTTGAAGTAGTTTGTTGTCCGTAAAAAAATCTTGTTTTTTTACTGAATTTTTTGTAGATTTTCCTCATTATGATTGGTTTTTGCCCTCTTGCTTCCGGTTCGAAAGGAAATAGTATTTTTGTCGGTACAAAAAATACGCGTATCTTGATTGATGCAGGAATCAGTGGAACGCAACTCATCCAACGTTTAGCACAAATTGATGTGGATTTGGATTCCATTCAAGCAATTTTAATTACTCATGAACACGATGATCATATCAAAGGATTAAAATTCTTAGCCGAACGAAAAGTGAAAATTCCTATTTTAACTAACGCTGAAACTGCAAAAGGGATTTTTGCCTCTTTAGAGGTGAAATTGCGTTTTAAAATTTTTACAACGGGAGAGGCGTTTGAATTTGGAGATTTAAAAATTCACCCTTTTAGTATCCCGCATGACACGTTGGATCCAGTAGCCTTTACGATTGAAATCGATGATTTAAAATTGGGATTTTGCGCAGATTTAGGCTATGCGACATCTCTTGTCAAAAAACAATTGGAACAATGCGATTATCTCTATTTAGAATCCAATCATCAAGTATCGATGGTTCATTCTTCATCTCGTCCGGAAAAATTAAAGGGGCGCATTTTAGGCAGGCAGGGACATTTGTCCAATGAAGATTGTGGGCGTTTGATTGCTGCCGTTTGGCATAGTAAACTCAAACATGTCCACTTAGCTCATTTATCTAAAGAGTGCAACACACCGGAAATAGCTCTTGAAACCGTAGGGAACATTTTGCAAGAGAAGGGTTGCTTGGCTCCTCTTTCCATTGCCCATCAAGAAAAAATTTCCAACCCTATATTTTTTGATCAATCGATGGGCCAAAGAAATCCGTCAGAGATCCATTGCGCTCTACAAGGAATATGATGCTGATGAAATAGATGTTGGATTTCTATTTCAAGAGCTACCAAATCGGCATCTGTATGGCTTGGATCATGATGAGTTACAAACCAAATCGGCGTTTTAGTTTGCTCGATGAGATAAGCAGCATTGAGAACAGAGGAGTGTCCCCAACCCACTTTATGGCGATATTCCTCTTCTGTATATTGAGCTTCATGGATGATCAAGTCGCAGTTTTTTAAAAATTGGATCATGCTTTGGCAGGATTCGGCAATGTTTGTTGGGACCTGGTTAAATGGCCCGTGATAGCCTTGCAGCATTTCATTATCTGTAATATAGCTAAATGTTTTTTCTGGAGTTTGTACTTTAAAGCAATAGGTAAGTCCGGGATGATTCGTATGATGAACATTCAGTGTCACATTACCCAGGGTAAGCGGGGTGTTTTGATGCAAAGTTTTGAAGGACAAATTAGCTTTTACTTGCTCCAAGCGAACTGGAAAAAATTCAGGGGCTAAAAGATCGGAAATAAGCTCTTTATAGGATCTTCCTATATTGGGAGGAGACCAAACCGTAATATGCACTTCCGGTTGATAGATCGGAGAGAAAAAGGGCAAGCCAATGAGATGATCCCAATGAGCGTGGCTTAAAAATAAATGAATGTGTTTGATTTTTTGATCGAGTAGTTCTTCGCCTAAAGCGCGTATGCCGGTCCCTGCATCAAAAATAAGGGCCATGCCTTCATAGCGCATTTCTAAAGTACATGTATTGCCCCCAAAACGGACATATTCTGCACCGCTGACAGAACAAGAGCCTCGAGTTCCCCAAAATTTAAGATAACTATTCATCATCGGATTCCTCAGAGGTTTCGGGAACGTTTGCTAATACGCGACGAGGACGAGCTCCTTCTTGCGGGCCAATGATCCTATTTCTTTCGAGCTCATCCATCAAAGACGCTGCGCGAGCATATCCAATTTTTAATTTTCGTTGTAAATAGGTCGTGGAAGCACTTTTTGACGCTAAAATTGTGGTGAGCGCTTGATCATAGAGTGGGTCTTTCCCTTGTGCATCGTCTTTATCCGGACCAATATCTGTCGGATGATAAGAATCAAAAGAAGGAATCAAATAATTAGGCGGCGATTGTTTGCAGATATGCTCTATGACTTGATTGATGTCTTCATCGCTAATGTATGATCCTTGCGCTCGGATAAGCTGCGATGATCCGGGAGGAAGAAAGAGACAATCTCCATTGCCGAGAAGGCTTTCTGCTCCGACTTCATCCAAAATGATTTGCGAGTTGATTCGAGAGGCCACTTTGAAAGAGATTCGAGTTGGAATATTCGCTTTGATGATGCCGGTAATCACTTCGCGAGAAGGGCGCTGTGTTGCCAAAATAAGATGAATCCCCACCGCTCTGGCCATCTGAGCGATTCGGGCGATGGGCGTTTCAATATCTGCGCTCGACACCATCATGAGATCGGCAAACTCATCTACGATCGCAACGACAAGAGGCATATGTTCTGGAATGGGGATACTAAGGGACGTTTCAAGTTCTTTGTTGATTTTGCGATTATTAAAGGCGCCCACATTGCGAAGTCCTAGCTGTTTTAAAATTTCATAGCGCGCTTGCATTTCTTTCACAAGCCATTGGAGCGCGGCATAAGCTCCATGTGCTTCTGTGATCACAGGCGCGATCATATGAGGGAGCTTGGAATATTGCGTTAATTCTACTTTTTTGGGATCGATCATTAAGAATTTGACTTCATCAGGACTGGCGTTCATCAAAATAGACATGACAATCGTATTGACACATACGGATTTGCCAGATCCAGTAGCTCCTGCAATCAGACAATGGGGCATTTTGGTGAGATCGGAAAACACACATTCGCCATTGACTGCTTTACCTAAAAGAATGGGAATGGAAAGGCGGCGCGCCTTTTGCTGATAATGGAGCAAAAGTTCTTTAAAACTGACTTCTTGGGGATGCAGGGCTGGTACTTCCACTCCTACCGCAGCTTTTCCGGGGATAGGGGCGATAATGCGGATGGATTTGGCTTGCATGTTGAGGGCGATATCATTTTCCAGTGCTTTGATTTTTTGTACTTTTACACCGACGGAAGGGTGTACTTCAAAAGAGGTGATTGTAGGTCCGCTGTTGATTTCTCCTACTTTTGCTTCGATGCCAAAATTTTTGAGAGTTTCTTCTAAGATAGCTGCTTGGTGCATCAGATCTTTTTTTAGCGTCGGCTGGTCTATTTGCTGCATTGGGCTGGTCAAAAGGTTTGGCGAAGGAATTTTGTAAGAAGTATCGGTTCTTAAAATCAGCGATTTTGTGGGAATGGAGATGGTTTCTTTTCCTTTAGGCGTTGCGATTTTGATGATCGGGTTGATCAGGGGATCTTTTTTCGGCGGTTCTTTAATTTTTTCTACTTGTTTGGGTTCGATTATTTTGGGTGGTTTGATTGCTTTTTCAGTTCCGAGAGGCAAGTTGATAGTCGGACCTGTAGATTCAAGAGAGGCGGAAGGAAGGCCTGTATAAATTCTTTGGGGTGTTTTTGGAGAAAAAGAGGGTTTTTTCTCCAGCCGTTTTAAAACCCAATTATAAATGGTTTTGAAAAGTGTAAAAAGCTGTTGGAATTTTGACACAATCCGGATGCGGGTGAGAAGTAAAAAAGAGACAAGCCCCAAGCTTGCGAAAATCAACGAGGATCCTGTGGGGCTTAAAATCTGCATCAAATTGACAAAGGGGAGATCTGCATAGAGAAAATAAAAAGGAATGCCTCCCAAATTATAACGAACGATTGTTTGAGGATAGGGATCGTAAAGGACGATTGTTTCTGTGACGACTCGATGGTCAAAGTAAGCTGCTTTTTGTGGAAAAGTTTCTGCAAAAATATTGAGCAAAATGCATAAAGAGAGTGTCAAAATGGCAAAATAAAATTGATGATAGGCTGGATGGGATAGTTTTTGCTTGTTGATCAGTCTGATCCCTAACCAAATAAGGTATAAAGGGATTAAATAGGCAGATAGTCCAAAGATGTACTCCGTCCCAAGTGCGGCAATATATCCGACATAGCCGAGCCAGTTGCTTCGAGGATCTAAGTAAGAAAAACTTAAAAATGACAAAAGTCCTAAAAAACCCAAAGCAATAAAAAAAAGGCCTTGTGCATCAGGATTGATCGGTTTTTTTTCGATTTTTTTTATTTTTTTACGCATGAAAAAGTACCAAGGCTAATAATCCAATTCCTAAACAATACCAAGCAAAAGGGCGGATGATTTCTTTTTCGTAAATGTGGAACATGAAACGGACTCCAGCCAGGCCAAAAATAAAAGAGGCCATAAACCCAATTGTATAACACTCCCAGGGGAGCGTATCAGCAGAAGGGCTTTTAAGCAATTTTCCCACTTCCAATATTTCTCCTCCTAAAATCGTTGGCACAGCCAACAGAAAAGAAAAACGAGCAGCATCGAGCCAATTCCATCCACAAAAGCGTGCCGCTGAAATCGTGGATCCGCTGCGCGAAATTCCAGGAATGAGCGCTATTGTCTGCATCATTCCTATCCATACCACATCTCTCCATTTGAAATCTGCAATTTCTCTACAAGAAATCATTCTCTTTTGTCGAGAAGCCAAAAATAATAAAATTCCAGTAGTCATTAGGCAATAACCCAGATATTGAGGTGCGGCCGCAGCTGCTTTAAAAAATTTTCCGAATAAAAAATAAGCAGGAATCAAAGGGATGATCGCACAAAAATACATCCCCATTGCGCGAGGTGTTGTCAGTACTTGCCAAATCTCTTTACGTAAGTAAATCCCCAACGCGAGCGTTGTTCCCCCGTGGCAAATGAGATCGAAATAGGGAGAATCTGTAAGATTTAAGAATTCTTTTGCGATTTTAAGGTGGGCAGATGAACTTATCGGAAGAAACTCGGTAAAACCCTGGATAAGGCCCAAAATTAAAGCTTCGAGAAGGGACAAGATCCACTCCAAAGAAATGGGGCGATCGACGGGGATCGAACCCGCGACATTTGGAACCACAATCCAACGCTCTAACCAACTGAGCTACGATCGCCATGAAAGTCCACAATCATACCGACAAGTACTCTATTCGTCAATATTGTGGAACATTTTGGTAAAAAGAAATGAGGGTTTAGCGATATTGGGACTCCGTTCCAAACCCTGTCAAAGGACTGGCGTCCTTTGAAATCCTATTGTTTTTTAGATGAATTGTTAAGAAAAAAATTGAAAAAATATAGAAAATACAGCCCCAAGATGGCATCCAGCTGATTTGGATTGATCGATCTAAAAAGAGGGGAGGGTAGGAGGTAAGGTTGAGTAGCTGTAAGGTCCAAAAATTAGTGAGGGAGAAGAGAATTTCTCCGAGTGGCTGCCAAAGAAGATAAATTGGAAGGCTGCAAAGAAGTAAAAAGAGAGAGAGGCTCACTCCTAGTGGAAAAAAAAGATTATAGAAAAGACTTAGCAACGGAAAGGTATGGAAATGATACAGCAAGAGCGGCAGAAGGGCTATGTTTACAGCTATGCTGATCCCAAGACTTTGACGCAGAAAACTGCTGAGAAGATATCCATAAGGAGAAAGCGGAGTCATATTGGCCAGCTCCGAGAGAGTTCTTTTGGGAAAAATAGTCTGTATGAAAGCTTGTATCAGAGGGTATAGGAGTAAAATGCTTCCGCAGCTTAAGAAACTTAGCTGAAAGCCGATTTGGGTCAGAGATAGGGGATCTAAGCAAATTTCTAAGAAAATTGCGCAACCCAATAGATTGGTTCCAGAGGATTCTCGCTTTAAAAATTTTCCAATAAGGTAGAGAAAAGCCATGATGAAACTCCTAAGTACTGCAGGACCCGAGCCTACAAAAAGAAAATAACAGGTGAGGAGGATCAGCAAGACCCAAATTTTGATCTTTTCCGGCAGAAAAAGATGGAGAAATCCAGAACAAAATGTAATGAGCAGAGCAAAATGAAATCCTGAAATGGCTAACAAATGTTGCAAGCCCACCCTGCTAAATTCATAGCGCAGTGAACGGTCTTCGATATCTCCTGTAATCAAAGAACTCAAAAGAATCGCTGTTCGAAGGGAGGTGGTTTTTTTTAGAAATTTTCGAAATTTTTCTTTGAGTTGGTAGCGCCATTCAGCCAAACGCCACGATTTTTCTATAGGACGCCATTTTTTTGGTTTTAACGAATAATCAAAGTCTCCTCTTTGCTCAAGAATTCCAGATACCCAATAATCTTGATTGGCCAATGGACGAGAGGCTCCTTTTGCGCAAATAGTGCATGCAAGTGCTTGAGGGATTTTAAGTGTACCTTTATACAAAAGTCCTGTTTGAAAAGGGGATTGATAAGGTTTTAGTAAATCGATGGAAAAAATTCCCTCGACCTCTTTTGGCTCTGTTAAATGAGGGGCATTGCTGTAAAGTGCGAAAGAATACACGTACCCCAGTAGAGAAAAAGAGATGCCTTGAAAAATTAACGATCTTTTAGAAATCAAAAGAAGGTAGACAAACCAAGGTAGGGAAACTAGGAAAGGATGTGCATAAAGATAAGATCCGCAGCCGATCAAGAGGCTGATCCCTAGGAGGAGCGCTGGATGCTGCGTCCAGAAAAGACGGTGAGATTGAAATCTGTCCAAGAAAGCCGAAAAAATGGTGGATGTTTTTAAGGAACTCCTTACAAACCAAAGGATTGGATCGTACTCAAAACTCCCTTATAAATAAAATGTTTTTAACGCATGTTTTCAGATAATGCTTTTCAGGATCTGAATGTTCTAAAATGTTCATTTTGCGATTAACTTCATAATTTTTATGATCTTTTAAATGTTTTCCTTGTTTGCCCCATTGAATTTTATACCGCTCATAATTCAAGAATCATTTTTTTGGCGGGATTAAAAACCGATTCTTGAATCACGAGCGGTATAAAAAAGAGCTTTTTAAACTTTTACGCGATGAAAAAAAATTACCGCAGAATCCAAGTTAGGCAAACTGCGTTTCCCATTTTTTTGTGATTTGATCCCATGTGTAATTTTCTAAAATGAAGGAGCGCATTTTTTGGCGCTCTTCCAGCGTGATGTTTTCTGCATTTTTCAACGCGCGGAAAAGGATTGCAGGAAACTCTTCTTGTGTTTTGCATCTGTGGCCATGCTGCATTGACTCAGAAAGTCCTGTGACAGCGCGGGCGATAGGAACCGCTCCCGCAAACTGCGCTTTTAATGCGGTGATACAAAAGGTTTCATGAAATTTTAGGGGATAGGTCCAAAAAGAGGCCTTTTGATAGGCTCTGTTGATCTCTTCATGGCTGACTAGTCCATGTTCTTGAACGTCCAGAGATGCATAATTTGCAATTTGTCTTCGGACTTTGGACTCTTCAGCAGGAGAAAGAAATCCCCAGTGTTCCCACCCATAATAAATGTCTAGCGTCGCTCGAGGAAATTCCTTTTTCACGCCAGGCCAAAGATCTAAGAGATGTTCGAGCCCTTGGCCATAATTTGAACCATAAATGCAAGAATAGGGATTATCCCTTTCTTCGATTTCAGAGGAAAATTGTTCGGGATTGATCGCATTGCCATAGATATTCACGTATTTGGCAAATCCAGGGTTGACAGTGATCCATTGCGCTCTTTGAAATTGAGAAAGCCATAGCACATCGTCAAAAGCCTGGGTTAATGGGGTTGGCAGTCTTTGATTGATAATATCGTGAGGCCAAAGATAGACTTTTTTTGCAAATTGACGCAGCTGAGGCCCTGCTCCAGGCGCTCTCCAAGCAATCGCAATATCGATAGGAATTTGTTCTTGGATATTCATATTCACATAGCGAGGATTTGAAAAACGATCTAAATAACGGGAGTTTTCAGGGGGGACGCCGAAGACAATGACTTTGTAGCCATGATCTACCAATTTTTGCGCAGCATAGATCACCGCTTCTTCAGAACCTGTAATCCCCGTCTGAATACTATCTGGATCCCACGGTTTGACCCCTTTGCAAAGACATGTAAAAATACCAACTGTTTTCATGAAAATTATCCTTTATTTAAATAGTTTGCGAAGAGAGGCTAGCGAGATTTCGTTCAATTTGCGCTCGTTTTTCCGAAGGAAGATTTCGTTGGAGAAGTTTTTTATATGTCTCCCGTGTTTCTTGGTAATAGCCTAATTTGTAGGAACAATCTGCAAATTGGTAAAGAAGGCCTGTATCATAAATAAATTGCAGAACAAATCCTTTATCTTTTGTGCTGGGAATTGAAAGAGCGAATTTGGCAATTAAATAGGCCAAAAGGGTCTTTTCTTCTCTAGCATAATAACAAACTAGGCCATAAAGAGGTTCGACGCGTGTCGGTCGATAAAGATAAGCTTGGCTATAACTTTCCAGAAAAGTTGCAGGTGCGTATTCTAAATTTTCTTGCGCATTGGCGATACAAAGAAGAGAGAAAAAGATCTCTTCTTCGTTGCCGTCGTTGATGTCTACTCTTTTTTGATGATATTTCAGAGCAAGAGTGAAATTTTTTAAATTTCCGTAGCTTATCGCAAGAAAAAAAAGATAACGGGTGTTATTCGGTTCTTTTTCAAGCGCCTTTTCCAAAATGATTGTATCTTGAAGAAATTTATCTGGATTTTGCGTTCGATGTCCTTCATGCGAAGCTGAATAATTTGTAATGCCTTGCAGAATTTCTACTGTTTTTGCCTCAGGACTGATAATTTCTTCATGCAATACTCCTTTCCATTGCCAATTAAGTTCGTTTTTTATTAAAAAAACACGGAAGTATTGACTGCCATCCGGTTGCATGATTTGAATAAAGTAATGATCTTTATTCAAATCAGGCATTGTAAATTCATCGGGAAAAAGTAGCATTTCATCGGCATCGATGAATAAGATGTAATCTGCTTTGGTTTTAGAAAGAGTCAGTACCTCGTTGCGGTTATGAGAAAAATCCACCCAGGGCCTCTCATAAAATTCTCCAGGAATGTCTTGTAAAACATTTCGGATCAGTTCTTGCGTTCCATCTGTCGATCCTGTATCCGCAATGACCCAGTAATCGATGAATCTTTTGGTGGAAGCCAAGCATTTTTGAATAACAGGGCTTTCATTTTTTACAATCATGTTGAGACAAATAGTTTTTTTCATAAAATTTGATTTTTTTTTGCAGATTTTAAAATTTCTAAATTTTTATAGATTAATTTATGCATTTCTTCTGATAATTTTTGGTTTTGTAATAGTTTTTGATAGGCTTCGAATGTTTCGTCGTATTTTTTTAGCGCATAAGCGCAATCGGCAAATTGGAGGAGCAATCCTGTATCATAAACTGCATGCTGTACGAAAATAATGTCGGTTGTGGGAAGGATCGTCAGTCCCATTTTTGAAGTCAGATAGCCTAAAAGATGGTTTCCTGTGCGAATATAGTAATTTGCGAGAAAATAGAGAGGTTCAGCTCTCGAGGGGCGATAGAGATAAGCTGTTGTATAGCTGCGAATAAATTCTTCGGGGTCGGTAGGAAGATTTTCCTGGATTTTTCCAATCGAAAGAAGAGAATAAAAAACTTCTTGTTCCGAGTCTTCAATGGCAGTTCGTTTTTTGTGCCATTTTAACGCCTCTTCATAGTGTCTCGCATTGCCATAACTTAATGCCGTATAGAAGATATAGCGGCTATTTTCAGGTTCGGTTAGGAGAGCTTTTTCCAAAACGGCTGCATCCTCTAGATATTTATTTGGGTTTTGAAAGCGATGTCCATCTTCCGTAATCGAAAGGTTGGTCACTCCTCGTAGCATTTCATATGTAGTTTCTTCAGGGCAGCTAAGCATTTCATGGACAGGTCCATTCCATTTCCAATGTAGACTGGAACGAATCAAAGATTCTCGGAAATAGTTAATCTCATCTAATTGGTGAATTAAAAAAAAATAACAGTCTTTATCCAAATCGGTCATTTTAAAGTCGGGAGAAAAAATCAATTGCTCATCTGCGTCGATAAAAAGAAGATAGTCTGCTTTGTTTTTTGCGATCGCCAAAGCTTGGTTTCGGTTGTGAGCAAAATCCACCCAGGGATATTCATGTAATTCGCCTGGAATATTTTGCATGTATTCTCTAATTGTTTCTTGTGTCCCATCTGTCGATCCTGTATCGACAATGACCCAGTAATCAATCCAGTTTTTTACGGAATCTAAACAACGCTTTATGATTTTATTTTCATTTTTTACAATCATATTCAGACAGATTGTTTTTTTCATTTTTAAACACCTTATATTCTATAGCGATTCAATTGAATTTATTTGTTATCAGATTTCGTTAAATAGTTTCAATGATATTTATTTTTTAATATAGTTTGATTTTATTTTGTGTTTTTTTTATTTTTTCATTTTTAATCTAGGTGTTTATGAAAAATAAAAAAACGATCTGTTTGAATATGATTGTAAAAAATGAAGCTAAAGTTATTAAAAGATGTTTGTCTTCAGTAAAAAAAATAATCGATTATTGGGTTATTTCTGATACGGGATCGACGGATGGGACACAGGAAGTCATTCGGGAGTATTTGCAAGATGTCCCTGGACAGCTCATGGAAAGACCTTGGGTCGATTTTGCTTACAATCGCAACGAAGTTCTCTATCAATCAAAAAATAAGGGAGATTTTCTTTTATTTATTGATGGTGATGAATGGCTTCAATTTTCAGATTCCTTTATTATGCCCAATTTTGAAAAAGATTGTTATGTCGCTTCTGTAAGAGTATCGAATGGAAGTATTTATCAAAGGGTACTATTGATCAATAATCGTATTCCTTGGGAATGGAAGGGAGTGGTTCATGAAGATATCCATCCTGTTAAAATTAATGGGTATGAATTTTTAAAAGGATTAATCAATGTTTCTAATACAGGGGATGGCTATCGGTCAAGCGATCCTAAAAAATATCAAAAAGATGCTGAAATTTTGAAAAAAGCTTTTGAAAAAGATCCGAGCAATTGTCGTTACGCTTATTATTTAGCTCAATGTTATGAAGAGGGAAAAGAGTATGAGCTCGCCTTAAAGGCATATCAAATTCGTTCAAAGATGCCTGGATGGGAAGAAGAAATCTTTTTTTCTTATTATAAAATAGGAAAATTGCAGAAAATTTTAAAATATCCGCCACACGAATTTATTAAAAGTTACTGCGAAGCCTATAAAAAAAGACCTACTAGAGCTGAGCCTCTTTTCCATCTTGTGAATTATTATCTCGATGCGCATGAATATTTTCATGCCTATTTAGTTTCTAAATTTGCCTTGACAATCCCTCGTTGTACAGATTGTATGTTGGTGGAGCATCCCATTTACGATTTCGGCATCTTGTTGCAATTTGCTGAAAGTGCTACCTATTTAGGACAATTTAAAGAGGCGTATGATGTTTACCAACAATTACTAGCTAATCCAAAAACACCCCATGAGGCGAAAATGTGGCTTCGAAAAAATCTTCCCGAGATCAAAGCGAAAAAAGAAATTGGCCGATAAAATTGATGTGAGTCCATTGCCGGAAAAGGAATTATTTCTGAGCCGTTGGTGAATGGCAAAAAGTACAAAAATCAATAGAACAGAAGAGCCGACAAATGATCTAAATGAGCCTTAGAAAAAAAATAATGGCGACTCAACGCTTTAAAAAATCGCTGTATACTCGTTTTTTCTGAGATGTAGTATCGTTCCCATCCTAACAAATGAGTATTTGATTGTTTGAACATATTGATTTCTTCGAGCTTTGGAAATAGTTTTTTTATTTTTTTACTTTCTTTGCTATAATATTGATTGTAATCTAAAAATTCGATTTTCAATTGTTCACAAAAAAATTTCATTTTTTTTGTTCTATCTATTTTTTCTCTCAGAGATTCTGAATTTCTTGATAATTTGATGGATAGATGCATGGATCCATCTCGATGTTTTATGAAGCAAACCGCTTGTACTAAAGACCCTTCTGTCGCAGAGTGAAAATCCCAAAATGCAATAGTTTCTTTAGAGTCGTTTAGGGAAAATTTTTTCTCATTTTCAAGTGAAAAATATGTGAAGGGGCCGGGAAGAGGTACTGAATCAACATTTGGTAGATCTGCTACGACAGAAGGAGAAGATGCCTGCGCAGCATTAAGAGAGAAAGAAGTTGTAAGTAGCTGTTTTGCAATATTTCTTATTCGTTGGTCCTTGCTGTAAAACAAAATAGATTGGTCGCATTCGGGACAGTTGCCTGACTTTTCTGTTTGTCCATTGATCATGCGGCCACAAAGGCTAATTGCTGTGTCTTTATTGGCGTTATGACCACAGGGAAAGCTAACGGCCTTGATTAAGGGCGCTTTTGTTACTGGATCTCGTATGAATTGCAAGATATCTTGAGGGACTTTTAAGTAATCTTTGGTGGAAGAAACAGCCATAAAAACGCTCTATTTTTCTTTGTGTTTAGAAAGATTTGAGGATTGAGGAGGTAGATCGGTCTCAATGACTGAGCGATAAATGAGCCTCGCTCCTCGTCGATTGGTGAAATAAGAAAAGAGCCATTGCGCCAATACGGTTACTCGATTGCGAAATCCAATCAAATACAAAATATGTACAAAACACCAGCCTAACCAGGCAATAAAACCGCTAAATTGGATTTTTTTAAACGTTCCAATCGCTTTGGTTTTTCCGATGGTGGCCATTGTTCCTTTATCTAAGTAACGGAAAGGAGGCCGTTCGTTTTTAGGGATTCGTTTTCGTAAAAGCATTGCGACATAACGTCCTTGTTGGACTGCAACAGGAGCAAGTCCAGGCAAAGGTTGCCCTTTTTGATCCATCGCAGAGGCAGCATCTCCAATGACGAAAATATTGAAATGTTCTGGAATAGATAAATCGGCATCTACAATGGCGCGCCCTTGACGATCAAGAGGGATGTTTAGTGTTTGTAAAATAGGGGCAGCTTGGTTGCCTGCCGCCCAAAGAATATTATGGGCAGGAATGAATGTACTATCTAGTGAAACGCCATCTTCCGTCACATCTGTGACTCGTTTTCCTGTAATTACCTGAACTCCCGTTTGTTCGAGATACATTTTGGCTTTTTCTGATAATTTTTGGGGATACACAGGTAAAATATGAGAAGATCCTTCGATGAGATAGATCTTTGTTTTCGTTACATCGATCCGACGAAAATTTTTCAACATCGTTTCATACGCAATTTCTGCAATGGCTCCTGCCATCTCCACACCCGTGGGGCCACCTCCGATGATGACGAAATTTAAATATTTTTTGGCCTCGGAAATGCTATCGCATCGTTCGGCTTTTTCAAAAGATATCAAAATTCTTTCTCGGATTTTTAATGCATCATTTAAGGTTTTTAGACCCGGAGCGAATTGTTCCCATTCATTGCGGCCGAAATAGGAATGATGGGCGCCTGGCGCTAAGATCAAATATTCAAATCCAATATGATCTCCATTGCGCAAAACGACGATTCTATTCTCTTTGTCGATTCTTACGACCTCTCCCATGATGACAGTGACATTTTCATAGGGGCTTAAAATTTCACGGATCGGTACTGCAATATCGCCTGGAGAAAGCGCAGCGCTCGCTACTTGATAAAGAAGGGGTTGGAAGAGATGATGATTTGTTTGGTCGATCAACCAAACATCCAATTTGGCATTTCCCAGCGCTTTTGCAGCATTTAATCCACCAAATCCGCCGCCAAGAATCACAACTTTCGTATACGCCATTTCTTCCCTCAAGATTACTTTATTTTAGAATATAGCAAAAAAACGGAGGAGAGAAGCTAAATTTTTATGAACATCTTAGAATTTTAGATTTTAAACAAATTCTTCAAAAAGTGGAGGCGTTCAGGATTGCAAACTGCTTGTACGAAGAATGGTGGTTTAATTTATTTTTGTTTTGTGACACAATCAATATTTATCTGGATTTTGTTTATGAATTCTTTGATTCGGCAATTTTTCAGCGTTGAATGTGAAAAGCGCGATGTGTTTTTCCATGAGATTTTTTTTCTCAATCAACAGAAAAGTTGGGATTGGAAAATCGCTAGACAACACGCTCCGGAGCTGCCTAGGTCTTGGTTTGAGTTAAGCCGCATTTCCTCTGCGGACCGCGTCGAATTTATTCGGGATTTATGGCTTGATCTTATCCCTTATCGTCCCAAAACGCATGAAGCGATAGCTGATTTTTTTATGTGCTTAGAAGATGTGGAAATTATCTTGCATCGGCAAAATGCGGAGGAGCCTTTTGTAGCAGAAATGGTGTATAGTCTTGCAGATAATAGTTCTTTTTTTCGAGGACTTCCCCCTGCAACGCGAGAGGAATTGGATGCATTGCGATCTGAAATGCCGTCACAATTGCCCCGAGATTTTCAAGCTTTTTGTCAAATTCATAATGGATTTGGTAAATTATCTGAATTAGGTGTTTTAAAAGTTGATGAAATTTCTGAAGAGAGACGAAAAATTATCAATTCGCTTTTAAATGCGGAATCTTTACTTATGTTGGGCGATGAGCCTGTTGATCCAAATTCTTTAATTCCATTTTATGAATCCTTTGGCTTAGCATCTTATCAATGTTTTTATGCTGATTGGTATCCTGAAGGTGAAATGGGTAATGTATATTTATCTGGAATTGATTATACAATATCTGATACAGCGGATCGTAATACTTGGGTTGAAAATTTGGCTTTTCCAACATTTACGGAATGGTTGATTTATTATTTAGAGGGGATGAGTATATCTCTTTAGGATCTTTATGTATTTAGTTCAAGATCTCTTCGAACAGCATGGAAAGTATCTGGGATTGAAATTAATCGCCGGTAAGGCAGGCTTGTCCCGTCGGATTAATAAACCAGAAGTACAGCGTCCAGGATTGGGTTTGACGGGATATTTGAAAGGATATGTAACGGCTCGTGTCCTAGTGATCGGCAAACAAGAAGTTGGCTATTTGCGAGAGTTGGATTCTCTTGTGCGCTTGCAAAGACTCGAAATGATTTTAACTCCTGCAACTCCAGCTGTGATTGTCGCCCAAGGATTTCGAGCGCCTAAAGAACTGCAGGCTCTTTGCGAGAAAAATAAAATCCCGCTGTTTAGAGCGAACGCAAATGCTACCAGCTTGTTGAGCCGCATTACGTTTTTTTTATTAGAAGAATTTTGTCCTAGCGTGACTCTTCATGGTACGCTTGTTGAAGTATTTGGCGTGGGAGTTTTAATTCAGGGCGAGTCTTCGGTGGGTAAAAGTGAGGCTGCTTTAGGATTGATTGAAAGAGGGCATAGACTGATTTCCGATGATGTAGTTCGTGTGAAAAAAAAAGAAGGGTCATTTCTTGTGGGGTCAGGGCCGGAATTAACGCGGCATCTCATGGAAATTCGAGGGATCGGTATCATTAATGTCGCTCATTTATATGGACCTATTTGCGTAAGACCGGACAAAGGATTGGATATCGTTGTGAAATTGGAAGAATGGGATGACCAACATTTTTATGATCGAGTAGGATTGGATGAAAAATTCATAGATATTTTAAGTGTGAGCGTACCTTATCATGTACTTCCGGTCAAACCAGGACGTGATGTTGTGCTTCTTTTAGAAACAATTGCTCTTAATCATCGCTTAAAAGATATGGGATATAATTCTGCGAAAGAATTTAACGTTAAGCTGCTTGAAGCGATTGGGCGGCGACAGAACAAGAGGAATTTCCGTGAAAATCGTGCATAAAGTGAAAGTAAAGAACTCTTTGGGATTGCATACCCGTCCTGCTGCGGCGATTGTCAAATTGCTTCAGCCGCGCAAATCATCTGTTCAATTTACTTATAAAAATGAAACGATTAATGCAAGGAGCATTATGAGCATTTTAATGCTTGCAGCGAAAAAAAATTCGTTCATTACAGTCACAGTGGAAGGTGATGATGCTGAAGCAACGATGGCGCATATCGTGCGGGCATTTGACGAGGAATTTGGGGAGAAGTAATGAGTCAGGCCGATGAGGTCATACTCCGGGGATTGCCGATTAGTAAAGGAATCGGAATAGGTTCCCCTATTTTTTTTTCCAGCGCAGATGATGAGATTTCTGAGGTCCCTATCTCAAAAAAAGAGATTGATAAAGAAATCGAGAGGTATCGGCGCGCTCTTCTTTTAAGTCGCCAAGACGTGGAAGGGCTGCAAAAAATGTCGTTGCATGAAGGGCCTCCCGAGGTGGTAGCGATCTTAGGAACCCATCTTGAAATGTTGCAAGATCCTTTGATGACAACCGTCATGGAAGATAAAATCCGAGAGTTGCAACGAAATACTGAGTCAATTTTCCATCACTTGATTGAAGAATATAAACAAAGATTTAATACTCTTCAGGATCATTATTTTCAAGAGCGCGTTCGGGATCTTATCGATGTTTCTCGCCGAATTTTAAATCATTTGCGGCCTTTAGATAAAGTGAAGTTGACAGAGATTCCTCATAATTCTGTGATTTTAGCGCATGAACTTGTTCCTTCAGAAACCGTAGAGGCCAATGGCACTTGCGTAAGCGCTTTTGTGACTGCAGCCGGGGGCGTTACCTCTCATGCGGCTATTATTGCTCGTGCGAAAGGGATTCCTTATGTTGCCAACGTAGATATCAAGATTTTAAAACGGCTTGAACTGCGTGCGATGATTGTTGATGGATCTCAGGGGCTTGTGATTATTAATCCCACTCGCAAAACGCTTAAAAAATACCAAGGGATTAAAAAAGGGCATTTAGAAACGGATCGTTTAATCAGTAGTTCCAAGCATTTGGAAGGAGAAACGATCGATGGATATGAGGTGCGGATTTTTGCGAACCTTGAAAATCCAAAAGAAGTAGATCTGCCCATGAAAAATGGGGCTGCTGGCATTGGTTTATTCCGTTCAGAATATCTTTTTTTATCGAAAAAAACATTTCCTTCTGAAGAAGAGCAATATCAGGTCTATCGCCAGATGGCCAAAGCGCTAAAGGGCCGTCCATTGGTCATTCGGGTATTTGATATTGGCGGAGATAAAAAAATTGACCTTTTGCCCGATAGTCCAGATTCTTGGTATTTTCATGCGATCGGTTCCGAAGTAAATCCAGCTTTAGGTTGTCGTGCCATTCGTTTTTTACTCCGCTATCCTGATATTCTTCATTGCCAACTTCGTGCCATCTTACGAGCGAGTGTATTTGGAGCGGTACAAATTTTAGTCCCGATGGTTTCAGATGTTTCTGAAATGAAAATTGTGCGCTATAAGATCGCTCAAATTTGCGAAGATTTAAAAAAAGAGGACATTGCCTTTGCAAAGATCCCTATTGGTTGTATGATCGAAGTTCCTTCCTCTGCGATCATGTGCGATGCTTTAATTAAAGAGTCTGATTTTGTGTCGATCGGAACGAACGATTTGGTGCAATATGTATTGGCAGCAGATCGAAGCAATCCAAATATCTCCGATCTTTATTTTTCGACCCATCCGAGCATTCTTCGGTTGATTCGAATGGTTGTTAATTCGGCAAATCAGTTTTGTAAACCTGTGATTTTATGTGGGGAAAGCGCTGCAGATCCTATGATGATCCCCCTTCTTCTCGGCATGGGCATCCGCGAGTTTTCGGTAGCTGCCCGCCACATTCCTTTTGTGAAGCATACGATTCGAAAATGGCGTATTTTGGAAGCTTGTCGTTTAGCGGAAAATGCTCTTGAATATACTTCCGCTCATGATTTGAAAAAATTTCTGCTGGCAGAGACAGTTAGGTGATTTTTTCAATCACGAGGGTTATATTGAAGTGACCAAAAAAGATAATTGATTTTTTCAAACAAACTGTTGCTTATAAATGCACCATTTATAAATTCGCCTTCATAAGAACTTCCATTAGGAAAGACTCTTTTTCCATGACCATGAAAGTAGTTGTTCATGAAATCACCTTCATAATAATTATCATGACCAAAAATCAATTTCCCTTTGCCGTGAAATTTTCCATTCACAAAATCGCCTTCATAATAGCCTCCATCAGGGAGGGCAAATTTTCCTTTACCATGAGGACGGCCATCGACAAAATCCCCTTCATAAATACCCCCATCATCCTGAACGAGCCTTCCTTTACCATGAAATTTCCCATTCACAAAGTCGCCTTCATAATAGGCTCCACTCACAAAAGTGAGCTTTCCCTTGCCATGATATTTACCTTGGGCAAGGCTGCCTTCGTAGTAATTGCCATTATCGAGGGTTATTTTCTCCTTTTTAGGAATTTTGCCATCCACTGCATTGCCTTCGTGTCCTTTTCTTGGATGAAGATACTGGTATCCTTTATACCCCAAATAGCAAACTCCGACCGCACTGCCAATCGCAGCGGAATATAGGCTGGATATCACAGCTGCGCCTGCCAGAGTGGTTTCAGCAACTGTACAAGGCATGGCAGGGCGAACATAATTTATAGATCGAGAGATGGATGAAAAAGAAGCCATAATTTATTTAAAACCATTAAATGTAATGTATTTTTTATTAATTATAGCACGCAAAAACAGAAAACAAACAGTCAAATAATAATTATATAATAAAATGTAATGTAAATTGTTAAATAATAAAAAAAGGTTTCAAAAGGACGAAAGTCCTTTTGCGGAGCTCGAGGCGGCGCCTCGGAAAACATCCAAGACCTCGGCAAGATTAATCCAAGATCTACCGCTATTACAGGATACTACTTACTTTACGCGATCTAAGTTAAAACATTCCGCCCATAGAGGGAGCAGGTGTTTGAATCTTACTTGCGGCTTCTTCAAATGCAGCAATGATCAGGT
>Ga0210386_10001613_pt1 | contig 19949 bp, 12 predicted proteins | sample IncBWH32OmetaG_FD_160091 | JGI IMG/M metagenome (GOLD analysis project Ga0210386, IMG submission 160091) | Forest soil microbial communities from Barre Woods Harvard Forest LTER site, Petersham, Massachusetts, United States - Inc-BW-H-32-O ...
TCGATGACACCGTTTCAAGCGCTTCTGGTCACTCAGACTGATGGCAAGTTCGAAGCGTCCATCCAGAAACTCCAGCCTGAGGCGCTGCCGCCGGGCGAAGTTCTGATCCGAGTCGCGTATTCGAGCCTGAATTATAAAGACGGCCTTGCAGTCACAGGTAAGCCGGGCGTGATTCGAAAATATCCGATGGTTCCAGGCGTCGACTTGGCCGGCACGGTCGAAGAATCATCGTCCGTCAATTTCAAGCCGGGCGACAAAGTTGCCGTGACCGGTTGCGGCACCTCCGAGACGCTGTGGGGTGGTTACTCGCAATATGCGCGCCTCGCCGCCGAGTTTGTCGTGCCGCTGCCCGCCGGCTTCAATTTGCAACAGGCGATGGGCATCGGAACAGCGGGTTTCACGGCCATGCAAAGCGTCATGGCTCTCGAAGAGCACGGCGTCAAACCGGGCGGCAGGGAAATAGTTGTGACTGGGGCCGCGGGCGGAGTGGGCAGTGTCGCCATCGCGATCCTGGGGAAGCTGGGCTACAAAGTGGTCGCGTCCAGCGGTCGCGCGGAGCTGCACGATTATCTGCGAGGTCTGGGCGCCAGCGAGATTATCGACCGCAACGTTCTATCGGCGCCGTCCAAGCGCCCGCTCGATTCAGAACGCTGGGCCGCCGGTATCGACAGCGTCGGTGGCGATACGCTGGCCGGATTGCTTCGATCGGTCGTGATTGGTGGCAGCGTGGCCGCCTGCGGTTTGGCTGGAGGCCCGGCCCTGAATACCACGGTGTTCCCGTTCATTCTGCGCGGCGTCAATTTACTGGGCATCGATTCGGTGCGCGTGCCCAACCAGCGCCGCCGCGAGATCTGGGCGCGGCTGGCGCGCGATCTTCCAACGAACTTGCTGGACAGTATGATCCAGGTGAAGCCGCTCACGGAGGTGTTCCAACTCGGGGAGCAGATTCTGGCCGGGAAGACGCGTGGACGCGTTGTCATCGACGTCAACAAGTAGGTGGGGCAGGTCTCCGACCTGCCGATAACCAACTGCTCTAGGCGCCGCGGGACAAAGCATCCAGCGATTTCGTGGGCCGCGCTACGTCTGGAACGGGCTGAGTCGACGGCCGGGTGCTGAACCACTGCGCCAGACTTTCATCCGTCACCCGGCGGCGGCTCATAATCCAACGCCGGCTCCGTAGAGTGCGCGGCAGGCAGGCCATCAATCGCCAGAACGCCGGAAGCGACTTTTGTTCTACCAGCAAGCTCCCGCCGATCACCAGCAGGTCGCGAGCGATCATCTGCCGCCAGAATCGCCGAAACACGCCCGCGGTCATGTTCTTGGTGCGCATCAAGAATCGATTCTTGACCGAATGCATGTTGATGACCGCCGGCACTGCGTGTCGATTGCCCGGGCCGACGCTCCGCACGTGATAACCGACCGCGGCCGGTGTGTAAAGGCAACGCCAGCCGAGCAACTGGGCCCGCCACGCCACGTCGGCGTCCTCTCGATAGGCGAAGAAATCGGGATCGAAGAAATTGCGTCCCTCGGAAATGTCGGCGATCATTTCCCGCCGGTAGAGCGCGGCTGCGGCGCTGGCTCCAAAAACGTATTCCATTGTGCGGAACCGGCCGTCATCGGGCTCGTGCCACCCCCGGTCGAAATGGCGCATCGCCTCGGTAAAGTAAATCCCGGCGGTATCGATGAGCGGATTCTCGGGCGGTTTCAGATCCCGGCCGATTGCCAAGAGGCGTCCGCACACCGTTCCAGCCTGCTCATCGATGCGGCCTGCCTCCACCAGTTGCTCGATCACGCCGGGAAGCAGCACGACATCCGGATTCAGGACCAGAACCCAATCGCCGGTGCTCATGGCGATGGCCTGGTTCTGCGCGGCGGCGAACCCCGTGTTGCCGTCGTTGTATTCCACGCGGATCTGGCCCTCGAATCGCGAAAGGAAGCCGCGAGTACCATCCATCGATCCGTTGTCGACAACAATAATCTCGAGCGGACGGTAATTCTGCTCGAAAATCGACTGCAGGCAGGCTTCCAGATACTGCCGGCTGTTGTAGGTAACGATGGTGACTGAAACCGAAGTTGGCATGAATAATAAGACTGGCCGACATCTCAAAGACCCGAATCGGCCGTTTTCAACTACACCTACCCTCTCAATAACTTAAAATTTTTTTCGACCAGGTGTAGTTGGAAGCCGGGCCCTGAGGGTCTTAGGTTGGAACTTATAGTCTCATAGGAAGTGATGTCGTCGTATCCGCTGGGTGAAGAGCTTGCGGGTGTTGTTCAGAAACGGCGAGCCGCCATGACGTTGCAGGATCAAGTGGCTCAGTTGTTTGAAGAGGCGCGCGACGACGTATTTCGGTATTTGCTCAGTCTCGGGCTGTATCCTCCGCAAGCGCAGGAGGCGGCCCAGGAGGTTTTTTTACGGCTGTACACTACGCTCAAGAAGGGCGAAGAGATCGAAAATCCGAGGGGCTGGATTTTTCGGGTGGCCCACAATCTGGGATTGAAGACGCGCGCCAGGCAGAGTTCTCAAGCGCCCTTCGATCCGGATCTGGAATCACGGCTCGCCGGTCCGGCCTTGAACCCGGAACAGAACCTGCTCGAGCGGGAGCAAACGCTGCGCTTCCATCAGGCGGTCGAGCGGCTTTCCGAGCAACAGCGGCGCTGTCTGTTGCTGCGGCTGGAAGGCCTGCGGTATCCGGAAATCGGATCCGTCCTGGGAATCAGCACTTCCGCGGTCGGCGAATTTTTGCGGCGAGCCATCTCGCGGCTAAAGAAGGATGAACTATGAAGGGGTCCTCACTCACTCTCCACCCCGAAGAAGAGCAGTTGCTGCGTTATCTCGACGGTGAATTGCCCGTCCAGGCATCCGGGCAGGTCCGCTCGCATCTGGAAGCCTGCTGGCAGTGCCGCGCGGCGCTGGAGGAACTACAAAACGTCGTCAGCCAATGCGTGCATTACAGAAAGAATGTATTGCAACGCCATCTTCCTACTCCGCCGGCTCCATGGGTTGATATCTATCGTAAATTCGATGAAATCGATGCTTCCGTGGAGCCGGTCCTCTTTCAGCGCGTCTTGCGGTTACTGAAATCGCCGTTCGACACAGCTGCAAAGAAATGGGCGGTGGCCGCCGCGGCGCTGCTGGTCTTTTTTGGACTTTTCTACCGCTATCGTGAGACGCCGTCGGTGCACGCTTCCGAATTGCTGCGACAAGCGGTGGTCGCCGCGAACGCACATCCGGGCCAGCCCCGGCGTATTCAAATTCGAACCCGCGATCGCCGTCTTATTCGTCCGGCCGTGGCCTCACAGAGGGCCGCCTTCGCCGCGAGGGACGCGGCTGCGTTCAATTCGCTGGAGGCCATGTTTGAGCGTGCCAACTATAGTTGGACCGATCCACTGAGCGCCCAGTCATTCCAGGCCTGGCGCAATCAGCTTCCTGACAAGCGCGACCAGGTGAGCGAGGAGAATCAGGCCTATCGAATCGAGACCAGCACGGACGCGTCTGAATTAAGAAACGCCACCTTGACCCTGCGCACCGCGGATCTGCGGCCGATGGAAGAACGGCTGGAATTTTCGAATCAGGAATGGGTGGAGATCACCGAGGTCGCAGACGACACCACGCCGCCGGTTTCGCGCAGCGCCGTCGAGAGCGAGCGGCCCGCTGCCGGTAACGCAAAGCCACCGGCCCCTGAAGTTTCCAATGCCGTAACTGCCCCCGCTCCTTCGGCCAGCGCCGCCGATGAACTGCAGGTAGTCGCCGCATTGCACGATGTCGGCGCCGACTTGGGCGATCCGGTCCAGGTGTCGCGCTCAGGCACCGAAGTCGTGGTCAGCGGCGTGGGCATTGCACCGGCGCGTCAGCAGGAAATCAGGAACGCCATCGGGTCGAAGCCTCACGTCGCCGTTCGCTTTTCCGACTCGCCTCCGGATCGAGTGCCGGAGCAGCCAGTATCCCCCGGCGACAGCACCGCGGGAGTCGACGTCCGGCAGCTACAAAGCCGGCTGGCCGAGCAACTCGGTGGACGCGCCAATCTGGAGCAGCTCGCCGCGCAGGTTCTCGATTCCAGCGAATCGCTGATGGCGCGGGCTTATGCGTTGCGTCGTTTAGCGGAACAATTTCCCGTGGCGGCCGAGCGAGAGTTGAGCGCCAGTGACCGGCAACTGCTCCAACGGCTGCGGGTCGAGCATTCAGCGGCCTTGCGTCAGCAAGTCACCGAAATCGATCGCGCTGTGCAGCCCATCCTCGCTACCGTAAATTCCGGCACCGTAAACGGCGATGCCACTACTACGCCGAACAATGACGTTCCATCCGAGCCCTGGCAAGCCGCCACCGAAGACGTGTTCCAATCCGCTCGCCGTCTGGATAAGCTAGTGGGAGTGATGTTCGGCGCCGCGCCAAGTGAAACACCGGCTGGGCGAATTCCCGCCCAATTGAAGACCAGCCTCGCGCAATTGCGGGCCATGTTGGATATTTACGAGCGGAGCAATAAGTGAGCTCTCCCCGCCTGCTGGCCGCGCTGTTGATTTGCCTGGCTGGCGGTGGGGCGTTGCGGGCCCAGCAGTACACTCACATCTCGGGCGTCATCGTGGACGCCTCCTTTTCCTCGGTGCCTGACGCCACGGTAAGCGTCGTCAACGAAGACACGGGCTTCCATCACGCGGCGTTATCCAAATCTGATGGCGGTTACTTGATTTCCTCTCTGGAGCCGGGGGTCTACAAGATTACGGTTCGCAAAATCGGATTCCGGACCATGATTCGTTTCGGTATCCGGGTGAATGAAACACAACCCGCGCGCGTGGATTTCAAGCTGGTGGTCGGCAGTCTTCAAGAAACCATAACCGTGGAAGGCTCGCCGGCATTGCTCAATAGCGACGACGCCTCGGTCGGCACGGTGGTTGGCGCGGACCAGATTGAGCGCCTGCCCCTGAACGGAGGAGCATTGCTCGGGCTCCTGGAATTAACGCCCGGGTTGATCGTCACGCCGGCCACTCGTGGCGAAGCCGGCCAGTTTACTGTCAACGGACAGCGGCCCAATACGCACTATTTCACCGTGGACGGCGTCAGCGCTAATTCCGGGGTGAGCGGCGGCGGTTCTGCGGCGGAAGCCACCGGAGGCTCGCTACCCGGCATGACCGCGTTCGGAAGCCTGGACAGCCTGGTCGCGGTGGGCGCACTCCAGGAAATGCGCGTGCAGACTTCCACCACTGGAGCGGACTTCGGCCGGCTGCCCGGAGCGCAAATTTCTCTCACCAGCCGATCGGGATCGAACGAGCTGCACGGATCGCTCGCCGATAGCTTTCGCAACGATGCACTCGACGCTAACGACTGGTTTGCGAATCAGCACGGCGACGGGCGTGCGCCCCTTCGGCTCCAGGATTTCTCGGCTGCTCTGGGCGGTCCCCTCTGGCGCAATCGCAGTTTCTTTTTCGCCTCCTATGAAGGCCTGCGCATGCAACAGCCTTTCGTCTGGAACGTGCCCGTGCCATCGCTAGGCGCAAGGGACAACTCACTTCCTTGGGCTGAGCCTCTCCTGAATATGTTTCCGGCGCCCAACGGACCCGAGTTGGGAGCGGGTTTAGCGGAGTGGACTGGAGGAATCAGCCGGCCGGCCCGATTCGATGCAGGTGCGATACGTCTGGATCACGCCTTTACTTCTCGGCTCACCGGGTTTGCCAGGTTTAGTGAAACTCCCTCGACTACCCAGTACGGCAGCGATCCTATCAACTCGTTAGGCATTAGTTCCCGATCCATCACGGGCGGCCTCACTTTGCGCGCAAGGCCCACCCTCGTATTCGATCTGCGCCTGAATGCCTCCAGCGCGAATGCAACCTCCATCTGGAATCAGAATGGCGCGACTCTGCCCGATTGCTCGATCGAGCCCGCAACCGAGTACTTCCTGCATTCCCCCGGTATCTGCAATTATCTGGTGCGCTTCTCAATCGCGGGCGTTGGACAAGTGGTCTCGGGCTCCGAGGGTTGGCACAGTCAATCGCAATATCAAATCTCTCCCTCCGCGATCTGGAACAAAGGAACTCACGCCATCCGCTTCGGAGCCGATTATCTCAGGCTGGCTCCCGTTCGCAACGACGCTACCGGCACTCTCAGCATTCTGGCGGATACGGTCCCAGATCTGGCCAGCAGCAGCAATTTTTGGGACGCCACGTCGCCACAACAGTACAAATCCGCGGTTGTAGGCGAGATCTCCGCTTTTGTGCAAGATACGTGGCGGGTAACACCCCGGCTCACGATGACGTATGGTCTGCGTTGGGAGATCAGTCCCGCCCCGCTACTGCGGGGCGCTACTAGTTTTGATCCCGCGACGGGCCAGTCGCAGGATGTTCGCCGGCCCACGTGGCCATCCACGTTTACCAACTTTGCGCCTCGCTTCGGCATTGCCTATCAGCTCTCCAGCAATGGCCGGACAGTGCTGCGCGCAGGGATAGGATCCTATTTCGATTCGAGCCTTAGCCTGGCGACCGATCTGGTCAATGACGGCCCGCTGAGTGTCTCGAATTTCGACAGCCCTCGGAATGGCATTGCTAAAGCTCAGCTGGTCTTCGGTTTCATGCCCGACCTACGCCTGCCGCTGGTCGAACAATGGAACGCTTCCATTGAACACGCCTTCGACCGCAACGACATCGTGACCGCCGGCTATGTCGGTTCGTCCGGCGGCAATCTGATCCGGCGCGAGATCGGCGGGCCGGGCAGCACGAACTCGTCGATCCTTGCACTCGGCACCAATCACGGCGAATCCGAGTACCAGAGCCTCCAGATGCAGTATCGACGCCGGCTGGCTTCCGGCCTTCAAGCCCTCGTTTCCTACGCCTGGGCCCATTCGATCGACAATAGTTCCACCGACGCGGGGCTTTATTGGGCAGGTTCGGGGCTCCAACTCAGCCAGGATCGAGCCTCCTCCGATTTTGATGTCCGGCATTCGATCACCGCCGGCTTCAGTTATGACCTCCCCGCGTCGACGCGTGCGCTCATGCTACGGCACTGGGCCCTGGAAGGGATGTTTCGCGCCCGCACCGGCTTTCCAATTAATATTCTGGGCGCCGACGAGTTCATGGGCGTAAGCTTTGAAAACGTATTCCGGCCCGACCTGGTGCCCGGCCAGCCGCTGTGGATTACCGACCCCTCGGCTCCCGGCGGCCGCCGCATCAACCCGGCCGCATTTGCCGTAGCCCCCGGCTCCGTTCAAGGCGATCTAGGACGCAATGCGCTGACCGGATTCGGGATGTCGCAGCTGGATCTGGCCGTCCGCCGGGAATTTACCTTAGGCGAAAAACGATCGATTCAGCTCCGAATTGAGGCTTTCAATGCGCTGAATCACGCCAATTTTGCCGATCCAACGCGCTTTTTGGCCAGCCCCCTGTTTGGCGAATCCAGCTCCATGCTGAATCTGATGCTCGGCGCGGGCAGTCCGGGCAGCGGCCTGGCCCCTGTTTTTCAGCCCGGGGGCCCAAGATCGCTGCAAGTGACGGTACGCTTTCGGTTCTGACGACATTACGGCTCCATTACGTCCTGGCCGACTACCCGGTAGACCGACCGGTCGTTCGGTTGAGCGTAACCCCCTAGCGATCAAGAGCTTTCCCACGCGCCCATCACCTCAAAACGGGAAACTCCCCTTGACATGGGGTTGATATTGGGACAAAATTGACCAATTGCTCTCGTCAGGGCCAAAGGAAAGGGTGTCGAAAAAATGTTACGAGTAACTTCTGCGTTGATGTTGCTTGCTGTGCTCAGCTGCATGACGGCGCTGGCTCAAGCGCCTACGGGGATTATTACAGGAACTCTTACGGACGAATCCGGTGCCGTGATCCCCAACGCGACGGTCACCATCACCAATAAAGCCACGGGTGTTATCGCCCGTACCGCAACTACGGACGCTCAGGGCTATTACAGCGCTCCGTCGCTGCCCGCCGGTGATTACGAAGTGCGCGCCGAAGTCTCCGGATTTCGCACTGTACAGCGCGATGCTACCGTCCAAGCGGGTAGCACTACTACAGTGAATATGCCCATGACTTTGGGCGCCACCAAAGAGGTGGTGACGGTGGAAGCCGCAACCTCGCAGATTAACTACGAAACGCATAATATTGAAGGCGTCATCTCGCGCAGCACCATCCAGGATCTGCCGTTGAACGGCCGCAGCTACCTGCAACTGGCGTCCCTCGAACCTGGCGTACAAGTCTCATCGGGAACCGTGGCACAGTTCAATGTTTTATTCACCGTCAGCGTTTTGGGCGGCGGAAACCGCACGGCGGTCACGATTGACGGCGGGAATGTCTCGGACAACATCGATGTCGGCGGCGGCATGTCCTCCATGAACTTCTCGCAAGAGACCGTGCAGGAATTCCAGCTTTCCGAAGTAAATTTCGATATCGCGACCCCCATTTCCTCAGGCGGCGCCATCAACGTCGTGACGCGCTCAGGAAGCAATGATTGGCACGGCAGCGCCTACTTCTTCTATCGCGACCACAACATGGCCGCTTACCCCAACCTGCAGCGCCTTCCGAGCGTTCCGAACCCGTTTTTTGTCCGTCGCAATCCGGGCGCATCCTTAAGCGGACCTATCAAGAGGGACAAGCTGTTCTTCTTCTTCAATTACGAGTTTCTCAACCAGGTTCAGGCCCTGAGCATTCAAAACACTGATCCGGCCTTCGCATTGTTACAAAACACTTACGGCAGCCCGTATGTGAGCAAGACGATCAGCGCGCGTATCGATTATCACATCAGTTCGAAAAATAACTTGTTCCTCCGCTACTCGCACGATGGCAACTCCGGATTTGGCCAGTCGCTAGAGTTCGGCGACCCATCCAATTGGCCGCACAACACCAATTGGGCCGACCAATCCATCATCGGACTCACCAGCTCGCTCACGCCGACCATCGTTAACGATGCCCGGTTCCAATACAACTATTGGAATAACCACAACAATCCTGCAGTGGCGTCTGATTGCTCGGCGCCTTGCGTGGCGGGCAGCCTGCCCAACGTCTTTTACTTCCAAGGTTCCAACGAGCCGGCTATTGGCCCTAACTTCAACGCTCCACAGGGACGAAACACGCGCCGGTTCGAGTTTGTGGATACGTTGAGCTGGCAAAAAGGCTCCCACCGGTTCAAATTCGGAGGCGACCTCAATCCGACCAAGTCCGCTGGCCTATGGGGATTTTGCACGCCGATGTGCGTGGGCGCATTCTCGCCCACTTATGTGAGAGCCGCGCTGGGGGCAGCGTTGCCCGCGGCGGCAATCAACGCCCTATTTCCGACCCTTCCAACCCAACTGAAGACCGACGCGGATGTCCTGAATCTGCCGGTTCTAAACATTAACAGCAGCATCTTCAGCGGTATTGGAGTAGGTAACGTTTCTCTGCCGGGTGCCTACGATTACGATCAGAATAAGAATTACAACCAATACAGAGCATACTTCCAGGACGTCTGGAAGATTCGCGAAAACCTAACCGTCAACTACGGCTTGGCATGGAACGCCCAGACCGGTTTCTATAACTCCGATCTGCCCAAGCCGTCGCTCTTGGCGCCTATTCTCGGGACCGGTTCGGGCAATCTGGGACCCACCGTGAACAACACCAGAGAATTCCAGCCGGCGCTTGGTTTTGCCTGGAGTCCCGGCAAGAATCAGAAGTGGGTCATCCGCGGTGGCGCCGGGATTTACTGGGACAGCACGCCCGGATACTATAAACTCCGCGAGGCAGCCGTGGAAGGTCCCCCGGGCAGCGCACGAAGCACGCTGGCCGCGAGCGCGTTTACGAACATCTACCCCGGAATTCTCAACTTTAATTTGGGCGGTGTTCCCATACCAGTCGGCGCTGCTCTACCACTAAACGCCCTAACGAACATGACGATCGGCCAATTCGTCAATTTAGTGAATCAGGAATTGCCGACCGTTACTGCCGTTCTGGCGCCTCCAAATCCGCCGCGCAGTGGGGCTTTCCCTTTTCCTAATATCGATTATGCCCATCAAGGGGTCGAGATTTATCCGACCCATTTTCCGCTGGCGCGCAGCTATCAAACTTCCATCGGCGTTCAGCACGATTTAGGGCACGGAATGGTGATTACTGCCGATTGGGCTCGCCGGCAAGGCGAGAATGTCAGCCTGGGAGAGGTTGACCAGAATCTCTATACGCGCTACCTGGGATCAACGACACCTGTTCCGGTGATTCCGCTCTGCCCAGGGAGCCAGGGTTTCAGCCCGAGTAGCACCTGTTCTACCGGTGCTATCACGTTTTGGACGGATCAAGGCCGAGCAGTCTACGACGGATTGCTGGTGAAACTCAGCAAGCGTTTCTCGAACCGCTACCAGTTCCTGGCTTCGTATGCGTTTCAGAAAGCTTTGAACGAAACTGTGTGGGACGATCAACATTATATGGCAGGGTACGGCCAGTATCTGCCGCATCACAACCTGCAAATTTCGGGCACGGCGGACCTGCCATGGGGCTTTACACTGTCGCTCAATTCCTCCTTCATCAGCCGTACTCCGCAAACCGCTATCGTGCCCGGTCTTGATCTCCCCGGCACGGCGCCGTCGGGCAGCAATGAACCACTTCCCGGCTTGGCTTATGGCTGTCTTGCGGCGGGATGCAGCAAATCGCAGTTAGCTGCCGCCGTGGCGTCCTATAATGCGAACATCGTTGGCACGAAGAATGCTCAAGGCCAGACCATTACATCCCAATTAGTTCTGCCTTCCGACTATCAGTTTGGCGACCCGACTATCACGCAGGACTTCCGCCTGACCAAGACGTTCGTTGTCCAAGAGAAATATAGATTCAGCATCCTCGGCGAGGTATTCAACGCCTTCAACATCTCCAATCTCTCGTATCCGAGCGGTGCATGGACTCTGGATACCAAGAGCGCCAACCCGGCCACGCAAGCCTACGCTTTCGGCCAGCCGACTCAACGCATCAACCAGACTTTTGGTTCGGCGGGTCCGCGTGCATTCCAGGTCGGCGCGCGGTTTACTTTCTAATAGGGCTGACAGCTTTTCCGGCGCTGCGGACGGCTTCCGTTCGCAGCACCGCATTGAGCGCCAATTCGTGGAAGTCGCGGAGAACCTCCTGAGGCGCGAGGTCTCCATCCCGCCGGTACCAGCGGGAGATCCACAGGATCATACCAAACACGCTGAACGTGGCCACGGTGGGATTCACGTCACGCAGTTTGCCTTCGGCCGCCAGTTGCTCCAGCGTCTGCCGGACCAGCTCGAAATAGGCGCGCTTGCGATTCCGGATGGTGCGCTGGTGCGCCGGCGTCAGCGCCGCCATTTCTTCCAAGAGAATGGTAACCGCGCCGCCAACTTCCAGTATCCGCTTGGCATGCCGGTCGATGATGGTATGCAGCCGCTCTTCAGCATCGGTGACCTCGCGCGCTGGAGCCACCACGTCCTCATCGACCATGTCCATGGCGAAGTTCATGATCTCAAACAGAAGCTGTTCTTTGCCGCGAATGTAGTGATAGATGCCGGCCTTGGTGAGGCCCACCGCGTCGGCGATATCGTTCATCGAGGTGGCCGCATAGCCTTTGCGGCACATCACTTCGGCGGCCACCCGGTAAATGTGATCGGCGCGATCCTCTTTCCGCCAGATCGGAACAGCCTTCTTAGTCTTGGCTTGCTTTTGCAGAATTCACCTACGACCAGCAATTATAACAGTTTCAAAACTATTGACATATAAGGCAGTTAGAGTTAAACTCGACCGAACAGTCGGTTAACCTACCGCTTAGTCGGCAAGACAAGGGAGGCTCTATGAACGAAGGACGTCGCGATTTTTTGAAGTTTACTTCGATGTTGGTGGCTGCTCAAGCGAGCTTCGCCGCACCCGCCAAGGAACCAGGCAGCGGTTCAGTGGTGACAGAGACCACCGATGGCAAGGTTCGCGGGGTCGATTCGAGCGGCGTCAAGATTTTCAAAGGCATCCCCTATGGCGAATCCACGGCCGGCAAGAACCGCTTCATGCCGCCTAAGAAACCAGCCAAGTGGGCGGGCGTCCGCGATGCCACGGAATTTGGACATATCTCACCGCAAACCCTGGTCACCAACCCTGGTGATTATGAAAAGGCCATAGAGTGGGACAAGGAAAAAGGCGGCCTCAGTGAGGATTGCCTCAATCTGAACGTCTGGACGCCATCGCTCAAAAGCGGCGCCAAGCTGCCGGTCCTGGTTCAGTATCACGGAGGCGGCTTCACCACCGGCTCGGGGAATCTTCCCGGGTACGATGGCGAGGCGATGGCTCGCTGGGCGAACGTCGTTATCGTGAACGTAAATCATCGCCTCGGTGCGCTCGGATATACGTATCTCGGCGACCTGGCTGGTCCGGAGTATGCATATTCCGGAGTGGCGGGCATGATGGATTGCGTTGCGGCGCTCCAGTGGGTGCATGATAACATTGCGAACTTCGGCGGCAACCCGGAAAATGTCTTCATCTTTGGGCAATCCGGCGGAGGAGCGAAGACATCCGTGCTTTTGAGCATGCCTTCCGCCAAGGGTCTGTTTCATCGCGCCGCGGTTCAGAGCGGCTCCACGCTGCGGCTGGCGCACCACGATGCCGCCAGCAAGAACGCTGAGCAGTTGCTCGCCCAGCTCGGTCTCGACAAAAGCCGCATCAGCGAGCTCGAAAACGTCCCCTTCGAAAAGATCGTCGAAGCGCAAGCTGCTTTGGGCCGGCACGCGCCGCCCGTTGGATTTGCGCCCAGCGTCGACGGAAAAATCATTCCAAGAGATCCGTTCGATCCCACGGCGCCTGAAGTTTCAGCCGCAGTTCCGATGCTGGTCTCGACCACGCTGGAGGATGCAGCGTTGAGAATGAACGATTGGGACATCACCGAGGACGGCCTGCGATCCTGGGTGCAAAAGACCTACGGCGACAAGGCCGATCGCATCCTGACCACTTACCGCCGCGCGTATCCGCAAGCGCGACCCTTCTTGGTCAAGGCTCGCATTGCAACCGATAGCGGCGGCCGCCGTAATGCGACTACGATGGCCGAGCGCAAGGCGACTGCGGGCGGTGCGCCGGTTTATCTTTATCGCTGGGACTACCCGTCGCCTGCTTACGGTGGGAAGTTCGGCGCCATCCACGGGATGGATGTGAGCCTGGCCCTCCACAATCCAGTTCCGCCGCTGGCCGGCAACACGGCGGAAACGAAAGCCATGACCGAAAAGCTGTCTTCGGTCTGGCTGGCATTTGCGAAGACCGGCGACCCCAACAATAAAGCTATTCCGCACTGGCCTCCCTACAACGCCGATCAACGTCCGACCATGATCTTCGATCTGAACACGCGGGTGGAGAACGACCCGGCGCACGACATCCGGCTGCTATGGGATGAAGTACGGGCTTAGATTCCTCTCTGCCACCAGCGCGCTCAAGCTCCGTCCGACAATCTGCTAAAATGTCAGACAGATGAAAGAATATCGAATTACAGTGCGATTCCCCGCGGACTTGCGCCGCAGGCTGAAACAGGCTGCTGATAACAGTGGAACGCGCGAGTCGGACTTGGTTCGCGGAGCCGTCGAACGGCACCTCGCGGTCGAGAACCATTCAATTACCGCATACGACCGTGCCAGGCAGGCTGGGCTGATCGGGGTCGTGCGGGGAGCAAGCAGCGATCTTAGCACCAATCGAGAACACTTCGATGGATTTGGCGGGTCTTGAGCAGGCCGGTTCTGGTTGACACCGGCCCGATCGTGGCTATCCTTTCGGCATCCGACCAACACCATGCTCCGTGCGTGGAGCAACTTCGGAGCATTCGAGGTCCTCTCCTGACTTGTTGGCCTGTGCTCACCGAGGCGGCCTGGCTTCTGCGGGCATACCCCCGGGCTCTACGGGTGCTGATGTCCTCTTTCCAAGGCCGGCCTTTTGAGCTTCTTCCCCTGGGTGAGGCGGATCTTTTCGGAATCGCCACGATCCTCGGTAAGTATCAAGGCTTGGGGATACAACTCGCTGATGCATCCCTGGTGCATTTGGCAAATCGGGAGGGAATTGAGACTGTGTTCACTCTGGACCGGCGGGATTTTGACGTGCTCCGCCTAGCGCGCGGAAAGAAGTTTCGTGTCATTCCATAATGCTGTGGCACAGGCTTTCTAGCCTGTGTCCCCCGATTACCTCACGCCCGCGTGCCGCTTCAGAATCTGCTGTAGGTTTTGTGAAAATGCCGATCGTGCCATCACAATATTGGCACCGGCCTCGTGGGCTTTCTGCTTGAGCTCGCCCTGGACGTGCGAAAGGTAGCCGATGATGCTGATGTTCTTCAGGTCGCCATTGTCCTTCAGTGTGGATATCAGAGGAAGCGGCTCCACCGAATTGTTATTCAAATCGAGGATAATCAGCAGCGGCTTTTCGTGCGTCGCTTTTTCGACCACGTCATGCGCGGATTTCAGGAACTCCACGTCCAGGCCAACACGCTTGGCGGCGTCGCTGATCTTGACGGTGAACAGGAGGTCGTCCACCACGGCCAGGATTTTTTTCTTCTCCCGATTGTGCATCTGGGATCTGTCGCCTATGCTCCTGAATGTTTCTATTAACTAACGGAGACACCAACAAGTTGTAAGGTGGGTCAAACTTATTCTAGCATGTCAGGCATGCCCGGCCGCGCTGTTTTTCCACGCTGGGGTCCTGCGGGCGGCGCGGAATACGATAATGTTGGTGGCTGGTGAAGAAACGTGATGTGGTTCCTCGAAAAAGCAACGGCAAGGCAGGTTCGGTGAGCGCAAGCAGGCGGGCCTTTTTGCTGCTGCCGGCACTGGGCGTGTTGCCGGGCGTGACCCAAAGCGGTCTGGTACCTCCGCTGGCGATTCCGGTCACCCGTATTCTGCTGGCCGGCGATGTAATGCTGTCGCGCTACGTGGGCATCGTCGCTCGCTCGAAAGGCGATCCTGGATGGCCGTTGCACGATGTCTCGGTATTGCTCTCGTCAGCCGATATTGCGTTTGCGAATCTGGAATCGCCGTTCTCCGACCGCGGACGCATGGTCGATAAGGGCATGGTGTTCAAGGCCGAGCCGGAAATGATCCAAGCCTTGGAGCAAGCCGGCATTGATATCGTATCCACCGCCAACAATCACGCTCGCGATTGCGGCCGATACGGCGTGGAATATACCCTCGATTGGCTCCAGCAGCATGGGATCGCAGCGGTTGGGACGGCGCCCACTGCCGAGGCGGCGCGCCAGGGAACGGTGCTCGATCGAAACGGCGTTCGATTCGGTTTCCTGGCGTACACCTATGACCAGTCCAATGGAAATCACGCTGATGTGGATGAGCGCATCGCAATGATGGATCGTGGCCAGATGGCCGCCGACGTAAAGAACATCCTCGAGCGCGCGGATGTGGCGATCGTTTCGATGCACGCCGGCGTGGAGTATCAGCACAAACCTAACGCCCAGCAGCAAGCTTTTGCCCGTGCGGCGATCGACGCCGGGGCGAGCATCGTGGTGGGCCATCACCCGCACGTAACGCAACCAGTTGAGAGCTATGGAAACGGTGTGATTTTTTACTCGCTGGGAAACCTGGTTTTCGACCAGCTCCAGCAAAAGGAGACGCAGCGCGGGTGGATCGGCGACGTCCGGTTTCTCGGCAAGCGAATGGCTGAATACAACGTGATTGCAGTGGACATTGTGCGGACGGCGCCTCGGGCCGCAGTTTTGGTCCCTTAATTTCCGGGTCCCAGACATGACTGCGTTGGTGCTCTCGGCTGGTGGGATGTACGGCGCCTATCAGGCCGGCGCCTGGAAAGTGCTGGCTGAGATTTTTCAGCCGGACCTCATCGTCGGCGCGTCGATCGGCGCGGTAAACGGCTGGGCAATCGCGGGCGGGTGCGAGCCGGACGAGTTGATCCGCCGCTGGTTGAACCTGGAGGAGGCCGCCCGCTACCGCTGGAAAGTCCCCGCTGGGATTTTTGGCGGCGTGCTGGACTCGCGGCCTCTGCAACGCGCCATTCGCCACATCTACGACTCGTACCAACCGCGCGTTGATTTTGGAATGGTGGTGACCGACCTGGTCCGGCTGCGGCCACGGATCGTGCCGGGGGCCGAAGTAACCTGGCAGCACCTGGTGGCGACGACGGCCATCGTGGGAGTCTTCGATCAGGTGCGGCTGGGAGGTAAACTGACTTCCGATGGCGGACTGTTGTCGGCCGTGCCGCTATGGGCGGCGGCGGAGCTGGGCGCGCGTAAGGCCGTGGTGATCGACGTCCTGCCTGAGCCGCCGGGTATCGTGGCCAAAACGTTTGTCGGAGCGATGCGGATGCTGTCGCCGTTCCGCGCTATCGTGCCACCGGGAATGGAAGTGATCCGGATCGCTCCACGGGCGTTGCTCGGACGCCCGCTCGAGTCGCTCTATTGGAGTCATCGGAATGCCGCGAAGTGGATCCAGCAGGGGCAGGCGGACGCCTCCGCGATAGAACATTCCATTGTGAATTGTTTTGAGCGAAAATAGATCTGACATGCCCGCATACCAGATTCATCTTTTAAGGGATAGCCAGCGACAGCAGTTCCGGTGGGCGCCTCACACTTCGGGCGTCACCATAGCCAAGCCGAAGGATTACGAAAAAGGGCGGGTCGTCGAAGCTGCCAGCCCCTATGCGGTCTGGCTGGCATTGCGTGGAACTGAAGAGGAGCTGCAGGTTGGCGATCTGCTCGAAGTCGAGAGCGGCGAACTCCGCATCCTCAAGTACATCGGGTTCGAGGAGGCGCGCTGGTATGTACCAGAACCGGTTCCAGCGCCCACGGCGCCACCGGTGGAGGTAACATAAAAGTTAATCATATGTACAAAGATCCCGCTGCCTGGGATCGGATCAATTCCTTCGCTCTCGTAAGTTATATCCCCGAGCCTTTAGCAGGCTTTCTGGATCGAATGCGGCAGGAACTGGTACCGGACTGTTTTTTGCGCGCGCACGTGACGATTCTCCCGCCGCGACCCATCTCGTCGTCGCCTGGCGCCGCCTGGGATCTGGTCCGATGGTTCGCTCCCCAGTTTGCGGCCTTCGATGTAAATCTAACCAACGTAGAGGTCTTCCCCGTGTCGGACGTGATCTACGTGAACATCGCCGCGGGCGCCGAGCAGCTCACTCAAATGCATGCGGCCATGAACGCCGATGGGCTGCGCTTTCCGGATGCATTTTCTTACCATCCGCACATTACGCTGGCGCAGAATCTTCAACCCGATCAAGTGGACGAACTCACGCGCGTGGCGCGCACCCGATGGGCCGAATGCCCGCACGCCAGAACTTTCCGCGTGGACAAGGCGGTGTTCGTCCAGAACACCCGCAATAGCGGATGGATCGATTTGGGTGAGTGCCGGCTGGGCCACGACGACGCCAAGTTGGTAAATGAGTTTACCGATCTGCTGGTTCTCTAAGCCGGTTTCCTGAAACTACTGAACTGGAAGAACGCTGGTGTTCGCAGCCAGGCCGTCTTGGAGGATCTCCAGTTTTCGGTCGCCACTTTGAGCGTCGGATGGCACCTGAAAGTTGATCTGGTAAAGACCGATGAATCCCGGCGTCAAACCGGCGAACAGAACCGGCGCCGCCTCGCCGTCGATCGCAACCGAGGCCGAAGCGTTGACGGCTGCCAGCGGCGACGATGGAGCTTGCGCGCCCGTGCCGACCGGCGTATCGGTGAGCCCCATTCCCGCCAGATAGGCGACCAGATATTCTCCCGGCTTGGCCGGCGCGGCTTCCGTCACCAGGCTGAAGTCGGCATGCTGCGCGATCACTTGCCCATTGGCCAGCCGCGCGATGCCGGGCGTGACCGGAGCGATATTGATGGCGACGGGCGTGGTGTAGGCGTTGTTCGCGCTCACCAGCACCTGATATTGCTGGCCGGGTACGAGATCCACTGGAAGCTGGGCGTTGATCTGGCCGCTGCTGACGTAGTAGAGCGGCGCCAACTCGCCTCCGATGAGAACGCTCGTACCATTCCACAGGTTGGGTAAAGGAATGGTCGTGCCGCCGGTTGTGGCTGCCATGGCCGACCCGAAGATCTGCACGATGGTGGCCGGCGCCAAAGGAGCGCCCGGCTGCGGATAAAGGTTATGAAGTACGCCGTTGTTGGCCAATATCGGGGCCGCAGTGTCGCTCACGGCGCCGAGAATCTGCGCGGAGGCGGGCTGCAATCCCGATGCAGTCGCTTGGGCGGTCACGGTGAGCTGGGTGGCGGCGTGCGCGGGAGTCCAGGTGGCCGAATAGACCGCGGCGTTGTTGCCGCTCAGGTTCAAGGACAGCGGCGGATCGCCGTTCGAGAACTCGGCGACCACGCGGCCGCTCGTAACCGAATTGCCGCAATCATCGGCGAGCTGGACGGCGACGGTACGCGGCCAGGCGGCCGGAGTCGAGAAATTGCCTGCCAGACTGGTCGGGATCACCACCAGTTTGGCGGGCGTGCAGCTCGATTGAGTGGTTATCGCTCGCGCGGCTATGGCGGCCGAGGCGGAAGCCGATCTGGGGACGATGAATGTGACGTTGACGGTGCGGACGGCCAGGTTACTGATTGAAATATGGACGTCCCCGGTGTAGATTCCGGGCGTGAGATTGACGCCATTCACGGCGATGGTCAACTGCGCGGGCGCGGTTGTGGAAACTGTGCCGGTGACGGGCGAGGCCGAAAGCCAGCCGGAGCCATTTTCGGTCGATACGGCTACTTGGTAAGGCGCGGGTTGGTCGCTACTGGTGTAGACCGTGACGTTCTGATTCCCCGAAGAGGTGAATAGCAGTCCGCTGGGTGCGGGGTCAGGTACAGGAGCGCCGGAAACATCGGTCACGTTCAGCACCACCACGAAATCCTGCGGCGAATTGAACACGTCGGGTGAAGTCACCCCGATCAGCGCGTAATATGCACCTTTTTGCAGGCCGGCCCTGGCGGCGGTGAATTGCACCGTGCCGGGTGGTGCATTATTCAGAACCTGCAGCCAACCTTCGCCGCCGATCTGTTGAGTTGTGAAAGCGATCGGGCTGCCGTTCGAGCTCGATACGGTGAAGCTCTCGGGCGTCGGCCCCGAGACGCCGTTTCCTTGGCGGGCTTGCAACAAAATGCCAGTCGAGCTCAAAATCATCTTCGGCCGGCGAGATATCAGCAGGCTCACGGGAATTCTGGCGGTGCCGTTGGCGGAGTCGATTTCAATGTTCCCTGCATAAGCGCCGGGCGCGAGACGTCGTGAGCCATCCAGTGCCGCCACCAGGATCGCATCTCCGCTCGGGCTCGCAGTACCTGATGCCGGAGTTACGCTCAGCCATGGCACATCAGCCGAAACGGTGAAGTTCAAGCTACCCTGACCGCGGTTGTGGACGTAAATGTTCTGGCTCAAGGGCGCGGCCGTCCCGTCGCTAAAGAAATCGAGTGACTGTGGAGAAACCTGCAAGATCGCGGGCGCGTTATGGACGGTCAGCGGCACTTTGATGGACAAGGGCGCGCGATTGGGTGAGGTGACGGTGATGGTCCCGGAATAGCTTCCGGCCGAAAGCCCGGTTTGATTCACGCTGACGTCGATGCGTCCCGGCGTTGTGCCGCTGGCCGTGGGCATGATCCAGGGAGCATCGGCGGTGGCGAAGAACGGAACTGAGTCGTGCGTGGTCGAAATGACGGAGACGGTTTGAACCGGGGGCGCCGTGGCGGCGCTAACGCCGGTGAATAAGAGGCCGCCCGCGGACACAAGCAGGTCCGGCGCGAAAGGCCGCACCAGAACTTCGTATGAGGCGCTGGTGGATGCACCAGTAGAGTCGGTGACTTGCACGGCGAAGACGAAATCGCCTGGAGCGGTGGGAGTTCCGCTCAATAGTCCCGTTGAGTCGAACGTCAAGCCGGGCGGCAGCGGGCCGGAGCTGGTCCATACGAATGGGCGCGCGCCGCCGTCCGACTGAAACGCGGCCGAGTAGGCGACGCTTACCTCCGCGATTTCCAGCAACGACGGCGTAACGATACGCAGGGTCGCCGTCGCCACGTTTAGACTTAACGCCTGGAACGC
>Ga0210386_10001615_pt1 | contig 19945 bp, 12 predicted proteins | sample IncBWH32OmetaG_FD_160091 | JGI IMG/M metagenome (GOLD analysis project Ga0210386, IMG submission 160091) | Forest soil microbial communities from Barre Woods Harvard Forest LTER site, Petersham, Massachusetts, United States - Inc-BW-H-32-O ...
ACGCGGGGTCGCATCCCGGCAGACATCGTCTACGGTGCGCGCAAGATGGAGGCAAGATGAGCCGTGGCTGTCGGCACATCTTGGAGGCTGCCCACGCTAGGGCGCGTGCGGCTCGGCTACGCCCATCACATCCACCGCGCGCAGGGCACGACGGTGACGCATACGCTAGTCGTCACCGGCGGCTGGCAAACGAGCAAGGAGCCGGCCTACGTTGAGGCATCGCGCGCGCGGCGTGGGACCGACTGGTTTCTCTCGCGCGAGGATCTTGGCCTCGAGGGGCAGGACTCAGAGCGGATCGCACGTCTGGCTCACGGAATGAGCCGTAGCGAAGCGCAGACGCCGTCGCTCGCCTACCCCGAACTTCCAGACCCGCGCTACGGCCACGGCTTCTCAGACCCCGTAGAGCGCAGCCGCCAGCTCCTGCCGGGACTCGCCCGCGCCCTTCACCTACTCACCAGATCGCGACAGGCGCCGGAGCGTCCGCGATGAGCCGCAAGTACAAGGTCACGCTGCCCGGTCCGGTCGCCGAACAGCTCGAGGAGCTGGCCGTGGCGTCCGAGCTTGCGCCGAGCACGCTCGCCGGCCAGTTGGTGGCGACTGAAGTCGCGCGGGCGGCTGCTGAGGGAAAGGTGCGCCCGCTCCGCCAGCTTCCGGTGAGCACGGGCGTCGCGAGGAGCGGCGCACGAGCGCGCTGGCTTGAGCCTTACGGGGGAGACGCCGACTGGCGCGCTGACATGTGGGGGCAAGTCGTCGCGCTCCACGGACGCTATCCGAAGGCGCTCGCATGGCTGCAGGAGGGATGGTGGCGCGATGAGGAGCAGACCGAGATGCTCTGCGCGCTTGCGACCTGGCGGGCTGAGCTTGATGACGCCGGCGTCGACGCACGCGAGGAGCTCGCCTTTCACCTGCAGCTACGCGAGCTCTCGCAGGTGCTTCGCCAGGCCGGCGGCGGAGTCACGAAGGCGTGGAAGTCAGGCGGGCTCCCGAGTGCGTGGAGGGCAGGACGTTAGTGACGCGTGGGAGTGGCCCGCCGCCGCCAGTAGTAACGCCTTGCCACGCAAGGCCAGAACCCATTGCCTTGCCACGACGTTGGCGGTCTCGGTGAGGCTCGGCTTCTGAGCCGCGACATTCGCGGTTGGCGCAGATGTCGGTCTAGAGCTCCCGCCACATCCCACCAGGAAGGCCGTGCCTATCAACGCTGCTGTCCTCGTTGGTCGCCTAACCATTGCAACTCGCAATTATCTAGATTGAGCGACGCCAGCGCAATTAGAAAATGGCCCTTGAGAACTCATCGCCCCGCAGTCGGTCCGCCAATGCCAGGAAATCCGATCGCAAAGACCAAGGTCCGAGTGTCTTTTGTACAAGGAAGGCGCCGAAGGCAGCCAACAGCCAAGCCCAGTAGCGGTCGCGTTGCCACTCGCCATCGTCCCGATATGCGTTCGAGACGAAGCGCCAAGTGTGCCAGAGGCGCGGAATGGTAGATCACTTCGACGCCGGCGATTGCGCCGCGTACTACATAGCGTGAAACGCCGAACCATCTCGTCCGATTCAACGGTGGAAGCGCTTGGAGCTCGGGACGGTTCGTAAAGGCACTCATGAGACTCCCAATACAGTTGCCTGCTTGCGCATCGAGCAAAACATGAGCGACCGCCGCCTTCGTGAAGTCGGCGCAGAATGCGGAAGCGTCATGCTCGTGGAAAGCCGCATATGGTGCCATAACCGCCGAGAGCAGCTCTTGCTTAATTGATGCAGTCGCGTCTGGTCTAGGCCCTGCGAGTTGCACCCCAGCAATTACGGCGATGACAACAACGCTCAACCACGCCACGTTGGATTTCAACGATACTCGCGCCATTTCTCTTCACTAGATGCCTATCTCGCCGCGGCTGATCGGTCGGATGCTCGCCGCAGCATCGGCTTCCTCGGCACCACCCCACCATAGCGACACAAACTCCGCGTTCACAGCGACGTGTGTTTTGGCGCTCTCAGTAGGCCACTGGCGCCCGTGAATCCGTGACAAGAGATGCTGGAGCCTGTTTCCATGAGACCGAAGCGCCAGTTCTAGGCGTGCATCGAGGGGTGACGGCAGTCGCAAAATGAATACCGGCAGCAGGATCGATGTTGTGCCAGCCAGCGGCCCCCGGCCGGTGATCGTGATTGTGGTTCCGTTGCTCTCAACATCCAGATTATGGTCGTCAATAAGTTCGCCGGTTCGCTGAGCCAGCGCACGGATGAACGCTGACTCTCCTGGAACCGGCTCCGCCGACAGCAACCCTAGCGTTTGTCGCCAGCCGCGAAACGCCTTCAGCCCGTTTCCAAGCCACGTCATGATCGCTATCTTACAGAACTTCAGATGGGATAGCTGATTGTGTATACCGTACCGCAGTCGTAGTGTGATTTTTTCCTCGCGTCGTAGAAGCAGTCTTCGATGTTCAGTTCTTCCGGGATGGGGATCGTACCCAGCTGTTCCCATACTAGTGTCGCTCGGCACCGATATGCACCGCCGCCTGGTTCACCGATGTCACGCCAGCCTGAGAGACACAAGTTGAGCCCGTCTATCAAGTTGCCCGATACCAATTTCAGCGCTTCGGCGGCGACATCGGCCTCGAGACCTTTGAGTTTCAACCATTTCGAGATAAAGCCGGTTAGTTCATGCCCTGTTACCAGCGCATAAACGAGCGCTGTGGTGAGAGTAGGCGTGAGGCTTACCGAGACACTTGGATCGACGCCTTCCGCTCCACCTTCATTCGGCCACGGCCCGCACTCGGTCGCCGGGCATTCTTCCAGACGTGCTTTTTCTTCCGCTTCCCGACGCGCCGCCGCTTCAAGCGCGGCTTCATGTTCGACGGCGATCGCTTTGAACTGCTCGGCCGCGGCTTCGAGGTACGTTGCTTGGACGATCCCTCCGCCACCCGTTCCGTTCGGGAAAGCTCCTGGCGAGGCAATCGTTTCGCTCTGCAATGGTCGACCGATCTCCGGCACATAGGAGCTTGCGCCGGTCGTTACGACGCCCGAGGTCGGCAGTTCGCTTGAAAGCCCTGAGGCGCCGAGCCATCCGTACTTCGGCACGGTCGTGCCTGCCTGCGGCACGCCGAACTCCGTGCTGCTGTACGTGGAGAGCAGTTTCGTTTCGGTTTCTGAGAGCGAGGCGGTGGCAACGATGTTGCCTTGAAGGTCGTGCAGTTGCAGCACTGGCGCTTGGCCGCTTGACTGCGTGGCGCAGAGCGTGCCGTCGATTCCTGGAATGTTGCGGCTCCAGATCGCGGAGCCTTCGCTGGTCCAAGTGAGCGCTTCGCCGGTGCCTGCGTAATGGGAGATCGCCGCGGACTGGCCGGTGGCGAGCGTTTCGCGCGTGCGGCCCGCCGGGTCGTAGGAGAAGCTGATCGTCTTCGCTTTGCCTGCCTGTTCCTGTTCCTGGCTCGCCACTTGATTATCGACGTAGTAGCTGCTCTTCAGTTCGTGGCCGCCGGCGTCGGCGGCCGGGAGTACGGTTACGTTGCCAAGCGCTTCATAACTCACGCCGGTGTCACTCAGGCGGTCCGCCGCGTCGTAGAGGTGGCCTTCATGTGCGCCGCCTTCGCTGGTGCATTCGCCTTTCGCGCCCGGTTCGCGTGTTGTCAGGTTCGTGCGGTCGCCTTCTTCGTCATAGGCGTACTGGCGGGTCGTGCATCCTTTGCCAGCCGGCGTTTCCTGGACTTGGGTCAACTGTCCCGCGGCGTCAGTCTGGAGCGACTGTTCAGCGAGTGTGCTTGACTGCTTGAGTGCTTCGCCGTGGATCGAGGGCGTGACCGCGTCGCTGAACCACACGCAGTTGCTCGTGCAGTGGGTTGTCTTTACGTATTCGACGCCGGTCGTTTCGCCTGCCTGGTTGCGAGTGTAGCTGGCCGTCATCCCGTTCGGGTAGGTTTCGCTGGTGATCTTGGCTTCGAGGTCGTATTTCGCCGTAAAGGTGCCTGCGGCCGTATCGTAGAGGCTCGCCAGTGTGCCGGTCGTCGCGTCGTAAGTGTAGTTCTGGCTTGCCGTTGCGCCGTCGACCGTGCCGTAGTTGACTTCCTTGATGCGTCCGTCGACGTCTCGCGTGTAGCTCGATGTCACGCCGTCGGCGTCGGTGTATTTTTCAAGCTCACCGAGCTTGTTATCGACGGTCGTGATCGTCCGTGTTTTGCCTTCGCTCGTCGTGCTCTGCTTTTCGAGCGTTCCTGTTTGCGTGTTGTATTCGTTCGTTACCTTCGGCAACGGCGTGTCGGTCGAGGAGATAACTTCGCTGGTGAGCGCGCGCCCGGCGGCGTCGAAGGTCTCCTTTTTGGTGCGCGTGACCGAACCGAAGGTTTCCGTGATCGTTTCCGGCACGCTCCAGATCGTGTAAGTGACGCTCGACACCGGCAGGTTGGGGATTCCCGGCGTGTTAGGCTGCGCCGCCGGCAGCGTCTCGCATGGCATGTTCGCCCACTCGGGATGGCTACCGCAGCTCGGGTATTCGCTGTTGGACGCGACCGAGTAGTAGATCGTCTTGGTGTCGTGGACGGCCGCGGTGCTCCACTTCTCGACGCGATTGTCGCCCGAATCCATAACGAATAGGTCGCCGGCCGCGTCGACCGCGTCCCCGATCGGGTTTGTGAGCTGTCCTTCGCCGGTGCCTGGACTCGCGAACGTCGCCATGTAGTGCCCGGTGGCGCTGAACTCCTCGACATGGCCGGCGCTGTTATCAGCGACATACAGGTCGCCGGCTCCGTCGGCGGCGATGCCTTCGGGCACATACAGTTCGCCCGAGCCACGGCCTTCGGTGCCGAAGCTGCGGACGTAGACGCCTTTGTTGGTCAGCTCCTCGACGCGGTGGTTGGCAGAGTCCGCGACGTAGACGTTTTCGCCTGAGAGCGCGAGCGCGATCGGTTTGTTGAACTGGACTTCGCCTGAGCCTTCTTTGCCGTAGGCGGCGATGAACGTGCCGCTCGAGGAGAACTCGAACACCTTGTCGGCGCTCGCGTCGGGCACCCAGACGTTACCGGCCGAATCGATCTTCAGCGACCCGGGCCGAGTCAGTTTGCCTGAGCCTTCGGTGCCGAAGGCCCTCACGAAGCTGCCGGAGGAGGAGAGCTCCTCGATCCGAGCGTTGTTCGTGTCGGCGACGTAGATGTTGCCCGTGCTCTTGTTCACGTCGATCCCGCCGGGACCGCGGAACTGCCCGTTGCCCGAGCCTTCTTTGCCGTAGGCGGCGGTGAACGAACCTTTGGCCGAGAACTCCTCGATTCGGTTGTTGCCGTAGTCGGTCACCCAGAGGTTGCCTTCGCCGTCGGTCGCCTCGTCGATCGGCGTTGAGAACTGTCCGTTGCCAGAGCCCGCGCTCCCGATCTGCGAGGCGTAGCCCAAGTGCGCCGCGCCCGCTTCCGGAGGCGTCCAGACCGTGACCTTCGACCCATACAGATCCGAGACGTAGAGCGTGCCGGTCGAACCGACCGCGAGGCCGTACGGGCTTGTGAGCTGGTGAGCGGGTCCCCAGGTTTCCCAGCTCGTCAAGTAACGCCCGGACGGGCTGAACTCCTGGCTTCGGTGGTTGCCGAGGTCGGCGACGTAGAGGTTGCCGCTGCTCGGGTTCGAGGTGATCCCGTACGGTTCCTTGAACTGACCTGAGCCCGAGCCTTTGCTGCCGAACTGCGCGAGGTAGGCACCAGTGGAGGAAAACTGCTGGACGCGATCGTTGCCGGCGTCGACGACGAACACGGAGCCTTCTGAGATCGTGATGCCCTGCGGGCCTTTGAGCTGCCCGTTACCCGAGCCGAGCGATCCGACTTCGCGCGAGAAGGTGCCTTCGGGGCCGAACTCGACGATTCGGTTGTGACCCGTGTCGCTGACCCAGATGTCGCCCGAGGAGTCGAGCGCGATCCCTTCGGGTTCTTTCAGCGCGCCCGAGCCGCTCGTCCCGAACGAGGTCACATACGCACCGCTGGTCGATGTGAGGACCTCGATCCGGTTGTTGGCCTTGTCGGCCACGTAGACGTAGCCGGTGCTCTGGTTGATCGCGATGCTGCGCGGTTCGTTGAACTGGACTTCGCCTGAGCCTGTTTTGCCGTAGCTTGTGATCCAGATCCCCGAGGAGGAGAACTTCTCGATCCGGTTGTTGTCGGCGTCGACGATCCACAGGTTGCCGCTTGAGTCGATCGCGATGCCGCCCGGCTGGTGCAGTTGGCCGTTACCCGTGCCTTCGCTGCCGAAGACGAAAGAGAAGGCGGGCGGGTAGATCGTTTCGGAGTTGGCCGCGGGGCTTCGCGTTTCAACGACATTGCCGGTGTTCGGGTCATAGATCGTCTTGTGGACGAGATCGAGGCCCGACGGATCGGTCGTGCTCGACGTCGGTTTGCGCAGTTTCCAGCCTAGATTTTCCTGACCAGAGTAGGAGGTGAGTGTCGTGCGCACATCGGCTTCTTTGCCTTCGTATTCGGCCCCGTCGGTCGTCTTGGTCAGGAGGTTGTAGGTCTGCCCGCCCGGCGCGCCTTCGTCGTAGAAGTAGCGCACGTGGTCTCTTGCCTTAACCGTGGCACCGCTCGCCAGTTTCACGGTGTGCTGCGGTCCGCGCGTTTCAAGCAGCTGCGTGCCGTTTGAGCTGTAGGCGCTCTCGGTGTCTAGCAGTTTCGAGACTTCCGCGGATTTCGCGCCTTCGCCGAGCGCCGCCGCACGGTTGTCGGCGCTAAGCGTCCTCACGACATCGTTCGTTTTGTTGTATTCGCTCGTCGCGATGCCCCCCGTGGGCAGGGCGGTATTGACCATCCGCCCATTGCCGTCCCAGTAATGGATCGTCGCGCGCTTGTAGTCCTTCGCCGGCCACCCCATCGGTTCGTCCGCCGGGAAGACCGCGACGCCTTCCACCGGGTCGTCGCTCTGCCCCCATTTCGCGGCTTCGCTCGTGGTCACGCTCGGGAGCCCCGTGCCGGACGTCGGGACTCTGTACTCGAGCGTTGCGACGGAGTCCGATCCGACTTCCGGTGCAGGTGGCAGAGGCTCTTTCGTCAGTTCGCCCGAGCCGCCGATTTTCACGCCGCGGGATTCGCATGGCCCCGTTGATGAGGGTGTCAACTTAACTGTCGCACCGGCTCGATTGAGCGCAGTTACGCTCGCATAGAGTTTCCTGCCCTTATCGAGTGTGAGCGGCGTGTAGGTCGAATTGACCGCTCCCTGAATCGGCTTGCATCGGAAGCTGATGAATTCGCCTTCCCCGGCTTCAGACCAGGCCTCGTACCACTGGTAGCTGTAGGCGAGCGGACTTCCCGACCAACTGCCGTTGCTCACGGTGACGGCTTTGCCGACTTCCGGTTTCGATGTTGAAAGGGAGGGTGCGGTCGTCGCTTCCGGCGCTTCGCCACCGCCCAGCGCGGTCGAAGCGCTCGGACGGGTGACAGCGAGCAGCCGCCCTGTGCTCTGATCTCCTTCGATCGTGCCGTAGCTGAACAACCAAGGCTCCTGTCCCGGTGGACTCAGAGCGGTGAGGTGTTCTTCGCCGTCATAACCATAGGTCGTCTTTAGCGCTGGCGAGATACGCGGGTCCCACTCAGCTCGCAGGCGACCTTTGCTGTCGAACAGGTAATGAGCGACTTCGACTTCGCTCATCGCCCCTTTGGCCGGGTCCCAGGCGTGGTAGTAGACGCGGGTGAGGTTGCCCTTGTAGTCGCCCCATTCGCTTTCCTTTTCGCCCGTCGCCGTCGTCGATGACGCGTAGTTGAAGGTGAGCGCACGACACCCTCGCGCCAGTTCTTCAATTTTCGTCCCGCATGAGACGCCGGCCGGGACGGGCGCGAGCGCCTCGGTCGGCTCGATGACGGCCTTGCCTTCGCGTTCGACTGCTGCATAGGCGAACGTCGAGGCACCGCTGCTCGCGAGCGGGCCGCCGACTTCCGCGGGAACCCAGATCGGGCGCGTCCACTCCTCGACGCGGTTGGTGGCGTTGTCCACGGCGTAGATCCCGCCGGCCGCGCTCACCGCTACGCCCGTGGGCGCCGTGAGTTGCCCCGGTCCGCTGCCGGCGGAGCCGAACTTCGTGACGAATCCGCCTGCGGGCGTGCACTCCTGCACGCGCGTGTTGCCGTTGTCGACCACGTACAGGTCGCCGTTGTGGGGATCTGTAGCGATCCCGTAGGGGTTGCTGAAGTGGCCGGGGCCGCCCGTGCATTCGCTGAAGCGGTTGAGCGGGGAGCCAGTCGTCGAGAACTCCTGAACGCGGTTGTTGCGGTAGTCGGTTATGTAGAGGTTGGCGCCGGAGAGGGCGATGTTCAACGGCCCTTCGAACTGTTCGGGACCGGTGCCTGCCGACCCGAACTCACGTACGAATTCGTCTTTTTCGTTGAGCTCCTGAATCCGGTTGTTGCCGTAGTCGGCGACCAACAGATCGCCGCTCGAGTCGACCGCGAGACCGGCCAGCCAGCTGAACTGACCGTTTCCGGCGCCTGGGATGCCTGCCCGGCATTCTGTCGTGCACGTCTCAAATTCCGCGTGGCCGTTGCTGACTCCCCATCCGAAAGCCTTCACGAACGCGCCAGATGAGGAGAACTCCTCGATCCGGAAGTTGCTTTGATCGGATACGTAGACGTTGCCGTTGCGCGAGTCCACGGCGATTCCCCACGGAGCGATGAACTGTCCGGCGCCCGTTCCGTAGGAGCCGTATGTCCCGAGCAGCGTTCCCGTCGAGGAGAACTTCTCGATCGCGTCGCTGGCGTTGTTCGTGACCCATTGGTCGCCAGCCGGATCGATTGCGATGCTGAGGGGGTGGTTGAGCTGGTTCGGCGCTTCGCCGAACTGGGTCGCGAAGGATGGGGTCACGCTCTGGGTGCCGCTCGGCTGTTCAAAGCAGGTCTTCGTGCCCGCCTTTTCGTCTTGCAGGATGTAGGCCGAGCCCTGGCCCGGCTGGCATTCGCCAGCTGCGAGCTTGAGGTTGGCGTCGCCGGGTGGCGATTCGAATTCACCGCCGGTCTTGTGGATGAAGGTCGTCGGCGCGCCGCCGGACGCGGAGAGCACTGCGTTTCCAGTGAGCGAGATCGCCAACTGCTCATCGCCACCGAGATCAAGGCTCCACTGCGGCCCGAGCGGACCTTCGGCGCCGGCGCTGAGCGATCGGGACTTATATGTCCGCGAGACGCCGATGCCGCCGCTCGGCGAGACGTCGGTGGCCTGCAGGGTCAGCTCTCCGGTGCTTGGATCGACGCTGCCGGGGCCGACCGACACCGGCGCGGCACCGTGCACGTAGAACGTGAATTCTTCCTGGGCGACGTTGTTCGCGTTGTCGGTCGCCGTGACGACGAGCGAGTGCGCGCCGCTTGAGTAGTTGCGAGCGGCGAGCGTGAATTCCGTGCTCGCCGTGCAGGGGCCAAGCGGACAGGATGCAGCCGATCCGCTCACTTCCTGTCCATCGACCTTGACCGTGATCGATTTGATTCCCGAGCTCGGCGTTGGTTCTGTTCCATCGGTGGCTTCGACTTTCAGGTGGGCTTCGCCGAGCGGCAGTTCGCTGCCGTTCTGAAGGCCGCTGAGTTTGACGCCGTGCGGCGGCGTGGCATCGACTTTGATCTTCTGAGGAAAGATATTTGCGTACAGGCCGACCGGATCTTCGACGAACGCTTCGAAGTTCGTTTCCCCGTTCTGCATGCCGGCCTCATATGTGTAACCCTGATTGTTGTATTCCGGGCATTGAACGCCGAAACACTTGCCTTCACCGAAATATTCTTTGTAGTCACCCCAGCCGAAGTCCGCCACGCGGTAATACTTCAGGCCGAGGCCTGGATCTTTGGCTTTGACTTCGAAGGCACCCGAATGCGGCCCAAGCCACGATCCAGCACCGTAGAGCACGTTCGGCACTTCTTCGCCGGTCGCTGGGTTTTTGATCTTCGAGTTGGTCGTGTTGAAGCTGAGTTCGGGGCCTTGTTCCTGGCGGATGTCTACGTACGCTTTGGTGACTGTGTCGATAGCCGCATTGCCTTCGTGCAGGGCGATCTGCTCGAACCCTGCGGTGTTGCCGTTTTCCGGCGGGGCAGGTCCAGCGGTCGTTTCCGGGCAGTTGAGCGAGGGCGCACATGCTTGGCCGGTGTAGGTTCCGCGGCCGGGTTCGGTCGCTTCGGGTAGGAAGTCATAATCCTCAGTGTAAGGGGATGTCGGTGTCTGTAGCAGAACCGCGCTTTGTATGTGAGCGCCGGTGTTTGTCCATTCTCCTTCGACCTGCGTTGAAGAGATCACCGACGCGCCACGGGTCGTGTAGAAGAGGCCGCCGTATTCGTTTTCGACGTGCTTGCCGGATATGTTCTCAGTCCATTTGCCGCCTTCCGGATGTTCCGGCGCGGTGAAGTACGGCCCGCTGTGCCAGAAAGTCCACTCCGTCCGGTAATAGGTGTTGTAGTAGTATTCGTTTTGCCAGATCGAGTCTACGACCGACGGGTCGACTGCGAGCGGCAGGCGATACTGGCTCGATTCAGGGACGGTCAGCATCAAGACGTCTCCGCGGACCGTCATCGAGACGGGGACCGGCGTGCCTTCGGCGTCCTCGGCGCTTGGCGCTGGGATCGTCGCGATCGGCGCGCCGTTCTCGAGCACGTCGGCGCCGCCTGAACCGTCGCTTGCCGCGACGAGCTGCGAGCCGGATGGGATGTTCACTCGGAAGTAGAGCTGGCGTGGGCTCTGAGAGGAGCGCAGGAGCGTCTCCATCGAGAAGCCCAGCGTCGTCGGCTTGACGAGCGTGTCAGTGTCTTCGAGCGTGTTTGGATAGATCACGCCCGTTCCGTCTATCTCTCCTTCCGAGCCGGCTACGTCGGAGCCAGAGCTCGTCGTCGGCGTGAGTGAGATGCCCGTTCGACCAAGCTGCGTGCCGTCACTCAGGTGCTTGGGGATGGTGAGCGCGACGACCGGCGTGACCGGCTGAAACGCGCCCGCCGCTTCGTGTATGTGTAGGTCGACTGGCGTCCGATGCCCGGGTGCGGTCTGCAGGGCAATCGGGGCGACGGATTCAACAACGCCGTGTCGATGTTCTGGAAGATCAACCTGCGCGGTGTAGTCGCTCTCGTAGTTCGTGATCTTCTGCCCGGCTGGGAGCGCGGGCGGCCCGCCGGCTGGTTCTTCGATCAGTCTGGGGAAGGCCGAGCGCGCAAGTTCCTTCGCGTGGGTACCGTCGAGATGCTGATAGGCGCTCTGTGAGACTTCGCGCGCGGCGAACGCTTCCGGCGTTTGCCGGCGTGCGTCACGCTGTTCGCGGATCTGTTCCGGTGCTGTAGGTGTTCCCGCGACGGCGAGGGGACCACTGAGCGGTGAGGATTCGGTCGTCAGGGCGGACGGCGAGCTCGACGTCGAGTCGGCGTTCGCCGCCGAGGCCCACGCAACGAGCCCGAGGCAAGAGAGGACCGCCGCAACGCAGAGCCCTGCAATCGTACGGATATGTACCCGGGACAAGCCGTGGAGCCGCTCTGATGACACACCCGGCCGATGGCGCGAACTCCGTCGCATCTGATTCCCTACGCCGAGCGGCGTCGCGCATCGCGAGCGTCGTATCTCGCGACGTCTGCCGGGTATGCGGGTAAGTACCGCGAGCCGTTGTGCCGCTACGCCAGTCACGCTGTTCCCCCGTTTCGTGGGACGTTCTCGCCGTTGGGACAAACGGCTTCCAATGCACGTGCGTCATCGGTACGTCTCGAGATAACCGGACCGGCTTACGAGCGATGATTCTCGCTCGCCCCAAACCTTTGTCTGGACCGTGACCGATGAACTCGCTCTAACTTTTAACGCTCCGGTCCTGAGTCGCGCTATGCCAATGTGCTCAGTTGCCGTATCAAAGACAGGCCATGTTGCTAACCGAGCCTGTTATAGATCGAGAGTCCTCGACTCCATGAGGTTCCTCGCGCGGGCTCAGACGGTCTTGAGCAGGCTAGAAATCACGAGGATCGCCGAACTTCCCCAGGACGCGACGGAAACGAGAGCGGCCCTCGCGGGCACCGACGCGGCGGGCCGCGGCAAGGTCAGCGACAGCCTCGTTGAGGAGGGCGTCTGCCTCGACGAGCCTCGCGTCGGCTCGCCAGAAGCGCTGTTCGGCTTCGTGCTCCTCAAGGCTCACGCCCCGACGCGGGCGGCGGATTATCCCAGCCGCACGATGCACCTCGCGAACACCTGCGAGAAACGACCACCACACCGGCAGCACCGGCACGAGGATGGCCCACCACGGCGCATACCCGAAACCCACGAGCACAGCGAGGACCGGGGTTCCGAAACGAAACGATCTGGAAAGGAACACGTGCATGGGACTTCCGCGATGGGCAGGTCGTCCGGTGAGCCAACGCCAAGGGATGCTTCAGCGAGTACGGGCGCGCCCGTCGCGTGGTAGACGGCGGCGCAAAGTCGCGGTGACTGCCGAGCTCGCGAGCACCGGCGCCCCATACGCAGCGTGCACTGCTCCGACCATTGCCGACTCCACGCCGCAGTTGGCGCAGAACCCACGTTGTGACCAGCCGATCGCCCGGGCGAGCACCTGATCGGCGTAGCTCACTCCGGCCGCGTCGTGCCCGTAGTAGTCATACGCCGCCGCCAGGCCGCTGCGTTCAGCGCATCGGTCGCGCCGTCCTCTGAGAGCAGATGAGCGGCGGCCATGACAGCGTCGAAGTCGTCGTAGATCGAGGGATGCTTGGCCGTCATGTGGTCGTACACGGCCGGGCGTCTGCCGTAGCGGTAAGAGTCGCTCATGAGATCCCAGGTGGTGACGGGGCCGTTGGTGACGCTGAACTGCATCGCCCCCCCGCAGCAGCCGGCGAAGTTCAGTCCCTGATAGGTCGTTGGATCGGTCGAGAACGCCGACTCGTGCCTGTGAATCGAGGCGATCGGCAGCCAGTTGACGCCGAACGTGCGCTGCGCGACCGCATAGATGGGATAGAAGCCTTCGACCCACCGCGTGGGTATCGTCGTTTCCGTCGGTTCGAGAACCGGCGTCGCGGCTTGGCGCTGCACACGCGCGAGTCGTGCCAGAACCAACGCGCGAGGACGATCGTGGCTACGCCTTGCCCTCCGACTGAAGCGAGGGTGGATCGTGTCTCGTACCGGCGTCCTTTCCTTCCTCATGGCAACGAGAACGCCCTTGGCGGCAGCCGCTCCAGGGGTCGGCGTGGCTGTTGCCACGACCGGCGGGGCGGCCATCGCCGGGGGACCATTCGTGCCGTCGACCGCGCCAGTCAGCACGGCGACCAGCACGCCTACACCGAGCGTCACTAGCGCCAGCGCCAGCAGCCACTGTCCGTATTCTGAAGGCGGCTCTGGCGCCGGCGCGTCGCCGCAACCCGCACGATCATGGTCACCTCGTTTGGTCATGGCCACGTTCTTTGGGGCTCTAACGGCTGGCCGGTGGCACGCGCCACGCCAATGTGCTCACTGACACTGCCAAAACCCGCCATCGTGCAAACCTCCGGATCAATCCACTTCTTGTTGACGTCTTCATGCCCCGACGCCGTCCAGCTCCTCGATCAGCAACGCCACCTCCAGCTCGGCCAAACACGTCCGCAGCGAGCGCCCGAGCAGCTGCTCGACTGCCCGCAAGCGGGTTTCGACGGTGCGTCGAGAGACCTTCAGCGCGTGTCCGGTCGAGGACGCGTTGCGTTCGGCGGCAACGTAGGCGCGCAGTGTGGCGCGCATAGCCGTCCCGCCATCTCGCTGGCTTGCGAGGGGCGAGAGGAACATCTCGTGCAACGATCTGGCGAGCGTTTCGTCTCGAAGTGCGGCGGCGGCGAGCATGTGCTCGGCGTATCGCGTAGGCCTCCCGCGTCGATGCCTTGCGACCGGCAGTGCGGCTTGCGCCTGTTTGTGCGTCAGACGCCAGCCGTCGAGCCCCTTCCCTGGATCGCCGATCGCCAGCGCCCCGGCCGTACCCACGGCAGTTGATAGCAGACGCTCGTGCTCATCAACAGCGAGCCGGCGGTATCCCCCGAGCCATGCCCAGACAGTTTCCTCTCCCTGGGGAACTGCCAGGAGCTGACGATTAACGCTTGCCGCCAGTCCGCGTAGGACACCTTGAGCCTCCGGACCCGTGGCGATCACACCCAGGTGCCACGCGTCAAGCTGATAGCCGAGCGAGTCGACGTCGACTCGCTCCCCAGCAAGCAATCTCTGCACATGCTCGGCGTGGCGTTGCTCGAGCGAACGTCCCGTGCGCTCGAGTTCTCGTGCGTACTCCTCCGCGATCGAGCTTGTGAGCCGTTCGAGCACCGATGCGTAAACGCTCAGCACGTGGCGCACTACGTTGCCTTGGGTCAGGAGGTCGCCGCTCTCAGCCTCTTCGATGACAAACCCCTCAAGCAAGGCGTAACCGGCGGTGTAACGGAGAAGTACCGTGCCCAGGCTGACGCCGATTCGCGCCGCGCGCTGCGCCTGGGTGAACGCTGCGGAGGGAATCGGCTCCGAGAAGTCCTCTCCCTGCTCGATGCCGGTGAGACCATAGTCCACGAGCGCCCCGACCGCCGCGCGCAACCCCCAGAGGTACTCGGGATCGTTCAGTCCGACTGGATCAGGGACGCCATCGCGCACGCGCACGAAGATCGCCGACTCTAGCTCTGCACACCGCGCTCGCAATCGCGCAACGAGATCGGCGCGAATGCTCTGAAGGTGATCTTGATTCAGTGCGGTCCTCCGCTTGGTGGAGCGGGCACCAGGACGAGCGGGTGGGCGACGCCACTGGACATGCCGCGTTTGAGCGTTCACGCGAGCGGGAGTCGCACGACGCCGCGTCGCCGGCAAGCCAGACTCGCTAGCCATTGCCGCCGCCTAGATACAGGTACGAGACCGTCCTGCGTGTCAGTCCTCCCCTAGGGTCGGGCTGTTCGGCTTGATCCTCGCGCGTCCCTAGAGGCGAGTCAAAAGCCGAGGCGCCAGCGTCGGTAACGGGGCCGGCTAGCTCCAGTTGTCCGTTGTGGTGCCAATGCGGAACGTCTCGTGTCGCAACGTCGACGCGGCAGCGCCATATCCGGCGGGAAAGCATCGGTGTAGGGGGGTTGGACTGGAGGTGCATGTCGCAGTGGCTGGCCCCGCCCTGGCTCATGCCGCCGGCCGCGGGTGGGGACCGCTGGCTTTGGGCAGGGCCAGCGCGGCGCACGCTAACGGGGTCATGGCGGCGCCGTCAAGCATTATATATGCCACAGACATTTGGAATAGTGGAGCGCTCATAATCACAACCCGCGAGGTCAGTCGTTGGTCTCACCTGGCTCGGGTAGCCCGACCAGGAAGACGTGCAGCGGGACGCGTAGCGCGAAGGAGAAGCCGACGAGCGTTATTAGGCGCGGTTCCTGTTGCGCCGCCTCCAGGCGAGCGATCGTTTCCCGCTTGACGCCGCTGGCACGCGCAAGCTCGCTTTGAGAGAGGCCAGCACGCCGCCGCTCGTGGCCAATGTTCTCCGCCATTCTCTTGCGGACCAACCGGGTGTCGGCCGGCGGCACCCGCCCGTGAGAGTCAAGCGCCTGCCCGTCCGGCTGACCAGCTCGCTTGTGGCTCATACCCCCCGATCGCCCCCCAGCGGACACCTACTCGTGCACCGACCGCACGAACCGCAGGACCGCTTCGACGTCCTCGCGAACGGCCTGCGACGCAGAGAACGCTTCCGCGACCTCGCCTCCGTGGCTGACGACGATGCAGTCCTTATAGACGGAGCCCTCGCCCCGGCGGAGCGTCGGTAGAAGCAGGCTGGCGGCGAGCTGAAGCTCGACGTCGCTAAGAATCACGATCCGAAACCGTGCCCAACGTAGCCAGCGCTCCTGCTCCTCGAGCGGCTGTGCGGAGAGGAAGGCGACGTCGTAGCCGAGTGCTGCGAACGCCGGCTGCTGTTCGTGCCACACCTGTAGCCGAAAGAGCAAGAGCTCAAGGCCCCCGTGCTGGGGCGTCGTGCCCGGGTGCGCGATCAGGACGAGTGATCTCTGCCCACCCCACCGCCTTCGCAGGTCGACGGCATCATCGGGCCAACCGGGAAGCACGATCGCCGGCAGGACTCGCCCGAGCTGTGGTCGATCCGCCGCCGCCTCCCCGCGCAGATCCCGAGCGCGTATTCCTCGGTGCTTATCGCCGCGAGCTCGTGGCATCCGCGTCTTGCTCAGAACGGCGGGCGGTACGCGCGGATCGAGCCGCGCATCGCATCGCTACCCCGCGACGGCCCTTGCGGCCATGCCCGACGCGGAGCCACGACGGCTTGCGCTCACTGCCCCTCCGCTCGCGAAGCTCGCTCATGCCGATAGCCGATCAGCCCAGGCCGGGGTCGGTCAATACCTTTAACTAGCTATTCGTGCAAGCCATGCGACGGGCGCGAATGCCCGGCTTTGCTGGCGATTGGCCGAAGGCGGCGAGTTAGAAACAGCCTTTAAGTAGGCATTTGTACGTCTATTGGAATGCGTGCGCCGTCGATCTGTATTGTTGCGGCGTGGATCCATCCGGACAGCTTCGGCTACTCGAACGTGTCCTGTAGCGAGGGCACCGAGGATGTCGGTTAAGCACGCTGTTCTCGCGCTGCTTGCCGAGCGGCCGAGCTACCAGTACCAGCTCGCCGACCAGATGGAGCAGCGCATGGGGCCGGGTTGGGCCGTCAACTCAGGCCAGGTCTCAACCGACGTCAGAGCGCTCGTCAGCGCTGAGCTGATTCGCATCGTCTCCGGCGCTGACGACCCCTCCGGCAACCGGACGATCTACGAACTGACCGACCAAGGGTCGGCAGAGCTCGAGCGCTTCTTCAGCGCTGACACCCCCCCGGTTAGGCTCTCGCGCCGCTCGATCCAGGTCCAGATCACGTTCGCGGGCAAGGAGCGCCTGCCGGATCTCCTAACGAAGCTCGACGCGCGAGAGCGTCAGTGCATGGCCCGGCTCGGAGAACTCATGGAGACGCACCAGGAAAGCGCCCCGCCGGCCGGGGCACTACTACGGGCTGACAATGTGTTGCTCCGGGTGAATCTGAGCGCGGACCTCAATCATCTCGAAGCCGAGCTCTCTTGGGTCAGACACGCCCGCGAGATGATCTCCTGGCTGATTACGAAGGAGAAGGCCATCTGGCCATCCGCGTCCAACGCTCGACGGGACGCGTCCTCGCGCGAGCGCCAGCGGCCCCGCCTCGTGCCGCCGGATCGGGACGAGGGCGAGGAGAACTAGGTTGCTGCTTCGGCTCACCAGCGTCTCCAAGAGCTACCCGAGGCGCGAGGGCACCAAGCTCGCGCTCGATTGCGTCTCGCTTGAGGTCCCCCGCGGTGAGCTGATCGGCGTGTTCGGTCCGAGCGGAGCCGGGAAGACGACGCTGCTTCGCATCGCCGCCGGTCTGCTCGATCCCGACAACGGGGTCGTTACCTGCAACGGAGAGCGCTTGGACCGGATGCCCAGGGTGGAGCGTCAGCGCTTTCTGCGCCGCGAGGTCTCCTGCATCTGGGCAGACGAGCCGGCGCAGGAGCGGATGGCCGTCCTCGATCACGTCGCGCTTCCACTGTATGTGGACGGGCGCCACCACCGGGCGGCCACTCGGCGCGCGCGCGAGGCGCTCGCTACGTGCCAGGTCGAGGATTGCCTCGGCATGGAGATGCAGGACCTCTCCGCCGGAGAGCGCCAGCGCGTCGACGTCGCCCAAGCGCTCGTAAGCGAACCGTCGTTGCTACTCGCGGACGCGGCCACCTCACGCCTCTCGATCGTCGAGCAGGAGACAATCATGGTCATCCTGACCCGGCTCGCGCATGATGGCAACGTGGGAGTCCTCCTGACCAACGCTCACTCGCACGCCCTGCTCGGCGTGGACTCGACGTTCTACCTGCGTGACGGGAAGCTCCTCGAGGACCCGTGGGAGGAGGGGGAGTCGGGCAAGGTCTATCGCCTTCCGACCGCCGGCTCGCGCCGAGCGGCGGCAGATGCTTGAGCTAGAGGAGGCCTGCAAGCGATACGTGACCCCAAGCGAGGCGATTCGCGCGGTCGATCACATCAGCCTCACCGTCCTCCCCGGCGAGTTCCTCGCGATCTTCGGCCCGAGCGGCTCGGGCAAGAGCACTCTGCTGTCGCTCGCCAGCGGGCTTGTGAGCCCCGATGCTGGTGCTGTGCGCTTCATGGGCACGGACCTCACGACGCTGCGAAAACGCGACGTGCTCGCCTATCGGCGCTATCAGCTCGGCTTGGTCTTTCAGAGCTTCGAGCTGGTCGATGGCCTGACGGCCGAGGAGAACGTGATGCTGCCGTTGCTGGTGCGAAAGCTGGCGCGCAGCGAGACGTTGCAGCGCGCGCGTGCGGCGCTCGAGGAGGTCGGCATGTCCCACCGCGCGGGCCATCGAGCGGAGAGCCTGTCCGGCGGCGAGCAGCAGCGCGTCGCCGTTGCACGAGCGCTTATCGGCAGGCCGAAGCTCGTGCTCGCCGATGAGCCGACCGGGAACCTCGACAGCGACACGGGCGAGACGGTCCTGAGTCTCTTGCACGGGCTGACCCGCGAGCGAGATGTGGCGACCGTTCTCGCCACCCACGACGCTCACGCCGTGCGCTACGCCGATCGCGTGCTTGAGATGCGCGACGGCCGACTGAACGAGGCGGACGTGAGGGTGTAGGACGCGGCGGTGACGGGCTACGCGCGAACCCTCCTGCTGTTCTACGGCCGCAACCTGCGTATCCAGCCGCTGCGCGAGCTGATGGCCGTGGTCGGCGTCGCCGCCGGCGTCGCGCTGTTGTTCGCCGTGCAGGTGGCACACCACAGCGTCACGGGCTCCTTTCAAGAAATCACCCACGGGGTAGCCGGCCGCGCAACGCTCGAAGTCGGCTCACGGGGACCGCTGGGCTTCGATCAGAGCGTCGTCGAAGAAGTCGAAGCGATACCCGGGGTTCGCGCTGTGGCCCCGCTGCTCGAACAGCCGGTGGTGATCGTCGGTCCGAGCGGACGGCGCGCACTGAAACTGCTGGGCGCGACCGAACAGCTCGGCTCATTGGGCGGCGGGCTTGCAAGGCCCTTCATCGATGCCGCCCGCGCGGCTCGCGGTGGCTCACTCCTCTTGACGGCACCGACCGCACAGGCGATCGGTGCTCGAGCGGGCCAGCGCGTCACGGTGCTGCTCGGCGCGCGACGCGAACACCTGAGAGTCGGCGCCACCGTCGCGAGCGCAAAGGTCGGCGCCGTCGCTGAGAGCCCGATCGCCGCGGCGCCGCTTCCACTGCTGCAAAGCCTCGCCGGCGAGGGCGGGCGTGTCTCACGCGTCCTGATCGAGCCGAGGGCAGGCCAAGAAGCCGAACTGCGCCACACGCTCGATCGACGCTTTGGCTCCACACTGAACGTCCGCTCGGTCAGCGCGGAAGCGCAGCTGCTCGACAATGCCATCGGCCCGGAAAAGCAGGTGACGCTGCTGTTCAGCGCCATCAGCCTCGTCGCCGGCGTGATCCTCGCCTACAACGCCCTGCTGCTCGCAAGCGACGCGCGCCGGCGCTTCATCGTGAACCTGATCCAGCAAGGCACACCCGAATCGCTGATCGTCGCATCGCTCGCCTTCGACGCGCTCCTGTTGGGCCTCGCGGGCTCGCTGCTCGGCCTGATCGCCGGCGACGTCGTCTCACTGATCGCCTTCCGCTCGCTGCCGGGGTACATCGCGGCGGCGTTCGCGCTCGGCGGGCAACGCGTGATTGGCGCCCAGACGATCTTGCTCGCATTGGCTGGGGGGATGCTCGCCGCCTTCGTCGCGGCGCTCCTACCTTCGCTCGTCGCCTTGCGCGGGGGAGCGAGCGCAGAGCCCGCCGCCGTCGGCGGCGCGATCTCGCTGACTCGGAGGTTGCGGCTGTCGGATTCGCTGCTGTTCGGATGCGGCGCGCTGCTCGTCGGTATCTCGATCGCCGCCTCGGCGAGCGCGCCGGCGACGACAGTGGTCGCGCTGGTGGGCCTCGCCGCCGGACTCGTGATCTGCCTGCCGACGGTGCTGCGCCTGCTGCTGAGACTCGCTCAGGCCGCCACCCGTCGCTCCTCCGACCCGGCGGT
>Ga0210386_10001617_pt1 | contig 19922 bp, 14 predicted proteins | sample IncBWH32OmetaG_FD_160091 | JGI IMG/M metagenome (GOLD analysis project Ga0210386, IMG submission 160091) | Forest soil microbial communities from Barre Woods Harvard Forest LTER site, Petersham, Massachusetts, United States - Inc-BW-H-32-O ...
GACATAAACCTCATAGCGTCCGGATTCATCGGAGACATACATCAGCCAGCGCCCATCCGGTGAGAATGTCGCCGCGCTTTGGTTGAACGGGCCCTTCAAGATCTCATGAAATTTGCGGTCGTTCATGGAAAGCAATATGACGTCGATACCGGACGGCGTAATCACATTGAAGGCCACATACTTTCCGTCCGGAGACCACCCACTCGGCGCTCCGGCCTGCCCGGAGGTGTCACTATTTTGATTATCACTATTGCCTAATCGCTCCAGGCCTCCACTGCCATCGGCCAATTGCCAGAAAATATGCAGCGGACCTTCCTTATTTGAAACAAACGCGATGCGCTTGCCGTCGGGCGTCCACGCTGGATAATTGTTCACGGAGCCCTCAAACGTCATCCGCGTTAGCGTCTGCCGGGAAAAATCGTATTGCCAGATTTGGGCCTCCACTCCATTAAGTCCGACGGCCAGACGCTGGCCATCGGGAGAAACTCGCGGGTTCAGATAAGCATTGACAGGCGCATTCAGGGGCTGCTCCGCGCCCGTCCGACTGACCCAAACCAACCGGAGTTGTTCCGCCTGGTAGCCTCCTGGTACATAGACAAGCGACCCGGTTTTGGAAAAGCTATATTGGGCGAATCCGGCTGTGGCGGATTGCATGACGCCCTCCGCCATCGGGACAGCCGGGCCAGTTACCTCCAGCTTTTGAGTATCGAACGGAACCGCCATCAAAACCGACGCCTGTGCGTAAACGAGGTGCCCGCTTAGGGCATAACGAGGGAATACTCCTCCCTGCAGCAAGTACTTGGTCTTACGCGTTCCAGCCGGCTGCACTCCAGTGCTAGCATTTGTGAAAATAGCGCCCGAGGTTCCGCCAACAAACAATAAGGACTTACCGTCAGGAAAAAAGTCCGGCCAGCGTTGAGTGATTTGGGGGCTATCCAGCCCAGTTAAGGGTCGTACGACTCCTCCGCTCTCAGACACTCCCTGAACGACTGAGAAGTTTGAGGGTGTGAAGGCAACTGTGCCCAATCTGCTCCACGCGGCCCCTCCGTCGAAAGCTGCAACAGCTAGAGGGATAGCTGCCCCGCCATTTAATGAAACTTTCATCAGCTTTCTGTTGGAGAAGAATCCCAACCATTGCCCATCGGGAGAAAAAAAAGGATCGGAGGCATCATCCGTGCCGGGTACGGGTTTCGTGTCCGTGTCCTCCATTGCTCGCAGGTATAGTTGGCGAATGCCGCCCTGCTGCGCGACATACGCAAGCATTGTGCCGTCCGGCGAAACAGCCAAGGCCGGACCATCGCTTAGGCCCGCCAATTGTTGCCCCGCAGGCAGATGGATTTCCGCACGAGTGACTGGCCCGCGGAATGGCTCGGCATCGCCCTTTAAATGCCATGTGGCGATGCTGGCGACCAAGCTGCCAAGGACCAGACAGCCTATTCCAAAAATGAAAGGATTGTGCGCAAGGGAGCGTGTGAATTTGACAAGCTTTTGCGTGTCAGAACGCAGACGGCCGACGAAATTCGTTGTGCGTGCGGGCGCGGCAATCGCAGCGGATGCCGCGCTCGACCCTCCTGCCGGCGCGACGGATGTATCAAGCAGTGCGCGGATTGAATTTGACAGGTTCTCCACTCTTGCTTCGAGCGGCGGCGGAAACGCGTCGGTCCAGTGATGCCGCGCGAGATACAGTTGCAGCGAGCGACCCGGCATCACATCTTCGATGCGAAACGTCACGATGGGCTTGCGCTCGGAAAACGCGCGGTTCACTTCGTTCTTCACGTACGCCGAATCGTTAGCGCTCTTGGAAAGAATCAGCAAGAACACGCGCGAAGATTCAATCGCATCGAGAATCGCTTCGTCCCACACCGAGCCCGCAGCCACATCGCGCGGCGCCATCCAGCATTTCAGCCCGCGCTTCTCGAGCAGCGCGCACACCTCTATGGCTACACTCGCATCGTCGCCTGCGTGGCTGATGAATACATCTCGCGTCATTTTTTCTCCCAAATGATCCTGTAGGACATGTTTCACGTGCTGCGGATAAATTCGTGCAGCACAGGCACTCTTGCCTGTGCGCTGTTGTTAACTTCAGCAAAACCCGCACAGGCAAGAGTGCCTGTGCTACTAGAACCCGCGTCGCATCGACTTTTTGTCATCCCGTTCACCGTGAACGTTCACGGTGAACCGAGCAAAGCTAGGGATCTGCTTTCCATCTCGCCTTCCAAGAAACAGCAGATTCCTCGGGCAAACACCGCCCTTCGGAATGAAATGGTGCGGGTTTCCCGCAACCTGTGAAGCCAGTTCGACTCAATCCCCGAAACATCGCGCGTCATTAATTTTTCCCTGTCGGAACTTTCTGCTTTAATTCTTCGAACCAGTTCAGCACGACGTTGATTTGCGTGGCCTCCGCCGCCTGCTCGGCTGCCTTGGTCATCAGAAAACGTTGTCCATCCGGTGACACGTCATAGGCCGTGTCAATCAGCGGCCATTCGCTGGCAGAGTATTGCCCCTCGAAAAGCATCCGGGGTTTGCCAGGGGAAAATCCGGGCTGCGTCGTTACATCCAGGGCCATCATCTTGTTGCCGCTGCGGTAAAACAGTTCTTTCCCATTGCGATTCCAGACCGGTTCAGTGCCTCCCTCGGTCGAGATTTGCCATTTCCCACCGGGACCCGGGAACGGCTGCACGTAGACTTCGGGGCGCCCGGATTCATTCGAAACATAGACCAGCCAGTGGCCGTCGGGGGAAAACGTCGGGCCGCCTTCATTAAATGGCGTAACGAGAAAAGGCTGCGACTTGCGGTCGCTCATCCGCAGTACCCAAATGTCTCTCCCCGTATTGGGACTACTCTCATGAAAGGCCAGAAATTGCCCATCCGGTGACCACGACTTCGGAACTTGGAGGTTCTCGTAGGTGCTCAGACGCTCCAGCCCGCCACTCCCGTCTGCCCGTTGCCAAAAGATATTCGCCGGTCCTCCTTCTTTGTTTGACCGGAACGCAATCCGTTTCCCGTCAGGAGTCCACGCCGGATTTAAGTTTTGAGTGCCCTCAAACGTAAACCGCGTCAAAGTGTCCCGGGCGAGATCGTAAAGCCAGATTTGGTTGTCTATTTCCGCCGCGACGCGCTGGCCGTCCGGTGAAAGCACGACGTCTCGATAGTCCTGTGCTGGGGCAGGCAAAGTCTGCTCCACGCCGCTGCGGCTGACCCACACCATTTTCCGTTGAATTGCTTGAGATCCTCCCGAAAGGTAAACCAACGAGCCGGTGTCGGAAATGCTGTACTGGTTCGATCCATAGGCCGACGAATACGTAACGTCCTCGACCACAGGAACCGGCGTGCCCTTAATCTCAAGCCGTCGCGGATCAAAGGGCACGGCCATCAGAGTTGACCCTTGCGCATAGATCAGATGACCGGAAGTGGCGTATTGGGGTTGCGTCCCGCCAACCAAGCTGCGTCGCTCGCCCGTTGCCACCGACTGAACAATAACGTGGCCGCCAGAGCCCAAATTTCCGCTAGCAAAGAGCACAGCCTTGCCGCCGGGTAAGAACTGCGGCCATATCTCGTAGTTTTCCGCTTTTTCGAAATGACCTAGCGGCTGTGGGGCGCCTCCCGAGTCCAACACTTGCACAAGGGGCGAAACGTATCCTGCTGGCGCGAAGGCGATTTTCCCCTGGCTGCTCCAACTGGCTCCTAAGGGGCTCCCTGCATCCGCGAGAGTCACCGCCGCTCCCCCGTTCACTGAGATCTTCTTCAGCTTTCCGTCTGCGAAGAAACCGATCCATTGGCCATCGGGAGAGAAAAAAGGTTCGGTGGCTCCATCCGTGCCCGAGATCGGCCGGGCTTCCTGGCTATCCATCGGACGCAGATAAATCTGGCTGGTAGCGCCTCGGATGGCGGCATAGGCAAGTTGTTTTCCATCAGAAGAGAGAGCCAGCGCGGTCGTGGTAGGACCCTCGAGCCGGTCGCCCGGTGGCAGATTGATGACCGTGCGAGTGACAGGCTTTGGCGGCATGGGCTTCAGATTCCATGCGGTAAATCCAGCGATGGCCGCACCGAGCAACAATGTTCCCAGGGCTAAAATGAGTGCCCGAGTCCCAAGTTCGCGAATTCCTTTTATAACCGCGAAGAGCGGTGACAAAAGCCGCGCGCCGAGCGTTGGCCGGACAGGCGGAGCAACAACGGCAGTAGCAGCGGGGGTTGCACTGGGAGTTGCTGACGAATCGAGCAGCGCGGCGATGGATGTTGCCAGCCGCTCCACGCGCGCGCCCATCGGAGGGGGAAACGCATCCGTCCAATGATGGCGCGCCAAATATAATTCCAGCGAGCGGCCCGGCGTCACATCTTCCAAACGAAATGTCACGATCGGTTTGCGTTGCGAAAACGCGCGATTCACTTCGTTCTTCACGTATTGCGAATCGTTCGCGCTCTTGGAAAGGATCAGCAAAAACACGCGCGCAGTTTCAATCGCATCGAGAATCGCTTCGTCCCACACCGAGCCCGCATCCACATCGCGCGGCGCCATCCAACAGCGCAGCCCGCGCATTTCAAGCAGCGTGCACACCTCTGCAGCTACATTTGAATCGTCGCTAGCATGGCTGATGAAAATATCACGAGACATTTCTTTCTCCGTTTGGGTCGTCATGGCGTACGTGGCTTGTCATTGGCTCAGATTCATCCGTCGGAGCAAATCCGCAAAGCGCGGGTCCAACTTACAGCGCTGAAAGAACGGTATATCTTGCATATGCAGATCGAGCAGCAATCTCAATTCACGCTGACGGTAAGCACCATCGAACGCCTCAAATGCGGCATCCACATTTCCAATCAAAGCGAAATAGAATGCAGCACTACTTGAGCTGGTGCGTGAGTTTTCGAGTTTTCGCGCCCACTCCTCGCTGCTGGTGTGATCGCCAGCCTGAAAGTAGGCTATTGCAAGCCACCACTCGCCATTAAGAAACCAAGGTGCCAACTCCATAACTCGTTTTAAGCTGATAACCGCATCCTGAGCCAAGCCTAGATGGAGCTGCGCTAAACTCAAGAGGAACCAGACTACAAAGAAGTTGGGATCAATTTCCAAGGCGCGGCGCGCGAGCTCAATGCTCTCGCGAAATTGCTTGGCAACAACCATGGAATTAATCATGCTGAGGTGAAGAGGCATGGAAAGTGGATCGGTCTCAAGTGCCAATCTACTTTGCTCCATGGCCTCGGCCGCTCGTCCCAGCGGAATCAAATAAAGCGAAACGTAGCGGAATCTCACCAGGGGCGAGACGGGTACAACCGCCATGGCCTGACGGAAATGTTCCTCGGCCCTTTTCCAGTCATAATCCATATATACCGCGCTGATTGCCAGTGAACTGTGCGCCTCACCGCTAGTGGGATCGAGGGCCAGCGCCTTCTCTGCAGCTGATCGTGCTAAAGGCACCACTTCGTGGACGGGTTTAAGGCCGAGGCCCGCAAGGAGGGAGTAGCTCACCGCCAATCCGACATAAGCCAGGGCGTAATTAGGGTCTATGGCCAAGGCCTGCTCATAGTAATTCATCGCTTTGGCCACACTCTCCGAGGAGAAGCGCGCCCAGTAATACTGACCCTTCAAGTAATTTTGATAGGCTTCGATGCTTACGGTCTGCGTGCGAGGAGTAAGTCGAAGTTTCAGCGCTTCCGAGATCGCCTGAGCAATTTCATCCTGAATTGCAAAGACGTCAGTCATATCGCGGTCGTAGCGCTCCGACCACAGATGTGTTCCGTCAGAGGCGTGTATCAACTGCGCCGTAATGCGCAGGCGGTTGCCCGCGCGGCGGACGCTGCCTTCGAGCACGTTGCTCACGCCGAGCGCTTCGGCGATCTTGCGGATGTCCTCATTCTTTCCCTTGAATGCGAATGCGGAAGTGCGAGCAATCACTTTCAGGCCTGGAATTTTTGTCAGCACGTTCAGGATTTCTTCGGCCAGACCATCGCTGAAATATTCCTGCTCCTTGTCCCCGCTCATGTTGGCGAATGGCAAAACGGCAATGGAGGGGGTTTTTTCCTTGGCGCTTGCAGTGGCTCGCTCGGCGACGTTCACTCCCGGGGTCAGCCGTGAGGCAATCGAGCCTGCAAGACTTTCGACGCGGTCCGCTATAGGCGGCGGAAACGCATCGGTCCAGTGATGCCGCGCGAGATACAGTTGCAGCGAACGCCCCGGCATCACATCCTCGATGCGAAATGTCACGATGGGCTTGCGTTCGGAAAACGCGCGGTTCACTTCATTCTTCACGTACGCAGAATCGTTGGCGCTCTTGGAAAGTATCAGCAGAAACACGCGCGAAGTTTCAATCGCATCGAGGATTGATTCGTCCCACACCGAGCCAGCAGCCACGTCGCGCGGCGCCATCCAGCATTTCAAGCCGCGCTTCTCCAGCAGCGCGCACACTTCGACGGCTACACTCGCATCGTCGCCTGCATGGCTGATGAATACATCTCGAGCCATAACTTCCCCCAGGGTCACTACTTTTGACTTTTATCGGTGAATACGCGTGCGGGGCCGAAAATGCTGCGTTATGATACACCCGTTTCTTTCCACCAGTTGTCAATTGACAAATGCATCCGTGCATTGAATACGAGCTCCGTTTTGCAGTCACCGGGCATCGCAGGATCACCGATGAAGCGGCGGTCGCACGCGCGATCGAGGGCGTGATCGAGCGGATCAATCGCCTCATTCAGGATGCGGGCGCGACGCAGCCGTGCTGGACCATCGTTTCGCCTCTGGCGCGCGGCGCCGATCAGATCGCCGCCAAAACTTTGATCGAACGCGTGCATGCGCGGCTCGAAGTGTTGACGCCATTTCCGCTTGTGGACTATCGAAAGGATTTTTCTTCAGACGGCGAGCTCGCTTCATTTGAAGATTTGCTCGCGCGCGCAGCGGTCGTGGAAGAACTTCCCTGCCGCGTGCAGGACGCGGAAATTCGGGGAGGCGGCGAAGGCACTGAGCTCGAAGCAATGCGTGACGCCGCTTATTTGCGCGCAGGCGAGCGAGTCGTGGAAGTATCCGAAATTCTGCTGGCCGTGTGGGACGGGCGCGAGGCCGCGGGCGTGGGCGGAACCGCCGAAATCGTCGAGTATGCGATAGAGCGCGACCGCGTGGTTCTGTGGATTGACGCCGAACATCCGGAAGAACCGCCACGCCGGATCCATGCGGTCAACTTTCTTGAACATTCTTCGGACAATTCAGCGATCATCCGCACCGAAGAATTTGCGCAGACCCTCAGCGATTTATCGCGCGGTTACAGTCAGCAACTCGCGTATTTTCAGGATCAAAGCCTCGTGCCAGCGGATTATGAAAATGAGGAGCAACGCACGCGTGAGCATCTTTCTGCTGTCGCCGTGAAATCCGGCTTGCCCGAAGAAGCACTTAACGGAATTTTATCCATCCTCGTGCCGCAATTTGCGCGCGCCGATTCGCTGGCGATGCTCTATCACCGCAAGCATGCCCGAGGCGTAAGCGGCATTCTGTATCTTGCGGCGCTCGCCGTTACGATCGCAGTGGGGCAGGTATTATTTTTTCCGGAACTACATTGGCTGATCATCTTCGAAGTACTCGCAATGCTGGTCATATTGGGTTTGTGGATATCCGCCGGATCGAGCGGCTGGCACGAAAAATGGCTGCACGCGCGATATATCGCCGAGCAGTTGCGCATCGCGACGTTTACCACGCTCCTGGAACCCGCGTCCCGCAAGGAGAAAAATGATCCGCTTCCCTTCTATCGCGGCCCGCAACAATGGTTAACGCAGACTGTGAAGGCAATTGTTTCCGACGCCGGAAAAACAGTTCCCGTGTTGCCTCTCGGCGCGCTGAAACAATTCCTCGTACACGCATGGCTTGAAGATCAACAGAAGTTCCATGCACGCAGCGCGAAACGCAAAGAGAAAAGCGCGCATCGCCGCCACGAGATCGGATTCGCACTCTTCGGCATGACACTGCTGATGGCTGTCCTGCACTTTGCGGGCGTTGGACACGCTGCCGAATCGGAACGCGCTCCCTATCTGAATGTAGGTATATGGATTACGTTTCTCGCGTTAGTACTACCTGCGTGGGCGGGCGCTGTACACGCGGTAACTTCACAACTGGAATTGGAACGCATTGCCGAGCGCTCGCACCGAATGTCTGTGGCCCTGGAATGGCTCGCGCATCGCGCAACTCGCGCCACCACGCTCGCCGAATTAGCGGAAACCGTAAATGAAACCGCTGAACTGATGATGGTGGAAAATCACGAATGGTGGGTTCTGCTCAGCTTTCAGGGGGCACGACTTCACGTCTAAAGTCGAGAAAATCATACTCTACTCAGAAAATGAGAAAAGCTGCGTCCTCTGACAACTTCACTCTTTCCGCAAATTACACTTGCAGTTTCTTTCGGATTCCCAGGAGAATTTTCTAAATTATTGAGAGTAATTGTAGGCTCGTTCGGACTCGAACCGCAGACCTCTACTGTGTCAAAGCGACTTCGCCTTTCCGATCCTTAAATAAACAGCAGATATAAGCAGTGAGACATAACGGCATAATCCATGCCACACGACTCTGGTAAAAATCGTTCACGGCAGACAAGCCGCCGCATACCGCCGCGTTGGAAATTAACAATACGATCGCTGAGACCAGGAATTTGTTGATTCGCGCGAACTGTCCGGTCCATGCAAATAGCAGACACAACGGCACACTCAACCAGAAGATTGCCACGTGAACACGCGAAAAGACATCCGTCACCGGGAGTATGGTGTCAAGAAATTGTCTGTCATTCACGAATGCTCGCAGATCGTGCGGAAATACTTTCCGTATCACGTCGAAATTCCATTTGTCAGCACTGCCCATCCGCATTTCCTGACCAGTACGCAGGGACACAAGTTGAAGCAATGTGTTTTTGACGATACTCGTCAGGAACTTTAGAGGGTATGAAAGAATCGTTTCCCGAACGATGGTGTCTATCTCATGCCCCTCAAGGTGGCTCCGCATCGGGTGTTGCCACAGGAACTCCTGGTCCCCTCGCGGCAGATTGGAGAGAAACTGGCAGGAAACAAACGGGCGTTTCGGACAGTTTTCATGAAGGAATTCTTGCGCCAAGCCATCGCCAAATAGTCTTCCCATGAGGAAAGTATTTGTCGATGGTGAAAGTCTGAATCCCTGGCCCATCTTTTGATTCTGAGTTGCGGTCCAAATTCCTGCGGCGATGACAGGAACAAGCAACCACCCGAGTACAGATTGTGCTGTAGAGAGTCCGTGGGACCGGTGAGCAGCAAACTTTAGAGCGGCCAGGCCCGTGAGGTACAGTGCCGCGATTACGAACAGTGAGACGTGGGAGGCAACGGAGATCATTAAGATCAAGGCCAGAAGGATTCGTTGCGCGACTCGCAGTTCATCGGCGAATGCCAAGAGGAATCCGGACAGAAAAAGTACCCCTGCGAAAACATACGGCATCAGCTCCGAGACCATCCAAGGCAAACTTGAAAGTCCCGCCAAGACGCATACGCCGACAAGGAAACTGCGGTTAGTGTATTTCTTATCGCCGTCAATCAAGTGCACAAAGGTTAGGCGCAAGACGTAGACGACGATAATTGCCTGAGCTGCGACCGTGGGCCATGCGCTTATTCCAAAGCTTGTCAATCTGATAAAGGCGCTATATCCGGGCGCGCGGAACGGCGGGAGCGCAACATGAAAAGCTCCGGTCAAAATATAACTTCCGGTATCTAGGGTTAGAGTCGGATAGCCGTTATAGAGCGCAACCCAAAGCAGCAAGACAATCGCCAGGGCGTCGAACAAGATCGTCCGTTGCAACTCGACTGGAACTCCTTTGGTCGAGTGTGATTTGTGGCTCTGATCCTTCGGTGTCGACTCCGACGGACAGGAAATTTGATCGATCACTGGCATTCGGGCGGTTTCTCCATTCAAGAAGAGGCTGAAATTGGTCTTGTTCGCGTTGCTCCACGAAGCCTGCGTTATTGATTCACCTGATTTCGCCGCCGGTTGCAGAGGAAGCGCTAAGCTAAAACAGCAGCTGCGTGCGTGAGCACTCAGAGTATGAGCGATCGCCCAAAGTGGTACATCCAGCGCTCGTAGAAGGCCTCACGTAGTTTGCGCCGGTTTTGCGGATTAACGCTGGATTCATTCGCTGACATTGCCCTGAAGGTTAATAAAATCATTTCTAGCTCAACTGATTCGGATTATGCAGGAATGAGTGATTGATACAATGAGTACCCAGGAGTTGGCCAAAGCTGGCGGACCTTACATAAGCTGAATCCGGCATCCACATCATTTGGCAAGCCGCGTTTCTCCTTCTCTCTTTCTAAGTACAGACCCGCTCTTGAACACTATTGCGGCGGACGGGTGGCAGACCCTTTCGTTGCTTTTTAGTTGGCATTATCTAATAACCGCATAGTGCCACTTCTGTACGTCATCTATATGGTATTCGCTTTTGTATTTTTCCGGGACTTTGCCCTTCCGGGTGGTCAACTCTCTTGATCCTGGAGGGTCGGGGTTTTGATTTTGGCTCAGTTCCGAGGGCAATAATTTTGAAAGTAAAAATCAAACCTACAGACCACTCGGAACCCGCGAGGAGTCGGGCACCCGGAATTTCAAAACCGCCTCAAAGCATGCGCCACCCGCCGTTCGTTTCATTCGTCAGCCGATACAGATTGTCGTACCCGTAATTCACTGTGCGCCCTTTCTTCTCCGTCACTGAAGTGCGATGCCCCGCGTTGTCCACCGTGTACGCGTAGCTCGCCAGAGGGCCTGCGGCGTACTTCGCTCCAAGGCTGGTCAGCCGGTTGCCCACTTCGTCGTAGCCGTAAATGGTCAGCAAATTCAGGCCGCCCGGATTGCTGGAAGTAATCGGATCCTGCGTCACTGAAGTCAGCCGCCCGAGCGCATCGTAGACATACGCGGAGGCCGTGCCGTTGGCGTCCGTGCGCGAAGTGACGCGGCCGAGGCCATCGTATGCGGTAACCTCAAACGTCTGGTCGGGGTAAGTGACCAGCGAGCGGCGGTTGTCGCCGTCATAGGTGTACGCGGTGGTGTGCAGCAACGCGTCGGTCATCGACGTTTGATTGCCCACGTTGTCGTAGACGAAAGAGGTCACCTGGGTTAGCGCGTTCGTGACCGTGGTGCGCCGCCCGGCGTCATCGTATGCGTAGTGCGTGACGTTGCCTTTGGCGTCTTTGCTGGAAGTCACCTGACCCGCGGCGTCATATCCCGTGAAGCTGGCCGCCTGCGGCAAGGAGGGTGCCGTGCTGGTATTGCTTTCCGTCAGGCGATTCATTGCGTCGTAAACATTGAACCCGTATTCATAAATGGTGAACGGCAGCGAGCTGGTTAGGGAATGCGCGCCCACGGAGACGGTCAACTGCGCCCCAGAGAATGGACTGGTGCCGATCGGTTGAAATGCGGATGCGGCAAGGACAAGCCGTCCAATTTGACGGATCCCGTTTGTGCCGCCGCAGTGGGCGCCAGCACGTTAACGTAATTTGTCGTGAAGTTACTTGTCGGGGTTTCAATCGTGTAGTTACCTCCGTACTATTCGAACGGAGGAACGACGATCATCGTTGGGTCGATGCCAGGATTGGAAGAGTTGAAGGATGAGCTGTTGGCGTACTCGGCGACAAGGATGGGTAGGTCCGCGTCAATCTGCGCTCCGTTCTTGATGACGGTTTCGAAGAATTGCCCTTGATTAATTTGGGCAACTTCTTGACCGTTTACCTGGACGTGCATGTTGTCGGTTTGCGCGAGGAAGCGAAACGTATCGCCATATACGTCAAGCGCGATCGGGAACGTCACGAAATGCTGCCCTCAGAGATTTGTAGGCGGGAGCTTTTCCACCAGGTGGTTGCAATACACGCTCAGGTTTGGCACAAAGGCGCAGTCGTGTCCCCCGAAGACAGCAACGGGTTTGTCAGCCGTGATGATGCTGCCCGTGAGATCCACGAGAGGGCCTGTGCCGTTGGAATAGGTGTTCAGATCTGTATTGTTTCGGAGTTGGTACGTCTGCCCTTGATTTAGCGCCACAGTGTACGCTTGACGCGCTAGGCGCGTTCCCGCCTTAGCGGAAGGAATGATTGTCATGGTGGTGTTGTTCTGAGTGGCAGTAACTCCGAACTCAGTGCCCAAAGCGTTTGGTATGTCCAAAGACCCGACAGGAGGACTGCTATTCGAATAGCCAAGGTTGGCGTAGCTTGTGCCTAGAGTTGCTGTGGGCAGCGCCATGAAACCATCGGTTGCCGCCGGGACAAAGTTTAAGCCGTAAACGGCAACCGGGTTCTGAGCGGTGATATGAATTCCCTTTGATTCGACGGTGTCCAAAGTTGTGACCATCACCGACTGAGGCAAGACGATGGTGGCGATTTGCCCGGGCGTGACAGTAAACGGGAAATTCAGATCTTGACCCGGGACGGAGACAGTGCCGCTTGTCGAAGTGGCTGCAGAAATGAAAAGGCGGAGTTGCAGATAACAAATGGAGGGCGCTTTGCGGGCGAAGGACACTCTGCCAAATCAGAACGCGCTCACTATCTGAATGCAGGTATATTTGATCACGTTTCTCGCGTCAATACTTCTTGCTTGGGCGCTATACATGCAGTAACTTCACAAATGGAATTGGAACGCATCGCTGAGCGGTCACACCGAATGTCCGTGGCCCTGGAATGGTTCGCGCATTGACTCGGGCTGGTCAATGACAGCTGGTAATTTCACATCAATCAAGTCGAACGCACGCATACTGGAAATTGGGATTTCCTTGGCCCCGATTTGCGGTCTTCCTTACCAGCCATGCTTTATAACACCTGCACGAAGTTCTTATGCGTTGTTTACCATTAAAAGTCTAACTTAGCTTGAAAAGGCTCCGCCCCTCTGAATTTCTGATTTGGGTGAGAGGAGGCATGAAATGAGCGAAGGAAGAATTTTAGCTGTTGACGATGAATCGCAGATCCGCCGCGTTGTGCGGACAACCCTTACTTCGAACGGGTATGAAGTCACGGAGGCTGTAAATGGAGAAGACGCGCTGCGACTGGTGCGCTCTTCTGAATTCGACCTCGTCCTTCTGGACATGAATATGCCCGAAAAATCCGGACTTGAAACCTGCAGGGAGATTCGCGCCTTTGGTTCAAATCCGGCAATCATCATGGTTACTGTTCGGGATTCGGAAACAGATAAGGTGGAGGCACTGGACGCGGGCGCAGATGGATATGTAACCAAGCCATTCGGCATTTCCGAATTGCTGGCGCGAATTAGATCCGTCCTGAGGAGAACAGTTGAGTCTCCGAACCTTCCCGCGGCACACCTTAAGCTTGGAGCGGCGGACATCGACTTTGAAGGACGGTATGTCCTCACTGGCAGTGAGCGTGTTCGACTCACTCCAAAAGAACTGGATCTCCTTTCCTACATGGCAACGCACCCGAATAGAACGATCACCCATCGCGAGCTTCTTAAAGCGGTGTGGGGCTCCGAACACGGTCACGATCAGCAATATCTTCATGTGTTCGTCAATCGATTGAGGAACAAGCTCGAAATCTCTCCAAAGAGTCCAAAATTCCTAATCACCGAACCTTGGGTCGGCTACCGCTTGCAACTTGACGAATAGCAGGGCTATCTCCTTTTGAACTTTAGCGAAATCGAACAATCTATTTATGCCTCTTTTAGGAATCCGATCGTAGTTTGGTATTGAAGATTGATACCAGGCACGAAACCAGTTTTAGCGATAACCATAGCGGGTTAAAGGGGAAAAGGGGCATGTTGGCAATAAAAAATATACGGATCGAGAACGCAAGACTCTATCCCAGGAAGATTGTGGACCAACTTTTGGTGGAGATGTCAAACGGCACGCAATTGCATGCGGATGAATCTCGAATGCATTTCTACGATCTGGAAGCGGATGGCCGGAAATATTTCATTTATGTTTCACCCGTCAACGCTAGCGTCACTTTGATTGCCACGTGGGCGAAAAAGCGCCAATCGTCCGTTTCGAAAACAGCCGCGCGCGATCCGTGGTGGCGATGGATCACAGCGCACACCAAGATACGCAGCTATACGTAATAGTTATCGCTGGTTGAAGCTTCTTTTTGCCCGAGACCGGTAAGAACTTTTCCGATCCCGGTACAGCGCGACATTGTGATCGGGAGGTCGGAACAGAAATCAGAGGAATTAAGATCCAGTTTTGTCAGGCGCATCAAATCTTCTGCAGCTTGGCGGAAAGTGATCGAGCCCCAATTTTCCGCTATCTCCACAGGATGAGACATATCATTTCCCCAGCTTCCGCGCAGAAATGGCACATACCCAGAAGTTGCAACCAGCCCCGTTTTTTCATCGAATGGAATGGCCGTGCCTCGCAGGATGGGCGCGCGGCCTGGCCTGACGCAAGCGATCCCGCCCTTTGAAATTGTCATCAACCCGAAATTGGGCACCTTGGAAAGAGCGCTTTCAAATCCCTGTCTCTCTGCTCCCGAGTACGGAGTGGCTTTGTGGACAGTAACTTTGCGGGGCGAAAAGCCGGCGTGTTTTTCGAACACTGCTAGCGCACGCTTCAGCAAATTCTTAGCGCTCTCCGCACTCAGATTATTTTGTTCGTCACGATTCCCTTCTGAACAGGTTTCAACCCGTTCTCCCGTGACGACGAAGCCATCTCCACGCTCTGTGAAAACGTGCGCGAAGCTCCTTTGAATGGGTGAAGATCCATTTAGCAAGTCGTGGTAGAAAGAGATTCCGATGAAGCAAGAAGCTTCTGCTGTATTTGCCAGTTTCCAGGAAGTCACGCCTGCCTTTTTCAATATGGCCAGCGAGAAGTTCCAAGCCAAAGTGGCGCGGCTTCCGCTTGCACTCATCCTCGAATCCATTCCGTGCCAGATCAATTCCGTTGGGAGCGTCCCCATGCATGCGGCCTTGAGGCCACTTCGAAACCTGTGATTAAAGCGATGAGTTGCCCGATCAGGAGTGTCCGGGAAATTCTGATCGGTAGGTTCGCAATCGGTGGCGCCGCTTGCTGTGTTGACTTCAATAAAAGGTTTAATAGACTCGGACAGTACGCAGAGGACTACGTGCGGCGAATCTTCGAGCTTGCTAATCGCACGGACTTCATTGGCATACATTTCCTGAAACCGTTGCATCCTGCTATCGCGATTCTCCTGCTCTTTTAGCGAACATATTTTAGTTTTATCGAATGGCCTGACCCATTCAATTTGCGTTACGAGACTAACGTTGAACGGCGCTTGCGAGTTCATTCCAGGGAAGGATGGATGCAGCACGCAATCCACATTTTCATTTTGCTCAATGGGCTCGGAGATTTCATGCAGCAATGCAGTCACGTGATCGATTCCATCGGAGGTCCCAACAATTCCTACACGAATCTTAGAATTCCCGGGAAGGCTTGGTGAGCCGTAAGGTCCGTATAGGGCCAACCCCGTTTTTGGATCGCTGCAGGAACCTTGTCCGCCGAAGATCAAGTTAGGTTCGGGGATTTGCAGGCAGCGGAATTGGTTTGAAGATCGGCCCAAATCAATCTCAAGCGGTGCGACGTTATATATGCGCCTGGGATTATTCGTTCCAGGAATTCCGGAAGGGCGTGGAAGATACTCCTTTCTCATCTTTAACAAGATCTCTCGTTCAAGCGCAGCAAGCTGGGGATCAGGAGATCGTCCTCCATCGCAGTCTGCATCATTTGGTCATAATTCAGGCGATCGGTGGAAATCCCGAATTCCGTAAATCCTGAAATCGGTGTCAGCCTTGTCCGAACAGGAGCCTGACCAGTATTGATGCGAATTTCATGATGGCCCTTGGCCAGAACAGTGGACCAGAACCTCCACGACCTCAAAATTTGCCCGTTTCTTTTTTGCGATTGCTGCCCTGAAAAAGACGCCGCGACGTGTTGAGTCATCGCAGGGGTTTTGCTGTCCAATTTTGTGAGCAGCCAGCCTGGTTGAAGGCGAAAGAAGATATTGCCCTGCACCTTAACAAAATCCGCGCGCACGCTTTGGTGCTTCCAACCATATTGGATTTCAGCTCTCACCTCGTTTTCCAAATCGATCCAACCCATGTGGGGCGCGGTCACTTCCCGTGCAACGGTTTGCTCTCCAATTTTCCACCAGATGCTTTTAGGTTTGTTTCGCGGAAAGAAGAATTGGTTTGTGGTTGAGTCCCAATGCAGACCGCGCTTCCAGGCGTGCCGCCGGAATAATTTGTTGAGCAATTCGATTCCCCACTCCGCGCTCTCCGGATTCGAGAACCACTGCATAAAGTTTTCCTGCCTGCGCGCATTCCAGTCAGACGCGGCAGAAGCAAACGTGGAATCCTGTGAGGGACATTCCAACGTATGAACTCGTGAGTTTTTAATCAGGAAAGACGACGGCCCATCTTCGACGCAAGCACCCGACATTTCAGATTCGGTTTTAAATCGCGCCTCGGCTGAATAGATAAATTGTGGAAGTTCAACTACAGGGAAAAGATTGCAGAGGATGCGTTCTTTCGCTGCACTGACTCCAAACGAGTAATCCCGGCCAGGGCACGCTATTTCCTGAACCAAAAAGGAAGCAAGGTCGGCAGTAGATTCCTCGAAATGATTTTCGTTTCTAAAATCAAACCATTCACCCAATCTGAGCACAGGGGGAACAGAAACGTTATCCTTAACAATTGTTATGACTCGTCTTCCCGAAGAACGAATGCCCTCAAGAGCATTCAGGATCCTCTTTTCGGCGTGCCTATTTTTTTGCAGCATCGATCTGGAAACAACGATCGCCAGAAGCTGGCCCTTCCGCGCAATTTTCTCTGTGCCAGGCAATATGTTTGTCCTAGCTGCGTCATTCCAATCCGCGAGCGACAATCGCAAATTTCGATCTTTCAGGCGCACTCCTCGAAGACAATCCGCCAATCTAGCTGTCCATGAACTATCCGCACTGTGGTGAAAAAGGAAAAGGTCGCAGGCATCGATTGCGTGAGGTTCAATACCGGGGACATGAATGGATTGCGGAGTTGAAGAGGGGCGCACCGAAGTGCGCGGGAAACCAGATGAAGCGCTTGAGTTTCGGAACTTCTGTATACCCGTTGCCATATCGAATTGTGGGCAAGGGGTGATTAACAAGTCCTAAGGAAATTCTCATAATTCTGTATACGGATTTGACTAATGCGCATCTTTCCAGCTTTTCGTGCTTCGTATCGCTTATTTAAATGCAAAGCATGCAATCCTTTCATGTGTGATATGCGAATTTATCTAGTCTTTATATGGCGTTTATGCTTTACTGGCGATGCAGGCTGGTTCTAAAAGAATCGGTTGATAGATCGGCCGGCGGAAAGAAACCTCCATGAACGAATCGAAAATCGCGGCGCGGCTTAATGCCACTGAAGCCACCACAAATATCGGTCGCGCCTCTCCCTTTTCCTACCCAATCGCAGCGACTTTGGAAAAACATGAGGTTCGCTCCTGCATTGAGGATACGGGTATCGTTCCACGCATGGCCGTAACTACCCTGGAGGACGCTGAATTTGTCGCAGAGGCGCTCACTGAGGGCGGAATTCCAATCGTTGAAATTAGTTTGAACTCGCCTGATGCGGTTGAGATCGTTACGGCCATTGTGAAACATGCAACGACCACGATAGTGGGTGCGGGCGGTGTGCGGAACGTGGAAGTTGCGCGTAAATGCGCGGACGCAGGAGTCAAATTTCTGGCGACGGACGGGACGATCTCCGGGGTTATAGAGTTTGCCGCAAAACGAAATCTTTTGACGATCCAGGGTGCCTTGACGTTGACCGAAGTTATTTCTGCATCGGACGCAGGCGCTGACTTTGTCAAAATCGTGCCATGTTATGCAGTAGGAGGTCACAATTACATCCGGACTTTGAAGGCCACCGTGCCGGAAGCGCGACTTATCGCCGCTGGCGGAGTGAATCAGCTGACTGCCGAAAAATATGTGATGGCAGGCGCGATCGCGCTAGGCATCGGCCAGGAACTGATCCCGACGGAAGCAGTTCAGCTGCGCCAGAACCGGCGCATTCAGGAATTGGCACGCCGATTTCTCGCGGCAGTGGATAAAGGTCGCGCTTAAGTTCAATTCGATGAAATTCGTGCTGCGTTAATCAGTGATTCAAATTTTTTGATACTTATCTGTTCCGCAATTTCAATCCCCGACCGAAGATCGCCTCGTATGCGCCGCCAAGTGCGCGCGGCCGCTTTTTACAAAGTCCAGGAATCGACGCGCCAGTTCAGCAATCCGAGCTGATTGACGAAGTCGAACCGCTTCTCCGGGGATCAGTTCGCGTCCAACGCCGAGTCCGATTGCACCTGCCTGAATCATTTTGGATGCGCTCTGTTGATCCACCCCGCCTGACGCGATCAATGGAATGTGTGGGAACATCGCATGGAGCGATGCGATATAGACTTGCCCACCAAGCTGTGCGCAGGGAACAACTTTTACAAAATCGGAATTGGTTTCCCATGCGTTGAGGACCTCGGTCGGCGTCAGAGTTCCGGGAATGACGACCACGCCATTTCTTGAGGCGAATTCGATGACTGCGGGGTGGAATCCATCACTGGTTAAGAACTGTGCACCCGAGTCGATACACTGACGAGCGGTCTCCGCATTCGTGACGCTGCCTGCCCCGACGACGATACCCGGAACATTCTTGGAGAGACGCGTGATCACCGATGTGGCCTGTGGCACGGTTAACGAAATCTCCACGACGCGAATTCCACTCACGGTGACTGCCTCGGCGGCAAACATTGCGTTTTCCAACGAGCGTTCTCGGACTGCGGCAATCACACCGGTTTCTTCGATCCAGGCGCGAACTTCTTGTCTCGTCATTTATTTCGCTCCTTGGTGCGTGAGATGCGGAATTCACTTTTCCGAAAGTGCAAACGAAATATTTCAGAACAGGCCCAACGCGCTCCTCCGTGTGACTTTGCTGTTGATGCTTTCACTGCAAATTCCTAACGCCTACGGCTTCGCGAAGCTGCTCGAGTGCGAGCAGGTACGAAGCGAGCGTCTGGCGATAGCCGAGTTCTTCGGAACGATACGTACGTTCCGCGTCAAGGAAATCGAGCAATGCCAGACCTCCGCGGTGGTAGGCATAATCCGCGATGTCGCGGTCCTTCTTGGCAATTTCCCGGTATTTGTACTGATACATCATCACCATTCTGTCGTTGGACTTCAGTCCCTCAAATGCGTCTTTCACATCGGTTAAAACCTGGCCGTTGGTGAACGCTTGCTGCTCCTGCATCTGCGTGATCACCGAATGCGTGCGCGCAATTTCCCCCTGGTTGCGATTAAAAATCGCGAGCGGGATGCTCGCGTAAAATGTGGCAGCGTTGATGCCGTTTACGTGGGAATAGTTCCCGGTAACCGTCACATCTTGTTTCCCGTCCGCCTTTGCCAAGGTGTAGCCGCTATTCGCCGCCGTCACACCTTGCACCGCGGCGCGCAGGTCCGGTCGATTCTGGATCGCTTTCATTTGCAGATCATCAAGGTTAGTTTTGAGCGGTTGGTATTCAAATGCAGGCGCGACGTCGTAGTCGGCGGAAACAGATTCGTAGCCGAGTAATTGTCGCAGGTCAGACAATCCCTGCTCGCGTGCGAGTTGCGCGGATTCCAAATCGGACTCGAATTGCAGCATCTGCAACTCGATTTTCAGATAGTCATCCTCGCTGATGCCCCCGGCTTTAAATTGAAATTCGCTGATGTCTACGGTCTGTTGAAAGCTTTTCAGATCCTGTTGGGCAAGATCGAGCGTCGATTCCGCGAGCTGGACATTGATGAAAAGAGAAGAAACCTGATACGTAAGGCCGCGCTCGTTATCCGCTACGAGAGAGCGCGTCTCGGCGGTTATATCCTTCGCGGCTTGATAACGGGCCTGGCGCTTATGGCCCCGCTCGATCAGATAGCTGAGGCCGAGATCGCCTTCTGTATTATTTTTCAAATAAGACGGAGTTGAAACTCCGGAATAC
>Ga0210386_10001619_pt1 | contig 19907 bp, 13 predicted proteins | sample IncBWH32OmetaG_FD_160091 | JGI IMG/M metagenome (GOLD analysis project Ga0210386, IMG submission 160091) | Forest soil microbial communities from Barre Woods Harvard Forest LTER site, Petersham, Massachusetts, United States - Inc-BW-H-32-O ...
GGTCTGGTGTATCCAACACGTGCGGGATCAATCCAATCGCCTATACCATGTTCAACTACAAGCTGCCGAATGGACAGTTTTTAATTCCATCCGCAAATCCTAATTCGGTCATCGCCAACCCAGGCCTGTACAGCTCCAATCCGGGAATCCAGTCGGCGCTGATTGAGGCGTTTCCGGAAGATGCCGAAGTTCCAGGGACGGCACTGTTCCGCGCCCAACAAGGCGTGGCCAACCTCGATTGGAACCCGGATACTTCGCATTCCTTCGCGCTGAAGTATTACTACCAGCATGATCCAACCATCGCCCCTTACGGGTATTCGATGGTTGCGGGTTTTTCCCAACATCTTGACGCCGGCAGCCAGGTGATCTCTCTCAGTCACACGCAGATCCTGAAGTCAAATCTGAGCGTCACCGAAACGTTTGGCTTTATTCGCGAAAAAGCGTACACCACAATCGACCAACCATTCACCACCACCCAGTTCGCCAGTGCGTGTGAGAGCCTAACAGGGCAATCCGCCGCTGCTTGCACGATCGATACTCTCGGCACACCCTATTTCCCGGGAATGAGCATGGTTTTCGCGGGGTCCACCGCGACCTCTTATTCCTATTCGATGAATATCGGGGCCGGTGCGAGTTCCATGGGAGCGCTTACTGGAGCATTCCAGAACCGCTTCAATCCCTCCGCGAACGCCATCTGGACGCTGGGCAAACACACAATTACTTTCGGCGGAAGTTACGGTTACACGCAACTCAACACGCGAGATGACCGAAACGAACTGGGTACGATCGGGTCGCCGGATTTCACCAGCTTTATGGTGGGCAACCTCTCTCCCAATTATAATTACAACATTACGGCTCTGCTCGTGGGTAACCCCAATCGATACTGGCGCGCCAATGATTCCGGTGAATATGTTCAGGACAAATATCAAATGCGCTCCAACCTGTCCATCACGGCGGGCCTGCGATGGGATTGGAACGGTGGATTGAGCGAGAAATACGGCAACCTGCTCAATTTCGATCCGACCAAGTATGACTACAACCCGATGACGGACACGATCGTTTCCAATGGTTTGATCGTGGCAGGAAATAATCCGAAAGCCGCAACGCCCGGCGTGAGTAACACAACGCTTACGGGCCGCCAATGGGGATTTGCTCCCCGCATTGGCGTTGCCTGGAGCCCGAAAATTTTCAATGACAAACTTGTGGTCCGAGCAGGGTGGGGAATGTACTACGATCGCGGCGAACTCTTTTCCTACCTCTCACCGGGAACGACGCAGAACATTACGACTGGCGGCCTGTTTGGGGTTAACCAGTCGCAACCCTTCGTAAACACGCTTTCCGTTTCCAACCCGACATTCAATTTCCCGTGGGGTACCTCGGCAAATCTCGCGGCGGCGCAGCCGTCAGGAAATCCCGCGAACATTGTTTTGCCGAATGCTTGCGCGCTTGCAACTGGTCAAAACACACCGGCTCCTAATACCGGATGCGTTGCAAACACGAACAACCCGACGCCTTTCTTTTTGGGCACTTATGCGCGAAACAACAAACTCCCCTATACGATGAATAGCACGCTGGACATTCAGTGGCAGCCTCGCAACGATTTGGCAATCGATATCGGATATGTGAATGCTCTCGGCCGTCACGAAGTAATTCCAATACCGTTCAACCAGGCTAGGACAGCCACTCCCGCCAACCCGCTATGCGGACCAAAACCTTGCCCAAGCGGCGCGCCCTGGGCTCAGTCTTATACATATGGCTATACGGTTCAGGCCAATCCTTGCCCGAGCGGATACAATGCATTTGCTGACAGTTGCCCGTTCTCTTTGCCCGGCGGACAGCCAATGATCTCCACTCCCGAAGGCGGCAACACCGATTTGCGCGATCCTTACATCGGTCTTGCAAACGAATCGGAAACCTATACAGCTGAAGGAATTTCGGCTTACAACGCTTTGCAGGCGCATGTGGAGAAACGCCTCAGCCACGGCTTGCAGGCCGGAGTTTCCTATACGTTCTCTCGCTCATTTGATGAACAGAGCGCCATGGGTCTTTTCTACAACGGCAACAATCCGCTGAATGTGAGGGAAGGCTATGGCCCTTCGGACTACGATCGGACTCACGTTTTCAACTTCGATTATCACTATGAGCTACCGAAATTTTTCGGGCCCTCAACGTGGGAAGGAAAAGTAGCGGATGGCTGGGCCGTCCAGGGTCTGGTCATCATTCAAAGCGGGCAGCCGTACAGTGTGATTGATTATTCCGGCGCGGTCGGAAGCATCTATTACGGCATTTTCAATGGCATCACGAACCCTATCGTCCCGCTGAATTATGCCAATGGTTGCACGCCACAGAACGCCCTTACCGGAGCGAACGGAGCCACTCCCGGCCAGCCTGCATTAAAAGCGTCTTGCTTCACGCTGCCGCTTTTGACTCCCAGCGCAACCAACGGTGTAGCTCCCGGCGATAACTACGAAACAGACTTCACCTCGGGCCAACGCAATATTTTTCGGCAGTCCTGGCAAAAGAACGCAGACATATCGATAGTGAAAGTGACTTCGTTGACGGAGCGATTTACGTTGAAGTATAGCTTCGACGTTTTCAACATGTTCAACACGCCCAGCTTCGATATTCCCATCGACAACGTTACGCAAAATTTGGCGTACGGCCAGTTCCCGCAAACAGGCACTGCCTCGGCACCGACGCCCGCCGCGTGCAGTGCCAGCGGCGGCACTTCTGGACCACCCAACTTTTTCTACAACTGCCCCGGTGGCCTGGGCCAGGTGACGAAAACCATTGGTAGCGCTCGGCAAGTTCAGATGTCGCTGAGCCTTACTTTTTAGCCAGAGTATCCAACTTGCTTCGCATAGGCAAAAGGGTTTGATTCGAAAAAGGCCGCTCGTCTTAGCCACGACTGCTTTTTCCAAGCAGATGACGTGCTAAGAGATGAGCGGCCTTTCGAACGACGAAATGAAGTCAGTTTTAAAATGACGAAATAAAGTCAGTTGCAATTCGAATATAAAAAACATTTTTAACGGACGGATTGAATGCCGGGACGCATCCACTCGATGACGACGATTTCAAAAACGCCCGAGCTCACTGAGACAGTCCTACCCAACGGCGATCAATTCGGCCATGTTGAAGCACGCGGCATCGATCATATTCCGGACGCCGAGCGGCATGGACGCTCGCGTGAGCTGTTTCTCCTCTGGCTGGCGCCCAACATCATGTATCTGGACGTCATCCTGGGCGGCGTGATGATGAAGCTTGGCCTGGGCATCTGGCCGGCGATCGCCGTGATTGTGGTGGGTAACGCGTATTGGTTGCTGGTCGGACTCGTTTCGATTAGCGGGTCGAGATCCGGAACGGCCGGCGCCGTAATTATGCGGGCGATGTTCGGGGTCCGCGCAAACAGGGTCAATGTCGCCATCTGCGTCTGGGCCATTATGGTGGCCTACGAAGCGGTCAACCTCTCGATGGGCGGACTGGCGGGATTCGCACTGATCAAGGCCGTCGGGATCAACCCGACGTTCGGGTGGAAGCTGGCCATGGTATTGGCAATCAGCGCCGCCACCATCACCATCAGTGTTTACGGTCATCAAACCATAGTCAGCCTGAGTGGCTATATTACGGTTGGTCTGACAGTGTGCTTCAGCATCCTGGCGTGGTTTGTGGTCAAGCATGCCAATTTTCACTACACCCCGCCGGGTTCGCCGAGCGCGACGACCACTTGGGCCACTGCCATGGTGGGCCTGGCAATCATCGCATCCAGCCCGATGTCCTGGCCTACGGGTGCTGATTACACCCGTTATCTTCCGGTTGACACGCCGGCAAAGGGAATCGTGATCTGGACAACCCTGGGGTGTTTTTTGCCCGCCGTTGTGCTCTCGGTGCTGGGCGCCCTCGCGGGAACCGCGGTTGACATGACCGATCCACAGACATCCTTCGCGGCCATCTTGCCGGCCTGGTTCTATCCCATTTTTCTTTTGGTCATTATTGTCAGTTCCAGCGCGAATAATGTGATCACCACCTACAGTTCCGGGCTGGCTTTGCAAGCTGTTGGGATCAATGTTCGTCGCGCGGTGACTGTGGGCATAGACGGTGTAATGGCAGTCTCTCTCACCATCTACGCTCTGTTCATCTCTAATTTTTTCGATTCGCTCAACAATTTCCTTTCCCTATCAGTCGCTGTCCTGGGACCGTGCATCGCCATCTTCGTAACGGACAGCTTTCTTCGCCGCCACCAGTATGACGGGCTGCAGCTGAGCGACGAATCGCGGCACAGCCCATTCTGGTACGACAACGGCATTCGCTGGTCGGGGATAGTGGCGGAGGCACTCGGGACACTGGCGGCGTTGCTCTGCATTAACAGCCCAGTGCTGGTCGGGCCTATCGCTCGCACCCTGAAGGGCGCGGACTTATCGGCGATTGCCGGCCCGGTGATCGCAGCCGGCATCTACTTCGCGCTGACGCGCCGCACTCATGAAATGCATAAAATGAATGCATAGAAGTCACGAAACGTGACAATCAAGTTTTTCTGAAAAGGGGAGAAACGCTGCATGGCAACTTTGATCCGTAACGCCCGCATTTTGACTTTCGACGAGACCCGCCGCGAATATGCGCGGGCCGACGTGCTGGTGATTGGACGAAAAATTACTGCGGTTGGACCCGATCTGCGCATATCCGATTTTCTAAATCCGGCGTCCGAAAGCGTTGAAGTGATTGACGGCACCGGAAAATTGGTGATGCCGGGTTTGGTCAACGGACACCTGCATTCGCCCGCCGCTTTTCTCAAGGGGGCCATTGAAGATTTCCCGCTTGAGATTTTCATGCTCTATGAAGTGCCGCCGATGGGCGACACTCCACTCAACTCCAGGCTTTATTATTTGCGCGCGATGTTGGGCGCGATGGAGATGCTGAAACTGGGCGTCACTTCGGTGCACGACGACGCATTCTTCAACCCCACGCCATTGCCCAAATCGGTTGACGCCATCATGAATGCCTATCGGGATTCAGGCATTCGCGCGCGTGTAACAATTTGTCAGTCCAACGTGGTCGAATACGATAAGTTCCCGTTCCTGGCCGACATTCTTCCCGATGAAATCAAGCGAGCCATTCTCGCCGCGCCCATGCAGAACGGCGAGGAACTGATGGCCGTCTATCGGGAGTTTATTGCGCGCTGGCACGGAGCTGAAGAAGGACGGCTGCTATGTTCCGCGTCCTGTTCGGCGCCGCAACGAGTGACGGAGCGCTATCTGCAGGATCTGACCGAGCTGTCAGCCGAACATAATATGCCCTTCAATATTCACATACTGGAAACGCGACTTCAGCGCGTATTGGGGCAGGAGAAACACGGCAAGTCGCTGATCCGCTACGTGCACGATATAGGCTGCCTCGACTCGCGCAAATTAGTCATTCACGCCATCTGGATCGACGACACCGACATCGCGCTGATGGCTGATGCCAAATGCAGCATCGCGCACAACCCGATCTGCAATCTCAAACTCGGCTCCGGCATCATGCGCTTTCGAGACATCCGCGACGCCGGTATCAACATCGCCATCGGCACCGACGAGGCGCCATGCGATGACACCACCAACGTTTGGCAAGCGGCCAAGGCCATGGGACTCGTCCAGCACATCACCACGCCCGATTGGACACGCTGGCCGAAGGCGGCAGAAATATTGGATTGCACAATTTTGGGCGGCGCGCGCTCCATGCTCCTGGACCAGCAGATCGGACAAATCGTTCCCGGGTTCGAGGCCGATCTCATCCTGCTCGATCTCGACACCCTGGCTTTCACTCCACTCAACGATCTGAAGCGGCAATTGGTGTTCAGTGAAAATGGATCGTCCGTGGTGATGACCATGGTGGCCGGCCGGATTGTGGCGCGTGACGGGAAATTGCTGACCGTGGATGAAGCTGCACTGAGGGCTGAGATCCGCGAAGCTGTGCGCGAGTATCAATCCACCTTCGAGCATATCGAAAAACATGCGCAGACTCTGTTACCCTACTACCGCGAAATGTACGAACGCGCAGTGGCGAAGGACGTCGGCATGTCAAGGTGGGTGGGTGGTGCGAGCTAGACCGCGAATCCTGCTGGTCAACGGGAACAGCAGCCAATCCGTTACCGACCGGCTGGCAACTTTGGCAACGGTAGCCGCGCCGCAACTTGAATTTTTTCCGTGCACGCCGCAAGGCGGCCCTGCCTATGTCACCACTCCAGCTGACGTCAGCTTAGCAGCAGGGAAGGTGGTCGAAACCATAGCTCTTGCGGTTCGGGACGAAAAACCGGATGGCTGCATCATCGCCTGCTTTGGCGAGCCGGGATTGCTGGAGGCGCGACGGCGTTTCGATTTTCCGATTGTCGGCATGGCCGAGGCGTCAATGTTGACGGCGATGCAGCTGGGCAGCAAATTCGCAATGTTGACTTTGGGCGAGCAATGGCCGGCGATGCTACGCGATTTGGTAAAGCTGTACGGGATAGAAAATCGCTGTGTCAGCGTTGAGCTAGTTGAGGGAACTCCGATAGAGCTTTTGTCTGATCCGAAACACGCAGCTGAATTGGTGACCGTGGCCGCCAAAAAAAGCGGCGCTCCGATTGTAATTATCGGCGGCGCAGCATTGACCGGTTTGGCGTCCGCTATTGGCCCATTGCCAGGATTGCTGCTAGTTGACTGCCTTCAGGCCAGCATAGCTCAAATGGTTGCGCTCACTTCCTATCGCCAAATGAGCACGATTCCGAGCCGATAGCCAGGCGGCATTAGGACTAGGACTCGGAGGTCGTTGGTCCAAAATCAATTTCCGCATCTAGTGAACGGAATTTAATGTTTCGCGGGCCTTCGCTGCGATCCCTGCCGGCAAGGCTGTGTATCCCAGGCTGGTCGCTGTCTCCTGCCCGTCCGTGAGCGCCCAGTTCCAGAAATCCGTCAACGCTTGACTTCGCAGGGCATCCATTCCTGAAGCCGCCATATAGATTCGAGTGAAGCTGACTACGGGATACGAATCTTTTCCCTCTGCATTCGTCAGCGACACGCCGAAGTCCGCCAGAATATTTTTATTGTTCGCGGCGCACGCCGACGCAATGCTGGCAGGCGTCGCACGAATGAAACGTCCCGCCGCATTCTGCACGCTGCCGTATCCAATATCCTTTCGCATCGCGTAATTGAGCTCCACGTAACCAATCGCGCCCGGCGTTCCGCTCACCTTTGTCACCATATCTTCGCTGCGATTCGTTTCCACACCCAACGGCCAGTTGGGTGAAGCTGTCCTGCCGATTCTCGATTTCCATTCCTCGCTCGTCTTGCTCAAAAAATCCGTTAAAATGTAATTCGATCCTTTTCCCGCGCTTCGGTGTACCACCGTAATCGGCAAATCAGGAAGCTCTACGCCGGGATTCAGCCTCGCGATTCTTGCATCCTTCCAGTTTTTGACGCTTCCCAAAAAAATATCCGCCAGCAACTCGCCGGAAAATCGCAGCTCCTGCTCATGCGGCAATTTGTAAATGGGAACGATCGCCACGAGCACGGTCGGAAATTGCACGAGAGGATGCTTGCCCTTGTGCATTTCCGCTTCGTTAAGAGGAATTTCGCCGCCGCCAAAGTCACCCACGCCCTGGCCGATTTCTTTTATGCTTTCGGAAGTGCCCAGCGGCAGGTAGGTCAGCTGCACGTTCTGCTTCGACTTGGCATACTGTCCCGTCCACGCAGCGTACAGCGGGCCCGGCACGCTGGAGCCCGAGCCGACCAGCGAAATCGTCTGTTGTGCAGCGAGCGGCAAGACTCCGATGCCCGTCCACACTAGAATTTGCAGAAAAACGCGTATCTTTCGCTTGAAAATTAGCATGGGATCCCTCGATTCTCAGCCCTCACTGCTGCCGCTTTCCTGAAATTAAATTTTTTTGGCCGCCGCGCGCCGCGATTCCCGAGAAGTATTCTTTCGGTTGCCCGTTTCTTTTCTGAAGGAATGGGCATTCTGCTTCTCACCGCACTTCGAGTTTCGCCGGAGGTCAAGGATGAAACGTATTCAAGCAAGCGATTCGACCAAGGCACGCGAATTTTCGTGAACATTGATGTTCAGATACACAGCACCCTTAGGCAGCTCAAACCGCAGCAAAACTGTCTCACTGTGCAGCGTTCCATTCGGTCCAACGTCGATCATGAAAATTTCGGGTGGGTGCACCCTAAATTTAAATCCGCGATTATTTAATTGCGTCACGGAGTTGCCGATCACCATGTTCGTCAATTCACAGACGATATCGCGAGTGGTTTCTTCTGACGGGAAACCTGCAATCGCTGAAAGTTCAGAAGTGACATGGCTGGCCGCGGCTGCATCCATATCGAGAATGATGCGTCCCTCGATGTCTCCGCTGAGAAGGACGAGCGCGGCGACTCCGGTTCGCTGGTAACTTCCATCTTCCATCGTCACGTCCGCAATTCGCGCGGAGCAGAGCATCATTTCCGAGATGACGGCGTCCAGCGAATTAATGAACGGCTGGATGAGTTCCATGTTCATGGCTGGGCCTCGAGCGTGGCGGTTCGCGAAGTCTCGGAATTTTCGTTCAACACGTAGCGGATGATTTCGTAAAACGCTTCCGGCTTCACGGGCTTCTGCACGAAGTGGCGAGCGCCCTTTTGCAGAGCGGAGAGAATATTGTCCTGATATCCGACCGAGGAAACCATGACGATGCACGCGTTCGGATGATCGTGGACGATATGCTCGACGGCTTCGATGCCTTCCATTTTCGGCATGGTGATATCCATTAACACGATGTCCGGATTGGTTTCGTTGTACTTGACGATGGCTGCGCAACCGTCGACCGCTTCGCCGGCGATCTCTCCGCCGAAGGCTTCCACCATTTTGCACATGTTCTTGCGGGCGAAGACCGAATCGTCGACCACAAGAAAGCGGATCTTCGGCTGGTCTCCCGCGGTTAGAGGTTTAAACTCCATGATGACTTTCTCCTCTCAAAAACTGTCTCATCGGCGATCGCCGTGGAGCGCTTCGATTTCCGTTGCTGCGCCGCGTGAGCCGGAATTTTCGTCCTGACACAAAACTTGTAAAACACTTGGAAGAGAATCGAGCGGAACGATGCGACCGGCGTAGCCGGCTTCGATCGCTGCGCGGGGCATGCTGTCCACCACGCAACTTTCTATGCTTTGCGCAATGGTCACGCCGCCCGCCTCCTGCACGGCCCGCATAGCATCCGCGCCGTCGTCACCCATCCCCGTCATGATTACCGCGGCACTTTCCTTGCCGAGTTCCTTCGCGATGGAACGAAACAGCACGTCCACCGATGGGCGATGTCCATTCACAGGCGCCTGATCCACAAGCACAATCATGTCTCCCTGCGGAGTGCGCCGAATTTTCATATGGCGGTTTCCGGGACATATAAAGGCCCGGCCAGGTTGGATAATATCGCCCGACAGCGCCTCTGACACGCCAATTGGAGAGCAATCGTTCAATCTCCGTGCGAACATTCCGGTGAACCCTTCCGGCATGTGTTGAACAATCAGCAGACATCCGGCAAAGTCCGCAGGAAGCTGGGAACAAAGGAAATCAAGAGCATTGGGTCCGCCGGTCGAAACACCGATGGCGATAACACGCGAGGGCCGGTTCTGGGTTGGTTGCGGCTTCGGCACGGGCGCGGGATGCGGTATCGGGTGAAACGTCAGTTTGGGCGGACCTGAGATCGCCGCCACTTTAATTTTGACGGCGAGTTCCCTGGCAATTTGCTCCAGCCCGCCCTTTGTCGAGTCCGTTGGCTTGGCAACAAAATCAAAAGCCCCAAGACTCAACGCATTCAATGTGGAATACGCGCCCTTCGAAGTGTGACTGCTGACAACGATAACGGGAATGGAGTGTCCCCGGACGATCTCGCGGAGCATATCGAGGCCATCCATCCGTGGCATATCTAAATCGAGTGTCACGACATCGGGGCGCAACTCCGCGATTTTTTTGAGCCCGAGCAGACCGTCCATGGCCGTTCCCACAACTTCAATGGACGGATCGCCCTGCAACAACTGCGGAATTAATTTCCGCATTAACGCGGAATCGTCAACCACCAGAACTCGAACAGGGCTCCTCATACGGGTACCTCGATGTGTCGCTTCCGCGTCAGATGCGACACCACGGCTGGGACATTTAGAATCAGAACCACCGTTCCATCCCCCAGGATGGACGCGCCACTCACAAGTTCGGAGGCGACCAGGCGGTCTTCGAACGCCTTGATGACTAGTTCTTCTTCGCCGACCAGGCCGTCAACGATCAGCCCAAACCGGTGGGTGCCCGCGGCGATTGTCACCACAAAGTGCCGCGACTTTTGTGAAGTCGACGTGCAGGCAATGAGCTGATCCAGGCGCACGACGCTCAGTACCTGGTCGCGCAAACGAATTACTTCGTGGCCATCGATATTGTGAATTTCACTGTCGTTCGTGCGGGCAATCTCAATCACCGAGTCGAGCGGCACGGCGTAGTGTTGTTTCTCCACTCGGAACATGAGCGCCTGGATACTCGCTAGTGTCAGAGGAGCTATAAGCTGAAAAGTTGTGCCGCGCCCAGGCTCACTTTCCACCGCGACTCTTCCTTTTAACCGGTCCATCACGGTCTTTACTACGTCCATGCCTACGCCACGCCCGGAGATTTCCGTGACTTCTTCAGCTGTTGTAAGTCCAGGATGGAAAATCAATTTGAGAATTTCATCGTGCGACAGAGATTTAGTTTCCTGTTGAGAAACGATTCCAGCTTCCACTGCCTTCCTCATCAACTTTTCATGGTTGATTCCGCGCCCGTCGTCAGAAACTTCGATCACCACTTGATTGCCCTGATGGTAGGCATCCAGGCGAATCGTCCCTCGGGCGGATTTTCCGTGCACCAAGCGCTCCTCGGGTGTCTCAATGCCGTGGTCGGCTGCGTTTCGCACCAAATGAGCCATCGGTTCGGCGAGGGCGTCCAGCACACTTTTGTCCAAATCCGTATTCTGTCCCGCCATTTCGATGGCGATTTCCTTTTGGCGCGCCTTGGCAACGTCGCGGACAATGCGCGGGAGGCGGCGGAAGAGTTGTTCAACGGGCACCATTCGAATCTTCATGACTGATTTTTGAAGTTCGCCGAGGACCCGCGACTGGAACGAGAGCACGTCACCCAGGCGGGTGCGCAATGCATCCTTCGGAAACCTTTGGTCAAACTCATTGATTGCGCGGTGCAGCATCGATTTTCCGATGATTAATTCACCGATCAGATTCATGACCGTGTCGATGCGCCCTGTTTCGACGCGAAGCCAGGCTTCAGTCGATCCGAGCATCCCACCTGAAACGCCGGAAGCTCCGTGCGTGTCTTCGGCGTGTGATTCGGAGTGGCCATTTTCAACGGACATCGATTTGGCAGCGGTCTCGGCCTCCAGAAGAACCTGAAGGGCATCGCGAGGTTCATCTTCAGCGAGCTTCAATGGTTCAATGAAAATGTCCGACACAATACTCGGGACACGGCATCGCGCGCGAATCCACTCGGGCTCATTCGAACTCGAAAGAGCGACATGAACCTCGGGCAAAGTTTGTAGCGAGGTTCCAACGGCAGGGGACTGTGCTACGACAGTTCCACATTTTTCGAGAGCCGCGCGAACGAGTTGTAGCGCCGCTGCGGGCATCTGGAGTGAGGGGTCGATAGTCAGCGCCAATTGATAGACAGGTTTTTTATCGCGGAGAGCTTCCAGTATCCGCTGTTTGTCCTGGCTGGTCCACTCATGCCGGGAACGTGAGGGCTGGGAGCCGGACGCCGACTTTGGATTCTCGACCAGCGAGCGAATGTGCGCCCGGAGTTCAGTGATGTCGGGAGACTGAAGGTTGCCGCGATGCGCGCCGAGCATGGCGTGAAAGCTGTCCGCGGCGGAAAGAACAATCTCGGCGACTACTTCGCCGCGTTCGATCACGAGCGTTGGCGTCAATAAATCTTCAAGATCGTGCGCGAGTTCGCTGAGCTGCCGGAAGCCACAGGCGGCCGAATCGCCCTTGAGCGTGTGCATGGCCCGACGAACGCGAGCCAGGGCGTGGGAGTCTGCCGGGTCGGTTTCCAGCAGAATTCCCGCCTCGTTCAACTCCTGCAGAAGATCCTGCGCGCTCTCAAAGAAGAGATCGCGGAGTTCCGCTGCGCGTTCATCTGAGAAAAAGTTCACTCGTTCGCCTCGATCCGCTGATAGGCGGTGGCGTTGTTCAAATGGACCATGCGAAATTTTGTGCTCAAGCCGAACAGGCTTTCCGCGTGCCCTACGAACAAATATCCTTCCGGGTTCATGCAGTGATAGAACTTTTCGATCAGGCGCTTTTGTTCGGCCTCATCGAAATAGATCATCACGTTCCGGCAGAAAACAATGTCGTTGCGCCGCGGCAGGAAATCCGTCTTCAAGTTATGAAAATCGAATTGAATCAGACTCTTCAACGCCGGCTTGACTGAATACTTATCCGCGAGCTTGTCGAAATAGCGCAGGCGCGATGTGTAGTCCACGGTTTCCATATGCGCGTCGCTGTAGACACCTTGCTGAGCCGTTAGAAGGCCGGAATAACTCATGTCGCTGGCGAGAACTTCAACCTTCCAGGGTGGCGGCACCATCGGTTTTGGGGATGGCATTTCGACGGATAACGGATTTCGAAGATAGTAGTAAGCGAGCGCATCGCAAATCAGCATGGCGAGGGAGTAAGGCTCTTGCCCCGTCGAGCAACCCGCGCTCCACACGCGCAGACTCCAATCGCGATTCGCCTGTTTCCGGTTCAGGATCTGTTCGAGGATTGTTTTCTGAAAAAGTTCAAGCTGAGGTTTCGCTCGAAAGAAACTTGTTTCATTGACGGTCAGATTTTCCAGCAACAAGTTAAGTTCTGCTTTGCCTTCCCGGCTGGTCAGAAGGCGATAGTAACTATAGAAAGAATCCGACTGGCAGACTTTCAGCCGCCGTTGCACACGATCGCGAAGAAAGTGGATGCGTCGCTCATCGAAAAACATTCCGCATGCCTGATAGACCAATGTTTGCAGGAGTTTTATCTCCGCATCGGTCGGCGACGGTGGCGCGAGTACTATGGGTGTGGACATGGTTCTCCGGTGCTCGGAATTCAGATCTCCAGTTAACGGAGCTGGGATGATCCAGCGCCCATCGAAGGACTGGCGAGTTCCGCAACTTCGTTCAAATGCCGCAATTCAACGCGCTGCAGAATCCGGCTCAGGTCAAGAAGGACAATCAGCCGGTCATCCAGTTTGCCGACCCCCGTGACGTAGTTCATTTCTTCATTGGGGAAAACGTTTTGCGGCGCCTCGATTTCGGAAGGCGACAGCCTCAACACTTCGGAAGCGGAGTTCACCAGGAGCCCCACCAGCCGCCCATCCATTTCAACAACGACGATGCGGCTCTTCGAAGTGCGTTCGATCGCTGCTTCGCCGAAACGTTTGCTCAAATCCACGACCGCAATAATCTTGCCCCGCAGATTGATGACGCCTTCGATGTGCTCGGGAGCGTTCGGAACCGGAGTAATTTCAGGAACGCGAACGATCTCCCTCACCAAAGAAATTGGCAGCCCCAGCGTCTCGCGGCCAACCCGCAGGCCGACAATCTGTAACTGTTTGTCCAGTGGTCTGCTCAAGGTTCAGACCCGCGCCAGTTCGGTTTCTAATTCATCTGAATTGGAATCTTCCTGAAGGTTGGACCGTTTGGATGCATTTCCGTTGGTTCGCGCGTGAGGTTGATCTTCGAGAACGAACAGGTCCGCCACCTCGATGAGCCGGTGGGATAGTTTTGACGAGTGCTTCGCCATCGCGGCCAGCTGGGAAGAACTGGAAGTGGCTTGCTGGACGACCTCGCGCATTTTTTCCATTGCCCGAACCACCGACTGCACACCGGACGCCTGTTCCTCGATGGTGGAATTAATTTCCTGAGTGATCTCTGTGAGCCGTGAGGTGGCTTTACCAATCTGAGTGGAGCCTGCGGATTGTTCGTTTGTCGCGCCGCCGATCTGCTGTGCGTATTTGTAGACCTCGGAGACGACCTCGGAAATCTTGGTCAGCGCCACGTTGAGCTCGCCGCCCAATTCCAGACCCTGTTGGACCATGGTCGTGCTCTTTTCCATGTTCTCAACGGCTTCGCGCGCTTCTTTTTGAATTCCCTGAATCAAGTCGGAAATTTCTTTTGTGGATTGCGTGGATTTTTCCGCCAGCTTTCGCACTTCCTCGGCCACAACGGCGAAGCCGAGGCCGTGTTCGCCCGCTCTGGCCGCTTCAATCGCAGCGTTGAGGGCCAGCAAATTTGTCTGCTCGGCGAGGTCGTCGATGACCTCGATGATTTTGCCGATTTCATCCGCGCGCCGGCCCAGGACATCGATGATGTCGGCCGAGGAGCGGATGGCGGAGCTTGTGCGCGTGAGCCCGTTGGTGGCCTTGTCCATGGTCTCGATGCCTCGATGGACTTCTTCGCGAGAGCGCTGGCAAATCTCGAGGAGAGTTCGCGCTGTGTCGGCAACTCTTTGGATGGAGGCAACCATCTGGTCGATGGATGCGGAAGTCTCGGCAACACTGGACGATTGCAACTGCGTGCTCTTCACGACATTCTGCACGTTAATGCTCATTTCGTGCATCGTGCTGGTGACTTCATCGATCGCGCGGGCCGCTTCCACGCTGACCTTGGCGGATTCATTCGACGCGCTGGCCATCTGGGTCGATCCAGAAGCTACGCCCGTCGCACTGTCCCGTACTTTCGTGGCCAGGTCGCGCAGTCCCTCGATCATCCGCAAAAAGGCGTTGGCCATTGTGTCCCGTGACGACCTCGGCTTGACCGATACGTTCAACTGCCCTTCTGCAATGGCGGAGGATGCATTCGCCATTTCTTTCAGATGGAGCATCATGTTTCGATAATGATTTGCGAGAGAGCCAATCTCATCGTCACGGCGCACATCAATTTGCTGATCGAGATCGCCGGTTTCTGCAATTTCGCGAGTGACAGCTATCAATTCTGCAAGGGGCTGGGTGATGGACAACGAAGTGCGATACGCAACGAAAATCCCGATCAATGCCCCAATGATTGTGCCGATCGATAAGACTACGGTGCTGATTGTGGCGGAACTATTGGCCGATTCTTCCGACTTGTCCAGCGCCTTCTGAATGCCGCGCTCGGCCTCGTCCATAGCCGTCACGCTCTTATCCACCCAATTGTTTGTGGAGCGCTGCAAGTAAACGATTTGGAGATCCGACACCGTGGTCTGGCCAGTGTCTACTTGATGGCGCTTGGCAATCAGCGGAGTCGCAAATTCGTCCTCCCAGCTTTGTTGATTCGATTCGATGGAAGAAAAGAGATCACGCAGTTGCTCGTCACTGGTCTTATCTCGAGCATCTCGAAGCGTTGTTTGCAACATCTTTGCATCGTTTATCTTGGTCGATTCCATGCGAGGGTCGCCACTTAGCAAGTAGTTGCGAAGGTCAAGACCGCCTTGCATCACCTGGAAGCGGATCCGTTCGATGGTTTGAATACTATGGAGCGCATCGGCAGCCGTATTTCTCGCAGTATGCTCGATATGGCTCGCCGTAAAGCTGACCACGAACAGGAGGACGAGAATTCCCAGAATGGAGCCAAACCCTGTGTAGAGTTTCCTGCTGATGGTCATGTGCAATCGCCTCTCAATTCTTTCAATTGCTCTCCACGAACCTTGCGCCGGCATGGCCGACTACTGATACACGATTTCAACAGCCTCGACCGTTTCCTTCGCAGCTTCTTCGTACTTCCATTTTTTTACGGCGTTGGAAGCCTCTTGAGCCAGCAGCGGGCTGCCACCAACCACGCGCGTGTCTCGGACCTTGCCATCGGCAGCGACGGTTGCTTCGAGCCGCACGGTCCCCGTGATGTGCATTTGCCGGGCGATGTCCGGATAGGCCGGTTTGACAGAGGCTTTCACTTTACGGCCGCCATGATCCTTGACATCTCCTGTTGCGGGATCCTGCGCGACGGTTTTGACTGGCACAAGCGTGAGACTTATTGCTGAGAGTGCAAGAGTTGCAACCACGAACCAAATTCGACGTATATAAGACATTAAGTCACCTCAGGAAAATTTCCAGCACATTGACTTATGCACGAACCTTGCCAGATGGGGAGGCACTCGAAGTGGGTGAGGGAACAAGCGTAGAAGCCGCGCAATATATTGTAATCAGAGAAGTTATCGCAATCCTGCCACTGGAAAGCACCGCCTGGTATCGCTCTCAAATGTCTCACTCTCAACCTGCAGTGGCGATACTGCGTCTCATTTTGCGATGCCTATTAGCATTGAAGTAACTGCCTTAGCGTAAACTGCTGGAAGTTATATTGACACAGCCTTTCTTCTTCCGATAATTGGTAAGCGTATAAACAATCAGGAAGTTATCGGAGCATGCATACGAATGTGTGCCACGAGAATTATTCATGAACAGCCAGAAGTGAGTCGATTTTCCTTTGAGACATTACTAGCTCGTCTGACTTCTGAGTCCTGCGGTTTGAGTCAGACCGAACTGTTTCATCTCTTTTGCGAGACGGTCTGCGAATTTTTGGGTGCGAGCGGTGTCTGCTTTTGCCGCACTTCCGGTCAGGGCGCCTGGCGCATTTTAGAAATCGCGGGGCGTTCCACCTGGGGAAAACAGGGAGAAGCTCTCTCGTCCATTGCGGCAGATTCGCTGGCAAAGGCGCAACGCATCCGGAAGACGATCGCCTGCAAGCCCGATGTGCAGAAAGCTTTATCGGTTCAAGATAATGGTGAATCCTTTCAGGTTGCTGTGCCGTTTATCAGCCACGGCGAGTTCCTCGGTGCTGCCCTCGCGTCGTGGCAACGTGCGGCGGTAGAACCTGAAGTGCTAATGGAACAATTAGGAATCCTCGCCACCAGTTTTGGCGGTCTGTTCGGGCAAGCGCGCTTGTTCGAACAAGTTCATAGTTCCCGGGAGCGCTGGGTCCGCGTAATCGATTCGATTCCGGATTCGATTATCGTTCACAACGCTGAGGGAAATATTGTTCGAATCAATCGTCCGCTCGCCGCACGATTAGGAGTTCATCCGTCCAAGCTGATCGGGCATCCCATCCATGAAGTGCTGGGAACTAACCGTAAACGTATCGCCGGGCTATGTCCACTTTGCACGGACCGGCCGGGGGGCGCCGAGGAACCAGTCGAACTTCTGCCGGAAGGCAGCTTCCTCGTCTCCACGACGAAAATGCCTTCGGACGAGGGGGCAGATGTTCACACCATCCATGTGCTCGTCAACATCAGTGAAAAAATGGAAGCGGAACGGCGCTACTGGGACCTGTTTCACAGCATTCAAGAGGGAGCTTTTTTCTGCGATCCAGATGGGCGGATGGTGGATGCAAATCACGCTTTGGTGCAAATGCTGGGATGTTCGAACCGCGAAGAGCTTCTCGCGAAGAATTTATTTGAAGACCTCCTGCCTCCCGGTGGCCGTAGCCGCCTGCTGGAGGACCTGCGGAATACGGATCTTCTGCGCAACCGCGAAACCGAATTGCGAAGCCTAAAAGGCCATCCGGTCGAGGCTCTCCTTCATGTGAGTGCGGTTCGCAATGCCAGCGGAACACTCGTCCAATATCGTGGGTTGATTCTAGATATCACCGATCAGAAAAACTCACGAGCGGCGCTGCGGCGCGAGCGTGATTTCAACTGGAGCATCCTGAATCACACGCAGAATATTATTCTCGTGCTGGATGCTTCCGGATGCATCAGCTATGTGAATCATCGGGCTGCGGAGATCGGATATTCGGTGGAAGCGCTTCAGGGCTTGCCGTTGGCACGGCTGATTCACACTTCTCACAGGCCGATCTTCCAGGAAGCGTTGCGCAGCGTCCTGGAATGCGGCGGGGTCCAGAGGTTGGAGCTGCCTTTCTTGCGGAGAGAAGGGAGCATGACGCGATTCGTCGTTCATCTCAGTTCGATGCGGGAGAAAGGTGAAGACGCAAATAGCGTCGTCGTTGTGATGACCGACATCACCGAAGCCTCTCTATTGCAAGACAAACTGGCGCACGCCGAGAAGATGGCCGCGCTCGGTCAACTGGTGTCGGGCGTAGCTCATGAAGTGAACAATCCGCTGTCGGGAATTGTCGGCTTCACCGACCTTCTTTTGGAAAATCCTGAACTTCCCGATTTCGCACGTGAAAATCTTGGGATTATTTTGCAGGAAGCGGAACGAACTCGTTTGATTGTCCAGAATATGCTGCGCTTCGCACGGGAAATGCCTCCACAGCGTGAGCTCGTTCAAATAAACGCGGTGCTCCGGCAGACACTCAAGCTGCGATCCTACGGACTGTCGATCCGGAATGTCGAGATATGCGAGCGCCTCGCAGAGAATCTTCCCGTGGTGGTTGCCGACCCGCACCAGCTCGAGCAGGTCTTTCTAAATGTTCTCAACAACGCTTTTGACGCCATCGAGCAGAGCGGGCGTCCTGGCAGAATTGAAGTGGAAACCGTCGCTTCCGCCGAGAGTGTTGAGATTCGTTTTCGGGACAATGGGCCGGGAATTTCAAACCCGGACCGCATATTTGAGCCGTTCTATACAACCAAACCGGTTGGAAAGGGAACTGGTATGGGGCTGAGCATCTGCTACGGGATTATCCAGGCCCATGACGGCGAAATTTTATGCAAAAACAATGAGGATGCCCAAGGGTGCACATTTCTAATTCGCATCCCCGCGGCTGCCATCAGATCGCAAGGATTCCCGGCGGACGTTTGAATTTTGTTGCGTTTGCATTCGCCGGAAGAATTGTTGGGTGATTCACTTTTGTTCAAGGAGCAAACGGGTGACTAAGGACGATTCGCGGATTCGGCTTCTCGTCGTTGACGACGAACAAAGCATTCGCCGTTTGTGCATGACCGTCGGTAGCTCGCTCAACTATATCTGTTCGGAAGCGGAGAGCGCCGAAGCCGCCCTGGCTCAGTTTCCCGCGATTCCACCCGACATTGTGATTGCGGATTTGCGTCTGCCCAATCTGTCCGGTGCCGATCTGCTACGTCAAATCAAGTCGCGTCTGCCGGCAACCGAGGTCGTCATCATGACGGGGCACGGCTCCATCGAATCGGCCGTCGAAGCCATGAAACTTGGCGCATACGACTACATACAGAAGCCATTCCGAGTCGAGGAGCTTCGGATGCTGCTTCGCCGTATGGAAGAAAAAGTCAAGCTGGTGCAGGAGAACCGGGTCCTTCGGGAACGAGTCGAAACAGACCAGGAGCTGGACGGGATTATTGGCGATTCCGCCAAGATCCGAGAAATATTGCGCATGATCAGCCGTCTGAAAGACACGTGGACTCCCGTATTGATCTGTGGGGAGAGCGGAACTGGAAAGGAACTGGTCGCGCGCGCAATTCACTATCGAGGAACATTTGCGAAAAGGCCGTTCGTGGCAGTGGATTGCGGCGCACTGGTTCCGACGCTGATGGAGAGCGATCTTTTCGGTTATACGAAAGGCGCATTTACGGGAGCGGCCAAATCAAAAATTGGTTTGTTTCAGGCGGCCGATGGAGGCACGATTTTTTTGGATGAAATTGGCGAATTACCCCTTGAATTGCAAGCGAAACTCCTGCGCGTCTTGCAAGAGAAAGAAGTGCGGCCCGTTGGAAGCAATGAAAGCATCCATGTGCAGGTCCGCGTGGTTGCCGCTACAAACCGCGATCTGGAATCCGCAATCGTCGAGGGCGGTTTTCGCAAGGATCTGTTTTTTCGGCTCAACGTTGTTTCCATTACTCTCCCGCCATTGCGCGAGCGGCGTTCGGACATCCCCATGCTGGCCCAATATTTTCTCGATCGTTTGCCGGAGGGCGAAAACATAAAGTTTACGTCCGCCGCCATGAAGCTGCTCATGCGCTATGACTGGCCGGGCAATATTCGCGAGTTGCAGAATTGCCTCTGCCGCGCGGTCACGC
>Ga0210386_10001621_pt1 | contig 19862 bp, 15 predicted proteins | sample IncBWH32OmetaG_FD_160091 | JGI IMG/M metagenome (GOLD analysis project Ga0210386, IMG submission 160091) | Forest soil microbial communities from Barre Woods Harvard Forest LTER site, Petersham, Massachusetts, United States - Inc-BW-H-32-O ...
ACGTCATCGATGGTGGTCTGCTGGCCGGGCAAGTGATGTCCTGACAATCGGGCATGCAGCGGTCGGACAGGCTCCCTCAGCGCGAGGCCCGATGAACCCGGAAAAGCTCCACCAGCCCGGGCACAGCGTGTCTATCTGTTCTCGCCAATGTGGCAGCCGCCACGTCGTGACGCCGTCGCACCACAGGTGCGCTCGTCGCCGAACTCGCGTAGGCTCTGCGTTCATCAATCAAACTCCGTGCGGCTACAGACTATTCGCTATCGCCGCCGGTGACACGCCGAACTGCCCGTTGCCCATCGCGAAATAACTCGCGAGGGTTTCGCCGACTTCAGCATTGTGCCGTGCGCCCAATTTGTCCTGGATGGGGGCGGGTCTCGACACCCAGCCGGCCGTCGCATGTTGTGGGCCAATGAATCCAACGATGCCGTTGATGAAGTTGCTGAGACAAGCTATGGTTAGATCAACATGTGTGTTGAAAAAGCAAGACAGGCTGTAGGCCCGTAGTGGATCGCCGACTCCGCGCCGGCCGTCCACAGGATCCGATCGACCCTGCGCGTGTTTCGGGTTGTGCAGTTGCCTTCAATGTATCCGGCACACCATCGGGGTAAGTCCGCGTTGCAAAAGAAGGTGTTGCAGAAGAAGGTGGTGGCTGTGAACGATCTCGGCGTCGGCCTGCCCGCCTCAGATGATAAGCCGATGCGATCGGGGGGCGCGTGGCTCGCGAAGTAGCGACAACCTCGAAACCCTTTGGCGCCGGGTTCGTCACAGCGATACTGTTCGGCGCCGCCCTCAATCCGATCAACAGTTCGGTCATCGCGACCGGACTCGTGGCGATCGCCACGGCGATGGACGTGCCCGTCGGAAGAACCTCGATCCTCATCTCGAGTTTGTATTTGACTTGTGCCGTCGCGCAGCCGACCACCGGCCGGCTGGCCGAGGAGTTCGGACCGAGGCGCGTCTTTTTGCTCGGCATCGCTATGGTGCTCGCCGGCGGTGTATTGGGGGCTGTCGCAGGCAACCTGGCAATGATGGTGTGGGCGCGGGTGTTGATCGGATTTGGAACATCAGCGGGATACCCGACGGCGATGATGCTGATCCGGCGCCGAGCCGTCGATGCCGGGCTAGACCACCCGCCGAGCACGGTCTTGGGAGGTATAGCGATCGCCGGGGGTGCGACGATGGCGATCGGGCCGTCGCTGGGTGGGCTGCTAATCGGTTGGTTTGGCTGGCGATCGGTGTTCGCGGTCAATCTGCCTTTCGCCGTGGTGGCCGGACTGTTGGCGCTGTGGGGGATTCCACGTGACCCCGATGCACCGACCGGCCGAGCGTGGCGGGTCATGATCAGCCGGTTGGACCTTGCGGGGATAGCGGCATTTAGCGCGGCGTTGGTGAGCGCATTGGTGGCGCTCGAGGGGCTGCCCCATGTGCGGTGGCCGGCGCTTGTCGGTGCCGTGGTGTTCTCGACAGGGCTGGTTTGGCGCGAATTGCGTGCGGCGAATCCGTTTATCGATATGCGGCTGCTGGTCCGCAACAGGGCGCTCTCCCGGACGTATCTACGCGCCGCTCTCACCGTGTTTGGCACCTACGTCGTGTTGTACGGAGTGACACAGTGGATCGAGGCCGCACACGGGCAGTCAGCCTTCGCCGCCGGTCTGATCATGCTGCCGGTCGGCGCGGTGTCCGCGCTGGCGTCGCAGGCGGTCAGCGGTCGGAAGAATCCGCGCATGACACTCATCGTCGCTGCGGTGCTGTTCATCGGAGGCTCGGTGTTCATCTTGACGCTGTCCAAGTCGAGCTCGGTTTTTGCCATCAGCGCGGTCACCGCGATCTTCGGTGCGGTCAATGGAGCCGGCATCGTGGGCAACCAGCTGGCGCTCTACCGCCAAACACCCGCGGACACGATCGGGACCGCCTCAGGGCTGATGCGGACATCCCAATACGTCTCCTCAATCGCCTCGGCGGTCCTCATCGGCGTGGTGTACAGCCGCACCGTTGACAGCGCGGGACTGCACCACGCGGCACTCATCCTGATCGGCATGAGCGTGGTCCTGCTGCTCATGACGCTGTTCGACCGCCGCCTGTCTGGGTCCGGATCGACCACGACGGGTAGAACTCTGGATCGCCCCCGCTTCGCCGATTCCTGAAAGCGGCGAAAAGTAGCTGGTACGCAATGCCTGTCGACTCAGTCGAGCGATGCGATCTTCTGGCGGGAACCCCAACCCGGGCGCCGGGGCCTCAGACTCTCCGCGTCCGCGGATGTTTCAACAATAGCGTAGAAGCACCGAGCAACCGCTACGGTGTGAAATCGTCAACACGACTGTTGACTTTATTGGTGTGCCGTTCGTATGCTGAAGAGGCTGCGGCGAACAGACAGCATTTGGGGATGTCGTCGCGTGCTGGTGATGCCGTTGGGTGCCATCGCTTCTTTGTGCGCAGGACGGAGTTATCGCCCGCGCTCGGCGGTACCGACATGTGATCGCCGGCCCGAGAAGCCATGACGGAGAGCAGAGACCATGACCAGCAAGCCAGCGCACCTGAGCTTCGCCGAGCTGCGCGAGCTCGCCGATTCGGCCAATCTGCCCACCCTGCTGATGTTGATCTACCAGGTCACCGGGGACTCGCGATGGCTGGAACCGCCCTATTGCCCCACCCGCAGCCGAGGTCTCAGCGATCACGACACGGGCGGATTCTCGGAGCAGATCCAGGACGAGGTCCGCTTGGCGGGGGCCCATGCGCTGTTCGATCTGCAATCAGGCAACGCGCCGGCCATCCCGATGCCGAATGCTGAACAGACCAGTCGGATGTTGGGTGTGTGTGTGGGCGAATCAGTCGACCCGTCCTACGGTGTGATGTTCTCCGAAGAGTTCGAACGCCGCATGGGGATACAGGAAGACGTCAACATCGCTGAGAGTGTGCCGCCGGGTTTTCACGTTCTCGTCATCGGCGCCGGGGTCTCCGGCATCATCGCCGCTCAGCGGCTGGGGCAGATGGGCATCCCCTACACCGTGGTTGACGAGCACGACGGTGCGGGCGGCAACTGGCGGGACAATCCGTATCCCGGCGCCGGGGTGGATACTCCCAGTCACCTGTACTCGTTCTCCTTTGCGCCGCACGACTGGACCAAACACTTCGAGCTGCGCCCCGAACTCGAGGAGTACTTCGAGGCGACCTTCGAGCGTGTCGGCGGGCCGGCCAACACCCGGTTCAACACCAAGGTGGTATCGGCCCGGTTCGATCCGGACGCGATGGTGTGGCGGGTTGAGGTCCAAGACCGCCAGGGCAACCGCGATCAGATCACCGCCAACGCCGTCATCAGCGCCGTGGGGGTCCTCAACCGGCCCAGCTTGCCCAACATCGATGGGAGGGACCGCTTCACCGGGCCTTCTTTCCACTCGTCGCACTGGCCCGAAGACCTCGACATCGACGGCAAGAGCGTCGCGGTTATCGGCAGCGGGGCCAGCGCGATGCAGATCGTGCCGGCGATCGCCGACCGGGTCGGCAAGTTGACGGTGTTTCAGCGCACGCCACCGTGGGTCGCGCCATTCGAGAAATTCCAGCTGCCCATCGACTACGGCGCCCGGTACCTGCTCAATCACTTCCCGATGTACCGGTCTTGGTATTTCCTCAAGCTGTACTGGCAGTTCGGCGACAAGGTACTCGATTCGCTGCGCAAGGATCCGAGCTGGCCGCATCCCGAACGCTCAGTCAACGCAATAAACGACGGACACCGGCGGTTCTTCACGGAGTACATCGAGGAGCAACTCGACTCCCGCACCGACCTCCTCGACAAGGTCGTCCCGACGTATCCGCCCTACGGCAAGCGGATCCTCCTCGACAACGGTTGGTATGCGGCGCTGCTGCGCGACAATGTCACGCTGGTCACTGAGGCGGTGTGCGAGGTCCTCGACCAGGGCGTCCGGTCAAGTTCCGGTGACGCCTATGAAGCCGATATCCTGGTGTGGGCCACCGGATTTCAGGCCTCACGGTTTGTGTCGAGCCTCGACATCACCGGGCTGAGCGGCCAGACTCTGCGCGACGCGTGGGACGACGACGATGCGCGCGCCTACCTCGGTGTGACGGTTCCGGATTTTCCGAATCTCTTCCTGCTAGGGGGCCCGAACTCGTTTCCGGGCAGCGGCAGCTTCATGTATTTCATGGAGGTCCAGATGCGCTACATCGGTCGGATACTGGCCTCGATGATCGACGCCAACGTCGCGGCGGTGAACACCAGGCAGGACGTTTACGAGCGTTACGGCGACTTGGTGGACGCGACCAGCCAGACGACGGTGTGGACGCATCCAGGCACCAATACGTTTTTCCGCAACGCCCGGGGCCGACTGGTGTTCGTCTCGCCGTTCCGCAACGTCGAGTACTGGAAACAGGCTGTGGATTCCGGGCTCGAAGACTACGACCTGCTCGGTAACGGCCAGACCGAACATACGGCGGTTGCCGCATCAGCCTAGTCGCGGGCCGCGCCCGCTCGGACAAAGGAACTCAAGCACGATGGAACCGTTGCTGCTCAGTGGATTGAAAGACAAGTCAGCCCTCGTAGTGGGCGGCGGCTTCGGCATGGGCCGCGCAACCGCGCGTTTACTCTCCGCCAACGGTGCGCGGGTCTGTGTGCTCGATGCCGATGCCGAGCGAGTCGAGGCGACAAGCCGCGAGCTGTCCGCCACCGGCATCTGTACCGACATCTGTGAGCCCGGTGCCGCACGCGATGCTGTCAAAAGGGCTGCCACCGAGATGGGCGGGCTCGACATCCTCATCAACATCGTCGGCAAAGGTTACCGGGTCCGGGGGGCCGAGCTGACCGCGCAGACGCAACGGGAAGCGCTCGAGATCAACTACCTGCACCACGTGGAGTTTTGCGCCGCGTTCGGTGAGCACCGCATAGCGGCCGGCAAGCCCGGCGCCATCACAATGGTGTCCTCGTTGGCAGGGTTGCGGCCGTTTCCGGGTCAAATCGCCTACGGTGCCGCCAAAGCGGCGCTCAATTCGCTGACCGCCAGCCTGGCTGTCGAGTGGGGACCCCACCAGATCAGGGTCAATGCCGTGGCACCGGGTGTTGTGCGCACCGATCGCAACACCTGGGAGGGGCAGCCGGGCGATGCGCTGGCCACATCGGTCCCGTTGGGCAGACTCGGCGACCAGGAGGATATCGCGGCCGCAATCGTGTTCTTGTCCTCCGATGCCGCCTCGTACATCACTGGACAGACACTGCTGGTCGACGGAGGGGCCGCCAGCTTCATTCAGTTCTGGCGGCAGTGGTGACGTTCGCGCTGCATCAACGTGACGCGCCGTCCGCCCGGATGCACCCGCCATCGGCCCAGAGCACCTCGGACAGAAGGGAACTGGCGTGACGCTCGATCTCAGTCCCGACGAACTCCTGACGACCACGCGCACCGTGCGTAAACGGCTCGACTTTTCTAGGCCGGTGCCGCGGGGGATGATCCAAGACTGCATTGACGTCGCCGTGCAGGCCCCGACCGGCGGGAACAAGCAGATCTGGCATTGGGTGGTCGTCGGCGACCAAAAGGTCAAGAGCGCCGTCGCCGACGTCTACCGGCGGTGCTGGGACACCACCAGCCACCATGGAGCTTTGCCGAGCTATGACGGCGCCGATCCACGCGCAGGTCGCATGGCCAAGATCCTCGAGTCGGGGCAATACCTAGCCGACAACATCGACCGATCGCCCTGGCTGGTCATCCCGTGCGGAACTGGCCGCGTGCTCGATCAGCCGACGGTGCCCGAGCAATCCAGGTTCTGGGCATCAATACTGCCGGCGATGTGGAGCTTCATGCTTGCCACCCGCGCACGCGGCCTCGGTTGCGCCTGGACATCCGTGCACCTCCAAAGGGAACAGGATGTCGCACAGATCCTGGGTATTCCCTACCCCGAAGTCACTCAATGCGGACTGTTCCCGGTGGCCTACACCAAGGGGACCAATTTCCATCGCGCACAACGTATTCCCGGGGAGGAGCTCACTCACTGGGACCACTGGTGATGCGCCTGACCGGGACCATAGCGTTACTCGAATCGACAAGGAGCCCCATCAGATGACCACCGGTCTGAAGCAAAAATGGGCCGAGGGAAAACCGGCTTTTGGCGGTTGGTGCACGAGTGGGTCGGCCTTCACCGCAGAGGTCATGGCGGCGGAAGGCTTCGACTTCGTGGGTCTCGACGTGCAGCACGGCTTGTACGGCTACGAGTCGGTCGTATCGGCGATTCGCGCCGTGAACACCACGTCGGCAGCCTCGATTGTCCGGGTGCCTTCACTGGATCCGGCGTTCGCGGGCAAGGTATTGGACGCTGGCGCGCACGGCGTCATTTTTCCAGTGGTGGAGACCGCCGATGACGCCGCCGCCGCGGTCAAGGCGTGTCGCTACCACCCGCAAGGGACGCGCAGTTTCGGGCCGGTACGCGCCGGATTCTTGTTCGGCCGAGATCCTGACGTGCTCGCTGCACTCGCGGTGTGCATCGTGATGGTCGAGACCGCGCAAGCGGTCGACAAGATCGATGAAATCGTGTCAGTCGAAGGTGTCGACGCGGTGTTCATCGGCCCCGCGGATCTGGCGATCACCTTCGGCATGGCGCCTGCGGCGGCGCCGGTGCCTGGCGTTCATGCCGATGCCATCGAGGCCGTCCGCCAGGCCGCCAGCGCCGCCGGCCTGGCAGTGGGTATTTCCTGTCCCGACGCCGAATCGGCGCTGAGGTTAGCGGCATCGGGCTACACCTTTTTGCCCATCGGCATCGACACCCACTGGGTGGCTTCAACCGCTCGCGCCGCGCTCGCAGCGGTGCGCGGCGCGGGTTACTGACCCGGTTTGCCCAACTCGGCGGCTGTCCCAGCTGTTGATGCTCGCTGCGCTGTTTCGCCAAGGGCGCCAGTGGATCTCAGTGTGCGCGTGCGTTGTTGGCCAAAGTCGGATGAGTTCAACGGCTGTTCTCGATGCCGAACGGCTCGCGAGGAAGTATGGCAAGAGTTCTTTCCACATATGTGTTGAAATTTGTGCGGCGGACGGCTTACCGTGAAGTGACTAACAGGTACTACGACAAGGGGTTTATCGATGGATTTCATCAGTGCCACCCAGCAGGATCGCAACACTGAGTTGGTGCGCGGCGTCTATGCGGCGCTGTTTGACGGCGACTTCGCCACCTTCAAGGATGCCACACGCGACGATTTCGAAGCCGACGTGACGCCGTCGGTGCCTTGGGGTGGGCTTCATCGTGGAGCCGAGGCGATCCGGACCAGTGTGCTCCCTGCGCTGGCGGCGGTGATCGATTTCCCCACCATGCGATTGATCAGCGTTTCTGGCGACGGTGATAATGTCGCAGCGCTGTTGACCGCCCGCTCGGTCGGCGGTGACGAAATCTGGCTCGCCGAACACTGGACGCTCAGCGACGGCAAGATCGCGCACCTGCGGGCCTTCTACTTCGACGCGCGACCCCTCGTATCGCCACCAACCGCGACTGCCCCCTAGCAGGCTGCTCGCCGGTTTTGCGCCGACTGCGTCGGCGATTTTCTACACCGGCGCCTCCAGGGGCCTTTTCGCTCATCCGCGGTCAGCATCCATGTGCTCGAATGTCGACGTGCCCAACGTCTTTCGCGCCCCAGCATTTTCCCGCTAGGAACCGACGCACGACGGAAGGGACTATGCGCGCTCGCCCAGCCGCCGGCAGGCTGCGCGCACCCCCGCATCAAGTCGTCGATCTGGCGGGGGTCCAGCTCCGGTACCTTGTCGAGCACCGCTTGGATGACCTGGCTTGCGACATCGTCGGGTCGCATCGTGGCGAGCGATCCCTTGACCGCCCGGCCGATGGGCGAACGGGCGACCGAAACGACGACGGCTTCAGGCATGGTTGGACTCCGTTCCTAGGTCCGCTGCGGGCGCCTCAACGGCGGCGAGCAGGCGGAACTTCTGCACCTTGCCGCTGGGTGTGGTGGGCAGCTCGGCCACGAGGAAGATTTGGCGCGGGACTTTGAACGCTGCGAGCGCACGTGCGCTGTGTGCCTTGAGGTTCTCCACGGTGACTTCTGCGCCGCTGCGCAGTTGCACCCATGCATAGCCCACCTGGCCCAGCCGGTCGTCGGGCACCCCGGCTGCGGCGGCGCGTTGGACCGCCGGATGAGTTTGCAGCGCCATTTCGACCTCGACGGGGTCGACGAGCTCGCCTCCCACCCGGTAGTGATCGCTGTGCCGGCCGATGAAGACGATATTGCCTTTGGGGTCTCGCCGTACGACATCACCTGTGCGAAACCAGCCTTCGCCGTTGAATGCCCGCGCGGTTGCGACCGGGTCGTTGTGGTAGCCAAGCATGATCGACGGGCCGCGCAATAACAGCACACCCCGTGACCCATCGGACACGGGTCGGCCGGTGACCTCATCGACAATCAAAGCGCGGATCCCATCCAAAGGGCGTCCGACCGTTCCGACGGCTACGTCCACAGTGTCCTCGAGGGTGGGCATTATGACGGTGGACGCGGTCTCGGTACTGCCGTACGTGTTCAGGCATGGCGCACGGAATTTCGCGCGCACCCGTCGGCTCAGATCGGATGCGAGCGGGGTGATCGCGAACCGGATCTTGGCGAAGTCGATATCATCGACGGCCGGGTCGTTCAATTGATCGATGTAGGTGGTGGGCACGCCATACACCATCGTCGCGCCCTCAGAACGTATGAGGCGCAATGACTCCGGCGAGCGGAACCGTTCCATGAGGACGAGCTTGGCGCCAACCGAGACCATCAGTAGCATCCCGGCCATGAGGGCATAAACATGGAATAGCGGCAAATACAGTACGACGCAGTCTTTTTCGCTCAGCCGCAAGCGTGTGGCGGTGGCAGCCAGAGTCTCGGTGAACCGGTGGCAATGGATGGCGCCTTTGGGCTGGCCTGTCGTTCCTGACGTGTAGAGCATGATAGCCGGGTCGAGAGCGTGGTTAGCGGTTGGGGCGAATCCGGGCGTGCCACTGGCGAGTTGTTGCCAGGCCACCGTCGTCGGGTCGCCGGACTCGCCGACGACCACAAGCGAAAGTGACTGCGGCACTTGCTCGCGCAGCGTCAGGGAATCCGATAGGTAGTCGCGGCCGCGGAAACTGTCGCAGACGATCAGCACCGAGGCCCCCGAGTGGGCGAGCTGATACAGCGCTTCGGCGGGGGAGAGGGCCGTGTTGAGGGGGACCACCACAGCGCCCGCCGAGATCGCTCCGAAAAAGGCTGTCACCCATTCCAATCGATTGGGCATCCAGATCGCGACCCGATCGCCCTTGCTGACCCCGAGGGCGGCCAGGCCGCCGGCCACGTCGCGGCACAGCGCGGCAAGCTCGCGGTACGTGGTCCGTCGGGTTCCGTCGACCACTGCGGTCAGCTCACCCCAGTCGGCGGCTGCTCGATCGAGCAGGCCGTCAACTGTCACTGAATCGGTGCGGACGCCCACCGGTGTCATCGCGCTCTCCTCACGTCCGACGGCTCATCAGTGCGCGACCTCGGGAATGGCCCCGGGGTCCATCAGCACGTCGATCACCAGTGGACACGTGCGTACCTGGGCCGCGGCGACCGCGGCGGGCACATCGGCAATCGAGCTGACGGTGACGCCGTCGGCGCCCATTGCCTGGGCAACCGAGGCGAAGGACGGCCAGTCAAACAGCGACAGCGCCGGAGATACCGACTTGTGCACGTATTGGTCGTATTCTGCGCCATAGCTGCCGTCGTTGCAGATGACGACGATCAGTGGCAACGAGGCCCGCACCGCGGAGTGCAGTTCGGCGAGACCGTTCATCATGAAGCCGCCGTCGCCGGTGATGAAGACCGTCGGTTCGGCACCGGCGGCACACGCGGCGCCGATCGCGGCTCCCATCCCCAAACCGACCGCACCGAAGGCGGTGGCGAGCACCTCACTGCGGTAGTCGGGGCCGTAGATGTACTTCAGCGCCTCGCCCAGGAAGCGCCCGCCGTCCCAGACCACCGTCCGCTGGGTGGGTAGCGAGCGATTGAGTTCACTGAGTACCCCGCCAAGGGTGAGCGTGTCGCCAAGGTCGGCATCGAAACGCAGATCTACGTCGCGAATATCCGCGCACACCCTCTGCCGGAAGCCGGTAGGCGGCACCTCGCCGGCGTCCAGCCACTTGATGAAGGTGCGAGCGGTCTGCGCCGCGTCACCGTGGATGGCTACGTTGACGGGCGCATTTGGCCGCTCGACGCGCGCGGCCTCGGCGTCGACGTAGATGACGGTCTTGTCGTCGAACAGCGTCCTGTGGGCGGTCGTCCAGGTGTTCAAGCTGGAGCCGAAGACGATGACACAGTCACTGTCGGTGATCGCTGGGGCGCCGGCATCGGTCGTCAACGTGCCGCAAATGCCGACGCTGCCTTCGGCAGCGGTGTAGAGGTTGCGTGCGCGGAAGGTGGTGGCGATCGGCGCGCCGATCCGTTGGGCAAAGTCCAGCACGGCGTCGCGCTGTTCGGGCGGTGTGGCACCGTGGCCGGCCACCACCAGCGGTCGGCGAGCGGTGGCGATCATGCCAACGGCCTGGTCGAGCAGGTCCTCGGGAGGTGCCGGGACGGGTTCACTGGCACCGACGGCGCGATCGTCGGCATCGACCATCTCCCACGCGAACTCGGTGGGGCAGTTGACGACGACCGGTCGACGCTGTGCGACGGCCTGGGCGATCGCGGCGCGCAGGGCCGGTACCGCTTCAATGGGCTGGCCGACGTGAACATAGCCGGCGCCGGTCGCCTCGACAAACAGCGCCTGGTCGAGGGACTGCTGGTTGTGAGTGTTGCTGGGGGCGGTGTCACCGGTGATCAACACGAGCGGGACGTTATTGCGGACCGTGTCGATCAGAGCCGTTGCGGTGTTGGTGAGTCCGGGGCCTTGGGTCACCGTTGCCACACCCAGACGCCCACTGCGGAGTGCGTATCCCTGAGCCATCATCACTGCGCTGGCTTCGTGGACCGCCGAGATGTATCGACCGCCCTCGGCTTCGACAAATGCGTTGGTGAAGAAGAGATTGGCGTCGCCGATCAGCCCGAACATCGTGTCCACTCCACTTGCGGCGAGGGCGTTGGCCATAGCCTCGTGAACAAACATCACCGCAAAACCCTCCGCGAATATCCGGACTCGTGCCGACGATGCGCCGGAGCGCATCGTGTCGCTGGTAGCCCGTTTCGGGGCGGCTGACAAACCGCGCCAGCGCAACGCGACCACTTATCAACATACATGTTGAAGACAGGTTCAGACCAGTGGGTCTGGACACATTTGCCCACAGACATGACATCACCGGCTACCCGTTTGTCAACACGGTCGTTGACACGCATTCGCTTTGCGGATTACCGTCAGACGGTAAGCGGCGTCGATCGGAGCGCGCGGTTGTTTCCGATCGCCGCCGACGGGTCGGCAGCGTCGCGCCCGGCCCCCGGTAACCGATGACGAGGACGCCCATGGCCAGCACAACCGAAGACCCAGGCACCCCCGGGCTCAGAATATCCGTGAACGGGCGGGTCGCCGAGGTGGTCATCGACCGGCCCCCGGCCAATGCGCTCGCCCGGCGCACGTACCGCGAACTGAAGGTCGTCTTCGACGGCTTTCGCGACCGTGACGACATCTCGGCGGTGATTCTCACCGGGGCCGGGGACCGGGTGTTCTGCGGCGGCCGCGACATCAAGGATCTTCAAGTCGAGCGGTCGCAACCGCCCACCGTCGATGTGGGTGATCCGTTGCGGCTTGCGCGGGAGGCGTTTTGGGCTGTGCGGCACTGCGCGGTGCCGGTCATTTGCGCCGTCAACGGCGCCGCGGTGGGAGCCGGACTGGCGCTGGTCGCCGTCAGCGATATCGCGTTGGCTTCCGCGACTGCGACATTCGCGCTCACCGAGATCGACGTGGGGGTGCTCGGCGCCGCCTCGTTTGCCCAGTGGATGGTCGGTCCGTCCAAGGCGCGGCGGATGTTGTACACCGCCGAGCGCGTGCCGGCATCCGAAGTCCACCGCCGCGGAGGCCTCGAATCTGTTTGTCCCCCAGATGAACTGATGACCCAGGCACGCAGCCTCGCCGAAACGATCGCGACGAAGAACCCCACCGCGATACGCATGGCCAAGGCATCGGTGCTGCGGTCGGACACCCTGCCGCTGGAGGCGGCCTACCAGACCGAGCAGGATTACACCCAACATCTGTCGGCCTATGCCGACTCGGCGCAACTGATCGCAGGCTTCGGCCGGTGAGCACGGCCGCTGCTGATCAAACACCTCAGTTGCGATGAAGGGCTACCGGCGATGAAGGTGATTCCCACCGACGAGCTGCCCTGGAAGACCGTTGCCGCCAATGCACGTGTCGGCCACGTTCAGAACAAATACGTCTCCGAAGGTGAGATCCTTCCCGGCGTTGGCTATGCGGCGGACTGCTACAACTACGTCGGCGGCGAGAACGTGTTCACCGCACCGCGCCACCATCACGATTTCGAGCAGATCCGTATCTCGATGACCGGGGTTCAGGACTTCGGGCTGGGCCAGGTCACCGAGGAGGGCTGGATCGCGTACTTTCCGGCCGGCGCGTTCTACGGGCCAGAGCACATCGACGGTGCGTCGATCTTCCAAATTCAGTGGAGCGACTTCTGGGTGTCGCGCGCCGAGCACGACCGCGCGTACGCGGAGCTGGGGAAGACGGGTGTGTTCGGCGGCGGACAATACACCTGGGTGGACTCAGAGGGTCGCAGCCACTCGAGAGACGCGCTCAATGCGATCTGGGAGCACGTCTTCAACCGCGAGGCGTCGTTTCCCGTTCCCCGCTACCCCCAGCCCATCCTGATGAACCCGGACGCATTCACCTACCTGGACCGCGGCGACGGCCTGGCCACGAAGGTGTTGGGCCGCTTCACCGAGCGTGACCTGACCATCATCAAGATCCGCTGGGATAACCGCGCCGAATTCGTGATGCCCGACAACCGAACCTATTGCATGTTCACAAACGCAGGAACGGTCGAAGTCGCCGAGCACCACTACGGCCCCCACACCGTGGTTTGGTCGGACCACGGCGAAGAGGTGGTGGTGTTCGGCCAGCCGGGCGCCGAGGCGCTGTGCATCGCTTTTCCACCTATCGAATTCGCACCCGACCTCACCGGGCGCGCCAGTGGCCGCTAGCCGGCACCACGGGATCAAGTTCGCCACCACGTACCCCACGATGGACCTGGGCACCGATCCCGACGTGCTCGGTCAGTGGGCCCGCGAGGTAGAGCAAGCCGGCTATGACGAACTATTCATCCCCGAACACGTGGTGGGCGTCAACGTCACCGAGCGTCCCGACTGGCGCCCGCTGAACCCCACGACGCTCGAAAACGACAAGCCGGTCTATGACCACACCTTCCCGTTCTACGAGCCGTTCGTTGCAATGGGCTATCTGGCGGCGGTCACCGACAGGATCGGGCTCACCAGCGGTGTGATGATCGCGCCGCAGCGGCAGACTGCCCTGATGGCCAAGCAGGCCGCCATCGCGGACGTGTTGAGTCGCGGGCGAATCCGGTTGGGCGTCGGGGTCGGGTGGAACGACGCCGAATTCGAGGCCCTGGGAGTGGATTTCACCACCCGCGGTCGACGACTCGACGAGCAACTCATCGTCATGCGCCGGCTGTGGACCGAGGAATCGGTAACGTTCGAAGGTCAATTCGACACCCTGGTGTCTGTCGGCCTCGCGCCCCTGCCGGTCCAGCGACCCATTCCCATCATCGTCGGCGGGGATTCACCCCCCGCGATGGAGCGCGCGGCGGCGCTTGGCGATGGATGGTTCCTCACCCACGCCGCCGCCGAATGTATCGAACGGACACAACGCTTCTGGAATCGCGTCGACGAACTTGGGCACCGCGACGGAATGATGTTGGTGGGTACGGTCTACCAGGGTCACCGACAGCCTGCGGAACTGCTCGAGGACATCGCGCTGTGGGCAGAACTTGGCGCTACCCATCTCAATGTGCGCACGTCTTCCCATCCTGTCCAGTGGGCCGACGGGAAACCGGTCCGAAAGGCCGATGTCGGCGAACACGTCGACGCCCTAAGCGATGTCCGACGCTTGTGGTTGGAATGTACCGAGTAGCTGATAGGTCATGAGCCGTAACCGCACGGGCAGTTGAGATGCATCTTCATCGCTTCGCCTCGTTCCAACGCAATGGCTGCAGTTGATCTGAGGTGGAATTCGGTGGACCCGGAAACGCGATTGTCGTAGGCCGTTTGCCGCACAGAGCTGAAATCAAAGATCCAGAACAAGGCGCTGCGACTTCGAACGTCCGACGCAGATCAGCATCGTTCCTTCTGCATCATGCTCCTCCGGGGTCATCAGAGTTCCCCGATGATCGGGCTCCCCATCAAGCACAACCGATTCACAACTTCCGCAGTAGCCCTCGGTGCACGAGAACGGCATGTCTGGAAGGACGCTTTGCACCACCTCGAGGAGGGTCTTGTCCGGCGCAACCTGGAGGGTGACCCCCGAGCTTCGGAGCTCCACCTCGAAGGCAGCGTCCCCGTCGGTGACAAACCCGGCGCCGTCGGTTGGCGCCACGAAGCGCTCAAAGTGGAGCCGCTCAGACGCCCCGGCCTCCGCACAGGCCGTCAACACCGCATCAAGCAGCGGGGCCGGCCCGCAGCAATAGACCGCGGCCTCCGGCGAGAGGTTCCCGATGATCGCCAGAACGTCCAACAGTCCATCCACATCTTGGGGGACGATGCTGACATTGTCGCCGCCGAGGTCAACGAGTTCATCCACAAACGCCATGTGCTCGCGGCTACGGCCGCCGTAATGGAGATGCCATCGCGCGCCACGAGCCCTCACCTCGTCCACCATCGCCTTGATAGGAGTGATGCCGATCCCGCCTGCGATCAGCACGTACTCGGAAGCATCCACGAGCCTGAAGTGGTCGCGGGGCGTGGAGGAAATGAATTCGGTTCCAACTCCGAGTTCCCGGAAGATCTCCTCCGAGCCTCCGCGACCGTGGGGTTCACGCAACACGACCACGACGTAGGCACTCTTGTCCTCGCGAGCGCCGCAAAGGGAGTACTGACGCGTCCGCCCCGACGGGAGGCGGATGTCCAAGTGAGCGCCCGGCGGCCACTCGGGCAGCAGCTCACCTGAGGCGCTCTCCAACTCCAGCAGGAGCGCGTTCACCGCGATCTCAGCTCGGCGACGCACGCGAAGCGTGATATGGGACTGGTGTGTGTTCTCTGACATCATTCTTCCTTGTCCGCCACCGCTACCCCTCGCGGGTAGCGGCCGGAAGTTCGTCGGGGTTGTGCTTGGAGGCGCGTGCAACGGACAACTGGCGTCGAAGTGCGTCAAGCGTTCGACAACGCTGCAAAGTCCACGCCCGGGACACCCTGACGAACCAACGAGGGCTCCCCGGGCCGGGCGCCCTAGAGGGGCACCACTACGTCGTAACGCACGTAGCGCGCTCCGCCCTCCATCGTCGTTCCAACCTGCTGAACGCCGTCGGGATCCGGTCGCATGCCACTTGCAAGCTGCAGCCGCAGCATCTTGGCCAATAGACCCTGGGCGTCGTTCTCGCCGTGTTCCCAAATCAGAATCGGACGCCCCAAACACATATGTGCGCCCCCGGCGAACGCCATCCCGAAGCCAGGAACCTTGTCGACCAGCGGAACCCGGTAGGGGTTGTACTCATCGGCTGCGTCACCGAACACGGCTACGTCGCGGTTTGCCTTCCCAACCCAGGCCTTGGCCCATTCACCCGCATTGACCTCACGCCCGCTTTCCAGGGCTGTGTCCTCCTTGGCGAGGCGAACGAGGTACGGCCGGGTTACTCGGTGGAGTCGGAGCGACTCAGACATACACCTGTTGAGGAACTCTCGATCCTCCAGGCGTTCCCGGTCCTCCGGGTGCGCATCGAGCCACGGCAGAACATCGTCGAGGCCGTAGACGGCAAACACGACCGGGTTGTTGACCGACGCAGCCAGAAGTTCGGTCATCTCGCGAAAGATTGCGGTGTCGTCAATGTTGTCCAGGTCCTCTTGGACCACGATCATGCTGGTGATCAGGTCGCCCGGGAGTGCATTCTTCTTCTCCGCGTCGTCACCCGCCTCACGCACCAGGTCAACCCGCCGTTGAAAACTCGGCAGATAGATCTCCTGACGAATCTCAGCGACCGCATTGCGCGCTTCCTGCAGCACCCTGTCTCGGTGTTCGCGAGGGACGTAGTCAAGGACAATCCCCATGACAAGGTGGGTCGATACAGCCCGGAAACGCTCGATGTCCTCCTCCGTCTCGACCTGATCGATACCGATCATGCCGGCAATCAAACGCCAGTAGACACGCGCTGCGAAGTCGAAGAGATCGAAGCCGACCACGGTGGCACCGGGTTCCGCCTGCTGTTTGGTCAAGCGAAGGTAGTAGTCGAAGATCTCGTCGAATGCCTTGCCTTCAGCACCCCATGGCATCTTCGGACTGAGCATCCGCGCCATGGCCTTGCGGCGATTCAAGTGTGCGCGTCCGTCCATCGCAATAAGGGTTCCACCCACGAACTCGAGCGAGTCCTCGTAGCTGCCCTCCATGCCGAAGGAACGACTCCGCAGCATCTCTTCAACGTCGCTGTACGTCGTCAGATCGACTCCCGAATCACGGTCAAAGACGATCGGCGGGTGGCCCGCGGGAACGTCCGTTAGCTCGTCCGTCATGTCATTCAACCTCACTCGTGATTCACAGCCGCCCTTGTAGCGGAATCTGTCAGCAAATATTCGAGGCCCGCCAACGCATGCGATTCAACCCAGGCCTTGGACGCCGACGCACAGCCAATGGATCCTCTTTCGAGGATAGGCAACCAGCCTCGATTCTGTCAACGATTATGTTGACAGAATCCGGATCGAGGTGTCGGATGAGGGTGTGTATGGCGATCGCGTGATGGCGATGTCGCCCCTTCGGTTCGTCGAGACCACCGCTCTTCACCTGGGCTACGAGCTCGGCGATCCCCAGCATGCCGATATTGCCGAGCGAATCGTGGCTCTCCCGTCGATATCAGTTCCAGCGATAACCCCCGCCGGGGTAAGCAAGGGGCGGCGCCTAGGTCGGTCGAGCAGGCATCCGATGGTCGCTTCACCGAGCCGCGGTGGCGCGGCCCGAATTCAGTTGGGGTCGGCAGGTTTACGACTGACACCGCGACTGTGTGGCACTGACGTTCTTGCTCGTCAAGGTGCCGGTCGACCTCATTCGGATAGTCGTAGCGCGCCGTTAGCGCTCCGCCTCCTCGGCGGTGGGTTTCCCTTCCGACGAATTCGGCGATCGCCTGGGTAGGGACGTCCGGGGCGGGGAATGTCAACGCATGTGTTGACGTAGCTTATTGGCGGGTCTTACGCTCGCTTTCGTGACCGGTCGGTGTGCGCCAGGGAATTTGGCGACGCGGTCCGTCGGCCGCGGGCGGATGCGGGTCGTGTGGTAACGCGGATCGTGACTGGTCACTCGAAGTGCACCGGCAAATGCGTCGTGTGCCGATGCCGATCCGAGTGTCTCGACTCGGGTGGCTTCGGAGACGACAAAGCGAGGGAAGCTCAATGACAGATCTGCACGGCAAGGTCGCGGTGGTCACCGGTTCGGCGCGTGGGATCGGCAAGGCAATCGCTCTCCGGTATGCCTCCTGCGGGGCGCACATCGTAGTGAACTACTGCGGAGATGCGACGGACGCAGACGAGACACTTCAGGAGATCCGCGACCTCGGAGCCGACACGATCGCGGTCCAGGCGGACGTATCCAGTGTGAGTGACCTCGATCGGTTGTTTGCCGAAGCCCTTGCCCGGTTCGGGAAGGTCGACATCGTGGTCGCAAACGCGGGCGTCGAAATCATGGGCCAGCCGATGCTGGATGCCAGCGAAGAAGACTACGACCGGTTGTTCGCGGTCAATGCGAAGGGTGCCTTCTTCACCCTCCAGCTTGCGGGGAAGTACGTGACCGACAACGGCCGGATCATCTACATTGGTTCGACCGCGACCGTCGCCGCGTACCCTGGCGTTGCGTTGTACGGGTCGAGCAAGAACGCAGCCCGGTACGCAGCAGCGGTACTTGCCCTCGAGGTCGGGCGCCGGGGTGTCACTGTGAACACCATCCTTCCCACCGCGATCCAGGGTGCCGGTGTCTTCACCCACGTAACCCCCGACGACCCCTTCCTCAAAGAAAACGCGGGCATGCGGCCGATCGGTGCCAGGATGGGACTGCCTGCCGATGTCGCCGATGCTGCTGAGTATCTCGCTGGTGACCTCGCCACCTGGATGAGCGGGCACGAGTTGCACATCACCGGTGGCGCTCCGCAGTAACCCGCCGAGCTGAGTCGAACACCGTCGAATGCAGGCCGCTCGCCACATTCGTCCGCACTCAACGTTCACACCAGGAGAAGTAGACATGAGGGCTGCAGTCGTCAACGGCATCGGCGAAGGATTCGTGATCGAGGACGTTGACATCGCTGAACCCATCGGGCGTGAAGTGCTCGTGCACGTCAAGGCAGCAGGGCTTTGTCACACGGACCTGACGATCGCGAACCACGGGCTGGGATATCAGATGCCGTCCGTGCTTGGCCACGAAGTCGCCGGGGTGGTGACCGCCGTCGGCCCGGACGTCACCCAGGTACGGCTCGGGGACCACGTGATCGGATGTCTCCTCCAATCCTGTGGGATGTGCACCAAGTGCCGTATGGGTAAGCCCTACCAGTGCACTGATCCACACAGCACCGAACGCTCTGGAGGTGGGCGACTGACCAGAGCTGGAGAGCCTCTCTCACAGATATTCGGATTGGGCGGGTTCGCCGAACAAGCCCTGATCCACGAGAACCAGTTGGTCAGCATCCCGAAGTCTGTGCCGTTCCCGCAGGCAGCGCTGATTGGTTGCGGAGTCCTCACCGGGGCAGGGGCGGTGCTAAACACCGCAAACGTGGGCACAGGCGAAACGGTCGTGGTAATCGGTGCGGGCGGTGTCGGCCTGAACGCCGTCAGCGGTGCCGCGATCGCCGCTGCTGGGAAGATCATCGTGATTGACATCGATGATCAGAAGCTGGGGAAGTCCCGCCGCTTCGGGGCCACCCACACCGTCAACTCTGGCGCCACCGATCCCGTCGCCGCAGTCCGGGAGATCACCGGCATCGGTGCCGACCACGTGTTCGACTTCGTCGGAATCCCCAGCGTCCACGAGCAAGCCTTGGCGATGCTCGCAGTCGGAGGGGCACTGTTCCTCGTCGGAACCACAGACCCCCTGACCACCATCCAGGTCCCCATCGTCTCCGCTGTCCTGAATCAAATCCGGGTCCAGGGCGTGAACTTCGGCTCCGCCAACTTCACCCGCGACATCCCGGTCTACTTGGACCTGTATGGACGGGGAAGAATGAACCTCGACGATCTCGTGTCTAGAGAAATCAGCCTGGACGAACTTCCCGCGGCGTACGACATGCTCAACGACCCCACCGTAACCCGGGTAGTGGTGACCACGTTCGAGAAGTAGCCCTTCCGCTCGAACCACCATCACGGTGTTGACAACCCGGCCGGGCAGCGACCTCACCGACGAGATGTGAGCGCGCCCATTCGCGATGAAACAGTAACCAGCTCAAACCCTTTCCCGAGCTGTGGCACACCAGTAGCCCTGCCCGTATCGAACGCGAAGGTGCCGGTGTTAGGCCGTTGAGGTGCGTTCACGACGGTGCCGTGGCTACCGATGGCTTACCGCGATCGCCCAGTAGCGTGTCAACGCTGATGCGGCGGTGATCCTTACCGGGGGCGGGTCGACAGGTTCGGCCGGGTGTCGCGAATGGGTGCTGGTCGCAGCCGCGAAAGCCAGCTGCGTTCGGCGCCCATGCAGCGCAACGTAGTTGGCCGCCGCCGCGACGAGGAGCGCTTCACGTTCTCCAGG
>Ga0210386_10001630_pt1 | contig 19804 bp, 14 predicted proteins | sample IncBWH32OmetaG_FD_160091 | JGI IMG/M metagenome (GOLD analysis project Ga0210386, IMG submission 160091) | Forest soil microbial communities from Barre Woods Harvard Forest LTER site, Petersham, Massachusetts, United States - Inc-BW-H-32-O ...
ATCTCAAGCGCACGAACAAGAGCTACCGTGTCGACGAGACCTATATAAAGGTTAAGGGTCAAGACAAGTATCTGTACCGGGCTGTGGATTCGACCGGGCAGACGATCGATTTTCTGCTGACGGCGAACCGCGACACCGCCGCGGCTCAACGCTTCTTTGAGAAAGTATTTAGCTCATCCTCCAATCCCATTCCGCGGGTCATCAACGTGGATAAGAATCCGGCCTATCCGGCTGCAGTGGAAGCCTTGAAAGCCGAGGGTATTCTCCCCGGCCGAGTTCGTCTGCGCCAGTGCAAGTATCTCAACAATGTCATTGAACAAGATCATCGAACCGTCAAAAAGCGGACCTGGTTGGCAAAAGGCTACGGCTCCTTTCAAAGTGCTTGGCGAACTCTCGAAGGAATAGAAACCGTGAACATGATCCGCAAGGGCCGAGTCAGATGGGTAGCAAAGGGTGACGTTGTTGCGGAAGCACGGTTCATCGCCAGGCTCTTCGCTATCGCTGCCTGACTTTCCCCTCACCTTCACAACTCTGCTGTGCCTCAGCTTCGTGCAGCAAACTTCGCAATGAAACCGCGACAACTGCCGTCGCCGTGTCGTCGCCACCGTACGCGTCTCCCGCGCCATTGGCTTGCTAATGTGCTTAGTCAGGAGGGTGCGGCAAGACAGGGATCATGACCCTCGGAGGCGGTGGCGGCACCGTATGGCCACTCCATCGCATGCTCGCGAACCGGGTCTGCATGTCTTTTGGACCTTGCGGCAACTGCACGTCCTGGAGCCGGACGTTCTCGAAGCCACGCCGATGGGCCACGATCCGGTAATCGAAGGCGATGCTCGCATTCCCGCCGCCCAACTCGCGCACCTCAAAACCACCAGACGTTGTGCTCGCTACATAGAGGCCGTGGCAGTCGCCCTTCGGAGTGAGAAAGACGTGGTAGTCGGCTGCGGTGTCAACAGTCTGGAGAAATCCTGGCTCAAGCAAGACTTCCGCTGCGCCCTCTCGCAACTGCGCCGTGCCGAAATCTTCAAACCAGTTCTCCGGACTTTCGACAGCGTAGAGCGCCACTTCCTGCCCGTCCTGTAGTTTCACCCTGGCCGACTTACTCCCGGCCACTGTCAGATTGCCGCTGATATCCAGATTGCCGCTGGCATCGACGGTGAACACCTGTGTGGTGGAGCTTCCTGACAGGCCTTGCAGGATCAACCCCGCTCCACTATGGGCAACAAATTGGCCCGCGACAGCGTTCGGGCTCTCGACAAATCCGACAACGCCAACTGGGGCGCCGGTGGGCGCACTGGCAAAACCAAAGACTCCTTGCCCATTTGTGCTTGCACTTTGCCCAAAAACTCCGAATGCAGTCCCTGTTGTAGCCGTTGCGTCACCAGCGACTCCAGCGCCAAAGCCTGTGGTGGCAGTCGTGCCATTTACGCCGTATGCATTGCCTGTGGTGGCGATGGCGTTACCGCTCACCCCGTTTCCGTTGGTGCTGGCGCTTTGGCCGTATACGCCATTGGTGTCGCCGGAAGTTGCGTCGGCATAGCCGGCCACACCGGACCCGCTGGTGCTGGCACTGTCTCCCCACACGCCGAGCGTGGCGCCCATGCCGCCCACTCCAACCCAGTTCGCGCTACTACCGTACACACCCGTACCGTTGGCGCTGGCACTCTGCCCGTACACACCGCTGGTGTAGCCGGAAGCCGCGGTGGCGTTACCGCTCAGCCCGCTCCCGCTGGTGCTGGCGCTCTGGCCGTAGACGCCGCTCGCATAGCCCGAGGTGGCGTTGCTGACTCCAATCACACCGGTTCCTTTCACGCCGGAGGATGTCCCGCGAACGGCGATGCCAGGACTAACAGCATCCACTCGCGCGCCGGGGGTCTGCGTGCCCGCTCCCACATTTTGCGAAGCTTGAAACAGGATCGAGTCCCCCAGCGTCCGCCTGCCGGTCCAGATGGGAATGAAGTCGGGCGTGCCATGATCCCGTCCCGACCAGGCGGAGCTGTTGTTCTGATCGGCCTGCAGGCCGGGGCGCAACTGCTGCGCACCCTGCAGAGCGGCGGCGAGATTGCCGTTCGTTGCCTGCCCGGGTGACGATGTTGGGGACAGCAAGTAGGCTGAAGCCGGTTTCCCTCCCAGGGTGTCAGCGTCGGCGGCCTTCAAGGCATAGGGTACCGCCACGAGCAGCACCCGCGGCAGCTCGCTCTCACTGGGTAGTTCCGGCTTCACGCCCAGCCAAAGCGCGTCGCCGGAGGCAAACAGATCGAGCGGCAAGCCCGCAGTCGAGCCGGCACCCAGCAGCACGGTGTAGTGGCCCTGGGAATCCAACTGTAGGCTTTGAGTTTCTGTCCAAAGGGCCGCACCTTCTTGCTCCTTGTACAGGGTGAAAGTCAGCGACACGGTGCCCGTTGAGGGCTTGCCATCCGGGTCCGTCGCCACGCCGGTGATTTTGATCAGGCGTGGAACAGTGCCGTTAGCAATTTGCGGTTCGGCGACTGCAGTGGATGTGTTGACGGAGGTCGCCGTCGCGTCGTCCTGGGCTGTTGCCGATTGCTGAAAAGCAGACGCTAACAGCAGCGTTGCGGCGCACTTTAGCGCCGTCCACCTATCGATGCTGGTCATGGGATTCCTTTCTTTTGGAAACGAATTACCAGGTTTCAATTCGGTATGTGATTCATTACAGACCCTCCTGTGCTATTGGTGGCCCCCGTCTCCGCCTGCGGGAACAGCTTCACCATATGCCTCTTGTTTTGCCCAGCGGTCGTGCCGGTCGATGTCCCGCTTAGCAGTGCGAGCGAGGATATTGTGGCCGCGCGTGGTGGGGTGGAGGTCATCCCAGAAGAGATAGGTGTCCGGGTCGATCGTGGGTATGCCCTGGGAACTTGCGCTAATGTCTACTAGCGAGTATCTGGCGGGCGCGGCGACGATGCGGTTGAAGAGGGCAAAGACGTCGAGCTGCACAAGATCGAGGTGCCTGCGAGGGTTGAAATCGCGCAGGATAGCGAGGCCTGACGCCAAGACGTCGTTAAAAAGAACGCTGGCCTGTGTCGCTGGAACCGAGGTCGTGGGAGAGGCGTTGAGCCGGGGAACCAATCCCAGCGGAGGCAGATTGGGGATGATGAAGTGGCTGGCGCCAGCCTCGATGAGGCGCTGGATATTATTGGCTTGATTGATTGCCGCGTTGATCACGTCGTTCGATGATGTGGCGTAGAGCACATCAATGGCGCCGCCCCAGACCACGAACAGAGTCTTATCGTCGATCTTCGGATGCGTCGCGAGATAGTCGGTAATCTGCTGGCCGATGTTGTTGACGTTGACGGATAGCGAATCTGACGGGCCGAAGGTGAATACCCCGGTACCGCTGCCGGTAGTGGCAAAGCCGTATGCGTAGTCGGTTCCACCGTCGAGAGAGTCCTTGATCTCGGGCTTGGACGGCAACATCGCCGCGACCTGCTCAATCCACACACCGAAGTACTTCTGTGCATAGGGTACGGTGTCATCGCCGTCCGTAAAGCGGCCATCCGTATAGTCGGCAGCCGGTCCGGGAATTCGCACCCCGTACTTGGCTTGAGTAAGATGCGCGACATTGCCGGTGTCCGAGAGAGAGTCCCCAAAGATGACGATGGAGGTGTACCCCTGGGCATGGGCCAGGACTGCGGTGGAAGTGAAGACGAGTGCAGAGAAGAGGCAAAGGAAGCGGCCTGGCCGACGCGCGGGAGTTCTCGTTGAATTGGTGGGCGTCAAAGGCTCGCGCAGCAGAGTTCTGACATGGAGAGGGCTAGGTTTAATCAATCGCAGAGTTAGTCGCATGAGTATTTCTCCATCTGAAAGAATTGGAAACTTGGCCCGGGAGCTGGCAACAGTGATAGGGTTTCCGGAACGTGGCCGAAGCAGCTATCCGCAACAGATGCAGTCTGCGGCATTTTCTTGTACGCCATCCATGATTGACAGCTTGTAGTGGTGGCCTTCGCTTCAGTCGCTTTGAGAAGGCAGAATTTCACCCTTCTTTTCGCTGTCTTTGCAGTCGTCGTGAGGGGTTATCTTGTACACAACGCCGCAGCCATACCCGGTTGAATTGCACTTTAAGTCGCCACCGTAGCCGGTAGCGCCGTATAGGTTACCCTCCGCGTCCCGAACCAGACCGTCGAAGTTATATCCTCCATCTGCACCGCCAGTGAAACTGTAGAGGACGGTCTCCTTTCGATTCCTGTCCAGCATGAACACCACGCCGCATTGGTTGCCGCCGCCGAAACATCCTACGTCGCCTCCTCCAGTGGTGGTGCTGTAAAGGTTGCCCTCATCGTCGCGAACCAAGTCCGCAGCTGGAAATCCCCCGTCTGCCCCTCCACTGAAGTTGTAGAGAACGGTCTCTTTGCCGGTTCGATCCAGTTTGAACACCACTCCCGACCCGTCAGAGCCGCCCCCGAAGGTGGTGCCATATAGGTTGCCGGCGTCGTCCTGGACCACGCCGGCGAAGGGCGTTGCCCCGTCCGCTCCTCCAGTGAAACTGTAGAGGACGGTTTCTTTCCCGACCCGATCCACCTTGAATACCACGCCGCAACCCTGCCCATTGCATCCGCTCAAATCGCCGCCAGAGATTGTGGTCCCGTAGAGGGTCCCCTCGGCATCCCGAACGAGATCGTTGGGATAGCCCCCGTCCAGCCCGCCGGTAAAGCTGTAGAGAACGGTCTCATTGCCGGCCGTGTCCAGCTTGAACACCACGCCGCAACCCCCTCCAAAGCATCCGCTCAAGTCGCCCCCAGAACCGGCGGTAGCATAGAGATTGCCAGCGTCGTCCCGGAGCATGCCGTAACCGGGGCAGCCCCCGTCCGCTCCTCCGGTGAAGTTGTAGAGAATGGTTTCATTGCCAGCCAGTTCCAGCTTGAACACCACCCCCGCCCCACCAGAGCCGCCATAACAGGTATTGCCATATAGGTTGCCCGCGTGGTCCCTGACCACCCCCGAAAAGGAGAGGATCCCATCCGCGCCTCCGGTGAAGCTGTGAAGAACGGTCTGCTGTCCCTCCTTATCTACCTTAAACACCACTCCGCAACCTGGGGGGTTGTCACGAAAGCAGCTCAAGTCGCCACCCCAGCCGGTAGTTCCATAAAGGTTTCCCTCCGGGTCCAGAATCAGATCCCCCCCGGCGGGGATTGCCCCGTCTGCCCCGCCGTTAAACGTGTAGAGGACTGTGTAAGTCGGCGGTTTTGGCGCTTTCTCTTCCTGTGATCGAGCCTGGGCGACCAATGAGAGAAGCAGGATTCCTACCGTGGGCGCGGTCATTGCCGACCGCAGAAGCTTCCACCACTTCGAGGTCGATGAGTTCCGATATTGCCGTTCTTTTGTCATAAACTAATCCCCCTTGTCGCTGTGAATCGTTTAATCCGGGCATTAGGAAATGGAGAAGGCACACAACCGTCGACTGTGCCCTGTCGCTGGATGCTTACTTATCGGCTGAATTGCAGGGGTACCACACAAAGCCGTGATTCAGATTGCCGCCGTCAATGTAGTAACCCGTGATCGCGCCCGCTTGGTTGATGCCTTCAGGACGTGTCCCCTGGCCGGGGCCTGTACCCGCGTCCGGAGCGTCGAACTTGGTGAAGCCGCCGTAAGGAGCGCGCACGTAACCGTGAAGCACATTGCTTGCGTCAATGTATGGTCCAGTGATCATCCTCGCCGCATTGAGCTTAAAAGCGGCCGTGCCCTGGACAGGGCCTGTTCCCCCGCCCGGAACGTCAAACATGGTCAGGGTGCCGTCGGGAGCGCGCAGGAACCCCTGAAGCACATAGCCTGGGTTTAGGGTGTATCCCGTGGTGGCGCCCGCCGGGTTGATTCCTCCCACGAGAGTGCCCTGTTGGACACCTGTTCCTCCGCCCGGAACATCGACCGTGGTGATGGAGCCGTCAGGAGCACGCACGAAACCGTGAGAGGCATCGTTGGTGTCGTAGTACCATCCGACCATCGCCCCCTCAGGATTTAAGCCGTTGGTTGCGACCTCGGTTCCCTGGTAGGGACCTGTGCCTGCGCCCGGAGCATCGAACGAAGTGATAGCGCCGTCGCGGTGGCGCACGAAGCCATGAATCACGCTGTTTTCATCAAGGTAGTAGCCGGCAACGATCCCCGCTGAGTTGATGCTAGTCGCCAAGGTGCCAAGACCCTCGCCGATGGTACTGCCGGCGCCCGGAGCGTCGAACGTGGTGAAGGAGCCGTCGGGGTAACGCACAAAGGCGTGAAAAACGTCGTTCGGGTCTTCGAACTGTCCGGCGATCACGCCCAGATCGTTGATGCTGTATGCGACTGTGCCCTGGTTGAGGTTGGCCCCCAGACCCGCTCCCGGCGCATCAAAGGAAACGAAGTGGCCGTCAGGAGTGCGCAGGAAGCCATGCGGTACGACATTTGCGTCCGTGTAGGAACCCACGATTGTCCCTTCCGCATTGTTGGCGAAAGCTTGAGTACCGCAAGACGGTGCGCACACAGGTGAAGATACGGTGCCGGTGCCCGGAGGATCGAATTCAATGAGTTTGGGCTTCTGACCGAAGTTGTGGTCGTCTTGTTGTCCCTGAGCTGGCAATTGAACTGAGATCGCCAGCGCAGCGAAGAAGGTCATTGTGGTAATGCAGCCTGGAATTTTGTGGCTCATGATCTTTTCCTCTTTTCAGTTGAATTCTGGTTCGCGGCTTACCTCGTTTGTTAAAATTTCGCCGATGGCTGCCTGACGAGGATCTGTTTCTTCTGACCAGTAAGGCGCTAAATGCGAGTCGAAATGGACACCGACTTAGTAAAGAGTTCGAAAGAGTTACGCGTCGCCACCCGATAAATGACTCGAAATCCAGCCACGTTTTGTTGTTCAGATGGAATAATGTAAGTTTTTCCGTCCGTGACGAGTGCGGGTGCGTCACTCGTAAGAGCTTCCGGTACTGACAGCCGGCTGGTAATCATTTCCTTCACGCTTCCATATTTGTTGATTTGTTGCGTGAGGTCTCCTCGGCACAGTTGGTCACCAATAGCCAAACCGCGCTTGTTATAGCCATGCGATCCGCATCACGCGCAGCTCACTCATCAGTGCCGCCAAATTCGGTTGCGAATGAAAGTACGTCCAGCAATTGTCAGCGCTGGGAGCTATTCCGGATCGCAGACTCGTGAATGCTGCAACGATGAACTGCTCTTATGTGGATCGAATGGAGACGAGGTCATAGCTCTGTATGGCTTCAGTCAGGAATTACTGACAAACAGCCAGTGGAAAATATGCCGAAACTATCCCTGATTCGGTCGAAACAGTTTGTCGATGTCTGAGTTGGGATAAGTTGTGGATAAACTCGCCGTACCTGCCTACTTCCTGGCCGGAACATAGTTTTCCAGCACCCAGATCTCTGCGAGAGGATGGGTGTTGATCTCTGCGAGTACCTGTTTGTTGTCGTGGCTGAAAGTCAGTACGCTCGGGACAAAGGCATCCGTAAATTCGGCCAGACTTTCTGGCGTGCCTCCCGAAACGGGAACGCCGAACAGTGCGGATTTCCCCACTGCATCTTCGCCAACATACAGGACCCACTTGCCGTCGGCGCTTGTTGCCGGTACGAGATTTGCGCGTGCCTTGCTGGTTACAGGCTGCCAATCTCCACCGTCGATGGGCCGAACGAATACAATCCCTCCCGTTTGACGGATCATCAAGCGACCATCGAGCGAGGGACGGACGAAGGTACGATCGTTCGAAGCGGGAACGACTGTTTTTTCCTCTTGTGTCGTCCTGTCCCATCGGACGATGGGCGGGGCGAAAGGGTCCAGTGTCCAAGCCGCGAGGGTGAAGTAGAAGATCTGGTCATCGACGATCGGCAGCATCAAAAATCTGGATCCGGGAAAGGTTGCAATCTGCTCCACCGCTCCGGACTCTGTTTCGACCGATATCAGATTCGAAATTCCCCGCTCTTTTTCGACGATGCAAAACACCTTGGGATGTAGAGAGGAGTATTTACAGTTCAATGATTCGTACTCGGAACGATAAATCATTCGTTCGCGCCCGGTGAGCAGATCGTAAATCATCAGGTTGCTCCGCGTTGCGTCTACGTCGCGGGCGGTGTAGGCGATTGACCTGCCATCGGGTGAAAACGACGGCGAGACTTTTCCGCCGCCATTTAGTTTCAGATCGCGCCAGTCGTGGAGTTTGCCATTTTGCTCGACGGTGGACAGATATATGGGGGTCGTTGCCGGCAGGGCGGCGATGTCCATAAACACGAGTGCGCCGGATTGCGTCGTCATTCCTTCTTCGAACTCGCCAAATCGAACGAACCTCAGCTCGCCACTCGGTGCTCCGTCTCGTATAGGCAGCAGGTAAAGCGCCGATCGTCCGTTGCGAACATCCTTGATCGCAAGAAAGCGCCCATCACCGGTCCAGTCCAGAAACGAAAGGAACGAGCTGCCCACCACCCACGGCATGGATTCATACACCAGTCGCGGCTCGCCCCCTGCTACCGGAACAACGTAAATTCGCGAAGTCGAGTGCGACACCATATCTCGCGGATATGTCACAAACGCGAGATACTTGCCATCCGGGGAGAAATTCGACTTTCTTACTCTCTCGCCAGGTATATCTGCCAGAATCCTGCGTTGTCCGTTTGTCGTGGAGACAACCCAGAGTTGCCCGGCAATCTTGGTTCGCAAAGAAAAATCGGCAAGCGCCAGAAAACGATCGTCCCACGACCAGCTCATAGCGAAGCTTACGTTTTCGCCAAAGGTACTTTCATGCTCATCATCCCGGACCAACTCGCGATAGCCGGTCCCGTCCGTCTTGATCAGAGCCAGAATATGCCGCCGCTCCGGGGTGGCCAGCAGATCCAGCGCAACCAAGGCGAAATCCCGGCTCGGCACCCAATCGAATTGTTTGGCGTTGAGAATCAGGCGCCGGTTATGCCCGGCGATGTCTCCGAAATACAGATTGTTTTCGTTCCAATAAACTGCCCGCTCGCCGTCCGTATCTGTATGCCCCAGGGAGCCTAGCTTTGACCACTCGATCTTTCGTTCGCTCATCATCAGAGGAGGTGCGGGGTGCTCCTTCCGCGCCAGCACTGCCAGCCTGCTTCGCGCCTGCGACGCGACCGGCTGATCCCCATACTCGCGCACAATCTGCTCATACACCTGCTTCGCCTGCTTTCCCAGCCTCTCATCGCATCCGGCGAGACGCAGCAGCGCCTTCGCACGCACTTCTCGCGGCACCCCTTTATCAGCAGTGATCTTCTGGTAGATTTCGATAGCGGCCACTAGATCGCCCTCTACCTCTTCTTTCTCGATTCCTTCCTGCAGCTGAACGTTCACTGTCGCCTGCCTGCTCTGCGCTATACCCATCTCCGTCGACATCGGTGACGCCAAGCCCAGAAAGTAAACGAGGGCGGCCACCGCTCGCATATTGAAAGGAATGCCGATAGGAGCAGCAATGGGCAAAGCAAGCTGCTTAATCCGGCTCGCTATCTCGCTGTGTCCGTTCTGCCATAAAAGGCTCATTATCGTGCCTCCGGGTCCCCATGGATCGAGCATAGGTTGGGACTGTACGTCGAAAACCACGCTGCCATCCGAATGCCGTAAAGATTCCGTCAGCCTTCATTTCTTAGCTTTATCCATCAAATCGGTAGCCCACACCGCGCACGCTGATCAGGTAACGCGGCTCGCCCGGCTGGTCTTCAATCTTCTTGCGAAGTGCAACTACATGGTTATCGATGACCCGGTCAGTGACCGAGATTCCCGCCCCCCATACCTCGTCGAGCAGCTGGTCGCGAGTGAGCACCCGTCCCCGGTTGCGCACCATGGCCGCCAGCAACCTTAGCTCCGTCGTCGTGGCATCTATACTACGACCGTCGCGGCGCAGCTCAAATCGCTCCAGGTCTAACTCAAAAGGGCCAAATCGATAGGTATCCTCATAGTGCTTGTCGCTTCTGTCTTTCGCTTGATCGCGGCCTCCCTCATGGTGAGCGCGGCGCAGTAGAGCCCGAATCCTCGCCCGCAATTCCCGCGGGCTGAATGGTTTGGTGACACATAGTCGTCGGCACCTACATCGAGGCCCAGAATCTTTTCCGCTTCCTGCGTCTTCGCGGTCAACAGAATGATCGGCGTTTGCAGGCCGCCGCGGCGCAGTTCACGGCAAACCTCAAAGCCATCTTTGGTGGGCAACATGACGTCGAGCAGTATCAGGTCGAAGTTCTCGCCGCGTGCGCGGCGAACTCCCTCCGCCCCGTCGCCTACCACGGCAACCTCGTACCCCTCTGTTTGCAGATCGCTCTCCAGACCAAAGGCTATGCCGGGTTCGTCCTCGATGACTAGGATCTTCGTCATACGCCTCCTTTCTCATTCTTGGGCCAGCGGCAGCACTAGCGTGAATGTGCTCCCCACTCCTACCTCGCTCTCGACATGAATCTCTCCGCCCATCGCGTCCGATATTTGGCGAACCATGGCTAAGCCGATGCCGGTGCCTTTGATCCCTGCTTTCTTGGCCGCGTCGCCGCGCACAAACTTCTGGAAGATTGCTCCCTGTTCACCCGGTGCAATGCCGATGCCGTTATCGCGCACCGAAATCACTACACGACGATTGAGGATCGCGCCGTCCACCCACACGGTTCGGCACTCAGGCGAATACTTCATTGCGTTCTCCAGTAGATTCCTCAAGGCGCGCCGGAACGCCTCTTCATCAGCGTGGACCGTCGCCTGAGTGGGCTCCAGATTTGTCTCTACCTGAAAGCCGTTGGCAACAGCCTGTTCACCGATATCTGCAACCGCCGCTTGCACAAGCTGAAATGCATCATGAAACTCCATGCGGTATTGTTTCCGTCCAGACTCCATCCGTCCAAAATCCAGCAGGTCTTCCACTAACCGGTGCAGTCGGTTCGTCTCCCGATCTAGGAAGACATAGCTTCGCCTGCGCCGCCCCTCGTCTGGAATCCGATCCTGCGCCAATAGTTCGGTGATCGTGCGCAGTGTGGTCAGCGGCGAACGGAATTCATGCGACACGGCGGCGACAAAGTCCGATTGCAACTGTGCAACCCGCAGCTCCCGGGCAATCGCTCGTCGCAGCACATAACCTGAACCGAGCACTACTGCAAGCATTAGGGCGACACCCACAAACCACAGCGCGTGACGGTTCAAGGTTGCGCTCGGAGTCGGCTGCGGCAACGAGAACTCGATTCGCCCGGGTAGCTGCGCCTCTGCAAGCGAGCGGCGCGTCGTAATCCCGTTCGAGCCTCTGTCGTCGCCAGATATCACTTCCCAACGTACATCGTCCGATCGCGGCGGCAGCTTCAGGGTAGAGCTCAGCCAGTCCGGTGAAGTCACCAGCGCGCATAGCCTCGATGGCGTAGCATCCCACAAAAGCAGCGCGGAGCCCGCAATTTCTTTTCGACCGCTATTCGCTTGGCCAGGCGTCTGCGCACCTTGCCAGATCGGGCTCAAAACATCGGTGACAAACGCCGAAAAGTGGTACGCCGATTTCGGAGGCTCGCTCGTCTCGATTCCGAGTGCGGCCAGCACTGACCAGTGGTATTCGAAGACCTCCCGCCGCATCGGCCATCGTCCTTCCAGAAGCGCCTTGCGTAATGCCTCTGCCTCTGAGATCGCCTGCTGTTTTCTTCCTACTTCGCGCAGGATTCTGCAACGCGCCGCCGCCGCAAGCAGCGCATACGGCGATCCAGACAATGTCAGCGCAGGCTCGCTTGCAAGCTCGGCGTAGGTGTTCAGCGCCGCATCCCACCTCCCCATTTTGTGCTCAATCCGCGCTAGCCGGAGCAGCGCCGCCGCCCGCGTTGCCGGCTGCCGCTCCAGCGATTCGAGCTCGGCCATTGCCTTGACATATCGCTGTTCCCGCAGCTCTAGCTCATCAGCGGTATCGAACAGATGTTCGTCATACGCTTGCGCTGCCGGCAACTCCGGCCTGAACAGCAGCGGCCGAGCGGGAAATGTGGTCACTGAGTTACGCGCGATCAGGATCAGAGTTGCCCCGCCCGGCAGCTGTTGATTTATGGACGGCGGCGGCGGCAGCGAATCCACTAATTTTAGGCTGAGCTCCCACTCACCGAGTCTTCCCGCAAGCTGTACAACGGCCAGGTCGGCAATCTGTCCGAGCCGTTCGCGAGACCGCTGCAATTCAAGGTTACGATCCTGATCCACGAGCTGCCACGTAAGCCATACTTGCCAGATGGCCAGGCACCCCACGCCCCCAAGAAAGACAGTTAGTCCGCGTCGCGCGGAAAGTATCCTCAGAACGCTAGGTTGCACGTAGGAAGTATAGGTCTTTGTTTGTAAAGCAGGATTCAGATTTCTGTCACGCTTCGGTCAGGGATTAAGCACCATCAGCAAGTTGCACTGCGTTGACTGATGAACGCTGCGCTGCGACAGCAAGTGGGACGAAGAGAAGTAGCCCAGAGATTTCGGCATGGCGGGCCACATTGTTATGGCTTAAGTTGGCCAGCGTAACCAGCAGCAACGATGTTGCTCTGAACTGCTTCCATGGCCTGAGTGTTGGGCATTCCTCTAGTCATCACACCCTCAAAGAAGTAGCCCTCGGCCCAATTGCTATTATCTCCGCCGATGCCGAGAATGATGGCTCCCTCCTGTCGCATAGGCTGATAGCTGCTGGAAAGAGGGGTGGTGCCGGTAGTGGTCAAGGTTCCGGACTGGGCGTTGCCCTGGTAGATGGCGTAGGTATGCTGACCGTCGCTGGCGCCCATGTCGGTGACAAAGGTAGTACCGGCGGGTACTTTGAGGTGACCATAGATGCCGTCCTCCATGTCGAGGCCCGCGTCGGGACTGCATGGGTTGCCGTGACACATGATGCTGATGGCGTCCATATGGCCGGCTTTGTTGTCGAGATTGTTGGTCTCGGCGTTGCCGAAGTCGAAGCAGCACTTTTCGTTGAGATTGAGAGAGGAGGTGACCATGTAGACGCCTTCGGGCTGGCCATTGACCGCTGTTTGTTTCGGGCTGTCGTTGCGGTAGCCCATACCAGGAGAGATCGCGATGCCGTAGACCTTGTGTCCGGCGACTGTTGCGGGGAGCGCGTTGGCCACGGCGGGGATGTCGTAGCCGTGGGCGCCGGGTCCGCGCGCTGCGCCGCCGGGAGGCGCGGGCACGAGGTCGTTGTGGTTAGGAGACTGGTCGTAGAGTTTGGTGATGGCGCAGGATGTGTTGGCGCAGAAGGTGTCTTGCTCAGTGGCGTTGGCGTAGCCGTCAGGGAGGAGGCCGATGTTGGTTTGGGCTTTATCGGACTGGCGCGTGACTTGATAGAGCGGATCGGTATACGAGCGGTACAAGGCGCGTGTGGTGCTAAACGCAGCGACACAGGGGGTTGCGGATGCGAAGAGGTCACATGGACGAGGTGTAACGGTTTGCGCGGAAGCGACGCCGACCGGGATGATTGTGACGATAAAAAGAATAAATGTGGGCGCCGGGATTTTTTCGGACAATGACAAAGATTTGAGTCGCATGGGATGTTCGTGAGTTCCTTTGCCTTATTGAATCAATTCCGGCTGTGCCTCGCCAAAACTCCATCATCCTGTGTTTTTCTTCGCTTTCTAGCCCACTACGAGTTGAGATTCCAAAAGGCTCTTAACCGTTAAGACATCCGGGGCCCCCATTCAGCTTCGCCTGCGGATTGAATTTTGGCGAGGCACAACTGTGCCCAAAGCTTTTGTGACAATTTAGGGGGTCACCTCAAAACTTGGGTCCAATTTGGGTCCAATCACTGCCAAATACCATACAAAAAGAGGGGACGACACGCAGAACCAACCTAAATGAAACAACAGGTTAGCAAATCAGTTGTTGGTTCGGGACCAGGGGGTCGGAGGTTCGAATCCTCTCTCCCCGACCATTCTTTTCTATAGGTTACATCTGAGTCGATATGGCCTGACGCCTGCGTTGTGTCGTAGTTTGTGTCGTAACTGGTCGATTTGCTCACTGAATTAGTCCGGCGACTCGCCAAACCCTCCAACGCCTTCCGCTTAAGATCCAGCCGAATGTGGGAGTAGTGCTCCAGCATGTGCCGGGAGACGTGACCGGCGATTGCCATGATGGTAGCGTCACCGGCCTGCCCCTCGGCAAGCTCCGTGATCGCGTGATGCCGGAGACCGAGGCAACGGTCTTGGTAAGGTACGTTGCAGATGAAACAGCGGAGAGCGGGAAACGGCAGAGGCAGGTCGTCAACGCTGCCGGGAAATTGATACGAAGAGCCACATGACACGTCTTGAAGACCTACACCTACCGCCGCCGTCCGAGGCATTCTCCCGGAGCAGGTCGTCACGGTGGTCAGCGTACAGTGGTTTGGCTCCGCAGCCCTGGAGCTGACGTACAAAGGGCGTGGAAGATCCGTCACATGGCTCGAACGGCAAGCTCCAAAGCCGTTTTGCCCGCGCGAACCCATCAGACAAATACCTCGGATCATGCCAACAGAAGTCGGCACTCCGAGGATCTATCCCCTTGAGCAAGCAGAAACTTCAGCGTATCAATGTTCTGATACTCGCATGTTTCGGTGACGCTCAGCATCACAAGATATTCCCGGATTGAAGCCTCGGTGAATTTGCCGTCAGAAAACCTGCGAACTCTCGCAAAGGAGTGCATTGCGTGTTCAGCATTATTGTTATTCCATGGCACGCCGTCGTAGTCCAAGAAAGTGAAAAGCCGCGAACCGTATTTTCCCATTCGTTCCTGGTACTTCGCTGCGATTGGCGACGAATAGCGGGCCTTCTCAACTGTTTTGAGGAGCCGGGCGACGTCATGCCTGTGTTTTCCTAGATGGCGCTGCTTTAGACCATACTTGTCAACCGTCTCGACGATCTGCTGCAACAGGTGCCCGAATCTCTCGACCAAATCTCTGTATTCTGCGTCAAAGCTGTTGCGGAGCAAGTCCTCGTTCATATCTCGCATAAGGTGTATGAGGCACTTCTGTTGGGGGCAATCCAGAGAGTCGTACCCGGTAAAGAAATCTGAAACGATCACGCCCCTAAAGTCCTTGAGGAGGGGCCCAAGGAATTGAGCCTTTCGAGAGTCCCGATACTCAAAGTAGACTGCGTCCATGCTCGCAAACACCCACACGTAACCCACAGAACCTTTCAACTTCAGCTCAGTCTCGTCGATATGAAGGATGGATCCTTTCAAAAGGTGGGCGAGGATTTTGTCGCATGTCGGTTGGAGTAGCTCACGCTGGAATGACTTGAAGCGAAAAATTGTAGGTTGCGGAATGTCCAGCTGAAAGACGTCTTTTAAGGCCCGGCGGACCCTAAGCAGGTTCTGCCCGCAAACCAGATTGTGATATATGCACCAAGTTGCGAGGCCGTGTCCATACTTTGTGGCTCTTCCGCCGGGAATGCCGTCCGGAGTAAATAGGCTACCGCATTTCACGCACTTGTAATTCCACGATAAGTAATTCGTTATCCACTTCTTGACACCACCGTTGAAGAACTTCATGTCGATCAACGTTCTCTTGACCGGACGCAACTGTGAAATGTTCCTGCTGCCGCAAGAAACGCACTTCTTGACCTCGATCCGGAGAATCTTGTTTGGTTTCACACGCGATCGCCGCGGTTGGACCTTCGCGAGTCTCTGCCCGAGTACCCGGCTGACTCGGGAGAAGATCTTGTGCCGCTGATAGTCGAAATATGCAGATCGGTTTACGAGATCAAAGCCAGGCACGACGAAGTCGACTTTTCGAAACCTATGGCTGCCGGACGTTTTGTGTTTCAAGGTCGCTGTATTGACGGCTACCCCAAGACCATCGTTGGGTGCCATTGGCGCAATCGAGGCGACGAGCCTGCTGGTGGAATCAACGACATGCTTCAATGCGCGGCAGTCGTCTAGATTGTATTGAAGCAATTGTGCTTTTATGTCGGAGGCGTTTGCCTTATTCCAGTTGGTTCTCCAGACTATAGCCTCCAGCCCGGTCGCGTCTTCAGTGGTCCACTCAAAACCGAGAAAGCGTCCGATATCCTTGAGACTGTTGGAGTAAACCGGGAAATAGACGTGCTGATGTATGACCGACAGCACGTTGGTTGCTCGTTCGAGAATAATATTTAATCTTTGCGCCAGGAACTCGGACAACTTCGCCTTCATCCGTTTCAAAGCGACTGTTTCATAAGCCCCGAAATGCAGAATGCGAAAATCGGGTAGCTGGGAGATTGCTTCAACAAACTCGGAGAATGTGCTGGGCTCTTTTGATTTGTCGTCAGCCCAAAACGAATGAAAGATCTCTTTCCCCTCGGACACCACTAACGCGCCGATGAGGTAGTACGACTCGCTGTCAGGCAGTCCCTCGATGTCCAGATATATTTGGGTCTCCGACTTGGGGAAAGTGGGGGTCCCGTGGATATAGACAGTGTTTTCTCGAATGGCCAGCGCCTGCAGCGCAAAGTAATGGGGCATCGCGGGATTCTTTGCTCTCTTGCGTGGGCTGCGCGATCTGAACGTGTAGGACAGTTGCTTTACGGTGAATATCCCTTTGCTACGATGGCTGTTACGTTCGGTCTCGGTGATGCCTGAGAGTAAGCTGAGGTCGTCGATCTCAAGCGCTTTCTTCCTGCATTGATGTTTAAACTCGCACTCAGGACAGTGGCGATTGAGAACCAGTTCCGGCGGCGAATTGCCGGAGAGGAGAGCGTCGATCTTCTCAGTCACTGAGCGCACTTCACTCGTCAATACGCCGGTGTTGACTGTCAACCGAGTGTGGTCGTTGCCGTAGATAATGTTGCCCACGACGATGTCGCTGCCCAGCATTTGGGATAACGCCAGAGCATCGAACGCTAACGAGAGTTTGTCGTGCTTGTGCACTTTATTTGCGTTGACGAATTTAATCGGGATGATAGACGCCCTTCATCTCCACCCTCTGGCGTCCGGCGCTCCACAGCGTGGATACTCGATTCCAGATTGCGTGTGTGGGCAATGGTCTGTACAGTTAGACGCCATTTGGGCGACCGCTTCTCGTCCGAGTCGATTGTTCCGGTGATGACATCGTCCTCTGCGAAGCCCTTCACAAGTTGTTTGATTCCTTCAGAGGAATAGGAAAGGTGTTGTGCGCTGGCCCAGTTCGCGTAGCTATTTTCGGTTCCTGTTTCACCGAGTGATCGTAGGAAGCATTTGGTTGGGCACTTGAGATAGGCTTCAAACAGATGGGAGTTGATAGGCACGCTGTCCTCGCTTGATGTTTCCGGGCGCAGCCACTCTATGGCTCAAGACGCGGGAGAGCCCCCCTACGCCAAGTGCTCGTGCGATTAACGATTTGGGAATAAGCCAGAAGCGCAAAGCACTTCCCGATGCCGTCCGCTCACAAATATCTGGGATCTAATTTAGCTAAGCTAGGCGACTCTTCAGTGAACGCATTTTCGCACACTTCTGATTCCATCGGGGAGGGTTAAATCTGGACAGGGTTAAATCTGGACTTTTTCTCGGCCAATAGAGTTTTGCGCCGGAAACCAGTGGCTTGGCTGGGGTGGCTAGAACCAGTTTCATGTGCGCCGTGAAAAGGCACGGGTCTTCAGTGGGTGAAAATCCCACCCGGGAAAATCTCGGCCAAGGGGCAAGCCCTGCAGTTGTCAACGGCTGTGGCAAAGCTGCAGGCGTATTTGCGTGAGGGGCCGCGGAGTGTGTTAGCGATACGCGCGGCGGCGGAGAAGGCGCATTTCGCCTGGGCCACGCTGTCTACGAATGGAATTATCAGAAGCAGTTACTGGCCATCAAAATTCAGGAGGGAACCGGGCAGACGGTCGAAGAGAAGGAGAGACACATCTTCAGCCATGAGTTTCTGCTCGAGCGCCCGCTGCTTAAATCCATTCTTGCTCAGGACGCTCGCCCGTGCTGCTGATCGACGAAATCGACCGCGCCGATGAGGCCTTCGAGGCTTTCCTTCTCGAACTGCTCTCCGATTTCCAGATCAGCGTTCCCGAGATGGGCACCATCCAGGCCAGGCACATTCCTTACGTCATCCTCACCTCCATCCGCACCCGTGAGCTGAGCGACGCGCTGAAGCGGCGATGCCTCTATCACTGGATCGACTACCCGAGCTTCGAGAAGGAAATGAGGATTGTGCGCGTCCGCCTGCCCGGCATCGAAGAGGAGCTCAGTACGCAGGTAGTCCGGTACGTTCAGGCTGTGCGTGGGCTCGATCTCGAGAAGCCGCCCGGAGTGGCGGAAACGCTGGACTGTGCGCAGGCCGTGGTCTCTATGGGGAAACGTCGCCTGGATGCGCAAGTGGTCGAAGAGACGGCGGCGGTGTCGCGGTTCGCCGTCAGCAGAAAATCGATCGTCTGCCCGGTCGAATCCACAGCCCGGTACAGATACTTGTCTTGACCCTTGACCTTTATATAGATCTCGTCGACACGGTAGCTCTTGTTCGTGCGCTTGAGATGGGGTTGGCAACGCTTGTTCAATTCCGGCGAGTAGACTTGTACCCAGCGCCAAACACAACTGGCGTCCACTTCCAGGCCCCGCTCTGGACAATAGCTCGGCGACATGCTCGTAGGCCAACGGATATCGCAGATACCACCGTACGGCTTGCTGAATTACATCGCCGGGATACTGGCGGCCCTTGAACGGATTTGTCACTATGATCGGCATAGACTCTTCACCTTATCAGTCCTGATCCTGAACTTCGCAATGAAACCGAAAACACTAATCCCCATTGATATTCGACGACCTTGTGCGGCCGCGTTGCCTTCGAGATAAAAAACTACGTTATCGTACATCGTAGATCGCAACCTGCTTCGGCCCGAGTGTCAGTATCAACGTACGCATCTTTAACGTCACGGGTATATGGGTGCCGGCTGCAGGAACGAATTCTGCGCATCCCTCCAGCGTCGTGTCAGTGGCGTCGACCTGCAAGGTTGTAGCTTCCTCCGCATTGTTCACCGCCACCAGCACACGGCCTGGATCGCCATGCTCGCAGCCTGCCTTCAAATTACGGGAGCGCGCGTAGACGAAGGACGTAGCATTGTGCATGATGTCCTGCTGCCCGCCATCGGCGAACACAGCGGTGCTATTTCGAAAACGCAGCAGCCCCGCCACCCAGTCATGCATCTCGTTTTGCTCGAGCGTGCGGCCGGCGGAGGTGAACGCATCTTGCTTGTTGTCTGGAAAGCCGCCTGGAAAATCATGGCGATTTTCCGGATCATCGCCGCCCCTCATCGCGATCTCATCGCCTGAGTAAATCTGCGGCATGCCGCGCATGGTCAGCAGAATCGCAAAACCGAGCTTCATCTCCGCTACCGTCGCCCCCGGCATACTCATAAATCGAGACGTGTCATGATTGCCAAGGAAAGGAACCAGCCGTTCCGGATGCGGATACAAAGAATCCTCGCCCCAGACCTTGGCCAGCTCCGTCATCGGTGCGCCTTTCAGCAACACATCGCGCAGCGTAAAGAACGTGGGAAAATCAAACGGCGTCCATAGGCCTGTGTCCACCTGGCCGTTCAGGTCGTCGCGCATCACCCCTCCGGCAAACGCCGAGGTGATCACTGGGTCGGGATTAAACGCCTCGCCCACCGAGGTAAGCCGTGGGAAAACCGCGTGCAGTTCGCTGTGGTACGCGTGCCAGAACAGCCGGTCAACGTAGGGAAACGTGTCAATTCGGATGCCGTCCGCGGCCGCCTGCTCGATCCACCAGATTGTATTTTGTATCAGATACTGTGACACATCCGGATTTTCCTGATTCATGTCCGGCAGCACATCGGCAAACCAGCCGTCGAGGATGTCTTTCTGATCTCGCCACGGGGCATGCGGGTTTATTAGCGGCGCAAATTCGCCCTGCGCCCGATCATGCTTCGCCTCTGTTCCGTGGAACCAGTCCGGCTCCGGCTCA
>Ga0210386_10001631_pt1 | contig 19790 bp, 19 predicted proteins | sample IncBWH32OmetaG_FD_160091 | JGI IMG/M metagenome (GOLD analysis project Ga0210386, IMG submission 160091) | Forest soil microbial communities from Barre Woods Harvard Forest LTER site, Petersham, Massachusetts, United States - Inc-BW-H-32-O ...
TTGAATCTTTATCAATATGTGCGGAACAATCCCCTGACATTTACCGATCCCACGGGTTTAGCCTTACAGATCAACTGTACCTCCGTCCCGGACCAAACGAGTTCTTTGCGGAAGGCTGTCTCGGGATCATCAGCGCTGGATCCATACCCGACACCCGCGCTTCCTGATGCCCCTTCCAGTTCTCCGCAGGCTTTTCCGCCAGAAGTTCAGCGATGGACTGGAGCGCCTCTACCGCAAAGGCCTGCTCGACTGCCGCGGTCCCGCAGAGGCCTGGAGTGATCCTGCACGGTTCTCAGAGTGGATCGAGCAACTGCGCCATAAAAAGTGGATCGTCTATGCCAAGCCGCCCTTCGGACAGGCGGCCCAGGTGCTGCGCTACCTGGGCCGCTACACCCACCGCATGGCCATCTCCAATCGTCGCCTGCTCGACTTCGACGGTGAACATGTCACCTTCCGCTACAAGGACTATGCCCACGGCGCAAAGCAGCGCAGCATGACTCTCGACGCACCGGAGTTCCTGCGCCGCTTCTTCCTCCACGTGCTGCCCAAGGGCTTCGTGCGCATCCGCAACTTCGGACTGCTCGCCAATCGCTTCCGCCATCAGATCCTGCTTTGGCGCGAAGACTACTCGCCGTTAACACCGATCCACTTCCAGAGTCCGCACAAGTAACTCCGCTCCAGACCCCTCCACTCTGGCACTGCCCACGTTGTGGCGGACCGATGCGCCATCTCACTCGTGTGTCCGACCGCGGCCCAACCATCATCTGCGTCCACCTGTTCATCGAGCTGAACCCCTCGACTCAAGGCAGCGCATCCGCAGCTCCACCAGTTTCCATCATCATCGCTGCCGACGACTGCCCCTAAAACTGATTCACTCCATCCCCACACCGTATTCAAAATCCATAATCCCTGCCTGCATCACCACGTCCCCGCAGCCCGCGCCTTCCTTCTCGTCTCCTAATCGAAATCGCCGCGGATCAACTCTGAGACTCACGCCAAACTCTGTGATCGAGGCGGTTCCGATGTAGGCTAGCGACAATTCGCCCTGAACCCGCGATTTGACTTTCAACCCCTCTGAATGAGTGCGTTAGGCTGTTATCGCCATTCGAGAATCCCGGCCAGATATTCTTAGTAAATATAGGCCGACTTGAGGACCAATTTTGATCTGGACAATACTGGGCAAGGTGCAATAGCCCATCAAGCCTCATCGTTATCTCTGAGCTCTGCCGTAAATAGCGACGTTGCAGGGTGGCGCAGTTGCAGGGCGTTGACATCTCGTTCAATGCTTCCATGGCCTCCCCCTCCTTCTATCCTCTGCCTGATCCTAGATAGGGCAGGTCCAAGAGCGCCAGAGTTCGCAGATGATCATCCAGACAAACATTACTAACTGGACAGATATTGGACTGATAGATACTATTGGCCGACACTTCAAGTAACGAAACTCAGGGCCCGCCGCTTGGTTTGGATCCCCGCCCAAGCCATGGGCAAACTCTAACACTTAGCTGGAGGGACTCTTGAACTACATCTTTGGATACGGCTCGTTGATTGAGCAGGTATCTCGCATGAGGACAACGCCGGCAGCGATGTATGTACTCCCGGCAAGGGTTAAAGGTTATCTTCGTGGCTGGTGGGCCCGCACGGGCGCCGTCGGTTTCTCCACCACGTTCGCCGGCGCAATCCCCGATGCATCTGGTTCCATGAACGGAGTTGTGTACGCGGTGAGCGATGAGGAACTGGCCCGCACCAACAAGCGCGAAGCGGGTTATACACCGACTGATATCACCGACTCCGTCGAGATCCTTGGAGGCAGCTTCAAGCCGAAAGGCAAAGTATGGCTCTACGTCAACAACTTCAAAGACGAGCACGAACTCAAGAACAGTCTGCCGTCGCCTCAGTTTCCTATCGTTCAATCGTATATCGACATCTGCCTGACCGGCTGCCTGCAAATTCAACAGGGATTTCCTGAGGTTGGGGATTTCGCAGCCGAGTTCATCCAATCCACGCGCGAATGGTCGAAGTATTGGGAGAACGATCGTGCATACCCACGTCGCGCGCCATTTGCTGTGCCCCTGGCGCAGGACATCGACACATTAATCAAAAAACATCTTCCCACATACTTTGCGGAAATCCGCCTTGCCCCAGGTCGTTGGTAACCCACACATACGCTGGTTTCCAAAGGAAACGCGGCGCAGGCCCCTGTAGAAGTCCCATTGCATTTATCCTCTGACGGATCACTTGCGAGTTGGCAAGATGCGCCAGAAACTGCCGCGGATCTCTGGCGTTCTACGGCGGACACATCATCGTCGTCATTTAACCGTGTAAGAGAGGATTTGAATCATGCCAACACCGGAAGAAGAGCAACTTAACGCTAACATCGAGCTGCTTTTAAAGGTTCAGATGAAGGGCATGGGTGGCTATCAAAAGATGAAATTGCAGAACTCGATAGTCGCCATTAAAGAGGAATATAAAAAAGCCGCAGAACTGGGAAAAACTTCAAAGTACTACAAGGATGTCAGCGACTCCATAGCCAAGAGCCTGCCCAGTCTCGTAAAAGGCACATATTCTGCAGTCAAGGCCTTTGAAAATGACGACTACATTTCCGGCTCTGCAGCGATCATGGACATCTGCGCAAGTATCATCCCGGTGTTTGCCAGTCTTGCTTCCGCCGGCGGCCCTCCAGGCGTATTGATTGGGGCTCTCTTCTCTGTTGTCGGGCAGATTCTCAGCTTCTTTGCGCCAAAACAACCGTCTCTGGAAGAGAAGATTGAAAAGATGCTGGATCACCAGCAAAGCGAAACCCAGATCATAGCCTTAGGTGCATTCGGCCATAGCGTCAGCAGCTACACATACACATTAAGAACAAAGTCCATGGGCGTCCATAAGATGGAGAACCCGGTAGCGCTCCCCGGCAAAGTAGCTCTGACTCCAACATCCAAGACTGTCACCGGAACGGGCACGACCTTCACGAAAACTGCTGAGGCAGGTCAATGGCTCACATTCGATTCCGACACGTCCGAGACGCTTTACAAGATCGACGAGATCGCCAGTGACACCAGCCTGACGCTGACTACGCCATATAACGGTGCGGCCGCGGCAGCCTCAACACTCAAGCAATTGCGTCGCACGATCGTCAAACGAAGCATCGACGAAATTTTGGAAATGCCTCTGAAGACGGAAAACCATGCCGACGAATTCTTAGAGGAGATGGAAGCATTAAAGTGGGGGCTTGAGAAGACCACCGACAAACTCGACGTTCCAGTGTTCAAAAATTGGGAAGCGGCAGCCTATCTCGAAAGAGCGGAAAACCAGAAAAAAGAAGGATGGGCAGAAGTCTTAGGCGTTTGGTGCCAAACCTATACCGATCTGCTCTCGGCGAACATGATGCTCAGTTGCCTAGCCGACCCAAAAACGCTGGACAGACGAGTCGCTGAGACTCAGGTGACAAACGATCAGAGTCCCCTCGTAAAAGACGTGAGGAAGAAATGTCACAGCGCATTGATAAAGTTCAAGGCGTTGTTGCGTCATCTGAGAGGCTTGTGGGAAGCGGATTACAAGGAAATGCTGAAGGTTGCGGAAAAGGTCACGCCGGCAGCTCGAGAACGAGGGTTATACGCTCACGTTGGATACTGGGACGGCATGGCTCATCAGATACTCTACGTCGCTCCCGGAAACGGAAGTAAAGATTCTCTTAAATGGGATTACAAGAAAAATACGGCGTGGATGAGCAGCATTTCGATCCACATTCCCAAGGCGGAAAAAGACTCATTTACTCCCAAATACGAACTTCTGGTGTGCGAGCAGAACCCTAACCGGATAGGTCGTCATACGGTGGACTCTATTACCGGCCATCTTGCCGACGGAGCTCCAGTCATCGAGCCTCGTATTAACAGTGGAGAAAAATTCCTCGACGTTTCCGCAATGGCTATCAATGACGAGCACATAGGTATTGATAACAGCTCGCAGCAATTGACCCTGGTTTCGCTTGCGATCAAGGAAAAGGGCCCTGGTTACTATGTGAACGTCTACACGCTCGATAAGAACAATAAGAGCACCAGGATCAATTGGGAGCCTCGTATGGCCGGCGCGATGGACATTCGCGATCTGTATCTTCCTCCCACTACATTGCCCGACGATCCGGACGCAGGTGCACTGGCAGACGCGAAGGCAAACCCGCCGGGGCCTATTTTAGTGAGTGGGAAAACAAACGTCATTTATGGAGGAGTTCGTAACGCCAACCATTTGTGGGTTCTGGCGTGGAACGCCTGGGCCACGGTCGAAGGTCCGCAAAACTGGAGCAGCTACAACGGAATCGAGGTCGATCCGTACTATGTATGGCTCTTTGGAAAGGGCGGCATCGCGTGTGCTACGCATGCCTCAATGATCAAGTGCCGGCAAGGTAAGATTAAGGCGCCCAACTGGATTTATCACGATTTTGACAAGCAATTTAAAGAACCCGAGGTGAGATCTTTGTACCCGTGTGCAGACGGGACTCTTCTCGTGGCCATGCTAAACAGAATCTATACTGCGGACTACAAAATCGATCGCTCGAAGCACCATGTCTTTACCAGTTCCTGGACGGAACGCGGGGGCAACGCGAGGCAGGTGATAAAAATGCCGATTCCATGCTGGTCTTTGCTCGAGAGCTTGAAAGCGAATCTGCAATCCGATTAGTTGGAGACCCGCCCTTCTTGCCTTCCCCGCGAAAAGGGCGGCATTTCGAATCGGCCGCCCAATAACATTTATCGGCATTCCATATCCGCAAGGGTTAACCCCCAAATTTAGTTTTAGCGACCCACTCTACGCGGCGCAAAACCTAAGGGCAGATCGGGAGATACCCGCCAAGAGCGGCTAGCGTATTTGAGTAGTAGAACTTTTCGCCCCAGGCCGATTGGGGCCGCACGCTACGAAGCCTCGTAATTCGCTCTTCTGGGCTGAGGTCACCAAGGTGGAAAAGAGTGATGGCCTCCCGAGAAGGCATCGCAGAGCAGGCGCCCAGCGTGTGCTTCAGGAGAAGCGTACGGGTAGCCTCTGGATCCGCAAGGGCAAATCCTGGCAGCAGGTTCTTGATCGGGGTCGTCCACTCCACCTCGCCCCGATCAACAAGCGCAGCAGTCAGCAAGGAGGTGAGTGGTTTAGTCGTCGAACCGATTCGAAAAGGAGTATTTGGTGAAATCTTTACCGAGCGGTCGATGGCGCAATAGCCGAAACCTTCCACTTGCACAACGTCTCCGCGCTCCACAATCGCGAGCGAGACGCCGGGCACCTGCAAGAGCGTCATTGCATGCTCGACAAAAGCTCGGAACTGGCAGCCCTCTTCGGAGCGCCATCGTCGGGGTAGCCGGGATGCAATGACAGCTGATTTTAATGCTATGCGAACGTGGCCAGACTCGTCGCGCGTAGTTCATCGACGACGCCAATATGCATTGTGCGCACTTCGATTCCCGCGCCTTCTCAGTGATATGGCGGTAATCACACCGAGAATACGGGCCTGGAAGGGCAAGACTGGGCTGCTTTGGAGCGCCTCTACAAAGCCGGCTATATTGACGAACCCCGGTTTTCAGGCACTTCGTTATGCATGCATGGCTCCCCACCGATGGACTTCCGGATTGCCGCCCCGCTTGAACATGCGATGCGGCCCGGCACCGCGTCTTCGCTGCTAGATGATCCTGCACGGATTATCTTCACTTGCGTGCATTCACGCTCCTGATTTTCAGGCTGCCGCTGCTCCAGTCGTATATGTGTTGCGCATCCCTGGCGGTCGACTCGCCTGTCGCCACAAATGTCTTCGGGTCAGCGCCCTGAATCGCATCCGAGTAGGCCCTGTAAACGCGAACACCGTCGGTCGCAAAACGGTCTCCCGGCAAGTATCAGCGCCCATGTGTAGTCGCCAGTCACATTTATCTCCGCAAAGGTGAAATATACGGAGTGGGCTGTCTGAGTGAAATCGGAACACACAGGTATGAAGCCAATGCCAAAGGCAATGTATTCTTGAATGATATTGTCGCGTACGTCACCGCAACTTAACACATGTCCTTGGCCATCTGCGAGGGCCTCGGCCTGCAATTGACGAGCTTCCAGCGATACTTCAGCACCACCGAGGTACTTCAAATGCCATGCTTTCGAGCAGTAGACGACCTCTGCCAATTCTGTGGCGCGAATGAGTTTCTGCTTCATCAATTCGCCTCTTGCTCAGGCGATAAGATCAGTCTTTGGCGCTTGGTGCAAACAAGAAAAGGAATCAATGAAATATTGAGGTCGTCGCGTAGCACACAGGCGAACTCGCAGAGTCAACAAGTGGATGACAACTGCAATCCGTTAAAAGAGAAAAAGCGTGTACTTCACTTTTGTAACGCTTCCGATCATCCCTTGTCTGAATTCTTCAATTATAAATGTCTGACAAAATCGCGGCAGGTCACGTGTTGGTCACTGATTTGCTCCGATCAACGACAGCGGCATCAGAACACCGCGCAGATTCGTTTTGCGGCGGCGTTTCACGACCGCCTTCCGTCAGATATCTCCCCCGACTTTGTCGGCACATTGTTTTGCGCACCTTGAGACGTACGACATCGCACCCCGTTTCCCGTCGCCTTATCAATTTTCGCTACGAAAGACCTCTGCCGTGACAGAAGTGCTTTTGATCGTAACCCATTGAAAACATGGGCACTGGCTAACAAAAGCACTGTAAGTCATTGAAAAAATCTGTAGGCAAGCGTTCAGCGCCCTCGCCAGCACCCTCATCGACCTCTGCTTTCTGGTTACAGACCTCTGCTTTCGGAGGCAAAAACGGACCTTTGCCGTTGCACAGTAGAGGTCCGAGACGACTTGGATGCAGCCCGTGTTCGACAGAGGTAGGGAGGAGAGAAAATGGCCTATTTCGCTAGGGCAGAGATCTGTTTGTGGATTTCGATCAGCCATGTCACGGCCGCCCTTGTACGTTTCAGTTGCATAAAACTATGCGCGAATCCGCGGCCTAATTTGCAGATCGGTAGACGCCCAGCCAAGTTTATTCATCTGTACGACCATCTCGTCGTATACCGGAGCCTTCTTTTCAGGGTCGGAGACCGCAATAATCAAAACTGCCCGCTCGGCGGTAATCGACGAATGTCCCGCGCGATGTGTGACCGATAGATCGAGGCGCCACGTTTCACCACGTACGCCTCTGACCATTTCGCGTCGATAAACCTTCACCGGAGACCATTTGAACCCATGTTCGACGAGGTCCTGCTCGTAGGCACTTCCTGCCAGCTTCGGATCTTCTGGAACTTGCTTCTTCTGGCGGCGGTTGCCGTCTTTATCGGGATTGTACGTGCCCAGCGACACTTCGATGTTGCTTCGGCAGTACTCGGACCCAAAAGAGGCATCGAGATCAGGCTCATGCACGAGTGTCATGAGAATATTAGCCTTGACCGTATCCTCGTCGAGACAGGCAACACGGCATTGGAAAACTAGCCTTTTCGTAAGCTACTGTTGGTCGGATCACCAGTTCGAAAATCAGAGTGCATTGCCAGGGATCACAGCCGAGTACAACATCAACGTCCGCAGGAATTCCAAATCCCTGATAACGGAGTAGCGTCGGATCAATCTTTCCTGATTTCAGAGCCGCAGAATGGACAAGCAGCGCGCAGCTAAGGAGTCGAGAACCTCCTCCGTGAATGCGATGGCCAACATTCGCAAACAAGGTGGAAATGACCGGAGCGGCAAAACTGGTTCCGATATCTTCCGCGACGCTGCCTTTCCCATCAAGTGAGAGCTCTCCAATCTGCGAACTGGTTCCGGCTGCGTTGCAATTACCGCCAAGATGCGAGAGCTCTGGTTTCGGCAGGTACAAAGGCCCTGGACCTCGTCGAGAAAAAGGTGAAGGCTGCCCGCTCTTCACTCTCGACGAAGAATGATCCCGATGTGCAACAGAGCCCACGACGATCGCACGCAACGAGTCTGCCGGCGCGCATACGCGGTCATCGTCACCAAGATCATCGGGTGGCCATCCACGGAAAGGAGGCTGTCGATAGTTGCCGGCAGCAACGATGAACGTGACGCCATGCTCATCCTGCAAACGCAGGAGGTCTGCAGTTCGAGTCTGCACGGGCCCACCATTTTTCATTCTCGTCGGACTTCTGCAGTGATTTTCCCTCTGTGGTGGCACGTGACAGGATTGATCACCCGCTTGCCTTCACTCATCGAGCGAACGACAGTTTGTTTCCTTCATTGGCCACATGATGGCGAGCCCGATGATGCCATGCAACATGACGTAGTAGGCGGGCGCCAGAGGCTGTCCGAGGACTTCAATCAGCCACGCTGAAACGAGCGGGGCTGTTCCTCCCGCTGCCGCAAGGGTAACGCTATAGGCGATGCTCATCGACGTGACGCGTGTACGCAGCGGGAAGATTTCCACCAACATGGCACCTTGGAGTCCGAGGGCCATGCCGATTGGGATGGCGAGTAAGACCTGCGCCAAAATGAACTGCCGAGGCGTGCCTAAGAACATGATTTGGAACGCAGGATAGATCAAGGCGATCATCGCGAACATTAGGATGAGCATGAGCCTGCGCCGGCCGATGCGATCCGACAGCCAACCGCCGAAAGGTTTGGCGAGAAGGACAAAAAGCAAGCTCAGGGTGTTCGCCAGCAGAAAGACCGAGCCCTGCGGCGCAAGAGCTTTGCGACGCTCCACCATGTACGTGAATGTCAGGTAATAAGCGGCATTCGTGGTGGCAACGATGCCGAAGGTTTGCAGCATGGGCTTCCAGTCCGCAATCACCGAGGATATGAGAGGCGGGCGAATCTGTGTCGCCTTCAGGCCTTCTGCAGTCTCGTGCAATCCACTGCGCAAGAGCCATCCGGCGACGCAAAAGAATACGCTCGCGAGGAACGGAACCCGCCATCCCCAGTTCGAGACATGTTCCGGCCGGAGTAATGCATTGATGGCCCACGCCGAGCCCGACCCAAGAATAAAGCCGATCGTGACACCGGCTGCGGTGGAGCTGCTGACCAGGCCGCGCATGAGGGGAGAAGACGATTCCGTGGTGAAGACCATGGACCCGGTGAATTCGCCGCCAACGGAAAAGCCCTGAATGACACGCATGGTGACTAGCAATATCGGTGCGCCCAAGCCGATCTGCGCATAAGCAGGAAGCAATCCCATGACGAGGGTGGCTCCTCCCATGAGAGCAATGGAAAGCGTGAGGAGTGCGCGCCGACCGATGCGATCACCCACCCAGCCAAGGACGACGCTTCCAACCGGCCGCGCAAAGAATCCGATCGCGAAAACACCGAACGCGAGCAATTGCTGCGCAGTGGCGTTTGATTTCGGAAAAAATTGGCGGCCGATGTCGGTGGCAAAGTAGCCGTACACCGCGAAATCGAACCACTCGAGAACATTGCCAATCAGTCCGGCAAGAGTGGCACGCAAAGCGGATTGACGTTCTCCCGAAGTTTGAAGTGAGGTTGGTGCTGCCGGGTTTGCGGTGTCGGGAATCTTGCGCGGCATCCCGCCTGATTTCATCAATAAGCTTCTTGGACCTTCCATCGAATAGCCCCGCTCTGAAGACAGAAATCTCGTTGGCGGTTTATTGCCGTTTTCCGCCAAGGTGAAGCGTGATCTCCCCCCTGATCAATGAGATACCCAGGCGTTACGGGCAGTTCTACCAGTTCCGTGCCCCCTACAAACAATTCGCCCATCAAATCTGTCCCAATTTACGCGATTGCGTTGGCGTAAAGGTGGCGATCAGTCAGCAACAATCGCCGACCTTGTCGTTCGGGATCACCCACAAACAAAGAGCCTTGATCTTCGTCAGTTGCCCCATAGTTGCTATCACTGGAGATATCGAAAACCTGAGATAGAAGACGACAATCCCGACTGTAGATAAATATGGATAAGTGCTAATCATCTTATGCAAGCTATTTTGAATAGCTGGTTGTCGTATTTTGACTGCGATTCCGATATCTCCTTTATGGAGATCGGTCTGGTCTTTCGGACTTAGGTTCCGCGCACTTGCGGACATTCCACTCTGAGCATCGCGGTACCCGCGTGGGTACATTGAAGAATTGGGCTGAACGGAACTTTTGCAAAAAATAAGAGCCATCTTGGCCATTAGATTCGAGCCCAGCGACTTCGCCATCGATTACGGCTCGCGCAGGCAAATACTCTAGAGCAGTCGCGATATATCCGAACCAGTCGTTCAGAATATTCCGCTTGCCGAAATGAAGCGCGACTTCACTTGCTCTTCTTACGGCTTGAAGTCGGTAGCCATCGAGCTTGATCTCGTACGTCCAGCCCCGGTCCCTCTGAAAGCTTGGAAACAGCCAGGCAATCCATGGTTTCGATGAAGCCGACGTTTCGCGAAGCAGTTGGGTGAGGGGCTTGACACAATTGAAAGTTGAGGAATGGAACTACCCCATTCGAGTTAATCCAAGTTGTTATGGGTTTTTATAGACACTCGAGGCGAGAGGACGCACCATATATCCAACAAAGGCGCACGATATGCGTTGGTGGAAAAGTAAGCAGCCAGCGAGCCCGGTCGTTATTATCGACCCCACGCTCCGGTCCTTCCGATTATCACTCGCGGGCTGGAATGAGCAGATCGTAACGGATTGCGAGGGAGATGTCCGTCTCTATGCCGAGATTGGCAAGGGGTGGGCCGGCGCCAACCGACAAGTCAACCCGCAAAATCTGCTGCCTTAAACGGCTTTCTGTGGCTTACACGGCTTGGGAAACTTATGATCTCGATCCATCGCAGAGAGAGGTGAGTTTGTGGACCCCGGCGCCGCCTTCATCACCATTTCCCCTTCGCTGATTCTCAGCTAAGGGATACGTTTCGCGGGGGCAAGATCACCATGCTCACGACAAGGGATTAAACCCAGGGAGGCGATGGAAGACAGCCATGGGTAACTCACTGAAGTTTACCGACGTCGGGACTGCCGGTAGCTTTAAACAGGCAAGCGGCTCATTTTTGATTCAAGTAGATCTAACGTATCTCTACGCGTGTCGGGCCATCGTGTTTCAAGGCATCCTGAATCAGGATGTGGACGGGGCTCCAAACTGCTACGCTCGTTTCAACCCAGCCAACCCCAATGGCAAAAACGGGGGTTTGGATTTTTTGAGAAATGCCACGAGCGACGAGAACGCCACTTTTAACGCGGGCGGCAACCGTTGGGAGTGGCATGGTGTAGTGTCTAGGAGACCGGGTGATACGCCCAAAGGTGTTGATGTTGATGACCAGCAAGGCTTGTTTCTTCGTGACAGTGGGGGTCGGTTCCCCGTATTCCAACCGGGAAACCAATTCTACGTTTCCAGCACTTCGATTACAACGAACGGGGGATTCGACGCAACTGACCAGCGCAGCTATTGGGACGCGACGACCGTTTCATACGGAGCTATAACTGCCCCGTTGCTTCAACTCGGAGTCAAGCTCGGGGACTTCGGCGTCGCCATCCGGAATGATACGGGCACGAGCGAAGCGTTCTTTTATGCCGATTCCGGATCGGCGGACAAGGTCGGCGAGATGTCCACCCAGCTTTTCCTCAAGTTGTTTCCGGGCAACAATCAGGAAGGTCACCCCGTAACTTTCATCGTTTTCCCCGGCTCAGGCACCAAACCTCCCAAGCCGGCCAACCAAACAAGAGAAATCAAAACCAGGCTTTGGCAGTTCTCGCAGGCCGACAACATTAGCGAACTGGTTGACGTGGCGGCTGCCGGACAAAGCTTTGCTTCTTTTAGCACAGGCGGCAACAAGTTTGTAAGTCCCAGCGAACGGCAAAATATTCTCAATGCGCTGATCAAACACGGCGATTGGCATTTTTTTCGAGACCAGCGGTACGTTATAGGTCCGTCAGGAAAGACACCCGACTTCATAAAGTGGATTGAATGGGGCAAACGGCACCGGTGATTTGAACCACCAATCCCTAGAACGAAATATTGGACACGGTAGAGGTCAGGAGTTCGAGTCTCCTCGTGCCTACCATTTCTTTCAATAACATACGGGATTTGCCAGGATTCTGCACCGCTCCAACAGTCTATTTTTATGCTGGGTGCTGGCTTTGGCCTTCCCAAAACAATGTTCACGACTCTACTGTTTGCCTGACGCTTCGTCTCGGTCATCACTCGACCATAGACGTTCATAGTCGTTTGGATCGAAGCGTGACGCATGAGCTCCTGCTGTACTTTCATTGGAGCGCCCGTCTCATCGAGACAAGAACGATATGTGTGCCGAAACGTGTGCCAGCCGATCGCCGAGTCAAGACCCGCTTTCCGGGCGGCACTTTTGATATGCCGCTTCTGGATTTCTTCCTGGTGATATGGTTTGCCTGTCGAAAGGTTGGCAAACACCCAGTCGTCATCCTGAGGAAATGCTGTGGTCATTCGCCAGGAGAGCAACAGCTGCGCTAAACCAACATCAAGCGGAACGTGATCGCGTGAATATTCTGTTTTCACTTCATCGACTCGACCGTGCTCGATCGCGCGTTGCACGAGTAGCGTCAGCGCTTCGAAGTCGCCCCACTTCAACGCCATGATCTCACTGACTCGCAAGCCTATCGAAAGCAGTTTGTGACTTAGTCGTCGCAGCAGCTGCAGAGGAGGCAGATCAACATGCAGCAACGCTCCATTCATTATCTCTACGCCCCTGCTGGTAGGATTTCGGCGTGGAGATTTTCGGGCCTCGGCCGCTTCTAACGGGATTTCTCTCCCTGCATGATTTAGTCATGGACTGAAGTTCGCGTCGGAACCAGTGAGTTCTTGATTTGACGCAAGACCAGAACGCTGGCCCCGAGAATACTTCCTTGATTTGAACGGGACAAACTTTGCCGAATCGGCTCCGCTTCGCCGTGGATTATTCAGGCAGAGTTGCCAGCAAAGAGGCAAAGTTCATTGAAGAGCCGGGTGTCCTTCTAGCTATTTCCTGCTCTTTGCTTGTTGCCAACTCGGCGAGGTCTATGTTTCAACCCGGCAAATTTTGCGTAGCACTCAAGCCCTTTTTCCCTTCACGATCTGTGCAATGACGGCAGAACGGTGAGTCCATGGACTGACGCTCGGGTCGCCATATCGACCGCACGCAAGAATCTGTTAGCTTCCCGATGGGGACGGTCATGATGACCCCCTGTAGGCAATCCACAGCCCCTTCTTGTCGCGGACAGGACCAGAGCTCCTCTTTGTCGAAGAGGAGCAACATCGCAAGTGAAACTGCTAAGGTCCCGTCAAAGACGGCGTACATCGAAACCGACTCATTCAGATAGCTGATACAACCGCGGCACTGGCAGCTAGCGCTGAACTCTTCCCTGTTCTATATGGATTCGGAGTTGGTTCGCGGCTCCGTCAGGGTACTGCACTCATGTTGTTGAGGCTTCTGGAATCGTCAGCCGTCGCTTCCAGCAACCCATGGAGGCCGAGGAGCGTGTGTCGCTGCACCGACATTCGAGACGGCTCAACAACACTTTCGGAAGCCACGCAGTTAGTGCTCTGTCTCCGGAGTCATAGCTAACTATTTCAGTTCAGTGGCCCTAGGCTCGTATCGTCGCCCCATGACTGATTGGCATAACGTTTGCACCTCTTGAATGTGAGATCGATGATTCTCAAATGGCCACCTTGAGTCCAGTGACGTTGACAAAGGTTGCCACTACCAACATTCACTATGCACAAGGAGCTTCTATGAACTTACGACGCAGATTTTCCGTCTTCCTCGCAATCGCGTCTTTCTTCACGGCAGTATCTTTCGCACAGCAAGTGTGGGTTGATCGGATCAAGTCGGCTGTCAATTCGGCGCTGGGCTCGAAGGGTTGGACGCTGGTCGATTCAGGCGGAAGCGTGTCCATCATGGCCCTCGAAATGAACCAGACTCACCAGACTCTCAATACTTATTACGACGGTTTCGGCGGTGGTTGGGGCTGGAGAGGATGGGGAGGGGAGGCTTCGGAGATGCCACGACAACAACGTCCACTTATAGAGTCGGAACTCTGGTCTTGGATTTGTTCGACTCGAAGACGAAGACCCTCATCTGGCGTGGATCAGGGAGCGACACTCTCTCCGATAAGTCCGACAAGAACATAAACCACCTCGACAAGGCTGTGAATAAGCTGTTCGAACACTTCCCTCAGGGCGAGAAGAACTAATAAAGATCAGTGCTCATGAAGCGTCGCAGCGCTTGCTCTTGATGGAAGAGTTGCGACAGTGAACGTAAATTCATCTTTTTGAAAAGGGCGTTCCCGATGACTAAGCTCGAAAAGACTCTCTACACTGCAAAGGTTCGCACTACTGGAGGCCGCGACGGCGCGGCCCGAAGTGACGACGGTCGTTTGGATATCACGCTGTCACCTCCTGGCCACGCCGGCACGGGCACCAACCCCGAGCAGCTTTTCGCTGCAGGTTGGTCGGCATGTTTCCTCGGCGCAATGGGGATTGCGGCTAACAAAATGAAGGTCGCTCTTCCGGCAGACAGGGCAGTCAACGCCGAAGTAGACCTTGGAACTGCTGGCGGGGCTTTCCTCCTTCAAGCTCGCCTCAACGTAAGCCTGCCGGGGCTCGATCGTGACATTGCCCAAACCTTAGTGAATGCAGCGCATCAGACATGCCCCTATTCCAAGGCGACGCGCGGCAACATCGACGTCGTGACCAATCTGATTCAGGATCGAGTCTGAAATGGCTGCACCCGGCACATCCGAACCGCTAACCGACGAGTCGGAAGGCTGCATTTCAGAAGTGCGGCAGTTGGCAAGTGCGCATGTGCCGGGACTGAAGCATGAGCAACCAGACCAAGGATCAGAAGGGTGGCACGACCGGTTGCGGGTGCTCGAGCAATGGATTTGCGAGTTACTTATCGAGAATCAACGGCTCAGAATGCTGTTCGGGGAAGAAACAATGCCAATTCCGGGAAGGAATGATGGTCAGAGCGCGTAGTGCAACAGAGGAGCCTTCCCATGTTCTGCAGCCTATTCCAAACAACAGAGTTCTCAACCCGGACGCGTTTCGCAGGAGGTATCGCATGACTGTTGGATCGAGAACACACCCTGATCGCAATCTCTCAACGGATCCCTATATTCGGACGCAGATCGCGTGCGCTAGAACTTGGGCCGGAAGTGAGAGAGCGGCGAGTCTACTCGAGCTACTAGGAATGTTGGCTTGGGTGCATTCGACGCCTGCAGGCTCAAGCAAGGTAGGAGGCGATGTCCACTACGTTTCGGTCTGCCCTGGGTGCGTCATCTCTCGCGTCGCATTGGCGGACGTTAGCGGACATGGGAAGGCGGTGTCAACATTGTCCGGCGAGCTTCGACGGTTGATGCAGAGATATCTCCCGGAGTTGGAACATGACGGGCTCATGCGCGACCTCAATCGGGCCGTTCAAGAGGGCCTTGACGGAGTGCATTACGCCACGATGGTGGCAGTCGGGTGGCATAACGAGCGAGAGTCGCTCTTACTGGCCAATGCGGGTCACCCCATACCTTGTGTGTTCGAAGTCGAAAGCAAGGAATGGACCTGGCTTGAGATCAATCCTGAACCGTCAGGAGTGCCACCTGAATTGACACCAAACCCGGTTCAGGAAATGACTGACAAAGATGGCAACCAAGATCACATTCACCCAATTGGAGGAAAATACTATGCTCGAAGAAATCAATCATCAACGCCGGCGGCTCATCGGTAACGCGGCTCTTGCCGTTGCCGCCACTCAACTCGGTTTTCTCGGCTCAGCGAGTGCGCAGCAACGAAACCCCGCGTCAACAAATGTTCCAGCGATCAAGCCTGGAACACACACCTCATTCGCCTCGATCAAACAGATCGACGCCGGCCTCCTCAATGTTGGATACGCCGAAGATGGCCCCGCGACCGGTCCACCGGCCATTCTCCTCCACGGCTGGCCCTACGACATTTATAGCTTTGTCGACGTTGCTCCATTGCTGGCTTCGGCGGGTTATAGGGTGATCGTCCCCTATCTGCGCGGCTACGGTACAACACGTTTTCTTTCTGGTGAAACGTTCCGGAACGGTCAGCAATCTGTGGTTGCTCTCGACATCATCAACCTGATGGATGCTCTCAAGATCCAGAAGGCAGTCGTCGCTGGCTTTGATTGGGGAGCGCGGACAGCCGACATCATGGCAGCGCTTTGGCCTGAACGCTGCAAGGGGATTGTCTCTGTAAGTGGTTATCTGATTGGTAGCCCCGCTGCGAACGAGGCGCCACTGCCCCCGACGGCCGAGTTCGAATGGTGGTACCAGTTTTATTTCGCCACCGAGCGCGGGAAGCTAGGCTACAGCAAGAACACGAACGACTTTAACAAACTCATTTGGCAACTCGCTTCGCCGAAGTGGGACTTCGACGCTGCTACATTCGATCGCAGCGCCGCGTCCTTTGATAACCCAGATCACGTAGCCATCGTGATCCATAACTACCGCTGGCGCATTGGCCTGGCCGAAGGGGAGAAGAAGTACGACGACCTCGAAAAGCGGCTCGCAGAAGCCCCGGTCATCACTGTGCCCACGATCACCCTTGAAGGTGATGCCAACGGTGCGCCACATCCGCCTGACTCGGCGTATCGAAAAAAATTCTCTGGCAAATATGCCTACCGCCTCATCAGCGGAGGGGTGGGGCACAATCTGCCCCAGGAAGCCCCGCAAGCGTTTGCTCAAGCCGTAGTTGACGTCGACAGGCTTTGAGTGGCGCTCGCTTCCCAAGGCCCTGCGAAATTGTACTCACAATCCGCAGGGCTCCTTTTCGAGATCCTGTTTAATGGGTTTCCGCGTGCCTATTCGGGCCAGCAACAGGAGCGGGATTCCGCATCACGAACGTCGAAGAAGGGAGCCACACGATGTTAACAACCATCATTGGCGCACTGTTGCCGATCGTCGTCATACTGCTCCTCGGCTTTTTCAGCGGGTGGCATCAAGACTTCACTGGTGATCAGGCGACGATATTGAACCGCATGGTGATGCTCTACGCGTTGCCGCTGCTTCTGTTCGGCTCCACTGTCAGCATTTTCCGGACCCGACTGCTGGAGAATGTGCCGCTCGCTCTCGCCGTCGCCGCAGGCATGGTCGGCAGCAATCCAAGCCGAGCGTACTGGAGATTCCGATATCTCGACAAGTACCGTCGCTAATCTAACGGCGATTCGCATGCTCTTGAACCATCGAAGGATGGGTAAGGAGCAGCTGCAATATCCGAGGGCGAGATATAAGGGCGCGGGCGATACGAGAGACGAATCTGGCGCAACTTTGAACAGTAGAATTGACGGCAAACTTGTGAACATGAACCATGCGGAATCCGCTCTCATTCCCGATCACAATTCGGCACACCGCGTTGCGGTCCGATTCGATGAACTCACCATTGACGGATCACCTCGAAAAGGGAGCGCGGAGACATATGCTCGCCGAGGAGTCATGGCCACTAGGGCAAACGCATCTGTTTCGTCGCGCATCGTGGCTGCAATCCTTTGCTCTCTGTTGTTCGTTACCGTTTTTTGTGGAGACGGACTCGCCCAATCCGCTCCTGATCTGTCCCCTCAAACTATTCCTCTCACGCTGAAGCAAGCTGTGCAGTTGGCACTGAAGCAGAACCCGCAGGTTGTGGCCTCGCGGTTGCTCTTTCTGGAAAGCGGCCGCGAAAGCCAGATCTCCCGCTCCGCTCTACTGCCGCAAGCAAGCCTCACAAGCATCGGAGTGGTCAGGCAGTATAATAGGGCCTCGGTCGAGCGCACATCCAAGCGCACCACGGGCGGCCCCTATCAATTTATTCAGGCCGGGCCCGCCTATTCGCAGTCGCTTCTCGATCTTCCCCTATTTCGCAGCTATCAGATATCCCGCGAAGGCGTTCGCGAAGCGCGCGCGCAAGAGAACGTAACGAGCGAAGATGTTACCGCGTCGGTCGTAACCCAATACATCCTGGTACTTCGTGCGTTTGCTATTTACGACGCCGCCGAGGTTCGCGTCAATCTTGCCGAGCGCCTTTACGAGCAAGCGTCGAATTTACAGAAGACGGGAATCGGCCTGAACATCGATACCACTCGCGCGCAAGTTGAATTGCAGAACGAACGGCAGAATCTGATCGACGCGGAGACTTCGACGCACACCACGAACTACATTCTGGCCGAACTGCTCGATCTTCCGCGCGACCAGGAACCGGTGGTCACCGACAAACTGCAGTTCTCTTATTTGCCTGAGTTTGAAGAAACAGCAGCCATCAGCACCGCGCTGATGAATCGTCCCGAGATGCAAGCGCTGGCGTCACAGGAGCGCATCACACATCTCGAACAGAAATCTGCGTCGGAAGAACGCGTGCCGCAGATCGCTTTCTCTGGAATATGGCTTTACCAGGGCTCGCGTTTTAACAATGGCATTCCCGCGTACAGGTATCAGATCGGCTTCAGCGTTCCGCTCTTCACCGGTGGGCGGATTCATGCCGAGATTGCCCAAGCAGACCTAGAGCAAAGGCGTATCGAGCAGAATCGCCAGCTCCTGGAGGCTCGCATTGTTCGCGAAGTGAAGTCGGCGATTGACGAATTGGATGCAGCACGCAAAAACGTCGACGTCGCCAACCTAGGACTTCAACTCGCGAACGACGAGGTAGCGCAGGCCGACCGTCGCTTCGCAGCCGGAGTCACGACGAACGTCGAAGTCGTCACGGCTCAGGACGCACTGGCGCGTGCGAACTCCAACCAGATCGCCGCGCTCTACCGTTTCAACCAGTCCAGAGTGAATCTGGCCCAGGCTATGGGCGAAGTGCAGAACACATATGCTAAATAATGGAGCCAACGAGGAAAAAAACGCACCGAGGAGCGGCTCTCTAGCCGATCCGCCCAGTCCATCGCCGGCGACTCCGACAACGGATACGACGCCATCCTTTCTAGCCACGGCCGGCAAGGCGATTCGCGAACTCTCTCGCCTGGCGAAGTTCGCCGTGATCGGACTCCTACTTGTCCTGCTTGCAGGCTGGTACATCTGGACCGGCCGCGTCTCGACGGACGATGCACAAGTGGACGCTCACATCACAGCCGTCGCATCACAGGTCTCTGGTTACGTCGTCGCTCTCTCGATCGACGACAACGTGAACGTTAAGGAAGGCGATGTGCTGGTGCAGATCGATCCGCGCGAATACAAAGCGGAAGTCGATCAGGCGCAAGCCTCTCTCGATCTTGCCGAAGCCGAAGCCAAGGCGGTCGAACTGCAAATCGGGTTGACTCGCGCCACCACAACGCACAGCACTGACAGTGCCGCGGCACAACTTGAATCAGATACAGCCGACTACTCCATGTCTGAAGCCCAACTGGAACGCACCGCCACCGCAAACCTGCTTCAAGCGAAAGCAGAAGTGGCGTCTAAGCGCGCTACCAACGAGCGCGCCCAAGCTGACCTTGAACGCTACAAGCCGCTCCTGCAAACTGGCGACGTTTCGAAATTTCAGTTTGACGCTGTCGACGCCACCGCACGCGTCGCGCAAAGTGATCTTGTCGCCGCTGAACAGCAACTTGCCGCCGCGCAGCAGAATGTGGCGATTGCTCGAGCCACTCGGAACTCGTCAAAGGCAAGAACAACACGCTCACAATCTCTCCTTCTGGAAACGAAGGCCCGCGAGCAACAAGTTCCGATTACCGAGGCGACATACAAATCAGCACAGGCGGGTGTCGAACGCGCCAAAGCCGCCTGGGAGCAGGCCCAACTCAATCTCGGGTACACCACGATCAAAGCACCTATCTCCGGCCAAGTGACGCAGTTAACTGTACATTTGGGACAATACGTCCTGCCCGGAAACCTGCTATTCACGCTGGTACCACTCGATCAGGTGTACATAACCGCGAACTTCAAGGAAACACAGA
>Ga0210386_10001632_pt1 | contig 19786 bp, 12 predicted proteins | sample IncBWH32OmetaG_FD_160091 | JGI IMG/M metagenome (GOLD analysis project Ga0210386, IMG submission 160091) | Forest soil microbial communities from Barre Woods Harvard Forest LTER site, Petersham, Massachusetts, United States - Inc-BW-H-32-O ...
TGGCGTTCGCGGTCATCGGGGTCGGCATTAATGTACATCAGCGCGCCTTCGATCCAGAGCTTTCAACGCCTGCCACTTCACTCGATCTCGCCACAGGACATGGTGTCAGCAGGCAGGCGCTGCTTGTCGCCCTGCTAAAATCGCTGGAGCGCGAGACGCTTCTGCTGTCTAACCCGGCGGCGGTAAGCGCGACCTTGGCACGAGTTGAGCAGGCTTCGACATGGCTCCGGGGCCGATCGGTTGAAGTTCACGGCCCGCAAGAATGTCTGGGTACTACCGCCGGCCTGGATGCGCACGGATTTCTGCTGGTGCAGACTGCCCGGGCCCTTGTGACGGTTCAAACCGGCGGCATTCGCGCCGCGGAGACGGAATAAGAACGACGATGCTGCTGGCAGTCGATGTTGGAAACACGAATACGGTGCTCGGGCTTTATCGGCTCGACGCAGAGGCAGGGATGCCCCCGAAAGGCGCCGCGGTTGCCGCAAAGGACAGGCTCGACCTGACTGCACACTGGCGCCTTACCACGCATCGTACCCAGACCGTAGACGAATACGGCGTGTTTTTCGTGAAGCTGTTTGAGTTGCATGGATTGTCGCCGAGCCAGGTCACCCACATCATCATCTCTTCGGTGGTGCCACCGCTGGATTCGACTCTGCGCCAGGTGTGCGAGACGTACTTCCATCTCGATCCGCTTTTCGTTGAGCCCGGGATCAAGACAGGGATGCCGGTGCTGGTGGACAATCCGACGGAGCTCGGCGCAGATCGACTGGCTGATTGCATCGCTGCCATTGAACGCTATGGCGGTCCCTGCATCGTGGTTGACTTCGGCACAGCGACGAAGTTTGAAGTTATCTCAGAAAAGGGCGAATACCTGGGTGGCGCGATTGCGCCGGGGCTGGGATTGAGCGCTGAGGCGCTGTTTTCGCGCGCTGCCCGCCTGAGCCGTGTAGATATCAAGCGGCCGGCAAAAGTGATCGGCACCAATACGGTGGGGCATCTGCAGAGCGGGTTGTACTACGGCTACATCGGGTTGGTGGATGGCGTTCTGGAACGGATCTTTGCGGAACTTGGCCAGAAGCCGCGCGTCATCGCCACGGGCGGGCTGGCACGGATGGTTGCAGCGGATTCGCATTACATCTCGGAGATCGACGATCTCCTGACGCTCGACGGTCTGCGCATTCTTTTTGAGCGCAATCGCGCAGCCAAAACGCGTGGGCGCGCGCACTAGACGTCCAGCAACCTGGGATTTCATTCTTATCGCTGCCGATTGATCCCTTGACGGGCGGTTGTGCGGCAATTCGTACGGCGGATCACACCGGCACCAAAGAGAAGCCTGCACAGCTGAAGCGAAGCAAATTCCGCTTGAGGAGCCCTCAGGCTCCCCCTTTCTTCTCTTGCATCTCGTCAGCGATTCACTGGCCGCAGGCCTTGCCGTGATCCGGGTGGGCGCCTTTCGCCTTGGCGTCGGCCTCGGACATGTAGGCGCCTGCTTTCGTCTTGCCGTAGTACTGCGAACCTGGGCAGTGGTAGACGTTGCTGTCGGTGTTTAGCCAGACCTTACCCGCTCCGCCTCCAGGGGCCTGCACAGTGGTATGGGAGGATTGCTTCGTGGTGGACGCGGGCGAGGCAGGGGCAGGCGTCGGCGCTGGGGGACTCGTATGGGCTTGTTGTTTCGCGGGGGGCGCTGGCGAAGCGGAGCTGGGGGTCGGAGCCGAGGCCGGAGTCGCAGCCGGAGCGGGTTTGGTGCTCGCTTTTCCGGTTGAACTCTTGTCTGCAGGTGCGGCATACCAGGTCTGCACACCTTGATGGCCTCTGCAGGCTCCAGACTTGCTCGACGCTGTTGAATACGTTCCGTCTTTGCAAAGCCCTGTTGCACCCGTGGGTGCACCGGCTGGAGCTTGCGCTACGCAGATTTGTGAAGCAAGAAGTCCAGCTGAGAGCGCAATCAAGCGAATCATTTTATTCATGTCGTGTCCTCCGATGGGGGTAGACGAAATTAAACCGACCGAGGGCAGAATTTATCACTCGGTGAGACACCTGTCTAGCGAATTCCGACAAATGGCGCTGGGGGGCGGCGCGGAGAAAGTCGCATCCGTCGCCGGGCAGTCAGACACACGGCGACGATTCTGCTGGCGATGGCGCGGGGCCTTTTCCACATCCGCGCGGCATCTCTTCGGCGGCCATATCACACAGCTCAGAGCCGTATCTTGAGTGTGTCCTCGGTCTTTTCTCGCCACCGAGTAAACACCAGATATGATTGAAGGTTCGCCCGTGTTTACGCAGTGACGGATGACTTGATGACACCTTGCAACAACTACTTCAATTACTTTACGGAGATCGAGGAACGCTTTCAGCAGCGGCGAGGAGCCATCCTGTTGCTCTCCACGCTCGACTGGGCGTTGATCGAGACATGGCAGGATGCGGGGATTCCTCTGGAGGCCGTGCTGCGCGGTATCGACGCAGCGTTTGACAAGTACGAATCGCGGCAGAAGCGAGGGCGCATGCGGCGCGTGAATGGGCTGGCGTGGTGTTCACAGGCTGTGATGGAAGCCGCGGAGGAACTGCGCGAGGCAAGCGCCGGTACCGCGCCATCCTCGTTGACGCAGGGCGAAACAGGGTTTGAACATGAGCGTGTGGCGTCTCATCTTGAGGCTGCGGCGACAGCGCTGGAAGCCTCGACCATCGCGCAGGAAGCCTGCGCCACTACGGCGATTCGATTGCGGGAGCTTGCGGCTGAGGCGCGCGCTGAAAAGTCCACGACCACGGTTTCACAGGAGATGGAGGCATTCGAACGGGTTCTCACCGTGCTTGAGGAAAAACTCTTTGCCGCGTTGACGGCAGCGGCGCCGGAGGAACTGCTGGTAGCTCTCAAGGAGCATGCTGCGCGCGAGCTTGCTCCCTACCGCAGCCGGATGGGAGCGGTGCAGCTGCGCCAGGTGGAGCACCAGTTTGTGCAGAAACAATTGCTCGTGCACTACAGCCTGCCGCGCCTCAGCCTCTTCTATATGAGCCAGCAATGAAGCGCATACGAAAGCCACCGCCCAAAAATGTGAAGCCTACCCGGAGCATTCTCGTCGAAATCGAGAAACCGATCTACGGTGGCGCGTTTCTGGCGCGCGTCGAGGGCAAGGCAATGTTCGTGCCTCTGACCCTTTCGGGTGAGCAGGCCCAGGTGCGCATCGTGGAAGAAAAGCGTGGCTATGCAACCGGTGAGCCGGAAGAGATCGTGACGACTTCGCCCGATCGCGTGGCGCCGGGTTGCCGCCACTTTGGCGTATGCGGGGGATGCAACTACCAGCACGCCAGTTATGCGGCTCAACTGGTATTCAAGCAGGAGATTCTGCGCGAGACTCTGCAGCGCGGCGGCGTGAATGCGCCGGAGACGATCGATGTACTGGCGGGCCACGAGTGGCAGTATCGCAATCGCATTCGGCTCGGGTTTGATGCTGCGGGACGGGTTGGTTATCGCGCACGGCGTTCGCACGATCTGGTCCCCATCAGCGAATGCCCCATTGCATCGCCGCTGCTGGTGCGGGCGGCGCTGAGCGCGGCAGAAATACTGCGGGAAGAAAAGACGGGAGTGCGGCCAACCGAAGTCTCGCTCTTTTGCAACGCGGAGGAAACGGAGCTCCTGGCGAGCATTTTTGTGCGCGATGCAGCACCGCGCGGATTTGACCGGTTTTTCGCCGAATGGAAGAAGCGAATTCCGACGCTCGTCGGCGCTGAACTTATCGCGGAGGCGGACGCGCCGCAATCTGCAGGAGCGGCCGCGCAACTGGGTGAAGCATCACTAACGTACTGCGCAGCGGGCATCGATTATCGGGTCGATCACCGCGCATTCTTCCAGGTGAATCGCTGGCTGGTCGACGCTCTTCTTGATCGCGTTACCGCTGGTCGACGAGGCAGGCTGGCCTGGGATCTATTCGCGGGTGTTGGGCTATTCTCACGAAGGCTGGCGGAGGGCTTTGACCATGTCGTTGCAGTCGAGTCTGCGCCGACGGCCGCGAAAGCGCTGGCACATAATCTTCACGGCGTCGCGGCAACTTGCGTGACGACCGAGACACTTGCATTTCTGAGCGCGCAAGACAAGACAGGACGGCCCGATTTGATCGTGGTTGACCCACCGCGTACGGGGCTCGGAGCAGAGACGACTGCCCTTCTTGTCGCTGTGGGAGCACCCGCCATCGTGTATGTCTCCTGCGATCCGGCGACTCTGGCACGCGATCTGCGTGCCATGATCAACTCGGGTTATGTGTTGAGCTCTGTTACTCTTGCTGATCTGTTTCCGCAGACCTTTCATTTGGAATCGGTGGTCGAATTACGGCGGTCCTGATAACCTTGCGCCCATAGATAATTTCCAGATTTGGGCTCAATGGAAGCTGAACCGGGTAACTTCGGGCCGCAAAAGCTCCGCCCTGCTTTGAGTGGTGTTGGGGTTCCGCTGTTTCACGCCGCATGGTTATTTTCGCTTGGCGTCGTTGTCGCTGAGTTCATCGAGCTTCGCCCCACTTACCTCCTTATTGCGCTGTTTCCTGTTGCCATCCTGTGCGGGATGGCGGCATTGCGGGCCCAGCGCATTGCGTGGCTTCCACTGGCCGCGTTGTGGTGCCTGCTGGGCGCGTGGTGCGCGGAGATGCAGCCGCAGCCTGCTCCGGCGCCTGCGCTCGCAGCACTCTCTGACGGTTTGGTGCGCAACGTCGAAGGCACCATTACCGATGCCGGTCCGGTACGCGGAGAAACTGAGCAGAATGTCGACGAGGCGCAGAGCACTGCGCCAACACAGCGGCTCGATCTGCGGATTTCAAGTGTCGAGGTTGTCACGGACGATGTAGACGCACAGGCGACGATGCCTGGGGGCGTGCGCCTCACGGTGCGCTGGCCGGATGGTCAACGCGACATCGCCGGTTTCCATTGCGGGCAGCGCATTCGTGCGGATGCCCGGCTGATGCAGCCCGAGGTATATCGCGATCCTGGCGCTTGGAACCGCAGAGATTATTTGCTTGATCAGGGCATCACTTCCACCGCTGCGGTCCGCGCGGATCATGTGGAAGTGCTGGGCACGGCGCATGAACGCAGTTTCGCCTGTCGTATCTCGGCGTGGCAGCATGCGGCGAGTGCGAGCATTCTGGCTCTTCCTGCGACGATGCGAAAGATGCCGCAACCACTGCGACTGAGCGAAGACGATGCGATCATGCTGGCGGCAATGGTGACGGGAGACCGCACCTACCTGACACATGCGCTGCGGGTGGGGTTCGAGCGAACCGGTTCGTTCCACATGCTCGTTGTTTCCGGCTTGCACCTTGCCATTGTTGCCGGATTGATTTTCTGGATCGCGCGAAGGCTGCGCATGCCGCAATTGCCGGCGACGCTGGTCACGATCGTCGCCTCGTTTGCCTATGCTTTGTTCACGGGTTTTGCTACGCCGGTGCAGCGACCGCTGTGGATGGTGACGATTTATCTTGTGGGCCGCCTCCTTTACCGCGAGCGAAATGTGCTGAACACCATTGGCTTTGCGTCGCTCTGTCTGCTTGCCGCCAGTCCGCGCAGCCTTTTTGAATCGAGCCTGCAGATGACGTTGCTCGCCGTTGTCTCTATCGGAGGAGTCGCGGTGCCTCTGCTGGCGAGTACAGTGCACCCTTACCTGTCTGCGGCACGCGGGCTATCGCTCGTCGCTCTCGACATCCAGCTTCCACCGCGACAGGCGCAATTTCGCGTCATGCTGCGGATGTTTGCGGCGGCGTTGACTCGAGCCTTCGGCAAATGGATTGGATGGAGTGGCTTTCCGTGGGTGGTTCGAATTGGTCTACGATGCGTGGAACTGCTGGTGGTGTCGTGCATCGTGGAACTGGCGATGGCATTGCCCATGGCTGTCTACTTCCATCGCATCACGGTATTCGCGCTGCCGGTAAACATCTTCATCCTGCCGCTGCTCGCTGTACTCATGCCCGCCGCATTGCTCACACTGCTTGCGTCGCTCGTATCGACTGGAGTTGCCGCAATTCCGGCGGCGGTGACGGCGTTTCTGTTGCATCTTGGCGTGGGACTGGTCCACCTGTTCGGGTCAGTGGCAGTGGGCGATTTTCGCATACCTGCTCCGCTTCCGCCGCAGGTCGCAATCTTCTGCATTCTGCTGGGTCTCGCTATTGTGCTTGCGCGACGAGGGAGCCTGACGGGCGCGCATTGGCCTCGTCGCCTGGCATGGGCGGCGATAATTGTCGCGGCCGTAGTCGTCGTGATGCCTCGGCCCATCGAGCACCCGCATGATGCGCTGCTCGTAGAGGCCATCGATGTGGGCCAGGGAGATTCGCTGCTACTGGTAACGCCGGAAGGGAAAACCATGCTGGTCGATGGCGGCGGATTCGGTGGCGGTCCGCGCCAGGCGCCGCAGGACTTTGACATTGGCGAAGAAGTTGTTTCGCCTGTGCTCTGGTCGCGAGGGATTCGCCACCTCGACGTAGTTGCGCTGAGCCATGCGCACTCCGATCACATGGGCGGCCTGCCGAACGTGCTGCGCAACTTCAGGCCGGATGAGCTGTGGGTCGGCAACAATCCGCCCGTCGCAGCCTACAGCGCCCTCCTCGATGAGGCAGCGCTGCTGCGAGTTAAGGTGCGCACGATGCGAGCGGGTGACAGCGCAACTTTAGGGAGCGCAGAGGTCCACGTACTCGCACCATTCGCGAACTATCAGCCCGAGGCGGAGCCCGGCAACAATGATTCGCTGGTGCTGCACGTCTCGTATCATGCAACCTCTGTGCTGCTCGAAGGCGACGCGGAGGCTCCCATTGAGCAGGGCATGCTTGCAGAACAGGGCCTTGAAAGTACGTTGCTCAAAGTTGGGCATCATGGCAGCGTCACCTCCACACGGCCCGAGTTTCTTGCCCGCGTTGCACCGCGGTGGGCTGTGATTTCATGCGGCCTGCACAATCGCTATGGGCATCCGCGGGAAGAAGTGCTTGCAGAGTTGCAGGCATCGCACGTACGGACGCTCTCGACGGATATCGACGGAGCGAGCTGCTTTGAACTTGATGGGGGCAATGTGAGGGCAAGCGCATTCTGCGAAGTGCATGGCCGGTAATTCGGCGAGCGTCCGCCGCCTGCATGGTAATCCGAGTCAAGAGCATTGCCCTCAGAATCGGAAACGAGCGCCTAACTGTATCTGGCGTTCCCGGTAGAAATCGGTTGCATTGATGTCGAGCGGTTTGCCGAATTCTGTCTGGCCGGTTTTGAGGCCGGTGAGGAAGTTGAGCCGTGGGAGGCCGCCGGTAACGGTTCCGGACTCGATCGAGTAGCCTGTGGTTTCGAGTTGGGTTACATTCTGGTGATTGAAGAGGTTGAAGCTCTCGGCCATCAGCTCGAGTTGGCGCATGGGGCCAAGGTCGAAGCGCTTTCCAATACGCATATCTGCTTTCCAGGTTGCCGGATAACGATAAGTATTTCGACCAACCCCGTAGACGCGATTGTCGCCGCCGTAACCGTTCATGCCCGTACTGAGTGCGACGATGGCGGTCCCATTCGAATCAAATTCCTTCGCCAAGGTCCCGGCTGTCCGCATTGTGAAGGGCAGGCCGCTGCGGAAGTAGGCTGTACCGCTCAGCATCCAGCCATTGCCGATGTGGCCGGCCAGATTTTTCAGTTTCCACGGCGATTGAAAAATGACGGCAGCCGTGGCTGAGTGGCGCACGTCTAGGCTGCTGGTTCCATACTCCTGGCGAAAGTCGAGGGGGTCGAGAACGCTGGGACCACTGACTTGCGAAGTCTCGTCGGGATTCCAATCCATGGCGTGCGCGTAAGTGTAGCGGGCTCGCAACGTAAAGGCACGGGCATTGCGCGAAATCCGCAGCAGGACTGCTTCGTAGGTGGAATTTGCCTGGCTGTAGATCTCGCTCACCTGCTGGTAATTGGGATTGAGTCGACCGGCGAATCCTGCTGGCGACGTAACAGAAGGCCAGGATGCAAAGAACGGGACGGTGATCAGGGGGGTCTTGATCGGGCCTGAACCGTTGCCGTCGATAACGGCATAGGTGATGGTCTTCGAATTGACTGCCGGATCGATATTCTCGTCGAAGGTGACGGGAAGCTTGCGTCCAAGACTTGCTGCGGCGCCGGCTTCAACATGAATGCGCCCGGGAAGTGTTTCTTCGATGTCAGCTTCGGCCTGCTGAATCTCGCCGTTGCGGAAGTTCGGCGCAAATTCCACGGCGCCCGGTTTGACGATGTTCGCCGGCGCCCCGTCCAGCACATATGGAAATGGCGGAGCGCCACCGGCATTGAGATTGTCAGTGGGCCGCATGAAGAAATTGAGATCGCCCTTGAACGAGCCAGTTTGCGTGAGCGCTGTTTCCACAACGGAATTGCTTGTCCGGCCGAAGTACATGCCGTAGCCAAGACGAATCACAGGCCAGCGCCTCTCGCCAGTGCCCCAGGCAAAGCCAGCCCGCGGGCCCCATTGATTCCCGAGGCCGGGCAGGTGTTCGGTGACCGGCAGATCGGGATTGTGCAAAGCGGACATCGGCGGCGGGAGCTGTTCCATCTCCCAGCGCATGGCCAGGGTCAGGGCAGTGCTCTTGGTTGGCTGCCACTGCGAAGTGAGGAATCCAGCCCAGTCGTTTGTGCTGAGCCACCAGTCTGCAGGGCCCATGGTTTGCGAGTAGTAGGAGTAGCACGGCAGATAGCCGAGTCCGTGAAGCACGCCCGAAGGGTCGCGCCAGGCCTTTCCGGTCTGATCACAATTGTGCTGGTCGCTTGGATTGAGCTGGCCATTCAAACCAAACGCCGAAAACGCGAGTGAGTCGGAGGCAAAATCTTCAACGCTGGAGTAGTAGTACGTGCCTGTTTGATTGCGCAACTGACTGGTTGCATCTGTGTTGTGGCTGATTTCAAAGCCACCTTTCACCATGAGTTTGCAGCGCACCCAGTTCAACTGTTCCTGCGCGAAGTACAGATGCTCGTCGGGATAGGATCCTCTTCCGAAGCGTGCCGGGTTGCCGATGGTGAAGCCGTAGCGCGAGTCCACGACCATCTGCGGAAGCTGGCCCCACGCACTGATGTTCAGTGATTGCTCAAATGCAGACGGAGTTTCTGCTGCGGCGCTCTGCACCTGGTGTCCGTATGAACCCTGCGTAACGGCAAGGAGATTTGGGGTCAGAAATGCCTCCCATCTGCCCAGCAACCATTGCGCGGTCCCACCCACGACGCCGAAGCTATGTGTTCCATAGGTCTCTGAAGCACGTGTGAAGCCGCCGCCGGGTGATTCGAGCTGTGCCCCGGACGCCTCAAGGGTGAAGTGATGGCGTTCCGCAACGCTCCAATCGAGGCGGCCGAAGCCAATAAATTGGGACGAGGTGCGCGGAGCCGGACCAAGCAGCCCGTCGAGGCTCTCGAGGAGCTTGGAATAAGCGCCCAGACCCGTGCTTACGGGATCAACACTGTTGAGGCCGAGTTGCGCGCTGAGCAACTGCATCTGATCGTTCGAAGGTTGCGCAAAGAAGCTGTCAGGATGCTTTACGGTCGCCACTCCGGGATCGTTACGCTGGTAGCCATCGAGGGCGGCAAACCAGAACAGGCGCCGCGTATGAATGACGCCGCCCAGGCCTGCACCCCACAACACTTCACGATCTCCGGGGCTGTATGGGTGGGGCGTGAAAACCGGAGTCGTGGTTGGCAAAGCGGGCGCCGTTTCCTGCACCCATTGCGTGAATGGGTTGTGCGCATCCCAGAGGTTCTCACGATCGAAAACGAAAGCCTGTCCATGCAGATACTCGGTTCCTCGTTGCGTCTCCACGTTGGTTCGGCCAGGGGAAGCCGATGCAAATCCCGTTCCTCCAGCCGGCGCCATCTGCACCTCGCGAATGGCCGTCTCCGCGGAGGCTGGGCTCATCATGGACGAAGAACCATTGCGCGAGCCGAATGCCGATTGCATGCGTGCCCCGTCAAGGGTGATCTCGCCCGATGCGCTGGTTCTTGCTGGAATTCTCTGCTCATCGTCTCCCCTGGCCGCTGATCCCGGCGTATCAAGAAAAAAGTTCTGCCAGTTGCGACCGGGTAATGGGAGCGCCTGCACTTGTGCCGCGCTTGACGATTGCGAAGATAGCGGCGCGGCGGCACTTGCAGTCAAAGCCAGTTGAGCTTTGGGTATGACGTTTGCACTCAGGAGAGACGCTTGCACGGAGCCCAGTTCCACTGCCAACACCGCGTGGGCAATTGCGCCTGCGGAAAGATCCGGGGACACTAGAACCGGATTTATGTTGGCAGCGGTTGCAACGCCAGCGCTGAGCGAGGGCGGAAGGGTAGGAGGTTCGGGAATTGTGGAAGTCGATGTTGCGAGCGAATTGGGTGCGGGCGGTTCTACGGTTGAACTTGAAACAAGAAGCGGAGGCGCTGCAGGATGGATTATTCTTGTGCCGCTGAGCGGCAGTAAGACGAACGGCTGAAGCGAGAGGGAGGCTTCCGACACCGGAGCGACTACATCCATCTTCGGGGAAGAAAGAAACTGCAAAGATGGCGTTCCGCGCGGTTGCAGGGCGGCAGATTCAATCACCGGGCCGGGGACCGAGGCGGGAGTTTCAAAAATCTTCGGCGAGCCGGCAGAGTCGTGAAGCTGCGGATTGAGGTCAATTGCTGTCTGAATCTGGGCTTCGTGTCCCGCGGCAATGTAGATTCCATCGACTTGGCCGGTGCCGCGTGGGCCCGTTGCTGTCAAGGTATATTCTCCCTGGACAAGGCCGCCAAAGCGATATCGGCCTTGCCGTAGGGTTGTTGTTTGCACAGCAGCTCCGGTAGCTGTATTGCGGAGGACAACGGTCATGTTTTCGAGCGGAGAGGAACGAACGTCGGTCAATTTTCCGGTCAGGGAGCCCGTTCCGGCCGTCTGCTGGGCAAATGCACAGGAAAGCATTCCCGCGCGGGCAATCATCAGCAGCGCGGATTTCACCACCGACTTTTTGCAAACTCCCGCCACCATCCAATGACCAGCTTGCGTTCGAACCAGCCTATTCATTGCACGTCCGCACCTATGCCGAAGGCGGAATCAAGAGAGATCCATCCCAGGACGGGAAATCCGGCGATGGGCGGACTGATTTTCCTTGCAGTGAATCCGCCTGCGATTGTACGGAAAGTGGAGGAAACAAGATCGTGACTCCGAACACAGAGTGTGGCTGGAAACAGGGCCGAGATAGTGGAGTCTTTGGGAAAGATCGGCCTGGTTCGGTAGACTGGAATGACAGCATAGCGGAATCGGTGCGCATTGTAGATTGGCACGTATTCACCATCTAAGTTGCTGACGTGACGTTGACTATGTTCATTGATGAAGCCAAAATCCGGGTCAAAGCCGGCGACGGTGGAAACGGCTGCATGGCCTTCCGGCGCGAGAAGTTCGTTCCCCGCGGCGGTCCCTCGGGGGGCGACGGCGGGCGCGGCGGAGACGTCATCATGGAGTCATCGCAACGGCATAACACCCTCATCCACTTTCGCTATAACCCGGAGCACAAGGCGCAGCGTGGCGAGCACGGGATGGGCTCGAATTGCACGGGTCTCGACGGCAAGTCGACCGTGCTGCAAGTGCCTGTGGGGACAGCAGTTTATGATCAGGAGACGGGCGAACTGGTCCACGATTTTTCTGAGCCTGACGAACGCCTGGTCGTGGCCAAGGGAGGACGTGGGGGACGCGGAAATCAGCACTTCGCCACCAGCACTCATCAGGCTCCGCGCGAGCACGAGTTGGGACGGCCGGGCGAGGAGCGGTTATATCGGCTGGAATTGAAGCTGTTGGCCGATGTGGGACTCGTTGGGTATCCGAATGCAGGAAAATCGACACTGATATCGAGGATTTCGGCGGCCAAACCGAAGATTGCCGATTACCCGTTCACTACGCTGGAGCCGAACCTGGGCGTCGTGACCGTGGGCGAAGAACCAAACGAGGAGTCCTTCGTGGTTGCCGACATGCCCGGTCTCATTGAAGGTGCGCACCTGGGCTCTGGCCTGGGGACGCAGTTTTTGCGACACATCGAGCGGACGCGGCTGCTGGTTCATCTAGTTGATGTTTCGGACGCTTCGGGACGGCCCGATCCGGTCGAAGATTTCAAGGTGATTAACAAGGAACTGGCCAGCTTCTCGCCCCGTTCCGACGATGAAGCCGTAGATAAACATCCACTGGCGAACAAGCCGATGATCGTGGTTGCCACCAAGATCGACTCTGCCAATCCCGACAAGCTCAAGAAGCTGTCGGCGTACGTGAAGCGCTGTAAGCTCGAGTTTCATGCCATCTCGGCTGTCACGGGGCAGGGCATCGATGAGTTGAAGTGGGCGCTGGCAAAGCGGCTGCGAATCTCCTGAATTCATACTCAGCAGAATGGTTTGGCGAATCACAAGCTCCGTTCGGACAATGTTCGATTTTGAACGAGAAGGAGCGTGCATAGCTGCACGCTCCTTCTTGCGTTTTGAATTGTCGCGCCAAAACTAATAGTGGATGACGAAGAGGCGCACAGATGCATCGAGTTGTATGGTAACGGAGCGTGTTCCAGACCATGACTGCACGAGTGTCTGCGGCGTCGTGGAACTGATGTTGTACTCGGAGACTGATGCCATCGGATGACTGTTGAAGTTAATTGTCACCGGCATCGCGGCGCCACCTGGATCCACTTGTCCATTCCACACGTAGAGAAAGAATGTTTCTTCCGAGTTCTCGAACAATGCGTATTGCCCGCCCGTATAGGGGCTCGCACTGTTCACCGGGGCGGGAAGACCGCTGATGTTGAAGTTGATCTTGCCGGTTGCAAAGCTATGCTTTGTGGCACCGTGATCGCCAGTGAGGCCATACATCGCCTGGATGGTGTTCGCAACGGGCTTCGGGCTATTCACGTCCGTGACGAAAAGTCCCGATTGCAGCGACGAGTTGTAGTCGAAAAGGGAATACCAGATGTAACCAAGAAAATTGAAGTGCGAGAATCCCGACAGAATGAACATCGGGGCGTAATAAGCGTCATAGGTTGGGTCAAGGTTATGCCCCTGCGAGTTATAGAGTGTCGGATGCCACTCGGTGATGAGTTGTGGGTAGCCAGGCCATTCGATATTGAATGCCGTCGCAATATCGCCGAGTTCGCCATTGCGGTTTGAACCGTCGTCGATATCCATCTCTGTCGATGGGTAGATATGAAGATTCGATATCGTTCCGTAGGGCGCAATGTTCCCCGGACTGATGTAATTTGCGAGCGTTGGAAAGCTGCTCGTTGTGTATCTCTCGGGATAGGGCAGGCCAAAGGTGATGGATGGTAAAACCACTCCGACACCAGTCGGCGCGCCTGCGAAAAGCTGCTGTTGCGCCGCCAGGGCATCGCCTGCGGCAACATTGTTCTGGTTGGGTTCATTCATGCCCTCGACCCACTTCATCCACCCTGTGCTGCTTGCCGATTGTTGCGCCAGCTGCAGCATTCCATCGACCGATGCGAAAGCAGGCGCACCGGACGCGGGAGCCATCGTGAATTGTGCGCCCGTGGCAGAATTTACCTCTGGACACCAGGTACTTTGCAGTGTCGTGATGTAAGTTGGATCGGTTCCATAACCATCCCAGTGATATTCGCGGTCGTACATCACCATGCCGGAACCATCCGTGAGCCAATTGATCGTTGCGCTCACATCAGACGGCGAATAGTCGCCCTGGCTGTACTCAGGATTCGGCCCGCCGGCATACATTGCAAACGTGTTTACTCCAAAGCGCTCCATCATATCGGCAATGCGATACGCCTGGACGCCAGTGGAGTCGCCATTGCCGCCTCGTGGCGTGATATCGATGGTGGTAGTCGCGGTCGAGTTATTCCCCGCCTGGTTCCACGGATTGATGGTCAGCGTCGCGGTGCCCGGGATCGGCGTTGATACATAAGCCAATGTGGCAAGCGCCGTGTTGATCTGCGCCAATGTGCCGGAGAAGCTCAGCGAGGCCGTTCCTGTTCCGCTGGCGCCGTTCAGCAGCAATGTGCCGCCTGACACGGTCAAATTGACCTTCATCTGTCCAGGCGCAGTTTGCGCCCATGGGTCGATGATACTCAGGCCGGTGATTGCCGTTGTCTCCATTGAAAGAACATTGATGGATGACGGTACATTCACCGATGGTGTATCGACTGGCGGAGGTGCAGCCGCAATTTGGATCGCAGTGGTTGTAGTCGAGTTGTTGCCCGCCTGGTTCCACGGATTGATGGTGAATGTCGCGGTGCCCGCGTTTGCTGGCGCCTTGTAGGCGAGAGTCGCGAGGCCCGCGTTGATCTGGGCGAATGTGCCGGAGTAGCTGATAGACGCCGTGCCCGTTCCGGTTGCCCCGCTCAAGATGAGCGCGCCGGCCGAGACGCTCAAATTGACAACCATCTCACCCGGAGCCGTTTGCGCCCACGGGTCGACAATGCTGAGTCCGCTGATGGTTGTTGTGGAGTTCGTCGTTACGCTGATTTGAGAAGGTACAGACACCGAGGGAGTGTCGACCCCTTGCGCAACGGCGGGAAACGGCGAGATCGAGACGAGGGTTAAACAAAGAATTGATAACGCTTTCACAGATGTAGAGAAGCACCCGCTGATGCCACTTTGTGTCTTCACGTTAGTCAACATCCTGGAGGGGGAATTTTCGAGCGTGTGGAGTATGAAACGTTTCATTCAAACATGTCAAGGAATTTTTTAAATGGATTCCCGCGCCGAACTCATAATCTCTAATCGGTTAAGAAATATAAGGGCTCATGGATTGAATAGCTTGGAACGGGAAACTTATGTAAGCTTTCAATTGTGTTGATGTGTGCCAGTTTCCCGAGACCAATTGGGGAGTATCCAAGAAGATCTGAAGACAATGCTGCCTCGTCGCGGCTTTTGCGACTACACCATGGCGCGCTCTTTTACTTTCAGGTACTGGTTCAGTACGGACGAGGTTACCGCTTCGGGATTCAGATCGAGGGTGAGCGCGCCCTGCTCGTGCAGCCGCGCCATCAGGAGTTCGCGGCGGCCGACCATCTCTTGTGCGGCGGCGGCGCGAAACATTTCTTCTACATTTTTAGGCCGCTGCTGCGCGATCACGTCCACCTCGGGCTGTGCCATGGCGACGAAAAGCAGAACGTGTCGCCGCAGCAGATGCAGTGCGCCGTCGATGACTTCGGGGCGCATAGCGGTCTCTGCGAGGTCGGTAACCCACAGGATCAAAGCCCGCCGCGGCTGCAGGCGTCCCAGTAAGGTTGTCGCGCGAAGGTGGTCGGCCTCGCTTGACTCGGCCCGTACCTGTGCGAGCAATTCGATCATCTGGCGCAGATGCGCCGCGCCGCGTCCGGGCAGTAAACGCTGCTGGATCGTCTGTCCGTAGGCGAGCAGGCCAACGCGATCGCCCGAGAACAAGGCAAGTTGCGCGAGGGCTACGGCGGCGGTGCACGCGTAGTCGAGCTTGGAGTGTTCGCGCAGGCTTCCGGGTGCCAAGGGCAACGTTGCGTTGATGCCGGGAGCGGCGACCACTCGTGAACGCATCAGGCGTCCGCAATCGAGGACAATCCACACGGGCTGGCTGCGTTCGGTCTGGTATTGGCGCGTAATCAGGTTGCCGCGCCGGGCGCTCGCGGTCCAGCAGATGTCGCGCATGTCGTCGCCTTCGCGGTAATCGCGCAGGCTTTCGAAGTCGCGCCCGAGGCCGCGCTGCCGGGTTTGCCGCAACTGAAGGTCGATCTGCCGGCTGCGTGCGAGGAATATCTGTTGCTCTTCGCCCGTGCGCAATGCCGGATAGACACGCACCGTCTGAGTCAACGGCGCGGTTGCCCAGCATTCCGCAAGCCCGAGCGGCGAGCGATAGCGAACATAGAGCTGGCCGGTGGTGCAGTCGCCGCGTTGCTGAGGTTCTGCTCGATAGCGCACACGCGCCGGCACGCGCGGAAAACTCATGACTCGAATTGGTTCCTGCTGTGCAGAGGAATCTCGCAAGGCAGACGGCAAGTCGTCAATCAAGCGGCACTCGATGATGACGGAGCCATTGTTTTCGATGGTCAGCTCGATCTCGGTCTGACTGTCGAGCGACGGCGCATTCGACCACCTCCGCGAGGCGGTCAACATCCCGGCGCGCGGCAGGCGCATTCCATCCAGCAGAGCGGCGAGCAGCACCAGGACATCCCACGCGAGCATGGCGTAACTCAGGCGCGAATCCCAGAAGCCCGGGATCAGGAAGCCGAAGCCCGCGATGAGCAACGCGATGGAGCGCGGCGTGAGTCCAAAGCTCCAGCGGCTTCGCGGCTCGCAAGTGGCGCGAACCTCCGCGGGATGGAAAGACGAAGCGATCATTGGCGCGGAACCGGAACCGCGGCAATTACGTCGGTGAGGACGCGGTCGGCGTCGAATCCTTCGAGTTCCGCTTCAGGCTTAAGCATCACGCGATGACGCAGCACAGGCGGAATGGCACGCTTTACATCGTCTGGAACAAGGTAGTCGCGGCCGTCGAACGCCGCTGCCGCCTGCGCCACGCGCATAATGCTGAGTGCCGCACGGGGGCTTGCGCCCAACAGCAATGTAGGCCACTCGCGCGTGCGCCGCGCAAGCGTCAAAATGTATCCGTAGAGTTCGGGCTCAATACGGATCGCGTGGACCTCGGCGCGCGCTGCTTCAAGCATTCCCTCGGGAATCGGCTTGATGGTGGCATCGTCGAGGAGACCTGCGCCGCTGCCTTCATGATGGCGCTCAAGGATTTGCAACTCCTCGGTTTCGGTGGGATAGGATATGCGGATCTTCATCAGGAAGCGATCGAGCTGCGCCTCGGGCAACGGATAGGTGCCTTCAAAGTCGACAGGGTTCTGTGTCGCGAAGACGGTGAACCAGGCGGGCAGCGGCCTGCGTGTTCCGTCGCTTGTCACCTGCCGTTCTTCCATGCACTCGAGCAGTGCGGCCTGGGTGCGCGGAGGCATGCGATTAATCTCGTCGACGAGAAGCAGGTCAGTGAATACGGGTCCCGCGTGGAAGGTAAACGTATCGGTACCGGGGCGGAGAATGGTGGTGCCGAGGATGTCGGCGGGCATCAGATCGGGGGTTGCCTGCACACGCTGGAAGCCGAGCCCAAGCAGGCGGCCCAGAGTCTTTACTATTAGCGTTTTGGCGATGCCCGGCACGCCCTCGAGCAGCGCGTGACCCTGGCACAGGATGGCGATGAGCACTTCGTCAACGGCCTGCGCTTGCCCGGAGATGACGCGGCCCAGCTCGACGCGTGCGTGCGCGATGAGTTCATTCGTTGCCTGGAGCTTCGGCTGTTGGACGGTAGTGGAGTTCTCTCTCAGTTCCTCGCTCATGAGGGCCTTTCGCTTTCGGTGGATTCAAAATTTGCGGCTGGAATGGAGGTGCGACCCAGCTTTGCCGCCTGGGCAAGCTGGGTCCGGTGATGGTGAAGCATTTGAATAACCTTCAACGCCGCTCGCGGTTCAATCTTCTCATTCAGTTTTGCATCTTCACAGGCTGCCAGATCTGCTTCAAGACCGGGGTCCGCGTTGGGGAAACGGCGGCGGATTGCGGCCGCAAGTTCTTCAGCGCCGATCGTTGCCTGGCGCAATCCGCAAAGGCGAAGTGCGTAACGGCGGAAGCGTTCCCACGCGATGGTGACAGCGGTCGACGATGCTCCAGCACTGCGATAGAGCGATCCCAGCGCCTCAAGGAATTCGATCGGTGTGGCTCGCGCAGGCGGAGGTAATTCGCGAACCGGCCCGCTGCGGCGGCTGAAGCTGAAGACAACGAGAATCGATATCAGGATCAAGCCGGTCCACAGCAGCGCCACCGTGGGTCCGGAAACATAGCTCCACTCGGAACGAACATCGCCGTGCAGGGACTCGTCCCAATAGAAATGGTGTCCCTCGCGCGGGCCAATTGAATTCAGCAGCAGATCGAAGTTCGCGGCGCGGGCCAGCGAACCATTCTCGAGCGGTGTGGAACTGGCCCACCACACAACGTGACCGCCCCGATAGTCGTACTCCACCACAGCGGGCTGCCCGGCACAACTGTACTGGATGCGTTGTTTCGGGTTGTCAACTTGCCACGTGGCCTCGGGCACCATCCACACTTCGCCGCTGTTGGCGAGGGCATCGAGTCCCTCGGGCTCTAATTGGCAGGAAGAGAATGTGAACTCTTTGGGTGTGCCTGCGTCTCCGTCGGGTACCAGGTAACCGCCCCAAAAGCCAGTTGCCAGTACGCGCCCGCCGCGCGCAACGATCTTCTCGACGGCCTTGAAGTCTTCTGTCTCACGCGTGAACGGTTGCGCAAAAATCACCACCGTGCCGGGGCCGGCGTTGGCCGCGAGTTCGCCCAACGGACGCTCCCACCGTTCAATGCTGTAGCCCGCACGCAACAGCGACTCATAGGCCGCGCGCGCACCATGCTGCCCGGAGAGATACGTCGACGGCATGGGGTTCTCGTTGTTGTTTTCCTTTGGCAGAACGAACCCGATGAGAACGGCGAGACCGATTGCGATCGAAACACTCCACAGCAGAAGGCGCCGATCTTTGGAATCGAGTGACGACATGAACTTCATCGCGCACCGCCTTCAGGCGCAGTTGATAATTCACGAACTCCCGCAGGTGCGTTTCCCGCGATCAACGAAGATGCAAGGTCTTCCGCCTTCTTGTAGTCGCCCTCGCCCGCCTCGCGGCCGCCATACCAGAAGCGCTCAAATGTGCGGGTGAGTTGTGAAAGCCCGGGCCGGCGCGGATCCTCGGGAGCCACAAGGGCCAGGTACTCGCGCGGTGTGCGTGCACGGTCAGCGGGCCACAACCTTCGCGATTCCAAACGGGAAATTGCCGCCCAGTACAAAAAGTGAATTGCTTCGCGCCACAATCCCGAGGCCGCAGCGTTACGTGCATCTTCAAGCCAGAGCTGCCAGTCGCGCGCCGACGCTGCTCCGGGCGCGGGCCGGTCGATATCGGGCGTGAGTTGAACGCGCCAGCGCCGCTCCAACCGCAGCAGAGACCATACCAGCGCAACGCAGACGGCAAGAATGAATCCCCACACCAGAGCACGACCAACCCAAGCGGAACGGGCCTTGAGATTTGCCGCGCTCTCGAAGAGGCGGTTCAGCCAGTTGCCCAATTTTTCCATGACTGAATCACGGACGGTGGGCTGCAGATCGCGAAACTCTGGACCGGCAAGAACCTGTTGCATGACGGCGCGTTCCCCGGTGTGAGGCGAAACTGCCGCAACGGGCGCTTGCGATTGCGCGACATCGTGATCCAGGCGTTGTTTTGCGTCTTTGAGGAGCTGTGAGGTTGTCGAGTGATCCACTACCGCGGCCTCAACATGGCCTGGCTTGGGTAGCCTTGCCCCCGGCTCATCCGGATCTTCGGCTTTCGAAAACAAGATGCGCAGCCATCCGTAACGAACCAGGCGCTGCTCAGTCTGCGAGCCGGTGACGACAGGTACGCGATCGTCGGGACCGATGAGCGACGGGTCGCAACTCTTGAGGTTACGCGCCTTGGCGCAGGCGTCGACCAGGGAGGAAAGCGATTCGAGATGCTGGCGGTAATCGTCCATCGACACATCGCGCGAGCGCAGAGTGGGCTGTGCGAACGGCAATGCCGGAGTCTGGCCGGTCGCTGCGACTCCGGCGAGGCCCAGGACCAGGACCAGGACCATGACCAGAATTGACGCTTTGCCGAACACACTTCGCACCGAAATCACCCCCGGAACTCCTCGGGCGAAGCAGTCTCTGTCGCAACTTCCCGTGTCCGGGCGGGAATGGGTGTTTTCATGCCGGCGGCGTCCATCATCCACTTGATGTCTGATCCCTCAAGACGTATGCGCTGATGATAGTAGA
>Ga0210386_10001633_pt1 | contig 19786 bp, 20 predicted proteins | sample IncBWH32OmetaG_FD_160091 | JGI IMG/M metagenome (GOLD analysis project Ga0210386, IMG submission 160091) | Forest soil microbial communities from Barre Woods Harvard Forest LTER site, Petersham, Massachusetts, United States - Inc-BW-H-32-O ...
GCGGCCTTGGTGTTGATGACCGCTCGCGAGGCCGCCAAGCGTGGCCTGACGCCGCTGGCACGGATCGCCGCCTTTGCCACGGCGGGCGTCGACCCAGCGGTGATGGGTACAGGGCCGATCCCCTCCAGCCGCAAGGCTTTGGCCCGCGCCGGCTGGAAGCCCGACGATCTGGACCTCGCCGAGGCGAACGAGGCCTTCGCGGCCCAGGCAATCGCGGTCAACAAGGACCTGGGCTGGGATACCGGCAAGGTCAATGTGAATGGCGGGGCGATCGCGATCGGCCATCCGATCGGCGCCTCCGGCGCGCGCGTCTTGGTCACCCTGCTCCACGAAATGCAAAAGCGCGACGCCAAGAAGGGCCTCGCAACGCTGTGCATCGGTGGCGGCATGGGCGTGGCGATGTGCCTCGAGCGCTGATCGCTCCCGCGTGAGTCCCTGACGAACCGCGCGGGCCGCTCGCGCGGTTCGTTGCATATTTGGGTCTGCCCAATCCGCTTACCCACGTGCTACGACTGCCGCTAAGGTGTGAATTCGGGAGGCACCAGGATGGCACGCATTGCGTTGGTCACCGGCGGAACCAGGGGCATCGGACGGGCGATCAGCCTGGCATTGAAGCAACACGGGCGCACGGTCGTCGCCAATTATGGCGGCAATGACGAGGCCGCTGAGGCATTCCAGGCCGAGACCGGCATCAAGGTCTGGAGGTTCGATGTCGGTGATTTCGCTGCCTGTGAGAAGGCGGTCGAGCGGATCACCGCCGAGGTCGGCCCCATCGAGATCCTGGTGAACAATGCCGGAATCACGCGTGACGGCACCCTGGCGCGTATGAGCCGCGACATGTGGGACGCGGTGATGGATACTAACCTCGGCTCCTGCTACAATCTCTGCAAGTTGACCTTCGATGCGATGCGCGCGGCGAAGTTCGGCCGCGTCGTCAACATCGGCAGCATCAATGGCCAGGCCGGCCAGTATGGCCAGGTGAATTACGCCGCGGCGAAGTCCGGCATCCACGGCTTCACCAAGGCGCTGGCACAGGAAGGCGCACGCTTCGGCATCACGGTAAACGCGATCGCGCCCGGTTATATCGACACCGACATGGTGCGCGCGGTGCCGGCAGATGTGCTGCAGAAGATCGTGGCGCGCATCCCGGTGGGGCGATTGGGTCATGCCGACGAGATCGCCCGTGGCGTCACGTTCCTCACCGCCGACGACGCAGGGTTTGTTACCGGATCGACCCTATCAATCAATGGCGGCCAGCATATGTATTGACGCCCTATCGACGTTGGGCGAAATGGCGCAGCCTATTCTGCCGCCGCCACGGAGTGGCGGAATACACTGCGCTATTCCGCCCTACACGAGAGGAATCCGTTTCGCCCACAGATCGAGTTCTGGCAGCACTTTGTCTGCCTGCTCCGACTGCAGACTCACCACCACCCGCGCCACGCCGATATCACGATAGCGCTTAAGCTGATCGATGTCGTCGGCCGGTCCCCAGATCGTCACCGGCAGCTCATCTGGCCCACGGCCCGCCTCAGCCGCCATCTGCCGGAACTGCGGCAGAAAGTCGCTGACATCGCCGTATTGCGGCCGGCTCTTGTGTGGGATCCAACCGTTCCCGTAGCGGATAGCGCGACGCGCCCCATATGGAAACGCCCCGCCGACAATGATCGGTGGATGCGGCTTCTGCACCGGCTTCGGCCAGGTCATCATCGGATCGAAGTTCACGAACGCCCCATGATATTCCGGCTTGGCCTGCGTCCAGATCGCCTGCATCGCCTCCACACGCTCGCGCGCCAGCTTGTGGCGTGTCTCAAACACCGTGCCGTGGTTCTCCATCTCGTCCTGGTTCCAGCCATTGCCGATACCGAACAGAAAACGGCCTTGGGATACCTGATCCAGCGATGCCACCAGCTTCGCGGTCTGGATCGGATCACGCTGCACCACCAGGCAGATACCCGTGCCCACCTTCAAGGTCTTCGTCACCGCTGCCGCGGCCGTCAGCGTCACGAACGGATCCATCGCGTCATAGTATTTCTTCGGCAGTTCCCCTCCGGACGGGAACGGCGACGTCCGTGTCAACGGAATGTGCGAATGCTCCGGCGCCCACAGCGATTCAAAGCCGCGGGCCTCCAGTGCCCCCGCCAGATCAGCAGGCGATATCGAATAATCGGTGAAGAACATCGCGGCGGCGATTTCCATGGTCCCCTCCCTTCTTATTCAGGCGCCACCCGCTCGGGCACCAACCCGCCCGGGAGTATCCGCAGGATCACCAGCAACAGCCCACTGATCAACAGCTCACGGATCGCCGCGATCTGCGCCGCCGACAAAAATGGCAGCAGCGGCGCGGCAAAGCGGCTGCCTTCCAGCAGGATCACCAGCCCCACGGCTCCGACCACGGCCCCGGCATTGTTGCCGACACCCCCCAGCACCAACGCCAGCACGATGTTGATGGTCAGCAGCGGCGCGAATATATCAGGTGCGATATAAGACGTGTCGTGCACATACAGCGTGCCCGCAAGCCCCAGCACGCCTGCCCCGATGGCAAACGCCTTCACCTTGAACAGCAACACCGTCTTGCCGGCGACCGCCGCCACATCCTCATCATCGCGCAACGCGCGCAGCACGCGGCCAAATGGCGCGGCGGCAAGTCGATGCATCACGAACAGAACGACAATCAGCACGCTCAGCACGATGGCCAGAAAGATCAGATTGTACGCAGTCGGCGAAACCGTCGCCCGCCAGGGCCCCCGAATGCCGGCGATGCCATCGGACCCATTGGTCAACCAGATCTCGTTGGCCGCGACGATGCGCACCGATTCCGAAAACCCCAGCGTGACAATGGCGAGGTAATCTGCGCGCAGCCGCGCGGTGATCAGCGCGACCACAGCCCCGGCCAATGCCGCCACCAGCGCGCCGGCAACCATGCCGACCGGAATTGCCGCGCCAGCCTTGGTCAATAGCGCGGTCACATAGCCGCCCACCGCGAAGAACCCCGCCAGGCCAAGATTGACCATGCCCGCCAGCCCCCAGGTGAGATTCACCCCAAGCGCCATCAGGGCATAGATGCCAGCGGTCACACTCATTGCGACGAGATAATTCCCCATCAATACGATCTCGCACCAAGCAGACCGCGAGGCCGCATGGTCAGCACCAGCAGAATGGCGAGGAAGCCAACCACCGTCCGGTAGTCCGGCGGCAGTGCCAACTGCGACAGCTCCTCGGCGATGCCGACGGTCAAGGCCCCCATCACCGCACCGGGAATGCTGCCCAGACCACCTACCACCGCGGCGGCAAACACGGCCAGCAGGGTGCGAAACCCGGTCAGTGGGTCGATCGATGTATCGAGCCCGATCAGCATTCCCCCCAGCCCCGCCAGACCCATGGCGACAAAGTTCACCAGCAGCGCGATCTTTGCCGCGTCGATACCCTTGATCGCGGCAAGTGTCGGGTTGTCCGCCACTGCGCGCATGGCCTTGCCGACGCGGGTCAGGTGAAGCACGGCGAATAGCACCCCGACCGCGACGACCGCGATCGCCAGGTCCTCAAGCTGCTGCGGACCGACACGCAGCCCAGCGAATCGCCAATCGCGCAGGATCGGCAGGTCGTAGTCTCGCAGCGCGTTGCCGAAGCCAAGACGGACCAAATTCTCCAGCGCGATCATCAACGCGACCGAGGCGATGGTGACGGTGATCAGGCCGGCGGGCCGCAGCGGGCGCAGCACCACCCAGTCGGACACCACGCCGATCACGCCCGCCACCAGAAACGCCGCAAGCGCCGCCGGGACCAGCGGCCATCCCAGCATCACATTCGCCAGATACCCGGCAAACGCACCGACCGTCGCATGCGAGGCGACGGCAAAGTTCGGGAACCGCAACACCGCATAGATCGCCGTCAGGCCGATGGCGGGCACGGTGAGAATCGCGCCCGACATGACACCGTTCAAGACCAGTTGCGGAACATCCGACAGCGCGGCGGTCATTCGCGCCTACATGACCTCGACCAGTCTAAAGGCTCCGTTGGCTACCTGATTGAAGCGGAACTTGCAGTCCGTGATATCGCCGATTTCGGTGAACACGCAGGGCCCGCTGGCCCCTTCGTACTTGATCTTCTTGCCCGCCTTGATTGCCGCCAACCCGTCCACGGCCGTGTAGACCTTCTCGCCGTCACTGTTGGTGATCTGCCGCACGGTATCGCGGATCGCAGTGCCGGTCGCCTGGCCGGCTCGCGCGATGGTCAACACCACGATGCTGATCCAGTCCGTGGCCTGCGCTTCATACGAATCCGGCGTAGCAATACCAAGCCGCTTCACCGCCGCCGCATAGGCCGGCGAATTCACATCCGCCGACGGCTGCACGGTCAACACGCCCTCGGTCACCGGCTTCGGCAATTCCTGCAGGGCCTTCTCGGTCAGGGCATAGGATTGCGTCAGCTTCGCGCCGGTATAGTCCGCACGATACAGATCGCGCAGCACCACGCCGACATCTGGCGCATAGCCATTCAGATACAGCAGGTCGGGCGACGCCTTCAGTGCCTGATCGACCTCGGAACGATAGCTGGTCTTGTCCTTGTCGTAGATCAGCGAACCTACAACGGCGACTCCGTTCGGGGTCAGCACATCGGTCAGGCGCTTCTGCGTCGGCACGGTGAAAGGCGCCTGGATCGACAGGATGAAGACCTTCTTCCTGCCCTGCCGGATGATGAACTCGGCGTGCTTGGTAGCCTGCAGGAAATTGTTGGGCTGCGTGCGGATCAGATAGCCCTGATGCGGCAACTGTGTGATCGTGTCGGCCCCGGACACGGTGGTGAGGAAGGTCTTGCTCTCCCAGCACACTGGCGCCACCGCCATGGTGACCGCCGAAGCCCAGGTGCCCATGATCACCGGCACCTTATCGACATCGACCAGCTTGTGCGCGGCGCGCACCGCCGCCTCGGGATTGGTCTCGTCGTCCTCGACCACCAGCTCGATCTGCTTGCCCAGCACCCCGCCGGCAGCATTCACATCGGCGGCAACCGCTTGCATCGCCTTTAGCATGCGCGGTCCGTCGAAGGCACCGGCCCCGGTCAGCGGCGTCAGCACGCCGAGCTGAAGTTTGGCCCCTTGCGCACGGACGAGACGTGGCGCGGCCAGGGCCGCGGCCCCCAACAGCGCGGCCCGACGTGAGACAGTGAAGGTCATCCCGAAGTCTCCCTTGTTTCCTCTGGTGCACCACCCAGAAAGATGCGGCGAATGTCCGGATCGTCACGCAAGATTGAGGCCGCACCTTCGCGGCTGACGCGCCCGTCGACAAGCAGGGTCGCGCGATCGGCGATCGCCAACGCCTGACTGGCGTTCTGTTCCACCATCGCGATCGCGACGCCGTCGCGGCGAATGTCGAGGATGGTGGCGAACAGTTGCTCGGCGGCGACAGGCGACAAGCCAGCGGAAGGTTCGTCCAGCAACAGCAGCGCCGGTGCCACCATCAGCGCCATCGCCATGGCCAGCACCTGCCGCTGCCCGCCCGACAGGGTACGCGCCGCGCGGTGACGTCGCTCCGCCAGCAACGGGAAACGGGCAAACACGGCATCGATCCGGCGCGCGCTGCCAGTGGGATCGATGAAGCCACCCATCTCCAGGTTCTCGCGGATGCTCATCGTCGGGAACACGTTGTGTTCCTGGGGCACGAAGGCGACACCCAGGCGGCTGATCGCGCGCGGCGCCAGCGCCTGGATCGGTGTGTCGCGCAGATGGATCGTTCCGCGTACGGGATGCAGCAGGCCGGCGATGGTCTTCAGCAGCGTCGACTTGCCCGCACCGTTCGGGCCGATGATCGCGACGATCTCGCCCGCGTTCACCGCGAAGTCGACACCCTTCAGGATCTCATCGTCGCGGCCATAGCCCGCGACCACATCGGCCACACGCAACAATGTCATCGGCGCCGGCCCATATACGCTTCCTGCACCAACGGGTCCGATGCCAGCGCCTCGAAATTGCCCTCGCGCAGATGCCGTCCCTCCGCCATCACGATCACCGGATCGCAGAGTGCCGCGATGGTGTCCATGTGATGCTCGATCAGCAGCACGCTGATGCCCTCAGCCACCAGGTCGCGCAGATGCGCGCCGATCTCGCGTGCCAGCGTCGGGTTCACCCCGGCTACCGGTTCATCCAGCAGCAGCAGCTTTGGCTGCGCCATCAGCGCACGGCCAATCTCCAGCAGCTTCTTCTGCCCACCGGACAGCGAGGCGGCCGGTACATGCAGCATGCGCGTCAGGCGCAGGCGCGCCGCAATCCGCTCGGCCTGCGCCCGCAATGCCGCCTCACGCCGTCGCGCGGCGCTGGTGCGCAACACGGCGGGCCAGACACCCTCACCCGGCTGGGCCGGCCCGTACAGCAGCAGATTGTCCAGCACCGACAAGCGCGGAAAGCCGCGCGCGATCTGGAACGTACGCACCAGGCCCGCGCGCGTCACGCGATCGGCGCGCCAGCCGGTGATGGACTGCCCATCGAAGCTCACGCTGCCGCCATCGGGCCGCACGAAGCCGGAGACGCAATTAAACAGCGTCGTCTTGCCGGCGCCGTTCGGCCCAATGAGCCCGGTGATACGGCCCGTCGGCACCGTCAGGTCGACCCCGCGCAGCGCCTGCACACCGTAATAGCTGCGCGTGAGGCCCCTGACCTGGAGCAGGGGTGCTGGAAGCACTGACATGAAGCTGGGTTGCGTCGTTCGATGGTTGCCGATGCAGGGCCGTCAGATTACGACCCTGCCCGGGAGCTGACGAGTACACAACGTCATGCGGCGCGCGTCTTCCATCGAATCACCCACGATCGGCATCGGCCTGGGCGTGCTGGCCTATGCCCTGTTCTCGACACACGACGCCACGATCAAATGGCTGGTGGCGACGTTGCCGGCCTGGCAGGTGCTGTTCTTTCGGAGCCTGACGATCGTGATCGCCTGCGTGGCAATCGGCCGCACACGGTTGCTGACCCGGGCGGTCACCACGCCGTTGAAGGCCGGGCTGCTGCTGCGCGGCGTGGTCACGCTGGTGGCGTGGCTCTGCTACTACACCGCCGCACGATCTTTGCCGCTGGCGCAGATGCTGACGCTGTATTTCTCCTGCCCGATGATCGTCACCCTGCTGGCGGTACCGCTGTTGGGGGAGCGTATCACCCGGGCGCGTGGGACCGCGGTGCTGGTGGGGTTCGCCGGCGTCGTGCTGGCGACCAACCCGATAGACCTGCATTGGTCGCTGCCGACGTTGCTCATTCTGTCCGCCGCTGCGATGTGGGCCTACGGCATCATCCTGATGCGGCAGATCGCGCGGCGGGAAAGTTCGATGCTGCAGATGCTGTACACCAACGGGGTGTTCCTGGTGGCAACCGGCGTCGCCTGCGTGTTCACCTGGCAGATGCCCACTTGGTTCGACGCCGCATTGCTGCTGGGGATCGGCGTTGTGGGCGGACTGGCGCAATACGCCCTGTTCGAGGGCTGCCGCCACGCCCCGGCCTCGGTGATGGCAACGGTGGAATACACCGCGCTGATCTGGGCGTTCATCCTGGGATACCTGATCTGGGGCGACATTCCCGTGCCCGCCGTGTTCATGGGCGCGGCGCTGATCCTGCTGGCGGGAATGTTGCTTCTGCTGATGGAACGGCGGGCCGCACGGTTGGTGGCGGTGCCGGAGGGATGAGGCGGCGATCGCGCCCGGCCGGACGCAGCGGACCATCGCACGGGAACGAGGGCGCGGCCGTTCCGACCAAGCGCAATCCTAACACGCGTGACAATTGCCAACGTCCCGCCTTGGGCACAGTCTTGTGCATCAGCGAACAAGGAGGGCAGCACCATGCAACCGATCGTGGCGGTGATCGCGGCTGGGATGATGGGAAGCGGTGTCGGCGGACGCCTGGCCCAGGATGGCGTCGCGGTCCGCACCTCGCTGACCGGCCGCAGCGAATCCTCGGCGCGGCGTGCCAAGTCCGCCGGCATGGTTGATGCCACTGACACGCAGATCGCCGCCTGCGACATCATCCTATCGATCGTTCCCCCCGGCGAGGCGCTGGGCCTGGCCGAACGCCTCGCCCCGGCCTTGCGCGCGGCGACAAAGAAACCCGTGTACGTTGATTGCAATGCCGTGAACCCGCAGACCGTGCTGCGCATCGCCCGCGCCGTCGAGGAAACCGGCGCCACCTTCGTCGATGGCGGCATCATCGGGGGCCCGCCCGCCCCCGGCACCACTGGCACCAAGCTGTACATTTCGGGTCCGGCCGCACCGCGCGTGATGGTGCTGGGGCAACACGGGATGGACATGCGGCTGCAAGCCGGGCCGATCGGCGCCGCCTCGGCGATGAAAATGTCCTACGCCGGCATCACCAAAGGCTTCACCGCACTGGGCGCCGCCATGATGCTGGCCGCCGCACGCGCCGGCACCGCCGAGGCACTGCACGCCGAGCTGTCGGACAGCCAGAAGGCGCTGCTGGGCTGGCTGACCAAGGCGATGCCGAAGATGCATTCCAAGGCCTATCGCTGGGTTGCCGAGATGGAGGAAATTTCTGGCTTCGTCGGCGAAGACCCGGCCGCCGCCCAGTTCTTCCAAGCCGCCGCGCGTCTCTACGAACGCATCGCCGCGGATTACGAGGGCGATCGCGCCGAATGCAAGGCGCTCGACGCATTCTGTGACATGACGAAATGATCCGCGGCACCCACCGCTATCCGCCAATGGACCGCGTGGTCTACGGCGTGCCGTTCGCCGAGGCGCTGGTCGAGGACATCGATCGCACCGGTGCGCACGCGGTCTATGTGCTGGCGTCCGGCACCCTGGCCCGGCAAACCGACGTGCTAGATCAGGTGCGCGGCGCGCTGGGCAACCGTCTGGCAGGCGTGTGTACCCAGATCGGCGCGCACACCCCGCGCACCGATGTGGTGACCGCGGCAAACGAGGCCCGCGCGGTCAAGGCCGATGCACTGCTGACAGTGGGTGGCGGCTCGGTCACAGACGCCGCGAAGATGGTCGGCCTGTGCCTGGGCAACGGCGTCATCGATCCCACCCAGCTCGACGCCTTCCGCGCCCGCATCACGCCCGACGGCCGGACTGAACGTCCACCGACCAAACCGCCTGCGGTTCGATCCGTCGCGGTGCCCACCACCCTGTCGGCCGGCGAATACACTTGGTTCGCCGGCTGTACCGACACGGTACGCCACGTGAAGGAAAGCTACGGCACCGGGCTGATGATGCCACGCATGGTGGTCCTCGATCCCACAGTGACCGTGCACACGCCGGAGTGGCTCTTTCTGTCCACCGGTCTCCGCGCAGTCGATCATGCGGTGGAGAGCCTCTGCACCATCGCGCCGCAACCGGTCTGCGACGGCACCTCGCAGCACGCCTTGCGCCTGTTGAGCCGCGGCCTGCGCGCGGTGAAGCAAGATCCTACGAACCTCGAGGCGCGGCTGGATTGCCAACTCGGTTCCTGGATGTCGGTGATGGGCTCGCAGAATGGCGTGCCGATGGGCGCCAGCCACGGTATCGGCCACGTGCTGGGCGGCACCGCCGGCGTGCCGCACGGCTACACCTCCTGCGTCATGCTGCCACCGGTGCTGCGCTTCAATCTGGCCGAGACGGCGGAGCGCCAACGTTGGATCAGCGAGGCGATGGGTCGCCCCGGCATGCCGGCCGCCGATGCGGTCGCGGAATTGGTCGCCGACCTCGGCCTGCCCGGCACATTGCGCGCGGTCGATGTGAAGGAAGATCAGCTCGATCTGATCGCGAAAGAATCAATGCATGATCGCTGGCTACACACCAATCCGCGTAAGATCGCGGGGCCCGAGGTCGTGCGGCAAATCCTCGACATGGCTTGGTGAACGGTGCCCGACGACACGACCCTCCTCAGAAAACCCAGCCTGCTGATTCCTATTGTCGTTGCCTGCTCCTTCTTCATGGAGCAGCTCGACTCCACGATCATCACCACCGCCATCCCGGCAATGGCGAAAAGCCTGGATGTGGAGCCAGTGCGCCTCAGCCTGGCGATCACGAGCTACATCCTCAGCCTTGCGGTGTTCATCCCGATCAGCGGCTGGTTCGCCGACCGGTACGGCTCCCGCCGCGTGTTCTGCACCGCCATCGTGATCTTCACGACCGGCTCAGCTCTGTCGGGTTTCGCGACCAGCCTGTGGATGCTGGTGATCACGCGCGTGCTGCAAGGCATGGGCGGCGCAATGCTCAGCCCCGTCGGAAGATTGATCCTGCTGCGATCGTTTCCGAAAAGCGAGCTGGCCCGCGCCATGGCCTATGTGGCAATCCCGGCGTTGATCGGCCCTACGGTGGGGCCGGTACTGGGTGGCTTCATCACCACGTATTTCAACTGGCGCTGGATCTTCTACGTCAACATCCCGGTCGGCGTGATCGGCATCGCCCTCGCATTGCGCTACACGGAAGACTTCCGCGCTACCACGCAAAGCAGCTTCGACCTGCGCGGCTTTATCATCGTCGGCCTCGGTCTCGCGACCCTGCAGTTCGGCTTCGAGAATGTCGGGCGGCACGTGTTGCCGAACTGGATCATCGCGGTGTCATTTGCGGTCGCGGCCGTGATGCTGGCCCTCTACGGCTGGCACACGCGGGGCCATCCCAACCCGGTTCTGGATCTTGGTCTGTTCCGCCTCCGGACCTTCCGCATCGGCACACTGGCCGGTGGCGTGTGCCGCACCGGGATGAACTCGGTCCCATTCATGCTGCCGCTGTTGTTCCAGCTCGGCTTCGGCCTCAGCCCGCTGCACTCCGGCCTGCTGACCTTCGCCTCAGCGATCGGCTCGATCACGGTCCGGCCGATGTCCGCGACGTTGCTGCGCTGGCTGGGGTTCCGCCGCCTGATGTCCACCAACGCCATCATCGTCGCCTTTGTCATGGCCGGCTTCACGCTGCTGACGCCAACCACGCCATACTGGATCGTGCTGGGCTACATCATGCTGTTCGGCGTGGTGCGCACGACCCAGTTCAACACCTCCAACATGCTGGCCTATTCCGAGATTCCGCCGTCACGCCTGAGTCGCTCTACTAGCCTCGGCAGTGCGATGCAGCAGCTCAGCCTGGGCTTCGGCGTGTCGATCAGCGCCGCACTGCTCGACGCGGTGATGCCCCACAATGGCTTGCCGAGCCTGCACGACTTCCACATCGTGTTTCTCACCATGGCAGCCGTTCCGTTGGTCGCGGCAGTGGGATTCCTGCCCCTGACCGAGGCCGATGGCGTCGAGGTCAGCCGCCACCGCACGCGGACGCCACAGCCAGCGCAGTAATATCCTGTTCAATGCCCAGATGACGTGATATCCGCCGGGCAACGATCCATATGCGAAGGGACACGCCATGACGAATATTCTCGGCATCGCTGGCAGTTTGCGGAAAGGCTCCTTCAACAGTGCGGCATTGCGCGCGGCACAGGAACTGGCGCCCGCGGGCATGACGATCGAGATCTTCGATATCGGGACGATCCCGCTCTATAACGAGGACGTGAAAGCGCAGGGCTTTCCCCCGGCGGTCGCCGACCTGCGCGCGAAGATCAAGGCGGCGGACGGCCTGCTGTTGTCTACGCCGGAATACAATTATTCGACCTCCGGCGTGCTGAAGAACGTCATCGATTGGGCCTCGCGCCCGCCCGAGCACCCGTTCGACGGCAAGCCGATCGCGCTGATGGGGGCGAGTGCTGGTGCGTTGGGCACAGCGCGCGCGCAATATCACCTGCGGCACATGTTCGTCTTCCTGAACGCCCACATCCTGAACCGACCGGAGGTGTTCATCGGTGCGGCCTCCACCAAGTTCGATGCCGCAGGCAAGCTGACTGATCAGGCAACGCGCGATTTCGTCGCGGCGATGCTGCTGGCCTTCGACGCCTGGATCAAGAAACTGGGATGACGGCCTCGGTCGGCGCCTTCACGTCATGCCGTGGCGAAACCACGGCATGACGCTCGGCCCTCACCCTCGCACGGCGCGATGATACTCCCGGTTCGGCATCATATCGGTGCCGGACGCCATCCTGTTCGACAGATTGAAGAACGCGATCGTTTCGTTCAGATCGAACATATCGGACGTCGACAGCCCGACCTGCCGCAATCGCACGCGGTCCGCGTCATCGATCAGCCACGGCGTCGTGGTCATCTTCCAGGCATAGTCCAGCATCTCGCGCTGGCGCGGATCCAGCTCCGCCACGCGATAGTTCAACGCCATCATCTCGCCCAGCTCAGCATCGCCTGACAGCATGCGCACCGCCGCACCATGTGCGACCAGGCAGTAATAGCAACGATTGGCCGAGGACACGACAACGGCGATCATCTCGCGTTCCAGCTTCGACAAGCCAGACTCGGACAGCATGATCTCATTATACATCGCCATGAAGTTGCGCAGACGCTGCGGTTTCAGCGAGTACGCGCTGTAGACGTTAGGGACGAACCCCAGCTTCTCCACACACTTGCGCCAGATCGCCTGCAAGTCATCGTCCAACGTGGCTAGGTCAGGCACGCCGAGTTTGGAAATATGATCCGGTTGCGGCATGGCTCATGGCTCCTCGTGTCGTCGTCACGGCCCGGACAAGCCCGATCATGATGACAAAGGCTCTCGTCAGTCCAGCACTTCCTTGTTGATGACATTATCGCGCCGCGGTGCGCCGTCCAGGACCGACAGAATATTCTCAGCGGTCGCCACCGCCATTGCGGCCACCGCTTCAGTCGTAACACCCGCCATGTGGGGCGAAGCGATCACATTCGGCAATTGCAGCAGCGGATTGTTCGCCGGCGTTGGCTCGGCTTCAAATACATCAAGACCTGCGCCCGCGATATGGCCACTGGTCAGCGCCACATGCAGCGCCGCCTCGTCGATGATGCCCCCACGGGCAGTGTTGACGATGCAGGCACCCGGCTTCATGCGCGCGAACCGCGCCGCGTTGAACAGGCCCACCGTCTCGGGCGTCTTGGGACAATGCACGGTGACGAAATCTGCCCGCGGCAGTGCCGCATCCAAATCCATTACCTTCTCGCATCCCGCGGCACGAATGACCTCCGCGCCGACATACGGGTCATACACCTGCACCGACATGTCGAACGCAAGGCAGCGCCGAGCGGATCGCGTGCCTATACGGCCGAAACCGACAATCAACACCGTCTTGCCGGACAGCTCTATCGGCAACCCGCCATGACGCTCCAGCCACTTGCCATCGCGCACCAAGGAATCCAGCGCGTGATTGCGCTTGGCCAATGCGATGATCAGGTGGAACGCCTGTTCGGCAACGCTGGTGGAATTCGCGGTCCCTGCTGTCATCAATGGGACACGTCGCGCGGTCAGCGCGGGAACCTCGACCGCGTCGTAGCCCACACCGATCCGTGCCACCACCTGCATCAGCCGCGACGCTTCCATCTCGGTCTGCTTATAGGGCGTGCCGGACAAGGCAATGCCAGACGTATCGGCCAGGATCGGCAGCAGCTCCGCCTGCTTGATGTTGGCGGAATACACCACGGTGTCGATATCATCGCGTGCCAGCAGCACATCCTTGCCCTGCTGACCCATCGTATGCGGGATCAGAACCTTCTTGCGATTGGTCGCCATGATGCGCGTGTATCCTAGAGCTTGCGTTGCAGGGCGGCGACATAGCCGCGGTTGTGGGTCGGCGCCAGCATGACCTCGTTCATCACCACGTGTTTCGGCAGGCACGCGATGTAGCGGATCAAGTCGCCACAATCACTCGCCTGCACCATGCGCGCGCGCTCTTCCGGACCAACCGGATTGGGGCGCTTGTCGAGAATGGGTGTCGCGACCTCGCCCGGCAGGAACACGCTCGAGCGGATGTTATTCACGCACTCTTCCATGTTGATCGAATGGCTCATCGCTACCACACCATGTTTCGCCGCCGTGTAGATTGGGCCGGAGAATCCACCGATGAAACGCCCGGCCATCGAGGCAGTATGGATCAACAGGCCATCCTGCTGCGCCCGCATGAACGGCAGTGCGACTGTCACGCAATACAGCGCCGCGGACAGATTGCCATGCACCAGCTCATCGATGCCCGCCGGCGTGAGTTTGTTCCAATGCCGGTCCGTGATGTTCAGACCGGCGTTATTCACCAGGATATCCAGCCGGCCCAACGTGTCCTTGATATAGCTGCCAACCTTCAACACCTGCGGCGATTGCATCAGATCGGCCGGCTGCACATGCGCGCTGGCCCCCGTCGCATTCGATCCCGCGCGAATGCGCTCGGCGACGCTCTCGAGCGGCGTCGGTCGGCGCCCGCTCAGCACGAGCGTGGCGCCTTCTTCCGCCAGCGCCAACGCCGCGGCCTCGCCAATGCCGGTGCCTGCGCCAGTAACCCAGGCAACCTTTCCGGTGAGCTTACCCATGAGCGTTTCCCCTGCGGTTCGTCTGGAGACATTCAAGGTGGTTGGCGGACCGCGTGCAAGGGCTGGCCCGTTCCCCCGCCATGGCCTTGCGTGGCACGACCGTGCAAGGCATATCGACCGGCGGAGAAACGCTATGAGACTCATTCACTGGCTGGCCCTGGTGCCCTTCGTGGGCATGCTGGCTGGGCCGATCGTGCACAACGACCTGCATCCGCTGATCCTTGGCATGCCTTTCCCGCTCGGCTGGGTCACAGTCTGGGTCGTGTTGACGGCTATCATCATGGCAATTGTCTACATGCTGGATCCGGCCAATCGGGACGACGCGCCATGAACAGCGCCCTTGTTCTGATCGGATTTGCCGCCCTGGTCGCGTTGTTGCTCGGCATCGCAGCGCGCAGGGGCAAGAAGATGGGGATGGAGCAGTGGGCCGTCGGCGGTCGCGGCTTCGGCTGGATCTTCGTCTTCCTGCTGCTCGCCGGTGAGATCTACACCACCTTCACCTTCCTCGGCGCTTCGGGCTTCGCCTATGGGCTCGGTGCACCGGCGTACTACATCATCGCCTACGGCACGCTCGCCTATATCATTGCCTATTTTATGCTGCCGCCGATCTGGCGCTACGCCCGCGACCACGCGCTACATTCGCAGCCCGATTTCTTTATCCGCAAATACAACAGTCAAGCCCTGGGTGCACTGGTGTCGCTGGTCGATCTCATCGCCCTGATTCCCTATCTCGTCCTCCAGCTCACCGGCCTCGGCATCATCGTCGTTGCCGCCGGCTATGGCGCGGTGTCGAAGGATGTCGCGGTCTGGATCGGCGCCGCTATCGTAACAGTCTACGTAATGGTCTCCGGTATCCATGGCTCCGCCTGGACCTCGGTGGTGAAGGACATCCTGATCCTGGTCGTCGTGCTGTTTCTTGGCATCTATCTGCCGGTGACGTTGTACGGCGGTATCGGACCGATGTTCGAGAAGATCGACGCGGCCAAGCCGGGCTTCCTCGTCTTCGCCGCCAGCGGGCAGAGCGTCGCGTGGTTCGTCTCCACCGTGTTGCTGACCGCGGTCGGCTTCTTCATGTGGCCGCATTCCTTCGTCGCCTGTTACACGGCCAAAGACGAACGCGTGTTCCGCCGCAACGCGATCGTGCTGCCGATCTATCAGCTCGTGCTATTGTTCGTGTTCTTCGTCGGCTTCGCCGCAGTGTTGCAGGTGCCCGGCCTGAAAGGCGCCGACACCAACTTGGCGCTGTTCAAACTGGTAACCCAGCAGTTCTCACCCGCCGTCGTGGGCATTATCGGCGCGGCCGGCGTGTTCACCGCCCTGGTGCCCGGATCACTGATCACAATGACCGCGGCCATGCTGCTGGCGAAGAACGTGGCGGGGCTGGTGCGACCCAATGCGACCGATGCCCAGCATGTCGGGCTGGCGAAACTTCTCGTTCCGGTCGTGATGCTGGTGGCGGTTTACTTCACCCTGACCGGTAGCGCGACGATCGTCGCGATGCTGCTGCTGGGCTACAGCTTCGTCACGCAACTGTTCCCGGCCGTCATTGCCAGCCTCACGCCACGCAATCCGGCGACGGCCGTTGGCGTGTTCGCGGGCATCCTCGTCGGCGTGGCGGTGACCGCAATACTGACCTTCACCAAGACCACGGTCGGATCACTGTTCCCCGAGCTGCCAGAGGTGGTGCGCGACCTGAATGTCGGCATCATCGCGCTGGTGGCGAATGTGGTCGTGATGGTCGGGGTCAGCGCGGTGACACGATCGGGTGTGGAAGCGGCGCGCGCCTAACACGCGCGCCGCATCCCACCGTCATTTGCAGGGGTAACGTTCGGTCAAATACTGGAACAATCCGCTGGTCGCGTCTGCCGAGGCATGGGCCGGCAGCGCGCGCACCCAGTCGGAGAATTCGTGCAGCGTGACCTCGCGCTTGGTGCTCGGCGGAATGCAGAACGGCTTCGTCGCGCCGGCATGTCGGAACTCCACGTCGACCGCACCCTGCGCGAAACCTGAGCAATAGTTCAGCCGTGCTTGCCCGGCCGGTGAACGCGGGTCGGCACTGCACAGCGCGGCCAGATCTCCCGCGGTTCGGACGTGTAAACTGACCGCCTGGGCCTGCGCAACGCACGTGGTAAGCGGCATGGCCAGCAATACGGCGGCGCTCAGCAGGATCGGAAGTTTCATGCGATGCCTCCAGTCAACATGCCTCACAATACCCGTCAATCCACCGCGCCGTAAGGGCGCACCGCACCTCTCACGCCCCGTTCAAATCGGCAAACTTGCGCCCGGACGCCACCAGCTCCCGCAGCAGCGGCGCCGGCTCCCAACCGACCCCATCGCGCGCCTGCATCGCCGCCACGCGCTGCAACACCACATCGAGCCCAATCGCGTCCGCCTCATGCATCGGCCCACCGCGCCACGCGGGATAGCCGTAGCCATGCACCAGCACGACGTCGATATCTGATGGCCGCGCCGCGATCCCCTCACTCAGAATCCGCGCGCCCTCATTCACCATCGCCGCGTGCACACTCTGCTGGATGTCCGCTGCCGCGATCGGCTTACGGACGATGCTCCGCGCCGCCGCCGCGCGCAGGATCAGCGCTTCCACCTTCGGGTTTGGCAGCCGCTTGCCGTCCCTGTGGACGTAGTAACCAGTGCCGGTCTTCTGGCCGTAATCCCCACCCTCGCAGATCCAGTCATACACAGGCGAATACCGCTCGCGGGGATCGCGTGTCGGCGCGCGCCGCTTGCGCATCATCCAGTCGATATCCAGCCCGGCCATGTCGAGCACCGCGAATGGCCCCATCGCAAAGCCATAGGCTTCAAGCGCCGCATCCACCTCGGCCGGCAGCGCGCCATCTTCCAGCGCGTACTCGCACTGCAATCGCCAACGATAGAACAAGCGATTGCCAATGAACCCGTCACACACACCGGCCACGACCGCGACCTTGCGCAGTCGACGTCCCAACACCAGACCCGTCGCCACTGCCTCCGGCAACGCGCGCCGCGTGCGCACCAACTCCAGCAGCCGCATCACATGCGCGGGGCTGAAGAAGTGTGTGCCGATCACCCGCTCTGGTGCATCCACCTCAGCCGCCAGCAGATCGATATCGAGATAAGACGTGTTCGACGCCAGCACCGTGTCGCGCCGCACCACGCCGGACAGCGCGCGGAACACTTTCCGCTTTTCGCCCAGGTCCTCGATCACCGCCTCGATCACCAGATCGACGTCGCGCAAGGCGCGTAGCTCGGTGCGATAGACGACGCGATTGCGCCGCTCGGTGTGCGTCTGCAGATTGAGCCGCCCGCTTTTCAGCTGCCGGTCATAGACCCCCCGCACCCGCGCCTCGGCCGCATTGGCCGCCTGTTCGGTGACCTCGACCAGGGTCACTTCCAACCCCGCATCGGCCAAGGCCACCGCGATGCCGGAGCCCATCGTGCCACCGCCCACCACACCAACACGACGGATCGGCCAAGGCGTCGCGCCTTGCGGCATGCGCGATGCCGCACGCTCCGCCCGAAACAAATGGCGCAGCGCGCGCGACTGTGGACTGGTGCGCAGGTCCTGATTGATCGCCGCCTCGATCGCCATGCCCTCGGCCAGCGGACGCTGCAGCGCGGCCTCAATTGCCTCGATCGCACATAACGGCGCGACCGCGCCACGTGCCCGACGTTTCACCGCCGCAACCGCAATCTCGAACGCCGCACGATCGTACTCGGGCACCGCACGGTCCGCCACACGCGGAAGATGCCCGCCCTCGGCCATATGCCGCGCCCGCGCCACGGCGGATCGGCGCAGGTCGGTGGCAACCTCGTCGACCAGACCCAGTGTCATCGCCTCGTCAGCCGACACGTGCCGCCCGGTCGTGATCATATCCAACGCCACCAGCGGCCCAACCAGCCGCGGCAGGCGCTGCGTACCGCCGGCTCCGGGGATGATGCCAATGCGCACCTCGGGCAGCCCGACAAATGCGTCCGGTGCGATCACTCGCGCGTGACAGGCCAACGCCAATTCAAACCCGCCACCCAGCGCCGTACCGTGGATCGCCGCCACCACCGGCTTGGGCGACTCGTCGATCGCGCGGGCCACATCCTGCGTGGTCACCTCAGCCGCGCCTTTATCGAACTCACGGATGTCAGCGCCGGCCACGAACGTGCGGCCCTCGGCAGCAATCACCACGGCATGCAACCCAGGATCGGCATCCACTTGCGCCAGCACCGCGAGCAACCCTTGGCGCACCGGCTGCGACAGCACGTTTACTGGCGGATGATCCACCACGATCACCCCGACATCACCCACGCGTTCGAGACGCACCATGCCTTTATCCATTGGCATTCCCCGCCTGTCGCGCCACAACCCTAGAGCGAATTGGCATGAGGCGGAACTGATCCACCGCAAAGCCGTGCTTTCGCCCCACCAGCCGGCCCGCTACCTTCGTCAGCGGAGGAACGGGCATCGCGCCCGTCCAGAAAGCAACATGCGAGGTCCATCATGGATGCCGAGCGAGTCGCAAAGATGGGGCGCCCAAAGGGGCTGCCCTTCCGCATCAACAAGATCGGCCACGTCGTGCTGCATGTGCACGACATCGAGCGCTCGACCCAGTTCTACACCGAGGTCCTGGGGTTCAAGATTTCCGATATCTACGCCAACAACGAGCTGCCGGGTGGCGCAGTGTTCCTGCGCTGCAACGCCGACCACCACGGCATCGCGCTGTTCCAGGCCAAGGGCGGTCCAGTGCCTGGCCAGGGCATGAATCACGTGGCGTTCGAGCTCTCCACCCTCGACGAACTCGTGCGTGCGCGCGAACACTTGCGCAAGCACGATGTCACCATCGATTTCCACGGCCGCCGCCGCGCCGGCGTCCAACTCGCGGTGGAGTTCCGCGACCCGGACGGGCACCGCCTCGAGCTCTATTGGGGTCTCGACCAGTTCGGCTTCGACGACCGCGCTCGCCCGCCGGAGGAATGGAAAGGCGCCTCCAGCCTGGAACAGGCTATCGCCGACCCCGTAAAGGGCCAGGACACCAGCCTGGCGGACCCGTCGGTGCTACACACCTGACCAGCCGGTCCCACGCGGCGTTCTGTCGCTGGTAACCTTCGCGTGCTAAGCGAGGGGGATGAGCTATTGGGGTAAGGTGATCGGTGGCGTCACCGGCTTCGCTATGGGCGGGCCGCTCGGCGCGGTCGTGGGGGCGGCATTGGGCCATGCCGCCGACACCGGCGCCATCCCCAATATGCGCCTGCCATTTGGCGCCGCCCCGCCGGGAATGGGCTGGAGTCCCGCGCGCGTGGCGGCGCTGCTGGGCCGCAAGGATCAGTTGTTCGCGATCAGCGTCGTGGTGCTGTCCGCGAAGCTGGCAAAGTGCGATGGCGCAGTGAAGCGAGCCGAGATCGACGCGTTCAAGCGCAGCTTCCGTATCCCCCCGCAATCGGTCCATGACATCGGC